>Ga0209483_1000696_pt1 | contig 27702 bp, 26 predicted proteins | sample NGEPerA_FD_184508 | JGI IMG/M metagenome (GOLD analysis project Ga0209483, IMG submission 184508) | Arctic peat soil microbial communities from the Barrow Environmental Observatory site, Barrow, Alaska, USA - NGEE PermafrostL2-A... | ecosystem: Environmental > Terrestrial > Soil > Wetlands >... | reverse complement strand
TACCTTGCCTTCGGTCACCAGCTCGCCGAGCACCCCCAGGGTGTCGGCGATCGACGTGGCGTCGTCGGGACGGTGCAGTTGGTAGAGGTCGATGCGGTCGGTGCCGAGTTTCGCCAGGCTCCGCTCGACGGCCGAGCGCACGTAGTCCGGGCCGGCCCCGCCGGTGCCACCGTCCACCGGGCTGGCGAACTTGGTGCCGATCACGACCTCGTCACGCCGGGCGCCGAGCGCCTTGGCCAACCGGGCCTCGCTCTCGAGGTACGAGTCGGCGGTGTCGAAGAAGGTGATGCCGGCCTCGAGGGCGGCATCCACCACCGGCGGGACGGCGTCCTCTTCCATGAAGAAGCCGAAGTTGTTGGTGCCGAGGCCGATGACCGATACCTCGAGGGAGCCGATGCGTCGCGTGTCCATGGGACCTGTACTACCAGCCGCGGGAATCCCGTGAACCGGTCACGGGGAGCTAGTGCGCTCCCCGCGGTGCCATCCTGGGTCGGTGATCACCACGCTCGAGACCGAACGCCTGGTCCTGCGGCCGTTCACCGATACGGATTTCGCCGAGTTGGCCGCCCTCCATGCCGAGGAGTCCTTCTGGTGGTACCCGCTCCGCCGTGGGATGACCGAGGAGGAGACGGTGGCGTTCCTCGACCGGATGATCGAGCACGGTGGCACTCCGGATCGCCCGACGTTCCACGCCGTCACCGAACGGGGAACCGGTGCGCTCGCCGGTTGGGCCGGCCTGGCGGTGCCCGACTTCCTCCCCGAGATCCTGCCGGCCGTCGAGGTGGGATGGAGACTCGGCATCGGGTACCGGGGGAAGGGGTATGCCACCGAGGCGGCCACGGCCGCCCTCCGGTGGGGCTTCAATGACCTGGGCCTCGACGAAATCGTCTCGATCTACGAGCCTGGCAACCGTCCATCGGGCCGGGTCATGGATCGCCTCGGCTTCGGTCCGGGTTCGCCGACCATGGAGCCGAAACGCGGCCTTCCCCTGCTGGTGCGGCGCCTGCCGGCGGAGGAGTGGCGCACGATGGACCGGTGACCGGTCACCGTCGACGCAACGGACCCCGTCAGTCGAGTGCGAAGTCGGCGAGATCGGGTTGGCGGGTCCAGGTCCAGTAGTCGACCAGGCGCCAGGGGCTGAGGACATGGATCTCGCCGGCCGAGTTCTTGAAGAAGGAGTGTTCGATGGAGGGCTGGGACCACACCAGACCCCGCATCTCGCGTTGGGACCGCTCGTGCCAGTCCTCGTAGCGCTCGGTGAGGGGCTCCATGGTCCGGTGGCCCCCGGCGATGAGCGCCTCGAGGCACTGGGTGATGTACCGCATCTGGCACTCGGAGTGGAAGATGAGGCTGCCGCCGTGGGCGAGATTGGTGCCCGGGCCGTACATGCAGAAGAAGTTGGGGAAGCCGGGCACGGTGATCCCGAGGTAGGCGGCCGGCCGCTCGCCCCACATGGCCCGGAGGTCGACGCCGTCCCGGCCCACGATGGACATCGGGAACAGCACCTCGGTGGCCCGGAATCCGGTGGCGTAGACGAGGATGTCGGCCGGATACCGCTCGCCGTCGACCGTCACCACGGCGTCGGGCTCGATGTGGTCGATGGCGGTGCGCACCAGGTCGACGTTGTCCCGCGTGAGGGCTCCGAGCCACGCCCCGTTGTCCTGGAGGGTGCGCTTGCCGGTGGCCGGATAGTCGGGCACCACCTTGGCCACCAGTTCCGGGTCGTCGCCGACCTGGCCGACGATCCAGTCGGTGAACATCTGGCGGGTCAGTTCGTTCATCTCGCTCACCGCGCGCTGCTGATCCGGGTAGTCCGGGTCGACCCGGGCGGCCTCCAAACCCTTGTCGCAGCCGGGCCAGAGGATCAGGAACCGGTACCAGCGACCGTAGAACGGAAGGTGGCGCAAGGCCCAGCGCACGCCGGGCCCCACCGTGGCGTGGTAGTTCGGGTTGGGGAACATCCACTGTGCGGTGCGCTGGAACACGGTCAGGTGGTCGACCTCGGCGGCGATGGTGGGGGCGATCTGGAACCCGCTGGCCCCGGCCCCGATCATGGCCACCCGCCGGCCGGCCAGGTCGACGTCGTGGTCCCAGCGGGCCGAGTGGAAGGCCGGGCCAGCGAAGGTCTCGTGCCCCTCGATGTCGGGGACGTGCGGCCGGTTGAGCTGGCCCACCGCCGAGATCACGGCCCGGGCCGTGCGCACGTCCTCGGTCCCGTCGGCCGCCCGGGTGCGCACCGCCCAGGTGGCCGATGCCTCGTCCCAGGTGGCCCCGAGCACCTCGGTCTCCCACCGTACGTGGGAACCGATGCCGTGCTTGTCCATGACCGACTGGAAGTAGCGCTGGAGCTCGGGTTGCTGGGCGAAGTACTCGGTCCAGTGGTCGCTCGGCTCGAAGGAGTAGCAGTAGAAGTGGTTGCCGACATCGACCCGGGCCCCGGGGTACGAGTTCTCCCACCAGGTGCCGCCCACCCCGGCGTTCTTCTCGACGATGGTGAACGGGATGCCCGCCTCCTGGAGCCGGATGCCGGCGAGCAGACCGGACTGCCCGCAGCCGATGACCACCACCGGGAAGGCGCCGCGTTCATCGTCGGTACCCACCGGGTCGACCCGCCGGGCGTCGCGGCCATCGAGCTCCATCTCCTCCATCAGCAGGGGCACGTACTCCTCGGGTACCTCCTCGCAGACGAGCCAGGTCATCATCTCGTGGAGGAGCTCAGGAGAGACGGGCTCCGGCTCGGGACAACCCCGGTCGCGGTAGTCGCGGATCACCTCGAGGGCGAGCGTCCGAGCCTCGGCCTTGTCCTCCTCGGTCATGTATCCCTGGACCTCGTTGAGGAAGAGCCCGGCCGGCCGGAGGCGACCGCGGATCAGTTCGGGGTCGCCGGACAGGTGGACCAGCGAGAGCAGGAGCGTCGGGATCGACACGTCGAGCAGCGCCTCGGCGATCTCCGCGTCCGGGGTATCGAAGGGCTCGCCGGCGTGGGGATTGCGCATATCGGTGACCTCTCCTGGCTCGTCGCCGCCGGGACCGGGGCCCGGCCCGCCGCACGCCGGCGGGACCCGGCCCGTCCCCGGCGCGGTGTGCCACAGTACTCAAGGACCAGGTCGGTCCACCGACCGAAGTGAGGGGGAGCCGTGCGGCACGTGGTGATCGACGGGGCGGGCCAGGTCCGCGTGGAGGAGGCGCCCGAGCCGTCCCCGCCGGGGCCGGGCGGAGCCGTGGTGTCAGTCGATGCCACCGCCATCTGCGGCTCGGACCTGCACTTCTACGACGGGGACCTCGACCTCGGCATGGCCATCCCGGTAGGCCACGAGTTCCTCGGCACGGTGCTCGAGGTCGGCCCGGACGTGCGGCGGTTCCAGGTGGGCGACCGGGTGCTGACGGCGTCCGTCGCCGGGTGCGGTGCGTGCGACGGGTGTGCGACGGGCGACCCCGTCCGCTGCGTCGACGGTCCCCAGGTGTTCGGGTCGGGCATGCTGCCCGGCGGCCAGGCCACCGCCGTCGCCGTGCCGGCCGCCGACTTCCAGATGCTCCGCATCCCCGAGGGAATGGACGACGAGGCGGCCCTCCTGTTGACCGACAACCTGTCCACCGGATGGGCCGGTGCCCAGCGGGCGGAGTGCACGCCTGGGGGGACGGTCGTGGTGCTCGGGCTGGGGGCCGTGGGATTGTGCGCCGTGCGCTCGGCCCTGGCCCTCGGCGCGGGCCGGGTCCTCGCCGTCGACCCGGTCGAGGGGCGCCGGGCCCGGGCCGTCGACTCGGGGGCCGAGGCCGTCGATGGTCCGACGGTGGAGGCGGTTCTGGAGGCGACGGGCGGACGGGGCGCCGACGCGGTCATCGACGCGGTGGCGAAGGACGTGACGCTCGATGCCGCGCTGGCCGCCGTGCGCCCCGGCGGCACGGTGTCGGTCATCGGGGTCCATGACCTGGAGCCCTATCCGCTACCCGCCCTGATGACCCTGTTCCGCAGCGTGACGCTCCGGATGACCACGGCACCCGTGCACCGGACCTGGGCCGAGTTGGTCCCGCTCGTCCAGAACGGCCGGCTGCGCACCGACGGGATCTTCACCCACGAGTTCGCGCTCGACGACGCGGCGGCGGCCTATGCGGCGGTGGCGGAGCGCAGCCCCGACTGCATCAAGGTGCTGCTCCGGCCCTGATCCGGTGCCGGTGGCCGCATCCGGTGGCGGCATGGGTGATCACACGGGTGTTCACCGGTTGGCGACACGCCAGACGATCCGGAGCCCGGTCCAGGTGTCGTCAAGGGCACACACTTGGTTGTCGACGAGCCCACGGGGCAGGGCCAGGGCGCGCACGACTTGGTCCGTCACATCGCTCGGCACGCCGGACGCCCGTTTCGGCTAGGCGATCCACAGTCCGCTGGCCGGGTGGATCAGGGCGCCCAGCCGATCGATGCGCCGCTCGAGTTCGGCGGCCCGGGGGACGAAGTCCACCACGACGTCGGCCCGACCCGCGGCCCGACGTCGCACGGTGACGCCGGCCGGCAGGTCGAGGACCAAGCTGTCCGGCAGGTGGAGGAGGGCCACCACGTCACCGGGCCGTATGCCCAGCTTGGTCGCCAGTGGGGTTCTCGAGTAGCCGGCCATGCCCGCACCGCCGGCGTCAGCCGGCCGAGCCCCCGGCGACCTCGAAGGACCACAGCTCCGAGGCGACCGAGACCGGTCCTCCGTGGGGGGCAGGTCGGCTGGCACCGGCGTGCCCGTGGGCGAAGGCCGGGGACTGCACCCATGCGTCGAACGACGCCTGGTCGCGCCAGCGGGTGACCACCAGCCACTGGTTCCGGCCGTCGGTGGGCTGGAGCAGTTCGAATCCCTCGAAGCCGTCCTGTCCGTCGACCGCACCGGCCCGGGCCGCGAACCGCTTGGCCAGTTCGTCGCCGGCGTCGTCCGGCACCGTGATGGCATTTATCTTGATCAGGGTCATGGGGTCATCTGAGCACACGGCGGTGGCCGTCGGACACCGCCGGGAACCGGTCGCCGGGGTCCCGTTCACACGCCGTTAACCCGGGGAATTGGATGAACCGTTTAGCGCCGCGCCGACGATACGATGAGCGGACCAGAGAGAGGAGGTGGTCCAACTGAGTAATCAACTGTTCGGGACCCTGGAGGTGGCTGGCCGCTGAGGCGGCTCGCTGTACCACCTGGCGAATCCCAGCCAGACACCCACCGAGCGACCTAGCCGGACCGTGGTCCCACCCGGCGCCTCACGGGTTTCTCGGTGTTTCACAGCACAACCCGTACCCGATGGGCGCCTCTCCGGAGGCGCCCATCGGCGTGCCCGGGCCGGCACGGGGCCCCAGAGCACCCGGCTCGTGGGTCGTCACCCGGACCCGTCACCCGGATCCGGCACCCGGAATGGTGATCAGGGCCGCATGGTCGTCTCGTCGACGTCGAGGGCGGCCCGGACCTCGTCGGCCACCGGACGGGTGACCTTCCGGCGGGCCACCATCCGATCGAGTTCGTCGCGTTCGGCGGCGATCACGCTCCGCCGGAGCATGACTTCGGCCTCGAACGCCTCGGTCTCGTTCTCAATCGGTTCACCCGCCGCGTCGACGGCTCCGCTCCGGTCACCCAGCACATCGAGGCGGCGGTCGACTTGGGCCAGGAGGGCCTCGTACCCGGTGCGCACCCGATCCCGCACCTCCGTCGGCGTCCCTCCGGCCGCCGCCAGGTCGTCGATCCGGGTCAGGGCCAGCATCACCAGTCGGCGTCGGGCCTCGGCCGCCAGCACCAGGTCCTGCTCGCCCCGGGTCACCAGGCCCAGCCGGCGGATCAGCGGCGGGAGGGTCAAGCCTTGGCCGACCAGGGTGGCCACGATGACCGCGAAGGTGAGGAAGAGCACCAGGTCCCGCTCGGCAAATGAGGTCGGCAGGGCCAGGGCGGCGGCCAGGCTGATGGCACCGCGCATGCCGGCCCACCCGACGACGGTTGTCTCGCGCCACGTCGACGGGGTCCCCTGATTGGTGCTGAACAGGTGGCGGCCGCCCGGTAGGGCCGTCGCCCCGAACATCCACACCATGCGCAGGATGACCACTGTCCCCACCAGGGCCAGCGACTCGACCACCAATGAGCCCGACGATCGGGCGGTCAACGCCTCGAGGACGGGGCGCAATTCGAGTCCGACCAGGAGGAACGAGAGTCCGGTCAAGAGGAAGACGATCAGCTCCCAGATCTGCCGCTGCTGCAACCGGGCGCCCGCCGTCAGCGCACGCGAGCCGTACCGGTTGAAGTAGAGGCCGGTGGCGACGACGGCCAGCACGCCGGAGGCGTCGAGTTTGTCGGCCGGCAGGTAGGCGGCGAAGGGGAGGATGAGCAGGACCGTGTTCTCGATGACCGGTGTCTCGACGAGTCGGAGCATCCGGCTGCCCACCCAACCGACCGCCACCCCGATGGCCACGCCGACGACCACGGCGATGAGGAATCGGGCCGCCACGTCGGCGACGGTGAGCGTGGTGGCCACCGAGGCCACGGCTACCTGGTAGGCGGTCAAGGCGGTGGCGTCGTTCATCAGGCCCTCGCCGCCGAGGATGGTCACGAGCCGCCGGGGGAGCCCCAGCTTCCCGGCGATCTGGGTGGCGGCCACCGAGTCGGGAGGCGAGACGATGGCACCGAGGGCGAAGGCCTCGCCCCAGGTCGACTGGGGGACGAGCAGGTGGAACACCACGGCCACCAGGCTCATGGTGACCAGCACCAGGCCGACGGCCAGCAGCAGGATCGGTCGCCAGTGGGTCCGCAGCTCCCGGGCCGAGGTGTCGAGCGACGCGTCGTAGATGAGCGGTGGCAGGAAGACGAGCAGGATCAGGTCCGGCTGGAGGGTCACCCGGTGGGCGAGCGGGAGGATGGCCACCACCAGGCCGGCGATGACCAGCAGGATCGGGTAGGCGATCCGCAGGCGGTCGGCCACGGTGGCGACCGCCACCACCGCGATGAGGAGGCCGAGGACCTCGGCGATGGTCACGTCCGGGGACCCGGGACCGTCGGTCGTCCGGAAGGGGCCGTCACTGCCAGGGGCCGAGGACGGGCAGGTCGTCTCGTTCGAGCCGACCGAACAGCCAGGCCAACTCGTCCCGGGCGTCGACCCGCCCGGGAGCGGGCAACTCGTCGCCGATCGACAGCCGGAGCGCCGCGTCGGCCCGCATGTCGGGCAGGAAGGCGAAGACGAAGGCGTCGGACCAGTCGCGGTGGGTGGGCCCGCACCCGAGGTCGATGAGGTGGACCTCCACCTCGAGCCACCGCCGGGCCGGCAGCTCGTCGAGGCGGCGGTCGGAACCCGAGGCGTCCCGGGTGACGTTGGCCCAGGCGTCGTCGGGGACGTCTGACCAGGCTTCAAACAGCCGGGCCGTCGATGCACCGACGTCGTCCCGTACGGCTGCAGCCGACCGACCGGACCCGGCCTCGATGTCCGCGGCGCGCTCGGCGAGGCCCCCGGGGTACTGGTCGACGACCACCCCGGCGATGGCGGCCGTGGTGCGGCGAACGTGGCTGTCGGCATTACGGGCCAGGTGGGTGAGCAGGTGGGCCACGGTCCACCCCGCCAGGAGCGACGGCCGGGCCATCGTGGCGTCGTCGAGCGGGGCGATGGTGGCCAGCAGGCGGCCCTCCGCCTCGCGCCCGGCGCCGAGCACCTCGACAGGGGCGTCGGGGGACGTCGTCATGGCCGACAACCTATCGGTCGTTCACCAGCGATTCGTGCCCGAACCTCCCGAGTACCGGCGCCGCCCGTCAGAAGGCGACGACGATCCCGATCTCCTCGTCGGGATCGAACGCCGTCCGTGGCGACGACTCCCCGAGGAACAGCTCCGGCCCTTGGATCGGCTCCGAGGACGGGTCGACCGGTTCCGGGCGTCGCTCGGGCAGGAGGAGGGGCGGTAGTGGGGCAGTGGTCCGCCTTCCCACCGGAGCAGCCAGCAGCGCCGGACGCCCGAGGAAGAACCCCTGACCACTCGGACACCCCAACGACCGGAGTGTCTCGAGTTCGCTTTCGGTCTCGATGCCTTCGGCGACGAGCGAGGCATTGTAGGCATCGAGTCCGAAGGTGAGGAGTGCCCGACCCAGGGCTCGGCGGGCGGGATCCTTGTCGATGCCACGCGTCAGGCTGATGTCCAGCTTGATCACGTCCGGTTTGAGATTCAGGATGTGGGCCAGTCCGGAATAGCCGGCTCCCGCGTCATCTACGGCGACGCGAACCCCCACCGACCGGAGGTGCTCGATCTTGTGCGCGAGCTCGGGGTAGTCGACCACCTTGGTGTGCTCGGTCAATTCGAGCATGATGCGCTCTGACGCCACCGCACCGATGAGCTCGGAGAACCGTTCGGTGACCATGGTCTCGACCGACGCGTTCAAGGACAGGTAGACGCTGGTCGGGAGGAGGTGCAGCTGTTCGAGCGCACTCTCGAGGGCGATGAGCTCGAGCTCGACACCCAGTCCGACCGAGGCCGCTTCGGCGAACCACGCGTCCGGGGCCCGGACGGGAAGCTGAGCGAAGCGCGAGAGTGCCTCCGCCCCGATGGGCTGGCCACTGCGAAGGTCGACGATCGGCTGGAAGTGAGTGACCAGCGAGCGGTGGGTGATGGCATCCCGAATGACTGCCTCGCGTTGCTCGTTCACGATCTTGGCGACCTTCTCGTCACGCCGGGACATGCCCCCCGTGCCGGCATTCCCGCGCGCCTGGGCCTGGCGACGTCCCAGGCCGCGGAACGCGCCACGCTTCTTGGAGTAGACGTCCTGCCCGAGAGGAGGAGCAACGCGCATGGTCCGTCGAACCCTCACTTTCCTTGGACTCGCACCCGCGCCGCATCTGGACAGCACGATGCACTTCGTATGCCTGGACAATTGAGTGGTCGTCATCTCGGGCGACAACCTTTAGCGACCTGTGGTGCGAACTGGCCGGTGGCGGTCACCGGGGCACGGGCGCCCATGGCCAGCAGGTACCCGCCGTTGGCGTTGCCGGCGATGTCCCACCCCGCTGCAATGGTCCCTCGGTAGCTGCCGTCACCGGCCGGCACGACGGCCGTGGCGTCGGCCAAGGGACCGGTCGAGATCGGGGGCGGATCCTCGGTCGGCTCAGCCGCCGCCCAGAACGGTCGGCTCCACGCCGTCCCACAGGCCGACCGGGGCCTTGCCCACCGGGTAGTGCCCGGGCTGGCGTCCCGACCCCATCTTCTCGATGCGGGCCTTCATGCCCGGGCTGAGAGCGTCGGCCTGGATCATCTCGATGTAGGCGGCGGTGGCGTTGCCGACGTCGAAGAAGTCGCGCTGCCAGCTCCACCGGTGATTGCCGCCGTAGCGGAACCAGCTGCCGCCCAGCCCGGCGATCTCGTAGTGGCTCCCGTCGGGACGGGTGGCGTCGGCGACCTGCTTCCACAGTCCGAGGATCTCGCCCTGGACCTCGTCGATCAGGATGCGCATGTAAGGGTAGGTCCACCCACCCAGCCCCTCCATCTCGAGGCCGACGGCGAACTCGCGGATCTGGTCACGGCCCACGGCCATGAATTCGTCGTTGGGGCCGACGTTCCAGCCGTAGGTGGCGTCCTCGGTGAACATCTCGGCGAGCGGGAGCCAGTTCAGCTCCTCCTCGCACTTCAGGTTCAGGTCCAGCCAGCGCTGCATGGTCTCTTCGAGTTCACTGCGGGGGTACGACGGCACGGGGCGACTCCTTGTGGTTGCGGGGGTTCGGTGTTGTGCGGGCGGTGCGGGCCGGTTCGGGTCGGTGGATGCTGGTCGGGTCGGCGACGACGGTGCGGATCAGTCGTCGGCGATCGACAGTGCGTGCGTGGGGCAGAAGCGTACGGCGGCTTCGACGACGGCGCGCTGGTCCTGCGGAGGGGACGCGTCGAGGACCACCACCTGGTGGTCCTTGCCGACCTCGAACACATCGGGGGCCTCGGACTCGCACACCCCGTGCCCCTGGCAGAGGTCGCGGTCGACGACAATGCGCATCAGGACCCATGGTGGCTGCGGGCCACCGCTCGCCGGCGGTAGCGGACCACGCACGGCTGCTGGAGCTGCACCACCATCTTCGAGTGGTCGTTGCGGTAGGTGTCCGGAGCCTGGGCCAGCTCGAACTCCCAGTCGAGAAGCAACATGCTGAAGATCGCCTTCAACTGCATCATGGCGAAGGCCTGGCCCACGCAACGGTGGCGTCCGGCGCCGAACGGGATCCAGGTCCACGGATTGAGCCGGTCCTCCTCGAGGGGCTCGAGGTAGCGGTCGGGGCGGAATGCGTCCGGCTCGGGGAAGTCCTCGGGCAGCCGGTTGGAGACCGACGGGCTGGCCGCCACCATCTGGCCGGCGTGGATGGCGACCCCCTCGACTTCGAGCTCCTCCTTGGCCACGCGGAGCAGCAGGATGAGCGGCGGGTGGAGGCGGAGCGCCTCCTTGATCGACGACTCGAGGAGGGGCATGGCCCGCAGGGCCTGGTAGCTGACCTCGGCACCGTCGGCGTACAGCTCGCCCAACTCGTCGTCGACCCGGTCCATTACGTCTCGATGCTTGAGCAGCTCGATGAGCGTCCATGCCGCGGTGCCCGACGTGGTGTGGTGCCCGGCGAACATCATCGAGATGAACATCCCGGTCACCTCGTCGGGCAGGAAGCGGTCGGACCCGTCGGGGTTCTTGACTGACATCAGCACGTCGACCAGGTCACGCTCATCCTCGGGGGCGGGAGGCGCGCCGGCCCGGCCCTCCATGATCCCCTGGATGAGCGAGACCAGCTCTGCCCGGGCGGCGTCGCGGCGGTGGAAGCTCTCGATGTCGGCGTACGGGTCGACGTAGGCGATGGCATCGGTGCCCTGCTCCAGGTCGTGGAAGAGCGAGGCGAAGCGTTCGTCGAGCTGGTCCCGGAAGCGCTTGCCGATGAGGCAGGCTGACGAGGTGTACATGGTCAGCTCGGCGAACCACTCGAGCAGGTCGATCTCGCCCTCGTCGGCCCAGGCGGCGACCATGGCCTCGACCTCGGACGCGATGGTGGCGGCGTGGCCCCGCATGAACTTGTCCCGCAGGGCCTGGTTGTGGAGCATCTCGCGGCGTCGCTCCGGTGACGCGTCGAACACCACGCCCTCGCCGAACACCGGGGTCATGAACGGGTAGGCCTCGGCCTGGTCGAGGATCTCCTCGCGGGAGCGGAAGAAGAACTCGTTGGCCTCGGCCCCGCTGAGGAGGACGACGTCGCGGTCGGCCAGGCGGAAAAGCCCGACGTCCCCGCACTCGTCACGGACCCGCTGCATGAGCCCGATGGGGTCGACCCGGAGCTCCTCCAGGTGGCCGTCGGCCCCCTCCCCGCCCGATACCCGGGCGGGCTCGCGTGTTCCGGTGTCGATGGCCATCAGGGCGCTCCTTGATCGGTGGATGGCGCGATGGGCGCCTCGGGCTGCAGTTCGATGATGGTGGCGTGGGTGCCCCGGGGGAGGGACACCACGGCGCAGACGGCCTCGGCCACGCCGGCCGGCCGCATGAAATTGGCGTGGCGGGCGAATCCCCAGGCCGCCCACTGCTCAATGACCTGACCGGTCACCTCGGGGTCCCAGTCCATGCCCATACCGGTGAGGGTCGGCCCCGGTCGCACGATGGTGGCGCGCACCCCCGTGCCCTCGAGCTCCATCTGGAGCGAGCGGACGTAGCCTTCGAGTCCCCATTTGGACGTCACGTAGGCGGCCATGGTGGGGCGGGGTCGCTCGGCCACGTCGGAGGTCACGAACACGACGTCCCCCCGCCGGCGCTCCACCAGGCCGGGCAGGAGGGCCCGCACCAGGCGGTGGGTGCCCCCGATGTTGACGCCGAGGACGGCGTCAAGCTGCGCGGGGTCGGTGTCGAGGACGGCACCGGCCATGTTCTGGGCCGCGTTGGAGATAACGATCTCGACCTCGCCGAGGGTGTCCACCGCGGCTGCCGCGAACCGCTCAACCGAGTCGCCGTCGGCCAGGTCGAGGTGGATGGCGACGGCCTCGCCGCCCTCGGACCGGATGGCCGCTGCGGCGTCCTCGCACTCGGACACCCGCCGGGCGCCGAGGACCACGGGGTGGCCCGCGGCGGCCAGCGCGATGGCGATGGCCCGGCCGATGCCCGACGAGCCACCGGTCACGACGGCCGGACGGCGCTCGGGGTTGGGGGGGAACTTGGCCATCAGTGCGGCACCCCGGTCATCGCAGGCCCACCGTGGTCGGTAGGGCGGCCAGGCCCCGCACGTTGATCGAGTGGACCCGTTCGATGCCGGCGGGGTCGACGTCGTAGCTCGCCACCCGGGAGACCAGCTCGGTGAGCCCGATCCGGGCCTCGAGCCGGGCCAGGGGGGCTCCCATGCAGAAGTGGCGCCCGCTGCCGAAGCTCACCAGGGCCTTGGTGTCGCGGTCGAGGTCGTAGCGGTCGGCGTCGGGGAAGATCCGCTCGTCCCGGTTGGCCGAGCCCACCAGCAACAGCACCCGTTCGCCCTCGGCCAGCGAGGTCCCGTGGAGGGCGATGGGCTGACGGAGCACCCGCAGCAGCATCTGGCTGGACGTGTCGTAGCGGAGCGTCTCTTCCACCCACTGGGGCACCCGGGCGGCGTCGGCGAACGGCTTGGCCCGCTCGTCGGGGTTGCGCCACCCCCAGTACCAGGCGTTCCCGAGAAGCTTGGTGGTCGTCTCGTTACCGGCCACCACCATGAGGAACAGGAAGGCCACGATCTCCTCGTCGGTCAACTTGTCGCCGTCGATCTCGGCGTCGAGCAGGGCGGACGTCAGGTCGTCGGTGCGGGCCTTGCGGCGCTCATCGACCATATCCTGGTAGTAGACAACGAGGCTGAGGGCCGCCTCCATCCCCTCGGGCGGCACGTCGTAGACGCCGTCGTCCCGGTGGAGCACCAGGTCGGCCAAGCGACGCAGCTCGGCCCGGTCGGCCCGGGGGACCCCGACCAGCTCGGAGATCACGTCCATGGGGACCTTGCCGGCGAAGTCGGCGATGAAGTCGAAGCTGCCCGACTCGAGGGCGGGCAAGAGGTGCTCGAGGGTGATCTCGCGGATGCGCTCCTCCATGGCGTTGACCTTGGTCGGGGTGAATCCCTTGCCCACCAGCGAGCGCATGCGGGTGTGCGCCGGCGGGTCCAGGGCCAGGAAGGACATGACCTTGTGGGCATCGGGGCTGAAGGCGCTCGGATCGAGCGACACGCCGTAGGCGTTGGAGTAGGCGTCGACGTTTCGGAAGGCGCCGAGCACGTCCTCATGCCGGGACAGCGCCCAGAAGTCGAACACGTCGGACCGGTATACCGGCGCCTCGGCCCGCAGGCGGGCATACGTCGGATACGGGTCCTCGTGCATCTCATACGCGTAGGGGTTGTACGTGACCGGCGCGGCATTGGTGGTGGTCATCGGGGACCTCCGGTGCCGTCGATCAGCAGCGCGGCCGCCTCGGCCACGAAGGCCGGTACGTCGCCGAAGGACATGTGCCCGGTGCCGGCGGTGAGCAGCGCTCCGGAGTAGGCGGCTTCGAGCACCCGGGCCACGCGGGGGTCGACGTCCGACCCGAGTGCGGCCACTAGGCGACGGTGGGTCTGAGCCCCGATCCGGTCCCGCAGGTGGCTGACGTCGGGGCTCGGACTGATGAGGGCCACCGTGCAGGCGTCGATGAGCGCCGGGCTCTCGGCGGCGAAGGGGACCATGTCCCGCACAGTGCGCGCCACCCGCGTGGCCACGGGCACCGTCTGGTCGGTGTCGACCGGGGGGAGTGCCTCCATGCGCCGCCACAGGACCTCGGCCAGCAGGTGGTCCTTGGAGCTGAAGTAGGTGTAGGCGGTCGCCGGGGCCACACCGGCCCGCCGGGCCACACCGCGCACGGTCAGGCCCGCGTAGCCGACCTCCTCGGTCTCCTCTTCGGCGGCCCGCACCAGGTTGGCCACCGCCTCGGCCTGGCGTGCGGTGAGGCGTCGGCGGGTGGCCTCGATGTCGACCACCGGGGAGCCAGAGTCGGGCAGGGACTGGGCGGTGGTCACCGCACGCCCGAGCCGTCGACGTCGCCGTGAGCTGTGGCGTTGGTGTCGGTCATGTGTCCAGACTATAGTCCAGACACTTGTCCAACACCAGGGGGTCGTCGTGGCACCAGTACAGGATCCAACACCGCAGCCCACCGGGGGCGGCCCGACCGTCGGCGTGATCGGCTTGGGCGCCATCGGCGACGGCGTGGCGAAGAGCGTGCACGCCGCCGGGCTTCCGCTGGTCGTCTTCGACATCCGCTCCGAGGCCACCGACCGGCATGCGGACCAGGCCACCGTGGCTGCCTCGCCGGCCGACGTGGCCAGGGCCGCCGACGTGGTGGTCGTGGCCGTCGTCAACGACGAGCAGGTGCGCGCCGTGCTGTCCGGTCCCGAGGGCGCGTTGGGCGCCGGGGGGCCGGGCACCACGTTCGTCGTGGTGAGCACCATCACCCAGGCATGCGTGCGGGACATCGGCGCCGAGGCCCGGGCGGCCGGCACTGCGGTGGTCGACTGCGGGGTGAGTGGCGGTCCCAGTGCCGCCGCCTCGGGTGAGCTCGTCTGCATGGCGGGCGGTGACGAGGAGGTGCTCGAGCGACTGGCACCGGTGTTCGACGCCATCGGCTCCCTGACGGTCCGGATGGGCGAGTTCGGCACGGGCCTGGCCGCCAAACTGGCCCGCAACCTCGTTCAGTACGGCGGATGGCTGGCCGCCTACGAGGGCCAGGTCCTGGCCGAGGCGGCCGGCATTGAACTGTCCAAGCTGGCCCAGGTGATCCGGGCCAGTGACGCCAAGATCGGCGGGGCTTCGGCCCTGATGTTCCGTTCGACGGTGGCGCCGTTCACCGATGCCGACGACGCCGGGTTCGTGGCGGCCATGCGGTCCGGCGCCGACCTGGCCCACAAGGATCTGCTGGCCGCGCTGGCGCTGGCCGACGAACTGGACGTAGACCTGCCGCTGGCAGCCATGACCGAGGCCCTCACCGATGACATCTTCGGTGTGGGCAGGACGAAGGGGAACCGATGAGCGACGACGCAGCAGTGGTGGGCACCGTGATGGGCGAGGAGCGGCTGCTGATCGACGGCGAGCTTCGGGCGGCCCGGTCGGGCCAGGTGTTCGAGACCGTCAACCCGGCGACCGGCGCCGTGCTCGGCGTGGCCGCCGACGGCGGGGCGGCGGACCTCGACGAGGCCATCGGTGCCGCACGGCGCGCCTTCGACGGGACGGACTGGTCGACCGACGTCGAGCAGCGCGTCCGCGGACTGCGCCAGCTGCAGGCGGCCTTCGAGCGCCACGCCGACGAGATCCGGGCCATGACCGTGGCCGAGACGGGGTCACCCCTCTCCCTCACCTACTCGGCCCAGCTCGACACCCCGGTCGGTTCGCTCGGCTGGGTGGCCGACCTGGCCGAGGGCTACGAGTGGGAGACCGACCTCGGAAACGCCGAGCCGCTCGGTATCCCGTCCCACCGCTGGGTGCGCCGGGAGGCCACCGGCGTGATCGGGGCCATCACCCCGTGGAACGTGCCCCACCAGATCAACCTGGCCAAGCTGGGCCCGGCGCTGGCGGCCGGCAACACGGTGGTGCTCAAGCCGGCCCCGGACACCCCGTGGTGCGCCACCGTCCTCGGCCGGCTGGTCACCGAGGAGACCGACATCCCCGCCGGGGTGGTCAACATCGTCCCTTCCTCCGACCATGCCATCGGGGCGATGCTGTCGACCGATCCCCGGGTCGATCAGGTCAGCTTCACCGGGTCGACGGCCACCGGCCGCAAGGTCATGGCCTCTGCCGCCGACACCGTCAAGAAGGTCTTCCTCGAGCTCGGCGGCAAGTCGGCCTTCGTCATCCTGGACGATGCCGACCTTCGTGGCGCGTGCGCCACGGCTGCGTTCACGGTGTGCACCCACGCCGGGCAGGGGTGCGCCATCACGACCCGCTTACTCGTCCCGCGCTCCCTGTTCGACGAAGCGGTCGACTCGACGTCGCGGGTCATGGCCAAGCTCCCGGCCGCCGACCCGACCGATCCCGGGACCATCTGCGGACCCCTGGTGAGCGCCCGCCAGCGCGACCGGGTCGAGGGCTACCTGAAGCTGGCCATCGAGGAGGGTGGGTCGTTCGCCCTCGGCGGCGGCCGCCCCGACGGGCTCGATGGCGGATTCTACGTGGAGCCGACCCTCATCGTCGGCGTCGGCAACGACGCCCGGGTGGCCCAGGAGGAGATCTTCGGACCGGTCCTGGTGGTCATCCCGTTCGACGACGACGACGATGCCGTCGCGTTAGCCAACGACTCGGCCTACGGCCTGTCGGGCTCGGTGTGGTCGGCCGACCGGGAGCGGGCCATCGCCGTGGCCAACCGGATCCGCACCGGCACCATCGGCATCAACGGCGGCCTGTGGTTCAGCCCGGACATGCCCTTCGGCGGGTATAGACAGTCGGGGGTCGGGCGGGAGTCGGGCGTGGCCGGGTTCGAGGAATACCTCGAGACCAAGTCGCTGGCCGAGCCGGCATGAGCCACCACTCGATGCGACCGACACGATCGACGACACACGGGAGGCGTGATGGCTGAGGGACCCACCGGGGCGCGAGCCGCGGGCATCGCCAAGATGGAGGAGGTCTACGGGTTTTCCGTCGACCCTGACACGATCGCCGGACCGTATGTCGACGTGACGGTCGACCACCTGTTCGGAGCGGTGTGGACACGCGAAGCACTCGACACCCGGGACCGCCGGATGCTGACCATCGGGGTGTTGGCCGCGCTCGGCCAGGCCAACTTGCTGGAGATCCAGTTCCGCTCCGCCCTCCACCGCCAGGAGCTGACCGAGGAGCAGGTCCGGGAGATCGTGCTCCATCTGGCCCACTACATCGGCTGGCCGTTGTCGACCGGGGTCAATGCCGCCGCCGAGAAGATCATCGCCGAACGGGCCAAGGCGGCGAAGTCCGCCGCAGCCGACAAGTCCGCTGACGAGCACTGAGGAGTCCTGACATGACCGCAGCACCCGAAACCACCCCGACCACGACGTTCGACTTCCACGACAAGATGGCCATCGTCACCGGCTCGGCCGGCGGGATCGGCCAGGCCTACGCCGAGGCCCTGGCCGCGGCCGGTGCCTCAGTCGTGGTGGCCGACATCGACGCGGCCAAGGCCGAGGTGGTGGCAGCCGGCATCCGCTCGTCGGGTGGTTCGGCCCTGGCAGTGGCGGTGGACGTGGCCGACCCGGCCTCGGCCCAGGCCATGGCCGAGGCCACCGTCGACGAGTTCGGGGGCATCGACTACCTGGTCAACAACGCCGCCATCTTCGGAGGGATGAAGCTCGACCTGCTGCTGACGGTGGACTGGGAATACCTCAACCGGTTCCTGTCGGTGAACATGCTCGGCGCCCTCAACTGCGTCCGCGCCTGCTGGCCGGCCATGAAGGCGCGGGGCGGGGGCGCCGTCGTCAACCAGTCCTCGACGGCCGCCTACCTGTACGCCGGCTTCTATGGGCTGGCCAAGGCCGGGGTGAACTCGATCACCCAGCAGCTGGCCCACGAGCTGGGTCCCGACAACATCCGGACCAATGCCATCGCCCCCGGGCCCACCGACACCGAGGCGTCCCGCACCGTGGTGCCCGACGCCTTCATGAAGCCGATCCTGGCCGGACTGGCCCTCAAGCGTATGGGCCAGACCTCCGACCTGGTGGGCATGTGCCTGTTCCTGCTGTCCGACGAGGCGTCATGGATCACCGGGCACGTCTTCAACGTCGACGGCGGCCAGATCGTCCGTCCGTGACGCAAGCGCCGGGCGGCGACGCCGACCACCGCATCGAACTCGAGTTCCTCGACCACGTCCTGGTCGTCGCCTTCGACCGTCCCGAGGCCCGCAACGCCTTCGACCGGGCCATGTACCGGGCAGTGGCCGGCGCCCTATCCGGCGCACTGGGCGACGACGACGTTCACGCCGTGGTGCTGACCGGGCGGGGCAAGGCCTTCACCTCGGGCCAGGACCTGCGCGAGATGGTGGCCATCGCCACCGGTGACGCCGGATCGGATGCCGAGCCCGGGTTCCAGGCCCTGCTGGACCTCCTGGTGCGCTTCGACAAGCCCCTCCTGGCTGCCGTCCACGGAGTCGGCATGGGACTCGGCTGCTCGATCCTCGGACACGTCGACCTGGTCCTGATGGACGAGTCGGCCCGACTCCGGGCCCCCTTCGCCGAGATGGGCGTCCCGCCGGAAGCGGGCAGCAGCTACCTCCTCCCCGCCCGCATGGGCTGGCAGCACGCGTCACTGGCCCTGTTGGCCTCGGAATGGATCACCGCCGAGCTGGCCGTGACTTCGGGTCTAGCCCTGCGGACGTGTCCCGACGGCACCGCGCTGGCCGAGACGCTCGAACTGGCCCGGACCATCGCCGGGTTCCCGGCGCACGCCACCCGCCGGATCAAGCACCTGATGCTCCAGGCCCGGGGACCGGCCGTCGCCGATGCCCGCCGGCGGGAGGAGGCGGCCTTCTCCGCCCTGTTCGCCGACCCCGATGCCAACCCGGGGACTCAGCTGGCCGCAGGGCTGGGGGACTGAGCCCGGTGCAGCTCGGCATCACCTGCTTCCTGACCGACCGGGACCTGGCCCCGGCCGACCTCGCCCGGGCCGCCGAGGAACGCGGCTTCTCCTCGCTCTACCTCCCCGAGCACACCCATCTGCCGGTCCGGGCGGACGCCCCGCCGTCGCTGGTGGAGGGAGTGCGTGCCGAGGACTACAAACGGAGTCTCGATCCGTTCGTGGCACTGGCCACGGCCGCGTCGGTGACGACCAACCTGGTCCTTGGGACGGGCGTGGTGCTGGCGGCCCAGCACGACCCGATCGTCCTGGCCAAGCAGGTGGCCACCCTCGACCACCTGAGCGGTGGGCGCGTGGTACTCGGTATCGGCTTCGGTTGGAACCGGGCCGAGGCGGCCGACCACGGCGTGGCCTTCGCCGACCGCAGGGCCATCGCCCGGGAGCACGTCCTGTGCATGCAGGCGCTGTGGCGCGACGACCCCGCGGAGTTCCACGGGGAGTTCGTGGACCTCGAACCGTGCTGGAGCCGACCGAAGCCGGTGCAACAGCCCGGCGTGCCCATCCTGCTCGGCGGGGCCGCCACCGCGGGTAACTTCGCGGCCATCGCCGACTACGCCGACGGGTGGATGCCCATCGGTGGATCGGGCTTGGGCGACGCCATCCCCGAGCTGCGGCGGTCGTTCGAGGAGCGTGGACGGGACCCCGGACTGGCCCGGGTGGTGCCGTTCGGCACGGTCCCCACCGAAGCCAAACTGGAGCACTTCGCCCGCCTCGGCCTCGACGAGGTGGTCCTGCGGGTCCCGTCCGGGACCCGCTCCGAGATCCTGGAGGTTCTCGACGCCCATGCTGTCCACATCGCCCGATTCGCCGGGTCGCATGACTGAGGCCCCGCGGCGCATTGGTCCGTACGACCGCCCCTGGAGCGGGGGAGGGAGGGAGGAGCTGGCCGCCGCCGTCCGCCGCCTGATGGAGCTCACCGTGACCTCCACGCCGGCGCCGGGGGTCCTGGCCGGCGCCGCATCCCGGATCGACGCGCTGTGCGACGAGCTGACCGCCACCGTTCCCGACGACGGCCCTCGGCCCGTCGGGCGGTTCGCCGAGGAGTCGGTCGGGCCCGACGACCTGTCGGGTCTCACCGCAGCCATGCCCTTCGACATGGTGGTCGGGTCCTGCAACCCGCTCGCCCCGCCCATCGAGATCTGGTTCGACCCACCCAAGGCCTTCGGGAAGGTGGTGTTCGGGCCCCACTACGAAGGGGCGCCGGGCTGCATCCACGGTGCAGCCATCGCCGCCGCCTTCGACATCATCCTGACGGCGGCTAACGTGGTGGCCGACGCCGCCGGGCCGACCGTCCAGCTGACCATCCGCTACCTGAGGCCCACCATCGTCGGCGTCGACACGGACTTCGAGTCCGAGGTGACGGAGGTCACCGACCGGAGGACCCACAGTATCGGCCGCCTCATCCAGGACGGCGTCGTCAAGGTCGAGGCCACGGGGGAGTTCGTGAACCTGTCCCGCGACCGCATCAACGCCATGCACCGCGACCGGGTCGCGGGCGGGACCGACGAGGTCGGATGACGTGACTACCACGCGTCGTCGCCCAGCATTCTCTAGAGTCGGCAACACTGAGTCGTGCCCGGGGGGACAGGTCGACGACCTGCCGGGCACCTGAGCATCAGGGGGAAACGATGATGAGGGACTCCATCGGCGGTCGGACGACGGGCCGTCGGGACAGGGCGACCGTGGCGGTGGCCCTCGTCAGCCTGGTGCTCGCCGGCGCGCTCACCGCGTGTTCCTCGACGAAATCGTCGACCACGACGACCTCGTCCGGCAGCTCGTCGGTCATTCCGGCCTCTGCCTTCAGCGACACCACCGGCGTCACGTCGTCCTCGGTCACCGTGGGCAACGTCTCGACGCTCGCCTTCGGGCTGTTCACGGGGGCCGACGTCGGGACCAAGGCCTACGCCGCCTACGTGAACTCGACCGGCGGGATCAACGGACGCAAGATCCTCGTCGACTCCTACGACGACGGCTACCAGGGCGCGCCCAACAAGCAGGCGACCCAGTCCGTGGCCAACAAGGACTTCGCCGCCGTGGGCGGCTTCTCCCTGGAGGACAGCTACGGCGAGTCGGTGCTCTCCGCCAACCCCGGAGTGCCCAATGTCACCGTCAACCTCGATCAGACCGCCTCCGACCTGCCCAACAGCTTCAGCCCGGACCCGGCCGCCGTCGGCTGGCCCACCGGACCGCTCCTGTACTTCAAGCAGAAGTTTCCCGCCGACGTGCAGCACGCCGGTGCACTCGTGGCCGACCAGCCGTCGGCCATCACCAAGTGGGGCGGTGAGAAGGCGGCCATGCAGTCGCTCGGCTACAAGGTCCTCTACGACCAGCAGTTCGGCATCACCCAGACCGACTTCACCCAGAACGTGGTGGCCATGCGCAAGGACGGGGTGAAGATCCTCTTCCTCGAGCAGATGCCGGAAAACTATGCGGCCGCGGTGGTGAAGGCGCTCAATCAGCAGGACTTCCACCCGCAGCTGGTCTTCGGCTCCTCGACATACTCGGAGCGGCTCGTGCCCGACGCCGGTGGGGCGGCTGCCATCGACGGCACCTACATGGAGATGGTCAACTCGCTCTTCCTGGGCGAGGACGCCGGGAAGCTGCCGGCCGCGGACACCTTCCAGCAGTGGGTCCAGAAGGTGTCGCCCGGTTTCAAGCCGGACCTCTACACGCTCTTTGGCTGGCTGTCCGACCAGCTGTTCGCCCAGGCGCTCCAGGCGGCCGGCCCGAAGCCCTCGCGCGGTTCGGTCCTCCAACAGCTGAAGAAGATCACAGTCTTCAACGGCAACTACCTCATCGCCAGTTCGAACCCGTCGGCCAAGACCCCGGCCCACTGCTATGTGATCGCGCAGATCAAGAACGGCCAGATCCAGCGGCTCGACGACCCCCCGATCGAAGGGCCCCAACACGGCTACCGCTGCGACGGGTCGTTCTACTACTACCCGCCCAAGTAGCCCGCGCCCGGGACTCCACCGGTTCTGGGCACTGCGTGACCGTGCGCGGCCGGCCCTAAGCTGGACGCCCATGTGCGGACGGATCTCGCTCTACTCGGACCCGGACTACCTGGCCCGCATCTTCGATGCCCAGTTGGGTCCCGACGTCGACCCCGACTCCCGGCCCAGCTGGAACGTCCCGCCCACCCGGTCGATCCTGGCCGTGGCGGACGTCCCCGATGCCGAGGCCGAGTCGGGGGACGGGCCGGTCGCCGTCCACCGCCAGCTCGGCCGGTACAAGTGGGGTCTCGTGCCGTCGTGGGCCAAGGACCCGGCGGTAGGCAACCGGATGTTCAATGCCCGGGCCGAGACGGTGGCGTCGAAGCCGTCCTTCCGTTCGGCCTTCACCGCCCGTCGCCTGGTGGTGGTGGCCGACGGGTTTTACGAGTGGAAGCCGGGACCGGGCCCGAAGCGCCCCTATTACTTCACCCGGGTCGACGGCCGGCCGTTGGCCCTTGCCGGGCTTTGGGAGCAGTGGTGGGGTGGACCCGAGAACCAGGACTCCGGCGGGGACGCCGGGTCGCCCCTGCGCACCTGCACGGTGATCACCACCGAGGCGGGCCCGGACATGGGGGACATCCACCATCGGATGCCGGTGGTGATCGAGGACGACACGCTGGACGAATGGCTCGACCCGGGGAACCGGGACAAGCCCGAACTCGAGTCGCTGCTGGTGCCGTCGCCCGCCGGCACGTTGGTCGCCCGACCGGTCGGCGCGGCCGTCGGCAACGTCCGCAACGATGGGCCGGAGCTCACCGAGGCGGCCGGGGACTGAGCCCGGCGCCGGCACCTGCCCCGTGACGCGCCGAGTCCCGCCGGAGGCGGGACTCGGGTAGTTCGATCGGTTGGCCCGGTGGGAGCCCCGGTGGGAGCCGTGCGGGGAAGGCTCAGGCGCCGGCGGAAGCCTTGGCGGCCCGCTTCATCAGCCGGGACTTGCGGTTGGCTGCCTGGTTCTTGTGGATGACGCCCTTGGAGGCCGCCTTGTCGATCCGCTTGATGGCGAGCCGGATCGACTCCTCGGAGTCCTCGGCTCCCTCGGCGATGGCCGAGTTGGCCCGCTTGGTGCGCGTGCGCAACTCGGACCGGACGGCCTTGTTGCGGGCCTGGCGCTTGATGGTCTGGCGGTTGCGCTTGATCTGGCTACGGATATTGGCCACTGCTAGTCCTCGTCGTCCTCGTGCGTCGGGTCCGGGCGGAGACATGCACCACCGGCCCGGACTGTGTCTGACCCCCGGGGATCCTCGACGGATCGCCAAGCGGGAGACAAGGAAGGATAGCAGTTCACGCCGGAACGGTCCCCACGCCCCGCCCCGGGCCAGGTGGGGGTGGACCTCCACCGGCCTTGGGTACGCTGGGCGCCCCGTGCTCCCCATCGACCGCATCCGCAACTTCTCCATCATCAGCCACGTCGACCACGGCAAGTCGACCCTGTCCGACCGCATCCTGGAGCTGACCGGGGCGGTCGACCCCCGCCTGATGCGAGAGCAGTACCTGGACTCGATGGACATCGAGCGGGAGCGGGGCATCACCATCAAGGCCCAGAACGTGCGGGTGGCGTGGGGGGAGCACACGCTCCACCTCATCGACACGCCGGGCCACGTCGACTTCGGCTACGAGGTCAGCCGGTCGCTGGCCGCCTGCGAGGGGGCCGTGTTGCTCGTCGATGCCAGCCAGGGCATCCAGGCCCAGACCCTGGCCAACTGTTACCAGGCGCTGGAGAACGACCTCGAGATCGTGGCCGTGCTCAACAAGATCGACCTGCCGGCGGCCGACCCCGAACGATGCGCGGCCGAGATCGAGACCGTCCTCGGCCTGGCCGCCGACGACATCCTGCACATCTCGGCCAAAACGGGGGATGGGGTCCCGGGACTGCTCGACGCCATCGTGGCCCGCATCCCATCGCCCACCGGCGACCCGGCCGCCCCGCTGCGTGCGCTGATCTTCGACTCGTCCTATGACCAGTACCGGGGAGTGGTCAGCTCCATCCGGGTCATGGACGGCACCCTGACCGCCAAGGACCGCCTCCGCTTCATGCAGGCCGGTGCCAACCACGAGATCGAGGAGATCGGCGTCCGCTCCCCGGTGATGGTCCCGGTGACCGAGCTCGGGCCGGGCGAGGTCGGCTACCTGATCGCCGGCATCAAGGACGTCGGGGGCGCTCGTTCAGGTGAGACGGTCACCACGGCCACCCATCCGGCCACGACGGCCCTCGACGGCTACCGCGATCCCAAGCCCATGGTCTTCTGCGGGCTGTTCCCCATCGACGGCGACGAGCTCCCCGACCTGCGCGACGCCCTCGAGAAGCTCCGGCTCAACGACGCCAGCTTCACCTACGAGCCCGAGTCGTCGCGGGCGCTCGGCTTCGGCTTCCGCTGCGGCTTCCTCGGACTCCTCCACATGGAGATCGTGCGGGAGCGCCTCGAGCGCGAGTTCGACCTCTCGCTCATCGCCACGGCCCCGTCGGTGGCGTACCGGGCGTTCTTGACCGACGGCACCGAGGTGGATGTCGACAACCCGTCCGAGCTACCCGACCCGACATCGCTCGACCATGTCGACGAGCCGATGCTGCGGGCCACCATCCTCACCCCGTCGGAGTACACCGGTTCGATCATGGAGCTGTGCCAGGGACGGCGGGCCGAGATGTTGAAGATGGACTACCTGTCGCCCGAGCGGGTCGAGTTCGTCTACGTGATCCCGCTGGCCGAGGTGGTGGTCAACTTCTTCGACCACCTGAAGAGCCGCACCAAGGGCTACGCCAGCCTCGACTACGAGCCGGGTGGCTACGCCACCGCCGACCTCGTCAAGGTGGACCTGCTCATCAACCACGTGCCGGTGGACGCCTTCTCCACCATCGTCCACAAGTCCCAGGCCGACATCTACGGGCGGCGGATGACCGAGAAGCTGAAGGAGCTGATCCCGCGCCAGATGTTCGAGGTCCCCATCCAGGCCGCCATCGGGGGCCGCGTACTGGCCCGCGAGACGGTGAAGGCCCGTCGCAAGGACGTGCTGGCCAAGTGCTACGGCGGGGACATCACCCGCAAGCGCAAGCTGCTGGAGAAGCAGAAGGAGGGGAAGAAGAAGATGAAGAACATCGGTCGCGTCGAGGTTCCCCAGGAGGCCTTCGTCTCCGCCCTCAAGCTCGACGACTGATCACCGAGACTCAGGTCACCCCGGCCACCTCGGCGATGCGCCGGCTCGCCTCCTCCCAGGTCCGGTGCTCGCTCAGGCGCAGCCCGTCGACCCTCATCCGGGCGACGGTGTCCGGGTGGTCGGCCAGATCGGCGATGACGGCGGCGAACCCGGGGGTGTCCTCGGGATCGACGTAGCGGGCGGCGTCGCCCCCGACCTCGGGCAGGCCGCCCCGGCGCGACGCCACCAGCGCGGTGCCGCACGCCATGGCCTCGGCCGCCACTAGGCCGAAGGGCTCGTCGAAGATCGACGGGACGCACGCCACGGAAGCCCGCCGGTAGAAGGCGGCCAACGCGTCCTTGGCGACGAACGGCACGAACTCGACCTCGAGGCCCGACGAGGTGGCCACGGCGCGCAACGACCGCTCGTAGTCGGTCAGGTCGTCTCCGGCGTCGTAGGCGGAGCTGCCGACCACGGTGGCCCGCAGCGGAACGTCGGTCAGCTCCCGGGCCGCGGCCATGGCCCGCAGCAGCAGGTCGGGACCTTTGTGGGGTGCCACCTGGCCTACGAAGAGCAGCTCGAAGGCTGACCCGTCACCACGTTCCCAACCCGCAGACCCGTCCGATGCCGGGTGGAAGACGCTGCGGTCGACCCCGTTCTCCACGACCGTCGTCCGGGCCGCCAGGGCCGGCGCCCGCGTTACCACCTGCGATCGGAGGAACTCCGAGACGCACACGACGGCGTCGATGTCGACCAGGGCACGGACCAGCTCGGCCCGTCCGTAGGTGCGGGCCAGGGGGCTGTGCAGGTACAGGACGATGCGGGAGTCGGGGAGTGCCCGGCGCCATGCCGGCACGGTGGCTGCCGTGGCCAGGCCCTCGTAGAGCAGGAGGAGATCCGGACTCCAGGTGACGGCGGCCTCGATGGCCGGCAGGTAGAGGTCGCCGGTGTGCCGACGCCGACGACCGAGGCGTGCCGAGAGGTCGTCCTGGAGCCGCTCGGTCCGGGTGAACCACTGGCGGGGGCAGTGGCGGGTGTAGTCGACGGACAGGTTGTCGAGCTCATCGAAGTGGACGTCCCGGTTGTCGCTCACCACCGCGCCGACGGTGTCCCCGGCCGCGGACTCGCAGCGGGCCAACTCGGAGACGACGCCCATCAACGTGTTGCCACGGCGGGACAGTGGCAGGGGAACGTGGAGCACGCGCGCCATCACGCACGGTATCAGAGCACTTCGCGTCGAAGACGGCCCGACAACCAGGGTCGCAGGCGGCCCGGGACCCGTGTCGACGTGGGCGCCAAGTGCGGGGGAACGGGTCCGACACGGTACGCTTCGACCCGCATGCGTCCCTCAGATCAGTGTATGGCGTGACCGCCGCGGACCAGCCCCACGCCAACGCGAGCGCCCAGCAGTTCCTGCGGAACGCGTTGTCGTCCTACGCCAACCTGATCGTCGGGGTCATCTTGAGCCTGGTGCTCACCCGGGTCCTGCTCGTCCATCTGGGCACCAGCACCTACGGCCTGTGGATCGTGCTGCTCTCGATCGTCAGCTACCTCGCCCTGCTCGACGTCGGGGTGTCCACCGCCGTCGTCCAACGGGTGGCCCGGATGACCGCGGAAGGGGACCACGAAGGCCTGGCCAACGTCATCCGCACGGCCTCGGTCTTCTTCTCGGTGTCCGGTGCCATCGCCATCGTCATCACCGTGGTCCTGGCGCCGTTCCTGGCCTCCATCGTCCACTTCGGCAACATCAGCACCCACGTGGCCGGCATCACCCTCGTGCTCCTCGGGGTGATGATCGCCACCAAGTTCATCGCCGCGGTGCCCGGCGCGGTGCTGTTCGGGGTGGGGCGCAACGATCGACAGTCCCAGATCGGGCTGGCCAGCATGTTCACCACCCAGGTCGCCCAGGTGGTGGTGGTTCTCCTGGGTGGCGGACTGGTGTGGCTCGGCATCGTCACCCTGGTCGGGACCATCTTCAGCTTCGCCCTGACCAGCTTCCTGGTCCGGCGGATCACCGGGTTCTCGGTGGCGTCGGGTCGCTTCGAGCGCCAGATCCTGGTCGACCTCCTGCGGTTCGGCGGGCGGAACACGGTCATCGCCATCAGCGGCATGGTCTCCTACAGCCTCGACGCCCTCATCATCGGCATCATCCTGCCGGTGGCCCAGGTGGCCCCGTACGACATCGCACTGTCCACGGCCAACCTCACCCGCAACCTGACCACCTACGGCAGCGACCTGCTGCTCCCCACCTACGCGCACTTCGAGAGCATGAAGGACCCGCTCCGCCAGGCGCGGCTCTTCTCGAGGACGGTGATGGCGACGTTGGCCATCTCCCTTCCGATCCTCGTGGCCCTGGCCGTCTTCGGCGACCCCATCCTCACCCTGTGGTTGGGCAACGTCCCGCCGAAGACGTACTCGATCATGATCGCCCTGGGCTTCGTCACCGCGCTCGAACTCCCCGGACACCAGTGCTTCATCTTCCTGACCGGCATCGGCCGGAACCAGCTGATGATGCGCATGGCCGTGCTCGGGGCCACCGTCAACCTGATCGGCAGTGTCATCGCCACCTTCTGGCTCGGGCCGATCGGCCCGGCCATCGGGTCGTTGCCCGCCGTGCTGATCATCGACTTCTCCATCCTCCCCGTCATCGTGTGCCGCTACCTCGACATCCCGGTCCGGCGGTATGTGAAGGACGCGCTGGTCCCTGTACTGCCGGCGGTGGCCGTCGCCGGTGGGTTGGCCCTGGCCATCCAGTGGCTGTTCCCGGCTCCCCACGGCGCCCCGGTGTTCCGCGGCGGGATCCGGGCCATGGTCAGCGCGGTGATCGTGGTGCTCGGCGCGTGGGCGATGATGGCCGCCATCACGTTGCGGATCGAGCCCGACATGCGAGCCACGATGATGGCCCGCCTACGCCGTAAGGGGCCCCAGGAGGCTGGCGCACCGATGGGCGGAGCGGTCCCTGCCCCGGCTCACCGGGAGGACCCGCACGTCGGCGGGGATGGCGGCCCCGCGTCGATCCGTCCGTTG
>Ga0209483_1000693_pt1 | contig 27770 bp, 29 predicted proteins | sample NGEPerA_FD_184508 | JGI IMG/M metagenome (GOLD analysis project Ga0209483, IMG submission 184508) | Arctic peat soil microbial communities from the Barrow Environmental Observatory site, Barrow, Alaska, USA - NGEE PermafrostL2-A... | ecosystem: Environmental > Terrestrial > Soil > Wetlands >... | reverse complement strand
GACCGGCACGCAGCTCCAGCAGGCCACGGCCGCCGCCGCGGCGGCGGCCGTGGCCTGCTGGAGCTGCGTGCCGGTCAGGAGGGTTTCGCCGGGACCGTGGGTCATGGTTGCCGGGTTGCCCTGGGCGCCACCCGCCGGCGGGGTACCCGTGGGCGGCGAGGTGGTCGTGCTCGACGAACCGGAGGTGGCTGTCGTCGACGTACCGGTGGCGGCCGAGGCGATCCCGGCTGCGCCGAGCATCGTGCCGGCGGCCAGGCCACCGGTGACGAGCACCCGCCGGAAGTTCTTGGTCCGGCGATACGGATTGGGGGTCATGGTTTGCTCCTTCATGTCGTGTCCCCGAGGCGCTCCCGGGGGCGACTCCACCTTGGAAGGCGGGTGTGGGGATGCCCTTGGCCCACCCTGTGGACCCGCCGTGAATGCGGGGCCACGTTCGCCCGCAGAGCAGAGTGCGCCCACCGTCCGCCCATGGTGTGCCTGAATGACCGTCAGACAGGATTGCTAGGGTTTCCCCATCGCGTTTCCGGGGAGGAACCCATGAAGGATCTGAAGGTCGGACTGCAGCTGGGCTACTGGGGATCCGGGCCGCCCCCTAATGCCGTGGAGCTGGTCGCCGAGGCCGAGCGCCTGGGCTACGACTCGATCTGGACCGCCGAGGCCTACGGCTCCGATGCCCTCACCCCGCTGGCCTGGTGGGGCTCGCAGACCGAGCGGGTGCGCCTCGGCACCGCCCTCTGCCAGCTGTCGGCCCGGACACCGACCGCCATGGGCATGGCCGCCATCACCATGGATCATCTCTCCGGTGGTCGCTTCGTCCTCGGACTCGGCGTGTCCGGTCCCCAGGTGGTCGAAGGTTGGTATGGCCAGTCGTTCGAAAAGCCACTGGCCCGCACGCGCGAGTACGTCGACATCGTCCGCCAGGTGGTCGCCCGCGAGGACGTCGTCACCAACGACGGTCCCCACTATCCCCTCCCCTATCCGGGTGGCACCGGCCTCGGCAAGCCCCTCAAGTCCATCACCCATCCCCTGCGCAAGGAAGTCCAGATCATCATGGGTGCCGAGGGGCCGAAGAACATCGCCCTCGCCGCCGAGATCGCGGACGGTTGGTTCCCCATCTTCTTCTCGCCGGGTGCGGTCGACGCCTACCAGCCCTACCTCAATGAGGGCTTCGCCCGCGAGGGCGCCCGCCACACGGCAGATGACTTCGAGGTGCTCGCGTTCGCGGCCACGATCATGGCCGACGACGTCGAGACTGCCGCCGACTTCATGCGACCCATGCTGGCCCTGTACATCGGGGGCATGGGGGCGAAGTCGATGAACTTCCACTTCGACGTGTTCTCTCGCATGGGCTACGAGGCCGAGGCCACCAAGATCCAGGAGCTCTACCTCGAGGGTCGCAAGGACGAGGCGGCCGCTGCGGTCCCGACCAAGCTGGTCGAGGACACCGCGCTGATCGGCCCGAAAGAGAAGATCCGGGACGACATCGAGCGCTGGCGGGAGTCGATCGCCACCACCCTGCTGGTCTCGGGCGACATCAAGACGCTCCAGACCATCGCCGAGCTGGCGCTGTAACTCGTCGGGATACCGGATCCGGGGTCCCGGTCCGCGTGTTCCTGGGGCATCGTTCCTCGTCAGGCACCATTCCGAACCGATCCGGGCACGAAGCCGTCGTGCTGTCTAGCGTGTCATTCGACATGGCGGGGTGGACGCGGAACTGATCACAGGTGCAGACGATGGGGGACACGAAGCCACGACGGGCTCGGCGGACCGCGGGCTCGGCCACGGCGGCCACGCTCGTCGTCGTCACGCTCGCATTCGGCACGCTCGTCGGAGTCGCCTCGTTGGGCGCCGCCCCTGCCGGCGCGACTTCGGGGCAGGCCCATTCGTCCCCCCACTCGTCGGCGGTCACAACGGGAGTCCGCAGTGCGGCCGACCACACATGGTGGGTCCCACCACTGGGCAACCAGCCCTGGCAGTGGGAACTGAGCAGCCCCCTCAATCTGAAGAATGCCAAGCAGCTGGGCACCAAGGACAAGCTGCCCAACGGAAGCCCGGCCCCGGCACCAGTCATCTATGACATCGACGGGATCATCAACTCGGCGACCACCGTGAGCGCCCTGCACGCCCTGGGCAAGCATGTGGTCTGTTACATCGAGGTGGGTGCGGTCGGGAACTACTACTCCGCCACCGACGAAGCCATTGCCACGACGTACTACGACCAGCTCAATGCCGCCGGTGTGATCGGCAGCAGCGTCTCCGGATGGCCAGAGTGGTACCTCGACATCCGGTCTCCGGCCACCGTCGCCATCATCGAATCGATGATCCATGACCAGTGCGCGGCGAAGGGCTTCGATGCGGTGGAGACCGACATCGACGAGTCATACCACTCGGCCAACGGCTTCGGGCTCACCAAGGCCGACGAGGAGCACTTCATGACCACCTTGGCTGGCTACATGCACGGCCTCGGTCTGGGCTGGTGGATCAAGAACCCCGACGACACCGGCGACCACTACGCCGCCGACATGGAACCCCTGGCCGACGCGGTGCTCACCGAGCAGTGCAACCAATACTCGTCGTGCGGGCTGCTCAGCTCGTACTTCGGGGTCAAGGCGATCTTCAATGCCGAGTACCGCCTGCGGCCCCAGAAATTCTGCGCCAACGACGCGGCACTCGGCATCAACGGGGCCGAGTTCAACCTCAATCTCACCGGGACGCGCAAACCCTGCGCTTGAGTGATTGGCTCACGAACGCAGTGCCGGCCGAAGGGTCCGCTCTGGTCGGCGACTGAGCGATCGGTAGAGGTCCAGCGTGCTGGGGTGCACCGACTCGATCGGCTCGACCTCGTCGGCCACCACGCGGACGAGTTCGGCCATCACCGATTCGACGCCGCCCGGGTTTCCCGCAGCATCGGCCGCCCGCAACAGCATCCGGTAGAGGCGCTCGTCGTACGGGCTGACCAACAGGCCCCGTCGGGCGGACCACTCGGCACCCCGGGGATCGCCAGCCCGGAGCCGGGCGCCGGCCAGCCGGCCGCTGAGGTCGACGACGGCGGACTCGATGGCCGGGGCCGTGCCGTCGAGGATCGACCAGTCGGTGGCCCTGATGTCCTCGAAGGGACGACCGCGCACCATGGACAACGCGGCGCACCATTGCTCCGGGTCGTCGGATGTCGCCAGCACCTGGAATCTGGCCCAGTCGGTGCCGACGGAGGAGGCGAGTGCCAATCGACCATGTGCTCGAGGGAGGTGGTCCGTCCCGTCCCGGGCCGTCCCCAGCGACCTGCGGGCAACCGAAGCGGTCGAGTGGAGGCTGGACGGGGCCATCAGGCGTTCGGGCCAGAGCGCCGTCGCCCACGTCTCGTTGGCGGCCCCGCCCGGGTGCATGGCCAGGTAAACGACGAGCTCCTTCGCCCAGGCCCTGGTGAATCCTCTGGCTGCCCCGCGGATCTCCACCGGCCCGAGCACCGCCACTTCCACCTCGGGAGAACCGGCGGGGATCGGGCGAGCCGATGGTCCGCTCGCTCGGAGGTCGACGGTGTCGCTGCCATCGACTCCGGGAGCGGAGACCGCCGGACTGTCGACGCGGACCGTCGTGCGCTCACCACGGTCGACATAGCTCCTGGTCGGGACCGATGGCACCGAACCCGTGTCGGTCGTTGCCGGCGACCGATCGGCTCCCCCGTCATCCTGGTCTGCGAGCAGCGATGCGACCCCGAGCACCGATGAGACGTGTCGGATCTCCTCCTCGTCGATCCGCTGCGGGACCACCCGAGCACCGTCCACATCGGACAGGCCCGTCGGGTCCTCGTCCCCGGGCCGCACCACGACCGATCCCTGGTACGACGGCGCACCAGGACCGGAGATGGCGATGACCGCTATTCCGAACCGTCCATCCTCGGCGAGGGCGAGGATCGCCTCGACATTGCTTGAGGGGACACCCGGACCGCACACCACCACGACGGGTGGCCAGTCGCTGACACCGGAGAGGAGTCGGGCACGGTCGACGCGGGGAACATCCTGGTCCTCCAGCTGCATCGCGGTGCTCAGTCTCCGCCACGACAGGTCCGCGGAAATGGGACCCGCGTCGGCCAGGACGGCGACCCGATCGAACCGCTCCATCCCGGTACCGAAACCAATCAACACCAGGTCGAACGCCGCCGCCCACCTCGAAGTGGCCAGTTCGAGGGCCATGGCCCTGCCCACGGATTCGTTGGCATGCAGGTCACCCGCGAGCACGACGGAACCCATGCCTTCGAGGTTGACCATCAGCACCTCGTCACCGGAGCGGCCCACGGTGACCAGGGTGGGCGACGGGAACCGCAGCCGAGCACCCCTCCGGCCGGCAGGAGCGGGCTCGAGCAGATCCCGCTCGATCGCGAACGTCGCCGGGTCTCCGTCAGCGCAGAATGGCGCTGGCACGAAAGCGTCCAGTGGTCTGTCGAGCGTCAGGCGCACGTGGGTGGCGGATACGCGCACCGACGTCAACCGCCACGGCGGCGCTGCTGGGTCGAACGCCCCGGCCCACGCCTCGACCGCGGCCTCCACGGCATCGAGCTCCCCGCGTCCGTCACCCACCCGCAATCGCTGCTCGAACGACCGGAGCATCGGCTCGGGGAGCCGGATCCGCGCACCCAGGGTCCGATGCCGTTGCTGGACCCGTCGGAGGCGATCGACCAGGTCGGCGACACCGACGCCGACGATCCCCGCCCCGAGCGGGCTCACCGGAGCCACCGGCAGCCGGTGGGCACCGAGGGGCACGTGCTTCGCAGCGGGAGTGGCCCGAAGGTGCACCTCGGCTTCGGGCACTTCCACCTTGACCATGGCAATGGCCGCCGCCCCCGGGGAAGCCACGGTCCGACCGGTAGCCGGTAGGAGTAACTCCCATCCAGGTTGGATCCAGTGGTCCCCCGTCAGTCGCGAGCCATCGCGCTGAACCACGCCGTAGTTGAGTTCGGCGATCTCCTTCCACCGTCGCGCCTGCCCGAGCTGATCCTCGGCGATGGACCACAGTGTCTGGCGCGCCGCCACCCGGTACCGAGCACTCGACGGCTCCCGAGGTTCAGCGGCGGGGTCAGGGAACTGTGAGGTGCGAAATGTCCCAGCGGTCACGTCACCGGGAAGGGCATCGGACCCCACGCTTCCTCCCGTCGAGCCCGCGGCAGTGGCTATGGACTCGATCCCGAACTCGAGAATCGACGGTTCGATCAACGAACTGTCCGACGGCCCCAGCAGTCCGGAGTGCAACCGGTCGAACTCCGGGCTCGGGCTCCCGTGGAAGTCACCGGCTAGTGCTTGGTGCACCGGGGCCCGACCGGCGGTCCCGACCGCGAACGCCGTGCCGACCAGCACAGCGGCCACCCATTGCAACGCGCGGCTGGCCGGCAGGCGTGCCGTCGACCGCCCCGACAACCACGCTCGAATCTCTACCATCACGCAGAGGGTCAACCACGCCCAGGCGATCCATGCCATCAGCAGGGCCGCTCGACCCAGCCATCCGGTCACCACCCGCACATCGCCCGGCCGGTGGCCCAGGGCGGCCCGCCAGAGGGCTCCCGGATCGAGATGGGCCGAGGGGCCGCCGGCGGCCGCCGTCAAGGCCACGGGCACCCCGACCACAAGAACCACGATGGCGGCGGAGGCGAGCGCGCCCCGGATCGGGAGCCGCCCGACCCGGGAGGGTTGAATGGACCGGTTCACGGGGAGCCTCTCGTGACGCCGCCGACATTCACGGCTGCAGCGGCCGCCGACACGTCGAGCCGATCGAACCCGATGAGACCGAGAATCGCCGTCGGAACCTGGTAGTCGATCCGCACGGTGACGACGCCACCAACCACGACGGCTGTCCCGGGGTGCCCGGCGGTGATCATGAACTGCTCTGCCGTCGCGACCGCCGCCGGTCCGTCGATCTGGATCTGGCCGGCTCGGAGCGCGTCGACGGACAGGGCGCCGGCACCCGCCCGGGCCGCCTGCTCGGCTTCGGCCGATGCAGCCTGGCGGGCCGTCAGCACCGTCCCGCCGTCGACGACGAGTCCGAGGAGGGCAAGGAGGGCGACCATCACCAGCACGACAAATGCGGCGATGGCGCCGTCGTCGTCTCGCACGTTCATGCGTCGCCGGACGGGCCGTGCGTTCGGCATCACGGCCTCACCCGACTGATCGGTAGGGGTCGAGCGGTGCCGTGGCCGATGCATGGACGACGGTGGATCCCGGAACACCCGGGAATCCGAGGTCCGCAAGGAGCACTTGGCACGCGACATGCACGGTGACGGACCCTCCCGCCACGAAGTGGCTGGTATCGGTGGAGATCGCCACGTGGGCGCACGTATGGGTCCTTCCGATCAAGTTGATGACGGCGTTGATGGCCCCCACCCACTGGGCGGTCCCCACCGTCGGCAGGACGGCCGCCGCCTCTGCGCCGGCTCGCGACGCCTCGACCACCTGTTGACGGGCCTCGGACACCCGACCGAACACCAGCGTCGCCAAAGCGACCACCAGCAGGACCGGGGTGAGGACGACCAATTCGACGGTGAGGCTGCCCCGCTCGTCCCGTCGCCTCATTCCGAGCCCCGGAACTGCTGGATGGGTCCGATGGCACTGGCCGAGACCGTGAACGAGAGCCCGGGGACAACGGACACGGCCTGACCGGTCACCTGGAGCCACTCCGACTCGCCGGGGAGCACCGACACCACGACAGCCGACCCGGTCACATCCGAACCGGGACCGGTGAGGACCGATCGGGCCGAGGCCACTCCGGCAGCCGGGCCGCCGCCGACCGATCGGGCGACCTGGTCGCCCTCGGACGCCGCCGTCTGCGCCACCTGGGTGGCGTGCATCCACAGGCAGAACTGCACGATGACCAGGAGCACGAGCATGAGCACCGGGACAACGAGGACCGCCTCGACCACAGATGATCCCTCGTCGGTGCGGATGGGGCGCCCACCTCCCCTTCGGCGGCCGAGGTCCGCCTTCCGGCGGCCCCGGCCGACGAGGCCCGTCAATTGAGGTTGATGGTGTTGGCCTTGGCCGTCACCTTGGCCACGATGATGGCGCCGACGGCGATGGCCAGCGCGGCGAAGATCGCAGTGAGGATGACCTTCTCGACCACGGTTCCGGCCTCGTCCCATCCACCGGCGGCGCCGCAGCGGATCCGAAGGTAGGCCCAGAGGGCGGTCAGTTGGTTCGGCATGGGTGATGCTCCTGTTCTGGTTGGTTGTCGTTGGTCGTGCATGAGGTGCAGGCGGTTCGTCGAGGGACGGCCCATCACGGATGGTGTGGACGCCGGCGGCGCCCATCAAAAGCCCCCGAGGATGCGTTCGAATGCGGGGTAGCCGATGAACAGCAGGAATCCGAGCAGGAGGAGCGCCCCGGGTAGGAACAGGCGCTCGGTCATGGCATTGGCCGCCGACTCGGCGTCCGCCTGCTCGTGCCGGCGAAGCGAAGCGGACCGCGCCATGAGCGACTCGCGGATCCGTGCCCCTTCGGTCCCGGCCAGCTGGACCGTGGTAGCCAACTCGACGAGCTCGGGGAGCCCGAGCTCCCGCCCGAGGGCTTCGAGCGCCACCCAGGGGGCGGCCCCTCCGTCGCGGGCCGCCAGCAGGACCCGTCCCATCCGTTGGGCAGCCCAATCGGTGCTCACCTGGGATGCCGTGTGGAGTGCCCCGTCGATGCCCACTCCCCCGGCGAGACTCAGTACAACGAGATCGACGAAGGAACCGATAACGATACGGAAGTGCCGGCGACGGTCTGTCGCCCGTCGGATCAGACCCCCGACGGAAAGCGCCACGGCTGTGGGGACCCCGACCACGACACCGAGTGCCGCAGCCACGGTCGGAGGCCCGAGGCCCGCCATCGTGGCGAGGAGCCAGAGCACCAGGGGCCCGATGGCGCAGCACCCTGCCAGCACGACGATCCGCGAGACGAACGCCTCGGGGGACGTCCCCGTGATCTCCAGGTCCGATCGAGCGCGCTCGATCCAGCGATGACCGGCCCACCGGGTACCCAGGAGCCAGCCGATGATCGGCCCGCCAAGACGGTCGGCGATCGGCGGCCCACTCTGGTCGCCGGCCGGTCCGACCCACCCGGTGGGCGCCGGGCGCTGCCACGCCTCGAGGACGCCCTCGAGGGACATCCGACGACTCCGTAGCCCATAGGCCACACCCACGACCCCCATCCCGACGAATGCGGCGAGCACGACGGCGGCAGTCATCGCTCGACCACGTCGGGGCCGAGCAGGCGGACCGGTGCCGGCGGTCGGGCGAGTGCAACCATGAGGATGAGTCCGCCGGCATAGAGACCGCCCACCACGAGCAGGACGAGCTGCCCGGTGGCCGAGTCGAACGGCGTCAGGTAGGAGCGGGCGAGCACGCTGAGGCCGGCAGCGAAGGCGACGGAGAACACAACGACGGTGCGCACACTGCTCCGGACCGATGCCCTGCCGGTCTCGATCCGCAGCCGGAGGGCGACCTCCTGGCGGGTGGACTCGGCCAGGGCATGGAGCAGTTCGCCCAGTCGTTGAGCACGCGACGAGAACGCCAGGAGCAAGGAGCAAACCACGCGATCCGCACAGGGGTCTCCGACCTCCTCGGCGAACTGCAGAAGGGCCTCTCGGGGGTGGACACCGGACCGGATCTGCTGCGCCAGGTGCTCCGTGGCCGGCCGGATAGGGTCGGGGCTCAACTCGGCGGTGGCGATGATCGCCTGGCCGAGTCCGGCCGATGCAGCCAATGTCCCCTGGAGCATCTCGGTCCAGGTGGCGACGGCTTCGATCTTGGCGATGGAGACCGATCCGGAGGTCTGGCGGAGTAGGCGGGGCAGGCCGAAGGCGGCCAGTGCTCCGATCGGCCCGGCCACCGGCCACCGGGTGACGAGGATGCACACGATGCCCACCCCGACGGCTGCGATCAGCGCGGGGAGTTCCGCCGTCACGGGCCGGGCCGACGACCGGCGGATGACGGCCGCCGACTCGACGCCGTCCCCACCGAGGCGGACACCGGTCCCGGGCAGCAGTGTGACCACGAGCCCCGTGATCCCGAGGCCCAGCCCCACACCGACGGCGGGCACGATCCATCCTCCACCCCACAGGGGCATCACCGGTATCCCCCGACGGGACCGGCCGGAGATTGTTCGAAGCCGAAGCGGCGCAATTCCTCGACCGTGTCGGGACGGAGCGGTGCCGACGGCACGGCCCGACGATCCGGACCGGGTCGATACACCTCGTTGGAGATCACCTGAACCCCCTCGGCATCGACGATCTCGCGAACGGAGGCCACGAACCGTGCCCGAGAGCCACGCGCCGGAAATGACGTCGGCCGATCGGAGACGTCATCCTCTTCGGCACCGAATTCGGATGTACCGGTGCCGTCGAGATCGTCATGCATCTCCGAATCGAGATGGACGACGAAGTGCAGGGCACCGGCGATGAGCAGATTGGTGGCGTCGAGGGGCAGGCGTTCGGGTGCCTGGACGGCGTAGGAGGCGATGCGCCGGAACACGCCGGCGGAGGACTCCGCGTGGATCGTGCACATCGACCCCGAACGACCCTGGCTCATGGCGTTGAGCATGGGGAGGACTTCATCGCCCAGGACCTCGCCGACGATCACCCGGTCCGCGTTCATGCGTAGTGAGCGCCGCACCAGATCGGCCACCGGGATGCGCCCGGCTCCCTCGATGTTGGGCGGGCGGGCCTCCATCGCCACCAGGTCCGGATGACGGGATGACCCCGTGTCGAGGCCAAGCTCGAAGGCCTGCTCGATGGTGACGATGCGCTCGCGTGGGTCGATCTCGGCAGCCAGTGCACGGAGCAACGTCGTCTTGCCCGAGTTCATGGCCCCGGATACCACGATGTTCTTGCGGGCACGCACAGCGGCGGCCAACAGGGACCGGAGGCCGTCATCCAGCGCCCCCATTGCGCAGAGCTCGTCGAGAGAGAGGTCGGTGAACCGGTGGCGTCGGATGGACACCGCAGGTCGTGCGGTCACCGCCATCACGGCCGACAATCGCGCGCCGCCGGGCAACTGGAGGTCGAGCTCGGGTCGGGCTATGTCGAATCGGCGTTCGGCCAGACCGAATCGACCGGCGGACGAGCGCAAAAGGTCTACGAGTTCGTCGTCCGAGTCGGCCACTGGGTCCATGAGGCGCTTCGAGCCGTCGGCGAAGGTGGCCCAGACCTGGTCGCACCCGTTGATATCGATGTTCTCGATCCCGTCGTCGTCCACCAACGACTGGAGCCGCCCGAGTCCGAACAGGGCGTCGAGCACCGCCTGTGCCAATCGCTGCTCCTCGACCGGGGACGGGGAGGCGGGTGCCGAATCGGGCCCGGAGGCCGACAGCGTGTCCAAGTGGAGGAAGGCACGTTGGCGAGCGAACTCGCGCCGGTCGTCACCGGAGAGCGCAGAAGCGGCATCTCCCGATAGGTCTTCGGCTACCCGACGCCTGATCGTGGTGGTCAGCGACTCGCCCATCAGACCGCCCCATCGAGGGAGGCGCTCGAGCGACGACCCGCAGCCCAACGAGGGGAAAGGAACGACCTGACCGATGTCCGGTCGATCTTCGGTCGAGTGGCCCGGTCATCGAGCACGCGGTGGTCAGACACGTCGACCTGGTGCTCCGGCAGGGCCCCCTCACGTGTCTGAATTGCGACACGTTCCCCCACGCGGCGCACCGACGCCAGGAGTCGGGAGTGCTCCAGCCGGCGGCTGGCCCCGGATGCTCCGCTGGCCACCGCCGCATTCTCGGGGTCGAACGCCACGTCACCCAATGCGGCGATACCGGTGAACTCGGCCAACTCCCGGCAGCGGAAGGAGGAACCGCCCACCACCACCAGACCGAGGCGGCCATCGGTCCGGTCGAGCAGCTCTGCGGCCCGATCCCGGACCCGGAGGGCGGCCGCCGCATCATCACGCACCACCAGGATCGACAGGTCACCGGCCTCCAGCCAACCGCCGGTGTCGGTCAGATCACGCGAGGCCCTCCCCAGGTCGACCACGACCACTCCGTCGCCCCGGCCGCCACCGGGGGCGTCCCTGACGACCAGTGCCTCCGGCGCATCTGCCGCCAAGGGGGTCCCTTCCTCGGCACCGATCAGGACCGGGAGACCGCCAGGGAGTCCTTGAAGATGGGGATGGAGTGGTGTCGTCGGTCCGGTCCGCCGCACCGCCGCAGCCAGCGACCGCCACCCCACCGTTGACATGAGCCCGAACCGGGCCGCCAGGTCACCGCCCGACGGATCGCATTCGGCCACCATCACGGGGCCCTGGTCGGGCCACGTCGACGCGATGAGGCAGGCCAAGGTGGTCACGCCCGGAGCACCCGAGAGCGACAGGACAGGAACCACGGTCATCCTGTGGCTCCGGCGACGGCCGAAGTCGAGGCACCCCGGATTCCGGAGGCTCCGAGGGCCAGCAGGACGAGGCTCACCTGGCCGGCCGACGATGCCGTGGCCACGTCCGGGGCAATGTCCGATGGGACCTCGACCGATACCAGCACAGAGAATCCGCCGTTGGCGTTCGTCGAAGGGTCCGACACTGCGAAAACGGTCGCCCGTGCCTCCAAGACCCCTGTCCCGGACCCGGAGAGCACTGTGGACCCCGAACTTGACCCGATGACCGACGTCGGGGAGCCGGTGACCGGTGCCGACAGCGGCGAACCTGGCGTCGCCGTCTGGACGATCATCACCTGCTCACCCGGGACGAGTCCGGATGCGGGAAATTGCCCCTCCTTGAGCGCCAGGCCCACGACCGCGCTGCCGACGGCCAGAGATGGCGCTGACGTGAGGTCGCCGGGCGTCAGGAGCGAGCCGGCTGGAACGGCGGCGGCGGCCCGTTTGCCGAGAATGGTGGAGGCCTCGGCCAGCGGGATGTAGGCGACTCCCGACGATACGGAGATGTCGGCCCGGCCGAGTTGGGCGGCGGTGACCGGCTGGCCCTGGACCAGGGCCTGGTCGACGACGACCGCGGCCGTCTTGTTGCCGGCGGACGAGTAGAGGTTGGCGAAGGCGGCCACGCTGGCGCAGATCACGACCAGCGACGCCACCGCCACCAGGGCACGTCGGTCACGACCGCCCGACGGGGGACGGAGCAGTGGCGCTTCGGCGGTCTCGCGTCGCCGGCGCGGCAAGGTGGAGGTACTCATATTCATGACCCGAGACCGGAACCCAGACCGATGGACCGGCCGGCCAGCCGACTGCCCATGGCCGCGTTGAGACTCTCGATCTGCGCCACCCGCAGCGGGGCGGTGGACGAGGTGGTGAGTGTCGGGAGGGTGCCTCCGCCGCTGGCACCGACCGCCGTCCAGGTCACCGCCCATACGACGGTGGCGACCAGGCCGAACTGCCCGTGGTCCGGATCGCCGTCGGGTGTCGGTTGACCGATCGAGGTCCGGGCGTAGGTGTGACTGCAGTACGTTCCCTGCCAGGCCGACGGGAGTGCCGGGTCGTAGGCAGCACCTGGGCCACCGCACGTCACCTTCCCGCCGTCGCCGGTGGTCCAGATGACGTCTACCGGGTGGGCTACGGCGGTGGCTGACACCGCGCCGGCTGTTGCAGTCACGCCGTAGTCACGCCACATTGACGGATCGACCCACATCCAGGTAGCCAGTCCGACCACCGAAGACCCCGACGGGTCAAGGTGAATGACCGGCGCGGGAAGCGTGATGGAGTCCTCGGCCTGCAAGGCGAGGACCCGCGGATCTACCTGCGGCACGGCCACTGCCGGTGTCGTGATCCAGATGGTCTGGGTGACCTGGGCGCCCGTGGCCATGTCGGCGCACGTGACCGAGTACCAAGCTCCGGGCATCGGTCCGCCGTTGGGGAAGCCGCCCTGGTTGTTGAGGGTCAAGTAGGTGTAGGTACAGGTCCACGGCGAGTTCCCGGATCCGCCGCCGGACCCGCCCCCGGAGGGCGTCCCTCCACCAGAGCCACCGGACCCGGTACCGGTGCCCACGCCGACCGACACCGTCCCACCTCCGCTCCCGGCCCCGGCCGACCCGGTGTCGGCCACCGCAGGGCCGGCCGTGGGATCGACAAGCAGGGAGGCAACAGCCAGGAGGCCGGCGGCTCCCGTCATCAGGATCGTCCGCACCGCCGACGACATCCGCGCAGCACGCCTCACCCGTTCATTCCGACTGTCGACGCTGTCGACGCTGTCGACGTCCGGTGGGGGGCCACCACTGGGTTCTGGTTCATGTGCATGGAGGAAGGACACTAAGGACGGAGGATCCGGGAGTGTGTCGAAGGTTGCACCTGATGTGCAATCACTTTGCGTGGGCGGGGAGGCCGGGCCGGCAGGGGCGGCGTCATACGGACTTGCTGCGGAGTGGCGGGGGGACATGGGACGAGCCTGTCGTTCGTACCTTGCCGGAGCCCTTGCCCGTCACCTTGCCCGACGATGACGCACGACCATCACCGTCTGGACCGTCGGTGCGAATCACCTGTCGCCGACTGGCTTCCCGGCCCATCGGGCGAGATCGCGCACCCGTCGTCGCATCGGCATCTGGTCAGCAGTGCGACGACATCGTTCGACCGGACCGGACAGCCAACGACCGGGCAGGCACCGCCATGGTCGACCGGTCCCGAAGTCCACGGCCCGGCGACGCCGGACGGTGGCCGACCCGCCACGGAACGACAAATTGATGGATGAGCCGGAAACGGTCCTCGGAGGGGGGTCGGCGGCTCCTCGATCCTCTCCGGGGCCGGTCAGGTCTCCCCGAACACCTCGGCGTCGGCCTCTTCGGGTGTCGACCCGGCCACGATCTTGGCGCTCATCTTGACGGCCTTGACCGCACTGGTGGCTCCGGTCTGGAGGATCATGGCGATGATCAGGAGCAGGATCGCCAGGTACCGGAACGTGTGCGAGCCGATCATGATCAGCGCCACCCGTCCCAGTGCGTAGGGCGGCGAGCAGATGACCGCTCCGATGGCCCCGCCGACGGCGGCGGCGCTCAGCTTGTCCCGGCGGGACTGTGCGGTGCGCAGGCCGAGCAGCCGTGACGGGATCGCCACGTAGGCGAACATCAGGACCCCGGCCATGATGCCCAGGCTGAAGGCGAACCAGAACTGGCCCCACCGGTCGACGACGATGGCGGAGAAGCCGGTCAACACGCCCACCCCGATCCCCCACGCCAGGATGGTCCGCAGGTGGGTCCGGGCCATGGAGAACGCCGGGCGGATCTCGGGGGTGCCCTTGCGGGCGATGGCGAACGCGAACACCGCGTTCAGGTAGAAGCTGGCCGCCGTGATGGCGGCGATGATCGCGATCACCGCCATCGCCACCAGCGGGTTCTTGAAGATATGGAATCCCTTGCCGTGCAGCACGTGGGCCTTGATGTCGACCATGACCACCCAGATCCACATGGCCGGCAGGATCTGGATCAGCGTCAGCCGCCAGTTGATGAATAGGGTCCGGACCCCCTGGAACAGCATGGCCAGCCCGCCGACCAGGAGGGCCAGCGGCGCCAGCCACCGGCTACGGGTGCTGAGGGCCAGCACCGCGGCCTCCACCGTGTCGTCGTCGCCGTGGCGCACCGCCTCGACGAGCCGGGCGAACAGGACCCCGACCTGGTCACGGCGCGAGCCCCGTCTCGGATCCTGGTCCTGTCGAGGCGTCGAGTCGGAAGCCTGGGAGTCCTGGCCCTCGCCGCCCGGATCGGGCGTGGGTGCCTGCACGATGCCGGGCTCAGCGGGCACGGATCGGCTCCGCCACCGGGGCGGGCAGCATCGACCGCGCCCACCTCGCAAGCAGCGAGGCCGCCGGTGCCGGCCTACGCCGGTGCCGCGGATACGAGGGGTAGCCCATCGGCCCAGGCTACCCAACCGGTCCGACACGCCACGGCGGGCGGGAGTGCCGACCTTCGGGCTGCGGCATCGTGAGCCTGGGCGGGACGCACCCCCGGCCCGGGCTGGCACACTGTCAGGCATGGCAGCCCAGTACATCTTCACCATGCGTGACCTGCACCGCTTCTACCCGCCCGACCGCGAGGTCCTGAAGGGCATCAACCTCTCCTTCTACCCCGGCGCCAAGATCGGGGTCATCGGCGGCAACGGATCCGGCAAGTCCTCGCTGCTGAAGATCATGGCCGGCCAGGACGAGGACTTCCGCGGCGAGGCCCGCCTGACCCCCGGGTTCACCGTCGGCTTCCTGTCCCAGGAGCCGGAGCTCGACCCCACCAAGGACGTCCTCAGCAACATCTCCGACGGGGCGGGCGAGGCCAAGGTGATGGTCGACCGGTACAACGAGGTGTGCGCCGCCTTCGGCGACCCGGATGCCGACTTCGACAAGCTCCTTGCCGAGCAGGCCGAGCTGCAGGACAGGATCGATGCCGCCGGCGCGTGGGACCTTGAGCGCACCTTCGAGATCGCCATGGACGCCCTCCGCTGCCCACCCGGCGATGCCGACGTGTCCACTCTGTCCGGGGGCGAGCGCCGCCGGGTGGCCCTGTGCCGCCTGCTGCTGTCCAAGCCCGACCTGCTCCTCCTCGACGAGCCGACCAACCACCTCGACGCCGAGTCGGTGGCCTGGCTGGAGCGCACCCTCCAGGAGTACCCGGGCACCGTGGTGGCCGTAACCCACGACCGCTACTTCCTTGACAACGTGGCCGGATGGATCCTCGAGCTCGATCGGGGCGCCGGCATCCCCTGGGAGGGCAACTACTCCTCGTGGCTCGAGCAGAAGCAGGACCGCCTGGCCCGTGAGCACCGGGCCGACACCTCCCGCCAGGACGCCCTCCAGCGCGAGCTCGAGTGGATCCGCATGTCCCCCCGGGCCCGCCAGTCCAAAGGCAAGGCCCGCATCAACGCTTACAACGACCTGGTGGCCGAGTCCGAGGCCGCCGAGCGACGGGCCGACAAGCTGGAGATCGCCATCCCCGCCGGGCCCCGACTGGGCGACCGGGTCATCGATGCGGAGCACCTGGTCAAGGGCTACGGCGACCGGCTATTGATCGACGATCTGTCGTTCCTCCTTCCCCCGGGTGGGATCGTGGGTGTGATCGGCCCTAACGGGGCCGGCAAGACGACGCTGTTCCGCATGATGGTCGGCGAGGAGACGCCCGATGCGGGCACCTTGACGGTCGGGACCACGGTGGAGCTGGCCTACGTGGACCAGTCCCGGGACCAGCTGGACGCCGAGGCGACGGTGTACGAGGAGATCACGGGCGGTGTCGACCACATGGTGGTGGGCGGGCGGGAGATCCACGGCCGTGCCTACGTGGCCAGCTTCGGGTTCACCGGGAGCGACCAGCAGAAAAAGGTCGGCCAGCTCTCGGGGGGCGAGCGCAACCGGGTCCAACTGGCCAAGGTGCTGAAGTCCGGCGGCAACGTCCTCCTCCTCGACGAGCCCACCAACGACCTCGACGTCGACACCCTGCGTGCGCTGGAGGAGGCGCTGCTCGGGTTCCCGGGCTGTGCGGTGGTCATCAGCCACGACCGCTGGTTCCTCGACCGCATCTCCACCCACGTGCTCGCCTTCGAGGGCGACTCCGAGGTCCGCTGGTTCGAGGGCAACTTCAGCGACTACGAGGCCGATCGGAAGAAGCGCCTGGGCGTCGACGCCGACCAACCGCATCGAATCCGCTACAAGCCGCTCGTGCGCGACTGAGCCGGGTGTGATGTCGTCCTTGTCCCCGTCCGGTGCGGAGCTCCCCCGACGCACCTTCGCCTCCGACAACTGGGCCGGGATCCACCCCGAGGTCCTCGAGGCCATCGCCCGGGCCAACGTGGGCCACGCCCCCTCCTACGGCGCCGATGCGGTGACCGAAGAGGCGCTGTCCCTTTTCCGCGATCACTTCGGCCCGTCGGCCGAGGTCTACTTCTGTTTCAACGGCACCGGGACCAACGTCGTCGGACTCCAGACCCTCCTGCGACCGCACGAGGCCGTGATCTGCGCCGAAGGCGCCCACATCAACGTCGACGAGTGCGGCGCCCCGGAGCGCTTTCTCGGCTCGAAGCTGCTCCCCGTGCCCGCACCGGACGGGAAGCTCACGCCGGCGTCGGTTGCCTCGGTGGTGCACGGCATCGGCGACGAGCACCACGTGCAGGCCCGGGTGATTTCCATCACCCAGAGCACGGAAGTCGGCACCGTCTACACCGTCGACGAAATCGCCGCCCTGGCCGACTGGGCCCACGCCGAAGAGATGTTGCTGCACCTCGACGGGGCCAGGATCGCCAACGCCGCCGTATCCCTCGGCGTGGACTTCGGAGCGTTCGGAGCGGCGGCGGGGGTCGACGTTCTGTCGTACGGCGGCACGAAGAACGGGGCTCTGGGTGCGGAGGCGGTCGTGACCTTCCGGACCGAGTCCGAGACCTCGCTGCGCTTCATCCGCAAACAGTCGATGCAGCTGTCGTCCAAGATGCGGTTCGTGGCGGCGCAGTTCGTGGCCCTGCTCACGAACGACCTGTGGGAGCGGAGTGCCACCACTGCCAATGCCATGGCCACTCGCCTCGGAGCGGGCGCATCGGCGGTGCCCGGCGTGACGCTGGCCCACCCGGTGCAGGCCAACGGGGTGTTCGCCGTGCTTCCCGCCGCTGTCACCGAGATCCTCCAGGCCGAGTGGCCCTTCTACGTGTGGGACGAGGACACCGGGACTGTCCGGTGGATGGCATCCTTCGACACCACCGAGGCCGACGTCGACGGGTTCGTCGCCCGTCTGGCCGAGGTGATGGCTGAACTGGGGTGACGGTCGGACCGGGGTGATGCCCGTGTAGCCCTCCACGCCGACCGGCCCAGATCGGTCCATCATCGACCCGCACCGACCAGCCATCGACGGCCCTTCGAATGTGTGCGAGGTGCGATGCTCGCGAGAGCAAGCACGGCGAACCGCGCGGCGGGGACAGGCGGCCCACCCATCCGGCAGCGATCGCGGACCGTCACTTGGCCTGGACCACGAACCTCTGGAGTGCCTTCACGTAGCCGTTGGTTCCGGCCCTCTGGACGGCAAGCCCGATCGGTCCAGCCAGTCGGGTGAGCCGCTCGCCGGGCCGAGAGAACGCCGTAATCCGGAACTTGACCACTTCGTCACTGTCGATCGAGACCACGAACGACTCCTCGCCTTGCTCGGGATGACCAGGAAGCGTTCCGTAAGCGAATCCCCAGCGGTCCGGCTCATCAAGGACGCCCACGATGCGACAGGGGGCCGCCAATGCCAGCCAGGGCGTCCCGAGGGTGACCACCACAGTGGCACCCAGTTCGATCGGAGTGGCGTGTGGAAGGACACCAATCCCAGGGACCTTGTGACTTCTCCAGGTCTGGAGGCCGGTTGTTGCTCGCAGGAATGTCCGCCGTCCAATGCCGAGCTTGGCTTCGTATTGGTCGTGCCGGTATCCCCGAGGTTGCTCACCCTTGAGGGTCGCCCCGACCTCTGGGTAGGTGGGCAAGGCTTCGACCGACAACGCAAGCAGGTGGTCGATCGACTCGCTGCTCCCTGGGCGCACCAGCTCCATGTGACGTTGCTATCACGGGACTGAATGTGAGACGGCTACCCCAGACCCTCACGGATGCTCAACAACATCATTGGTGTCTAGAGCGACCCCCGTCGGCGTTCTACTCGCTGATCAGGGACACCTCCGGTCCCCGTTTGAGGTCCCGCAACGAGAACTGTCAACGCGCGGGGATGCGGGCCGCTCCCTACCGACGAGCCCGGCCGGCCTGAGCAGTTACCGCATGGGGTTGCGCGTACGGGACAGCAAAACGTCCTCACTTGGGGTTGTCGTTGCCTCCGGCCTGCTCGATCAAAGCCTGTCACGCGCCGGGCGAGCTGGGCCACGACTGTCCCCAACCGGTTGACCCGGCTAACAGCGTTAGCTACTCTGGTGGCTAACAGCGTTACCCCCCACCCAATCGGAGGTCACATGGAAGAAGGCAGCAGTTCTGTCCGGTACCGCAAGCCAGGCTGGTTCACCCAGCACATCCTCAACAAGGCGATCTCTCTGCTCACCCGGGCCGGGGTCAGCGTCTGGGGCAGCCGGGTCCTCGAGGTGGCCGGGCGTACCTCGGGTGAACCGCGGCGAGTGCCGGTGAACCTGCTGACGCTCGACGACAACCAGTACCTCGTCTCGGCGCGGGGCACCGGGCAGTGGGTCCGCAACGTTCGGGCCGCTGGCGGCCGGCTGGACCTGCTCCTCGGCCGCACCCGCCAGCAATGGGTAGCCACCGAGCTCACCGACGACGAGAAGCCCCCGGTACTGCGCGCCTACCTGAGACGATGGAAGGCAGAGGTCGGCGTGTTCTTCGAAGGAGTCTCCGCTGACTCCTCCGACGACGAACTCCGAGCAGCGGGGCCCAACCACCCGGTCTTTCTCCTCCGCCCGGCGTCGTGACCAATGGTGCGCACGCCGCCTCGCCTCGACCGATGCCCCGGGAACGCACCCCCCGGGCCCGCCAGATCATCGACACAGGGCGGGCGCTGCTCGAGGCGGTCGGCAGCGACGGCTTGACGATGCGACGGCTGGCTGACGAGATCGGGATTCGGGCGCCGTCGCTGTACAAGCACATCAATGGGCGGCCAGCGCTCGAACTGGCGTTAGTGGAGACCGGCCTCGACGAGACCGGGCTGGCCATGCACGCTGCGGTGGAAGGCTCGAACGGGGATCCGATCAGTGACCTGCTCGGCGCCTACCGGGACATGGGACTGGCCAATCCCGAGCTGTACCGCCTGATCACTGCCAGCTCATTTCCCCGCGCTGGGCTACTCCCCGGTCTGGAGGCGTGGGCCGGCGAGCCGTTCTTCTTGGCAGTGGGCGAGCCGTACCTGGCCCAAGCACTGTGGTCCTTCGCCCACGGAACGCTCATTCTCGAGCTCGACCGGCGGTTCCTCGACGGGTCGAACCTCGACCAGACCTGGCACGCCGGCACCGAGGCATTCACCGCCGCTCGACTCGTCACGCACGACACACCCTCAGCGCAAACCTGCGCAGATTCCAGGCGTCCTCAGTAGCGGATCCCTTTACGGACCGGCACTCAGGGCACCGCAAGTGCCTCCAAATATTCGACGCCTGTGGCTCCACGGGTAGCCCGCATGTGCCTGGTGGCAGTTCGCTGATTGCAAGCACCCGTCGCCGGATAATGCGCCCGCTCCCGGCAGCGGTATGGGACGCCCCTGGCGGCTATCGGGGGCGGTGACGGGATCGCAGATTCCGATCGTCATGTCTCACGTTACGGGATGAGCACGATCTTCCCTCGAGTGTGGCGATGTTCGAGTTCCTCGAAAGCATCGGCCACCCTTTCGAGCGGATACGTCGCTGCGATTGGAACCTCGATCGCTCCCGACGCGACAAGTTCAGCCATCTCGGCGAGGATCTCTGGAGTCGAGCCGGTGACGCTACCGTCAGCCTTGACCCCGAACTCCTGGGCTTTCTCGAAAGCAGCGATCGTCTCGATGCGATCACGGGGGACGCCGAGTTGGATGGCAAGCTCGACGTACTCGGGGCCGAAGAGATCGATGAAGGCGTCGATCCTTTCCGCGGCTGCCCGCAGGCGCTCGGCCAGACCATCGCCATAGGGGACAGGCACTGCGCCATGGGACAGAAGCCAGTCGGCGTTCGAGGGCGAAGCAATAGCAAGGACGTGCGCACCACGAAGAGCCAAGAGCTGCACGACGATGGTCCCCACCCCTCCTGCCGCCGCCGATACAGCGACCGTGTCTCCCTCTTTGACACCGCCAGCACGAACCGCTGCATAGGCGGTGCATCCAACGACGTACAGACAGCCAGCGACCTCCCAACTCAGCTTTGGGGGTTTGCGGATCAGCTGTGATGTCGGAACAGCGACGTGGGTGGCGTGACTCGAACGGCGCCAGGAGTAGCCCAGTACGGCGTCTCCGACAGCGAAGTCCTTCACCTCGTCACCGAGGGCGACGATGAGCCCAGCTAGGTCGCTCCCTTCTCCCGAGGGAAAGGTGGCCGGGAATCGATCGTGCAGCGCGCCTGAACGGATTGCTATCTCCCCCGGATTGATACCCGCCGCCTTGACCGCCACGACAACCTCATCCGATGCAGGTCTCGGCATCGGCACATCAGCAACGTAGAGAACGTCCCTGCCGCCATATCGGTCGAAACGCACCGCTCGTGAGGCTGTTTCCGTCATCTCATCCTCCAGTCTCACGATGGGCGCCTAACCGGCCACTGGCTTGAGAGCGACCTGCAAACCGCCTCAGCCGATCGATTCGGGCGGAGCAAGCGTTGTATTCCGACGCTACCTGGCACTACACGAGCACCGTTCAGATGGACTCGCGCCGACCTGCCGGCGTGACACCCGGTCCCGGCGATGAGTCACTCCCGTGCAATGAGAGGCTAACGAAAGCCTCTACCTCGGTTCTCGTCTCGGTGATGAGATTTGCCGCAGCCATACTCTGGTGAATCGAGGGCCGAGAGACGGAGGTCGCCATGTCCACCACAGAGCCCCGTTCGAACCGCGCTGATCGCCTCGTCGAGTCGTTCCAAGACGCCGGGAACGCGGCTTTGGAATCGGTACGGAAGTTTCTTGACACAGTGAACGGGGTATTCCCCGACGTGAGTGCAGAAAACGGGCCGCGTCAGAAGATCATCGACTCAGCATTCAAGATGACCGAGCAGCTGGTCGGCAATTCAACCCAGCTTGCGGGGAAGATCGTGAAAGTGACTCAGGACGTTGTTGCCGAGACGGACAAGGAAGGCAAGTAGTCCTCAGTCTTCGTTCCACCGACCCGGGCTGATCAGGGACACTTGATCGGGTGTCGCTGTGTCTGGTGAAGCCCTGGAACTACCATTCGGACGGCACGGCCGAGCGGCGACGCGCTACGCGCTCTCAGGAGGCGCCTGATGTTTCATGAGATCCCGGAGCAAATCCTGCGGGAGATGGCGGATCTGGAGGCCCGAGATGAAGTCGACCGTGCGGATGGAACCTCTCGGCTCGATCGCCTGCGCCAGATTCCTCCGGAAACGGGGCGTTTCCTTGCCCTGCTCGCTGCGTCGGCACCGGAGGGCGCGTGGGTGGAGATCGGGACGAGCGCAGGCTACTCGGCGTTGTGGCTCGCGCTGGCCTGCCGGGAGCGAGGGCGCGTGCTCACGACTTTCGAGGTGCTGCCATCCAAGGTCGCCATGGCTGCCGAAACGTTCGCCGCCGCCGGAGTGAGCGAGGTTGTGGACCTGGTGGAAGGCGACTTCCTTGAACACTCGGCCGCCATTGGCGATATCGCCTTCTGCTTCCTCGACGCTGAAAAGGAAGTGTACGGATCCTGCTACGACGCCGTCGTGCCGAGGCTCGTGTCCGGTGGACTGCTTGTCGCGGACAACGCGATTAACCACCGGGCGACCCTCCAACCCATGATCGACGCAGCCCTCGGAGACAGCCGGGTTGACGCCCTCGTGGTGCCGATCGGCAAGGGTGAACTCGTGTGCCGAAGGCGGTGAGATGTTCGCCTGTCCCACCGAGTCATTGGTGGTAAGGGGCAGGTCCAGTGACCGAGTTCATGTCTCTTGCCCATCCAACCACTTGTCGACGACGACGGGTTCCCAGGTGACCAGGCTCTGAACGAGGGACTCCGGTTCCGAATCCACGACGAGTTGATCGCGATGTTCTCGACGGAGAAATCGCTCCTGCACAGAGAGGTCTAAGAGTTCGATCAACGGATCGAAATAGCCGCGGATGTTGAGGATGCCGCAGGGCTTGCACTGGATGCCCAACTGGGTCCAGGTAGCTGCCTCAAAGAACTCCTCGAGAGTGCCGAGCCCACCGGGGAGCATGATGAAGGCATCAGACGCCTCTGCCATCGCCGTCTTTCGATCATGCATCGACTCCGTGATCTGAAGTCGACTCAGACCCTGGTGGGCGACCTCCTTCTCTTGGAGCGCTTGGGTGATCACCCCGTAGACTTCGCCACCGGCCGCCATCGTGGCGTCAGCTATCACCCCCATCAGCCCAACGTGGCCTCCGCCATAGACAAGGGCGATTTGCCGCTCGGCGAGGAGCCGTCCCAGATCACCTGCAGCCTGAGTAAATCCCGGATCACGACCAGGACTCGACCCGCAGTAGACACAGATTGACCGGATAGTCGCCACGCAAGAACGATAGGTGACGGTGGATCACACTCCCGGCGACGCACATTCCCGCAGGACGGCTAGACCGGATCTAGTGCCTCGTCAGTCAACCTTTGCCCGTTGGTCAAGCCGTGAATTAGAATGGTGTTCCCTCGCGCATCTGCGACGATCGTCCGACGTGCGCTCTGACGCGGCGCCGGAGCCCGGCCGGGTGAGGCGCACTACTTCCCTACTTGTCCGTTGTCTCGGGTGCGGTTTGGCGATGAGCGACACATGCCGTGCCCGGAGTCGCCAGCGCCCAGGAACCGTCGTGCTCTGGCCCCCTCGTGTGGTTGGTAGAATCGCGCTGTCAGGGTGGTACCGTCACTCTGTCGACCTCCGCTTCCTTCCCGCCACGGTTGAGCGGGGGTCGATTCGCGTGGCTTGTGGCTCGTGTCTACCTACCGGTGCGAGTGACGTGGGAGAGCAATCGACGGCAAGCCGGGGACGGGTGAGATGAGCACAAGACACACACCGAGTCCACGCCTCACCCGTGACACCACGACATGGCGTCCGGATCTCATCCGGCGTCGGGTTGATCGTCTTCGAGGCATCGACTTCCAGAGCGTCGCCCTCCCTGAAGATCTCGGCCTGGATCCAACAGTCGTCTTTCCTTCGTCACCGTCAGGTGGCAGTGAGTTGCGACGGCTGTTGCGAGGGATCGAGGTCAGGCATAGATCGCGTGCACTCGATATCGGGTGCGGCAAGGGCAGCGCCATTCGGACGATGCTGCGACTTCCGTTTGCCAGGGTTGATGGGCTGGAGGTCGCGCCCGAGTTGGCCGCGGCCGCCCGATCAAACTTCGCTAGGCTCCGCGAGAAACGCACGACGATCTACACGGCGGACGCAACCCACTTCGACCGCTACCGCGATTACGACTTCCTGTACCTCTACAGCCCGTTCCCAGCCGAGGTGATGACCCAGTGCATGGCCCGCGTAATCGAATCTGTTGATGAACGCCCGCGCACCGTCACCATTCTCTACGTCAACACCTGCTGCCACGACCAGATCATCGCCACCGGCCGGGTCACTTTCGAGCCGATGGGACGAACGCCGTACGGCAACGACATCAAGCTCTATCGCCTCACCTGAACGGACAGTCTCATGAGCGCTCGGGGGTCGTGCTCCAGGACCGTGAAGCCTGATCCAGCGTTCGGACGAGCCCGAACACATGTCTGGCGTTGTCGATTAGGAAGTGCTGGCGGGTGTCGTCGTCACAAATCTGCTGCACTATGTGCCCCAGTCGAGGACGTCGCAAAGGTTGCCTGACACGGCACTAGTCGGCCGACGACGGTCTCTCGGCCGCAATGTAGAGACGACCGGTCTGGTGTTCAGCTTCGAGTGGTTCCCGCCTTCGAGACATCGTCAGGTGCAGGCCAGATCTCCTGGTTGCTGTCATCAGCTCTTCGAGGCTGAACAGCGTTGCCACGAACGGGACGGCATGCCCAAGGAACTCCTCTTGCTCGACGAGACCATGGCCCTCATGGGCTGAGAGCAGCAGACGACCCCCAGGGCGGAGTACGCGATGGATCTCGGACAGAGCCACGTCCAGTTCGTCTCGTCGAAGATGGATGAGTGAGTAGAAGGCAACGACTCCGCCAAGCGATGCCCCAACAAAGGGAAGCCTGCGAATGTCGGAAACAACAGCAGCGTCCAGACGCCTCGCGGCGAGTTTGGCCATCTCGGCACTGATGTCGACCCCGACCACGGTCCGACCATGGTTTCGGACGAAGCGACCAATCTGGCCCGGGCCGCACCCAAGATCTGCAATCGGATCGGTCGTCGCTTCGATGAAGTCCCGCAGCATCGCCTGATCCTGCGGTTTGCCGTCGAGTTCATCGAGGAACGTAGCTTCATACTGATTCGCCACAGCGTCGTAAGACGAAGGAAGCCGATCCCAGATCACGTAGACCATCGTCTCTCGTCACGTTCGTTCTGTCGACACAACGGCGAGAGACGATCGTGCACTACCCCTCCGACCCGTCGGTTGGGGACACCATCGGGTTGCCCTCTGCCGGTCAAGCTCTTTCTGGAGGGAGTCCATTCGTGTACTGCTACCCCTCGCGATCCATTGAGAGCGAGCGGAAGAACATCAGGAGACCTATCGAGATCACCAGAGCCAAGACCACGAAGCCAAGTAGATATAACGTCGAACTCTCTGAAGCGAAGCAGGCGACGATAACAAGGATCCCGATGCCCGCTGGGATCTCAAGGAGCATGTTTGCAACTCCTCTTCCAGCGACCCTCGAACCATATTTGACCCGTGCTTTCGTGAATACTGACGTGGGATTACTTGCCTGCGTCTTGATGACTCCGCCCCACAGCAACCGTTCGATCGGTGAGATCCCCGCCATGGCGTCGGCAATGGTCCGCTCCCGGTCGGCATCCTCGTCCGAAGCTGAACCCGACTGCATTGACGTATTCACAGATCTAGCCATCGGCACGGTCATGCCACAACTCAATAGAGCCTGCAACTCTGCCGATCCGTGATCGGTCGGTTTTCCACACGCCTCGATGCGTCGTTCATAGGCAGGCGACTATTGCGTGCACGCTGACGGCTGACGTGCTGCACCCCGCCTTTTTCGAAGTGTCCCATCGACCCGCTCCGACGAGTCAGGCTGGCGGGCGCCCGGGTCCAGGAGCGCCGGCGAATGCCTGGGCCACCGAGATCCAGTCGGTGGCCAGGTTGCCCTGCACCACTAGGTCGGTGTCAACGACGTTGCGACGCTGTGTGACGACCAGGCAGAAGTCGAGTGCCGAGCCGGTCACGGTGGCCACCGGCCCCTCGTCGGACGGATCCCCGATCTCCCAGCGCCACTCGTCGCCGTCCGGGGCGACAACGGCGACGTCGATGCGGCCGTTCGGAACCTCCATTCCACGCACGATGTAGGAGAACGGGCGGGCCCGCACGCCTAGATGTGCGATGTGCTTGAGACGTGCTGTGGGGATGCGTTCCACGCCGAGTGCGTCGCAGACGTCCTGACCGTGGGCCCACGTTTCCATCAGGCGGGCAGAGATGAACGAGAGCGTGCCCATCGGCGGCCCGTACCAGGGGACACGGGTCGAGGGGTCGGCGATCGAGAACGCCTCGACCATCGCCCGGTGGGCGCGGTCCCACCACTCGAGCAGTTCGTCGCCGCCCATGGCCCGACCTCGGACGAGATGGACGTCCATCGGATCGCCAGTGGTCGCCAGGAGCTCGTCGACCGACCGGGCGAAGGAGCCCGGGTCGACCATGGCCTGACGACCGGCATCGTCGAAATAGGCGAGATGGCTGATCTGGTCGCGGACGGCCCATCCTTCCGCCGGGGTGGCCAGGTCCCACCTCGGATCGGCGTCCGCCAGTCCGCCCACCACCCCTCGGAGAGCGGCGTACTCGGCATCGAGATCGTCCAGGAGCCCGGGCAGTGTCGTCATGCACCGAGGCTACGGCACGGTGTCGGTCCCGGCCGGGCCCGTGCGGCCGGGAGCCTCGTGGTCATATTGCGGGTCGGGTCGCGCCTGGTGGGCCTGCTCACCCGCCCGTCTCCAGCCAGATTCGCTCCGTAGACACGATCTCGACCTCGGGGTCCGACCAGACGAAGCGCTCCACCGCATCGAGCACGCCGGTCACCTGCCCCGGTGCTCCGGACACGGCGGCAAAGCCGAGCTCGGCCCGCTGCCATTGGTCTTGGTGCCCGACCTCGGCGGCGGCCACACCGAACCGCGATCGGCTGGCCTCGACCAGGTGCTTGACCACCGTCCGCTTGGCCTTGAGGGACCGGCTCGCGGGGATCCGCAGGTCGATCAGGAGCGAGCAGGCGTGGAGCACCGGAACAGACTGCCTCACGGGCATGACGGGGGCGGCCCAGACCTGTCGTGGGCGTAATCCGGTGCCGTCATATGGGCGGTCCGGACGCGACGGAACCCGCCGGGCACGAGTGGAGCCAGGCGGGTTCCGTCGGAACCGGGACGGCGGTGCGGTCTGGCGGGGGGAGGGCTCGGACCGGTGCGGTGTCCCGGGGATCTGGGGAAACTGAGGGGCTGATCTGTTCGAGGTGGAGGGCTGATCAGTTCAAGGTGGGTGCTGACGACGCGGTGGCGCTGTTGGACGATGACGTGCCGGCGGACGAAGTGGGCGCCCAGACGCCGGAGCCCCCGGAACCGTGCATGCCGTCCCGGCCTCCGGGTCCGCCGCGGCCATCGAGACCGCCGGTCGGCGATCCGATGCCGACCTTGGTGGCGGTGACGGTGTTAGCGGCGTCCGTACCGAACACGGCCACGTGGGCTCCGACGGTCACGTCGGCGATCGAGGCGGAGGTCTTGCCGAACTCCGTGTACGTGGTGGACGAACCGACGTCAACGGTGACCGTCGTCCCCTGGTGGGTGGTCACGGTGAAGGTAGTGGCGCCCACCGAGGCGACGGTGCCGAAGGCGGCCGGTGGGGTGCCGCCGAAGTCGGGGCGACCGCCCGGGCCTCCCAGGCCACGCGGGCCACCGATTGCCACCTTCGTGGCGGTGACAGTGTTGGCGGAGTCGGTGCCGAACACGGCAACGTGGTCACCGACCTTCACGTCGGCCAGGGACGGCGATGTGACGGCGGGGTCGAGGTAGGTGGTCGTGCCGCTGACGTCGACCGTCACCTTGGTCCCCTGGTGGGTGGTCACGGTGAAGGTAGTGGCGCCCACCGAGGCGACGGTGCCGAAGGCGGCCGGTGGGGTGCCGCCGAAGTCGGGGCGACCGCCCGGGCC
>Ga0209483_1000692_pt1 | contig 27783 bp, 33 predicted proteins | sample NGEPerA_FD_184508 | JGI IMG/M metagenome (GOLD analysis project Ga0209483, IMG submission 184508) | Arctic peat soil microbial communities from the Barrow Environmental Observatory site, Barrow, Alaska, USA - NGEE PermafrostL2-A... | ecosystem: Environmental > Terrestrial > Soil > Wetlands >... | reverse complement strand
GCCGGCCGACGTGTCGCCGGTGGTGATGGTGCTGACCCTGGCGGTGCAGGGGCTCGGCGTCGGGCTCTTTCAGACCGCCTATATGGACATGGTGATGCGCGCGTCGCCGCCGGCCGATCGCGGGGTCGCCGGCAGCCTGGCGATCCTTACCCGCACGATCGGCACGGTAACCGGCGCGGCCTCGCTGACGCTGATCTTTGGTCTGATCGCCAAGCGCGTTCCCGGCGGCGACAGCTTTCTCGTTGCGTTCGGCGCGCTGTTTAAGCTTGTCGGGGCTGCGGTCGTGGCGAGCGTCGTCGCGATCCCGTGGTGGCGCAGGGCCGCGCCAGACACCGCCGCACCGCGGCCAGGAGCTGGCTCGGGGTGAACGGTTTCCGAAGACTGCCGGCGATCGAGGCCGCCTCGCAGCCGGCGACGCCTTCGCTCGCCGTCGCGAGGACCCGCGCCATCGGATGGCGGCGACGGATCAGCGATAGGCTGACGACCGCCAGATCGGCGATGACAAGGCCGGGAGAGGCCGGCGGCACGCGCCTGGCATCGTCCGCCTCCGTCACGGTGAAGCCGGCGCGTTCGAGCACACGGCGCGCGGCAAGCCGGGTCGCCGGGTCGCTGTCGATGATATGGGTCACGGTCATTGACCCGACTTTACGGTCGGGCCACGTGCCGCGCAGCGGGCGAGCCCCCACCCGAAGCGGCGCCGATATAGACCTTTGGTAGGGGGGTGTGCGGTCTCTACGCGCCGGGACTTAGGCCGCGAGGCAGTTCTTGACGGTCTTCAGCAACTCGGCCGGCGCGAAGGGTTTTTTAAGGCTGTTGTCGGCGCCGAGCAATTCGGCGACGCGCAGCACCTCGCCGGCGACGAAACTGGCGCCGCCGCCGGTCATCGCCAGAATGCGCGCCTTGGGGTTAGCCTCGCGCAGCTCGATGATGGTGGCGATGCCTTCCTTGCCCGGCATCAAAATGTCGATGATGACGAGGTCGGGGTTGAGCTCGGCATGGCGGCTGAGGCCGGTCTGCGCATCGTTGGCGGTAGAAACGGCGAACCCGTCGCTTTCCAGAACGCGCTGCACGATCGCGCAAATCACCGGATCGTCGTCGATCACCAGAACCGAATTCATAGCCGAGCCTCCGCTCATAACCCGCTCATTCCTTGCAGCATCGCGATGCGCACCGCGTCGGAGCGGTTGCGCGCGCCCATCTTCTTGAAGGCGCTGTTGAGGTGAAGCTTTACCGTGATCTCCGAGATCGTTAGCCGCGAGGCAATCTCGCGATTGGGCGAGCCGTGCACCAGATGCTCGATGCAGTCGAGCTCGCGCGGCGTCAAATTGTCGAATGATGGGCGCGCCGCGCGCCGGCCGGGGAGCGCGCTGACCACCGCCCGCGGCACATAGGTCTCGCCCGCCGCCATCAGCCGCAGCGCGGTCAAGAGCGCGGTGCCGCGCAGGTTCTTCATGATGACGCCGGCGGCGCCGCGTTCCAGCGCCCGCTCGGCCTCGCCGCAATCCATCGCGCCGGACAGGATGGCGACCGGGGTTCGCGGCAGCAATCGCGTCACCTCGTCGAGCCCGGCGAGGCCGTTCATGCCCGGCATGCGGTAGTCGAGGATGACCAGGTCGAATTCGCTGTCGCCGGTCAGCCGCTCGCGAACCTTTTGGAAATCCGACGCCTCGACGCAGGAGATGTCCGACGCGGCGCGGCTCAGGTAGCTGGCGATCGCCTCGCGCACCAGATGATGATCGTCGGCGAGCAGTATTCTCATGCCTCACCCGCAGCGGCGCGCCGGCGGGGGGACCGGGACTCGACCGCAATGCAATCGAGCGAGGCTAGCCGTATAAGGTTAACAAGGTGCAAACACCACCGCCCGCCGAAGACCGGCCACCCGTGTAACGGTAAGGATTCCTTCAAACACTAGGCCAATAATAATTGAAATGCTCGCCATGCGTGTCTTAAGGGTTGAATTTGAGCGATGCGGATGTGATTGCGCGGGCCTTGGCGGCGCAGCCGGCGGCCTCCGTCGAATTCAAGCCGCTGCCCGCTCCGCGACTCGAGGAGCGGCTGCGCCATGCCCAGAAGATGGATGCGCTGGGCCAGATCACCGGCGGGATCGCGCACGATTTCAACAATTTGCTGCTGGCGATCAATTTCAATCTTGAAGCGCTCGCCGAGGAAATTCCGGAAAGTGCGACGACCGGGCGGTTGTTCGACGGCGCCCGCCAGGCGATCGACCAGGCGCATGGCCTCATCGGCCACCTGCTCGCCTTCGCGCGGCGCCAGCCGCTCTCGCCGACCAGTTTCGAGGTCAACCAGAGTGTGCGCGAAACGCAGCGGATGCTGCGCCGGGCGATCCCCGCCGGGGTCGAGATCGAAACCAGGCTCGGGCGCGATGTCGGTATGGTGCTGGCCGACCGCAACCAGTTCGAGACCGCGGTGCTGAACCTCGCGCTCAACGCGCGCGACGCGATGCCGGAGGGCGGCCGCCTGACGATCGGCACCGCCGCAATCACCCTCGACGACGCCTATGCGGCGCTTCACCCGGGAGCGGCGGCTGGCCGGTACGTCCTCGTCGCGGTCAGCGACAGCGGCGCGGGGATGACGCCCGATATCGCCGAGCGCGCGTTCGAGCCCTTCTTTACGACAAAGAGCGGCGCCGATCGCAGCGGCCTCGGGCTGAGCCAGGTCTACGGCTACGCCAAGCAATCGGGCGGCCACACGCGGATCGACAGCGAGCCCGGAAGCGGCGCCACGGTCCAGCTGTTCCTGCCGCGGTTCGGCGATGCGCCGGCGGCGGCGCGACGCTCGGCGGCGCCGAATGCGGCGCGCGGCGAGACGGTCCTCATCGTCGAGGATGCGCCGCTGGTGCGCAACGCGGCGGCGAAGATGGTCGCCGATCTCGGCTACCGGCCGATCGTCACCGGCGGCGCCGGAGAAGCGCTTCCCGTGCTCGAAAGCGACGGCCGGATCGACCTCCTGTTCACCGACATGGTGCTGCCCGGCGGGCTGTGCGGCGAGGAGCTGGCGGTCGCGGCGCGCCGCCTGCGACCGGGCCTCGGCGTTCTCTACACCTCGGGCTACGCCGAGATACGCCTGTCGGACGCCGCCGGCGAGGGCGGCCGGTACGGGTTCATCGGCAAGCCCTATTCCAAGGCCGAGCTGGCGGTGCGGCTGCGCGCCGTGCTCGGAGACGGAACGGCATCGGGTTGAACAAGGATCGTTGTCGCCAAACCGCCGTTCGCAAGTATTGTTGTCGCGGCGCCGGTTTGGGTGCCGGACAACGTCCGGCTCGCGAGGGAGACAGCCATGGACGAACACATCTACCGCGTCATTCAGATCGTCGGCTCGTCCGAAAAGAGCATCGACGATGCGATCCAAATGGCGATTTCGCGCGCCTCGAAAACGATCCGCGAACTGCGGTGGTTTGAAGTGGTCGAGACTCGCGGCCATATCGAGGGCGGCAAGGTTCATCATTTCCAGGTTACCTTGAAGGTCGGGTTCACCCTCGACGAGGGCTGACATGGCCAAAGCCTATTTGGCGGTGCGCGCGGAGGTGCCGGAAGCCGAGCGCGCGCGCTTCGACCAGTGGTACGAGACCGACCATCTGCCCTGGGCGCTGCGCGTCTTCGCGGCGCGGCGCGCCTGGCGCTGCTGGAGCACGAGCGACCCGCCAAATGGCCTTGGGGTGCATGTCGCGTTCTACGAGTTCGACTCGGTCGAAGCCGCCGAGGCAATCTCGACATCCGACGCGATCAAGCCGCTCGTCGAGGATTTCGACCGCCAGTGGCAAGGCCGGGTAACGCGCCGCCGCGCCGTGCTCGACATGGTGCAGGAGCTGGAGGCTTAGACACAGGAATTGTCTTTCCGCGATCCCCGGGCTTGCGACGGAGCGGTGGCTCCTGAACCCCGCTTGCGCGGGGGTGGCGATATAGGTGCCGAGCGCAGCGAGAGTGAGGGCAGCTACCGCGGTTGCCGGCGCAGGAAGTCGATAAAGATCGCCGCCAGCAGTCCTTCCTTCTTCTCCCAATCCTCGAACGCGACATCGACGTCCATGCGATCCTCGGCGAAGACCTCGTGGTATTCGCTGTTCGGCATGAGGCGATGCGCGACCTGGCCGGGGTTGCGCGGGTGGACCCGGTCGTTGCCGGGGATGACGCAGGCCGGCATGGTGATCGAGCGCAGATCCGCTGGCGACAGCCCGGTCACCGCATGGTCGGCGCCGGCATTGAAGCTGCGGCCCCAGCGCTCCATACGGCCGATGAAATCCTGCGAGTCCATCTTCATCAAAATGTCGCGGCTCGCCGGGTTGGCGGCGATCATCTCGCTCCAATGCTCCATCGCGCAGACCGCCGCCATGCCGCCCGACTGCGCCGCCGCGATGTGCGAGGCGTAATACTGGTTCGACAAATGCTGCGCGGCATGGGCGCCGCCGGTGACCCGCCACAGCAACAGGCCGCGCACCGCCGCGGGGTGGCGCAAGGCGAGGATCATCGCCAGCCGGCACCCCGACGAGCTGCCGCCGATATAGGCCGGCAGCGCATCGAGCTTGCCGAGCAGCTCGTAAAGATCGTCGGCCCAGACATCGTTCTCGCTGTCGCCCTCGATCTTGACGCCGGAGGCGCCGGTGTTGCGCCGGTCGTAGACGATGACGCGATAGCCCGCCTCGGCAATCTTCTCGCCTACCGACTTCACCGAGACCAACCCGCGCCGCCCGCCGGGTTGCAGCGCGACGAACGGTCCGCGGTCGCCGAGGATCTCGTAGTGGATGTCGAGGCCGCTGATTGGCGTGACGGGCATGGGCTTCTCCCTGATCGAGCGGTTGGCTGGCGGCGATGTTAGCGGATCGGCGCGGCGGCGCGCCATCCTCTCAAATCGTCGCCCGCGGGCTTGACCCACGGGTTTCCGAGAGGCCGGATCAAGTCCGGCCACGCCAAATTGTTAAGGGCGCGCACGATGGAAAACCGGGTTTTTCTTCTGGCCCTACAGCCCCGATCTCGGCGCCGCATGGCGGCGGCGGCCGAGCGCTATGGCTACAACATGATCGGCATCGCCGACATGCCCGGCAACGCGATGGACCCATGGGTTGCCGCGACCCTGGTGGCCGAGGCGACCGAGCGGCCGCGTATCGTGCTTTGCGTCAGCAATATCGTGTCGCGCTATCCGGCGGCAGGGCGCCGGCGGTCGCTCCTGCTCGATCGGGCAGCCTTTGCCGCCGCCGCCGCACAAGCCGGTTCTCGCCGCGCGCGGAAGCGGTATAAGCTGCCGGCCGAGGGGCTGGCGCGGCGATCGAGCAACGGGGCGCAAGCCCGGCACAAGGGCGAGGGAGCAGGTAATGAAGCTGTTGTATTTCGATGATTTCAAGCTCGGCGTGCTGAAGGGCGACGCCGTGGTCGACGTCAGCGCCGAGGTCAAGGACATCCCGCATATCTGCCCGGGCACGCTGATGAACGGGCTGATCGAGCAGTGGGGCAACTACAAGGCCCGCCTGGAAGCGGCGGCGGCGCGCGGCAGCGGCGTGCCGGTCAGCGGCGTGCGCATCCGCCCGCCGGTGCCGGGGCCGCGGACGATCGACTGCATGGCGGTCAACTACATGGAGGACGGCACGCGCAGCGCGCCAGCCCCGATCAACGCCTTCCACAAATCGCCGAGCGCGATCATCGGCCACGGCGACACGATGGTGCTGCCCGACGTGCCGGCGCCGATCTTCGAGGGCGAAGCGGAGATGGCGGTCGTCATCGGCAAGAAGGCGACCAACGTCAGCGAAGCCGAGGCGATGAGCTACGTCTTCGGCTACATGAACTTCATCGACGGCTCGGCGCGCGGGTTGCCGCCGCCGGGCAATGTGTTCTTCCAGATGAAGTCGCGCGACACCTTCGCGCCGATCGGCCCCTATCTCGTCACCGCCGACGAGATCAAGGACCCGTTGAAGCTGCAGATCCGGCTGTGGAACAACGGCGTGTTGATGCAGAACTTCAACACCGACGACATGGGCCACAAGATCGCCAAGTGCATCGCCTGGCTGACCTCGATCCACACGCTGCTGCCCGGCGACATCGTCGCCACCGGCACCAACCATCGCGGGCTCAACCCGTTCATGGACGGCGACACGATCGAGCTTGAGACCGAAGGCCTCGGCCGGCTGAAGTTCGGGGTCAAGGACGAGCTGAAGCGCAGCTGGGCGCGCAAGACCCGCCTCCAGATGCACGAGGAGGCCAAGGAAAAGACGCCAGGCGCCTATCCCGACATCACGCCGCAGCTCACCGGCAAATACGCGAAGTAGCCGCGAAGGCGGCCCTCACCCCGACCCTCTCCCCGCGCGCGGGGAGAGGGATTTGCTGCGGCTGTCGCGACCTCCCCGATTTTGCATAGGCGGTAGCACCGTTTGGCGGCGCTCCGCGGTCGTCTCGCGCTTGAACGCGCCGGCGCCTTACGTCAGCTTGGCTGCCGCGCATATGCAACGATCAAATGATCATTTGCCATGGTGCGGTTAGGCGGGAGGAGTAGGACCTGTGGACGATGCCATCGAAAAATCGGCGATGCGGAAGATTTACATCCGCCTGCTGCCGTTCGCGGTCCTGAGCTATTTCCTCGCCTATATCGATCGGATCAACGGCAGCTTCGCGGCGCTGACGATGCGTCCCGATCTGGGCATCTCAGCCACGGAATACGGCTTCGCGGTCGGCACCTTCTATTGGGGCTATTTCATCTTCGAAGTGCCGAGCAACGTGATCCTGGAGAAGGTGGGGGCGCGACTGTGGATCGCCCGCATCATGATCACCTGGGGCATCCTGGCCGGGTTGACCGCCATCGTTACCGGCGCGACGAGCTTTGGTGTCGTCCGGTTCTTCCTCGGGCTCGCCGAGGCCGGGTTTTTCCCGGGCATCGTGCTTTATTTCACCTACTGGTTCCCGACCTATCACCACGCGCGCATCGTCTCGGGCTTTCTGGTCGGCCTGCCGATCGCGGTGGCCGCCGGCGCGCCGATTTCGACCGCGCTGTTGAGCCTGAACGGACTGTTCGGACTCAGGGGCTGGCAGCTCATGTACATCGCCGAGGGCATCCCGACGGTGCTGATCGGCCTCGTCACCCTGTTCGTGCTGACCGACCGACCGGCTCAGGCCAAGTTCCTCACCGACGAGGAAAAAGCCTGGCTCACCGCCAAGCTGGCGTCGGAGCGTACGGCGAAGGAAGCGGTGCGCAAATTCAGCGTGATGCGGGGAATGTTCGACCCGAAAGTGTTGTTGATGGCGCTCAATTATTTCGGGATCGTCGTCGCCAGCCTCGGCATCCTGTTCTTTGTCCCGCAGATGATCAAATCGATGGGCGTCACCAGCAACATGACGGTCGGCTGGCTGACGATGATCCCTTACGGGTTCGGCCTGCTCGGCCTCGTCAGCTGGGGTTACCTTTCCGACCGGATGAACGAGCGGCGCTGGAACCTGCTTGGCGCGTGCGTCGTCTCGACGATTGGCCTGGTGATTGCCGGCATGACCATCGGCTCGTACTGGGCGATCGTCGGCCTGTCGATCGCCACGTTCGGCTTCTACGGCTCGAAAGGCCCGTTCTGGTCGATGCCGCCGATGATCATGACCGGGACGGCGGCCGCGGCTTCGATCGCGTGGATCAATTCGATCGGCAACCTCGGCGGATTTTTCGGTCCGTGGTATGTCGGCGTCGTCAAGGATTGGACCGGCAGCTATTCCGGCGGCATCTACGGCCTCGCCTTCCTTTGCGTGATGTCGGCGGTGGTTTGCGCGGTGTTCCTCGAGATCCCGAACCCGGCGCGCGACCGGCGTCTGGCCGAGGCCAGCCCGGCCGAATAGCGGCCGGCCGGCGTCAGCCGCACTCGGGCAACGCCAGCAGGCTTTCCGGGTGCAGCTTGTCGTCGGCTGTCTTGATGTACTTGCTGGCGTATTTGCTGACCGCGATGACGACAGCGAGGTCGCGCCCGTTGCGCTCGATATAAAAGCTCCAGCGGCCCGCCTCGATCGCGGCGATCGCTTCGTCCATGCCGATCTTCCAGTGGGCGCCGTCCGGGTTGACGCCGCCGATATGGCTGATCCGCCGGTCGTGGTTCAGGCGATCGGACCGGTTGATGCAATGGATCAGGTATCGCCCCTGCACTCTGAGCTCCGCCCCCCGAGAACCCGTTGATCAACCTACCAGAAATTCGCGCTGACGGGGAGCGGGGTTAGGAGCGGTCTGAACGATTTGCATGCGGCGCGGCGCCGGCGGCGCGGCAAGGATTAGCCGAGAGCTTTGAAAAGAATCGTTGAACCGGGCGAAATCCGGAGACCGCCGATGCACCATCTGCGCGCCTATTCGCGCCTGAACGTGACGACAAGCACGTCGCGATGGCCCGACCGCGACGGGTCGAGCGGCGTTACCGGCGTCACCCCATGGTAGACGCGGTTGTCGTCGGTCACCGCCGCGTCGAGCGGTTCGGTCAGGGTGAAGCTGCCGAGCGGACGGCGGCGCTGGTCGGCGATGGTGGTCTCGCCGCTCTGGACGTTGACCCGGTCGATCAGCAGCACCAGCACCCAATCGACGCCGTCGCGGTGCAGGCCTTCGGGGGTCGGCTGCCCGGCCTCGCCGCCAGTGGCCTCGATGCGGAACTGGTGGATCTCGACATGCCAGGCGGCGGGCCGGGTCGCCGCCGGGGTCAGGCCGTGGAACAGCCGATAGCTGGTGTCGAGGATCGCGCGCAGCGCCGGGTGCGCGGTGATCTCGTCGATCACCGGCTCGAACCAGCGCTCGATATCGCCGTTGAGCGGGTTGTAGTCGCGGCTCTGGTAATGCGGCTGGTGCGGCTTGCGTGCCACGCCCTCGGCGGTGGCGCGGAACACCGCGAACCGCCGGCGCCGGTAACGTCCGCCATCGGCCATGTACATATCGACGCCGAGGTCGTTCCAGCTTTGCGCGAACGCGTCCCAGTCGCCGAGCCCGGCCCAGTCGCCGAGCCCGGCCCGGCACAGCACGGCGCGCATGTCGGGCGCGCGGACCAGCGCGAACCCGTCGCGGGCGACGAACTGGGCGATGTCTGCCAGGGATTGGGTCATCCGGTTTCCATGCTTGCCGCCCGCAGCGCGACAGGCGCACCTTACTCCCGCCGCATCTCCAAGTCCCTTAGGCAAACGACAGGGCCCCCCACCATGCCGGACGATCCGAACAGCGAGTTTGCCGCCGCCGTGCGCCGCGCCGGGGTGACCATCCCGGACGACCGCTGGCAGGCGATGCGCGAAGCCTATTACGGCATGCAGGCGCTGTTGAAGGTGCTCGACGATCCGCTCGCGTACGAGGACGAGCCGGCGGTATTGCCGCGCTACGACATGGGAGCAAAACCATGAGCGCCGGCCCGCTGCCCACCCTCGCCGCAGCCGGACGCCGGATCGCCGCCGGCGAACTGTCGCCGGTGGCCCTGACCGAAGCGGCCTTGGCGCGTGCCGAGACGCTCAACCCGAAGCTCCACGCCTTTATCGAGATCACCGCCGAGCGCGCCCGCGCCGCCGCCCTGCGCGCCGAGCGCGAGATCGCCGGCGGCCGGCGGCGCGGTCCGCTGCACGGCATTCCCTATGGCCTCAAGGACATCTACGACGCCGCGGGCCTGCGGACGACGGCGCATTCGCGGCTGCTGCTCGACAATGTCGCGGCGGGGGATGCCGAGACGACGGCGCGGCTCGAGGCCGCCGGGATGATCCTCATCGGCAAGCTCGCGACGCATGAATTCGCCACCGGCGGGCCGGCCTTCGACCTGCCGTTCCCGCCGGCGCGCAACCCGTGGAACCCGGCGCATTTCACCGGCGGGTCGAGCTCCGGCTCCAGCACGGCGGTGGCGGCGGGGATTTTGCCGCTGGCGATGGGTTCCGACACCGGCGGGTCGATCCGCCTGCCGGCGGCCTATTGCGGCACGGTCGGGTTGAAGCCGACCTATGGCCGGGTCAGCCGGCGCGGCGTCGCGCCGCTGTGCTACAGCCTCGACACTACAGGGCCGTTGACTTGGACGGTCGAGGATGCGGCTTTGGCGCTGCAGGTGCTCGCCGGCCACGACCCGCGCGACCCGGGCTCGGCCGAGGTGCCGGTGCCCGACTACCGCGCCTGGCTGCGCGATGGCGTGACCGGGCTGCGCATCGGCTATTGCCGAGCCTTCAACGAAGACGGCGAGGTCGGGCCGGAGCAGGCTTCGGCGCTCGACCGCACCGCGCAAACCCTGGCCCAGCTCGGCGCCGAGGTGAGCGAGGTCGCGCTGCCGCCCAACGCGCAGTTCCAGGCCTGCGCGCGGACGATCTCGCACAGCGAATCGTTCGCCATCCATGCGCGGGATTTGCGCACCCGGCCGGAACTCTACGCCCGCGTCACCCGCGAGCGGCTGATGCTGGGCGGGTTCCTCACCGCGACGCAATACGTCCAGGCGCAGCGCCTGCGCCGCATCCTGACCCGCAAGGTCGATGCGCTGTTCGAGAGCTGCGACGTGCTGCTGACTGCGATCGTCCCCGGCCCGGCGCCGGTGCTCGAGGAGACGGACGACGGCCCGTGGCGGCGCCAGCAGCCGCTGGCCTCGGTGTTCAACGTCACCGGCCACCCGGCGATGGCGCAGCCTTGCGGCTTCGCGGAAAGCGGCCTGCCGCTCTCGGCCCAGTTCGTCGGCCGCGCCTTCGACGAGGCGACCGTGCTGCAGGTCGGCCAGGCCTACGAACACGCAGCCGGCTGGGTCGAAAAACGGCCGACATTGGCGACGCTCTGACCTCCGCTAAGGATTTACTTTGATGACCACCACCGACCGCCAGGGCGATGCGATCGCCCGCAATGTCCGGCGCGTCGCGCATCTCGACCTGATGGGCGCGGGGCAGGTGACGGTTGCCGGCAATTACGCCTATGTCGGCCACATCACCAACAAGGAAGGGCTGGGCACGACCATCCTCGACGTGTCCGACGCGGCCAACCCGCGGGTCGTTGCGACGATCATGCTCGACGATCCCGGCTCGCACAGCCACAAGGCGCGGGTCGTCGGCGATCTGATGATCGTCAACTCCGAGCGCAACAATTCGGGCATCGGCCGCAAGGCCGAGGCGCTGCCCGGCACTCGGACGCATCTGCGCGAACTCCTTGGGCGCGAGCCGAGCCATGCCGAGCTCGCCGAAAAGCTCGGGGTGGAACCGGGCGACATCGCGCGGCTCGAAGACGCCGAGCAGCATCCCTACGCCAATGGCGGGTTCAAGCTCTACGATGTGTCGAACAAGGCCCGGCCCGAGCTGATCTCGTTTCAGCGCACCGGCGGGATCGGCGCCCATCGCTTCGACATGGACGAGCGCTATGCCTACATCTCGACCGAGATGGCGGGTTTTATCGGCAACATACTGGTCACCTACGACATCCGCGACCCCGCGCATGTCGAGGAGGTGTCGCGCTGGTGGCTGCCGGGCCAGCACCTCGCGGCCGGCGAGACGCCGAACTGGCCGGGGCGGCAACACCGCCTGCACCATGCGCTGCGCTTCGGCAACGAGATGTGGGCGGGTTGCTGGCATGGCGGGTTGCGGGTCATCGACGTTTCCGACATCGCCTCTCCGCGCACCATCGCCAGCTACAATTACCATCCGCCGTTCCCCGAGCCGACCCATACGGTGATGCCGCTGCCGTTCCGCCCCGGCGGGCGGCGCATCGCGCTGGCGATCGACGAGGAAGACCAGTTCTACGGCGCCGCCGAGGCCGAGGCGCGGTGCGGCCGGCCGCACGCGGCGCTGTGGACCTTCGATGTCGGCGACTGGGACAAGGTGCTGCCGCTGGCGATGTTCGAGGTCAGCGAACTCGACTCGCCCTATGCGCGCACCCCCGGCGGCCGCTTCGGCGCTCACCAATTCGCCGAGCGGATGCACGACAGCCTGGTCTATTGCGCCTGGTTCAGCGGCGGCTTGCGCGTTGTCGACGTCGCCGACCCGAGCGCGCCGCGCGAGGTAGCCTCGTTCATCCCCGAGCCGCGCGGCGGCCGGCCGAGCCCGCAATCGAACGATGTCGAGATCGACGACCGCGGCCTCGTCTACCTCGCCGACCGCAATATCGGGCTCGATATCCTCGAATTGCAGCGCTAGCGGAGACAGTCGATGGCGGAATTCGCGCGGCGGCAGATCGGCCGCACGGGGCTGAAGATCACGGAATTGGGGCTTGGCTGCGCGACGCTCGGCGGCAGCCGGATCGACGTCGCGCGCCGGGCGGCGGAGGAGATCGTCGCCGCCGCGTGGGACGCGGGCGTGCGCTATGTCGACACCGCGCCGTTCTACGGCGTCGGGCAGGCCGAGCGCGCGGTCGGCGACGCGATGCGCGACCATCCGCGCGACGAGTGGGTGCTGTCGACCAAGGTCGGCAGGCTCTTGCGCCCGAACCCGAGCGGCCGGCACAGCGACGGGCGCCATCACCCGCTGCCGTTCGACCCGGTCTACGATTATTCGTATGACGGCATCATGCGCTCGTTCGAGGACAGCCTTCAGCGGCTCGGCCTGGCGCGGATCGACTAATCTACGTGCATGACATCGGCGTGTACCAGCATGGGCCCGAGGCGCACCCGGCGCTGATGAAGACGCTGCGCGAGAGCGGCTACCGCGCTTTGAAAGGGTTGCGCGGCTCGGGCGCGGTGTCGGCGATCGGCATCGGCGTCAACGAGCGCGAGGTGCTGCTCGAGGCGATGGAATGGGGAGAGTGGGACGCGTTCCTCTTGGCCGGCCGCTACACCCTGCTCGAACAGGCGCCGCTCGACGACCTTCTGCCGCAATGCGTTGCCGCCGGCACCTCGATCGTCGTCGGCGGCCCGCTCAATTCCGGCATCCTCGCCGGGCGCGACACCTGGAATTACGCACCGGCCCCCCCCGAAACGATGGCTCGGGCGAAGGCGATCGCCGCGATCTGCGAAAGCCACAAGGTGCCGCTGCCGGCGGCGGCGCTGCAATTCCCGCTCGCGCACGAGGCGGTCGCGGCGATAATCCCCGGCCCGCGCAACGCCGCCGAGTTCACCCAGAACCTCGGCCATTTGCGCCACAAGATCCCGGCGGCGCTGTGGGCCGATCTCCGCCAAGCCGGGCTGCTCCACCCGGACGCGCCGGTGCCCAATTGACACCGGCGGCTGCGGCGGGATTCGCAAGGGTCAAGGCGGCGGGCGGTCAGCATCCATTATTTCTGGACTGGCTCGCCTGTCCCTGATCCTCGACTAGCGGCGCTTGACGAGACAGGCCAGCCCGTAGCCGAGGGCGCCGGCGATCAGAACCGCGCCCCACGGGTTTTCGACAACCGTACGCTCGACGACATCGAGCACGACGTTGCCCTGCCCGAACAGACTTTGGGCCGCCGCGGTTGCCTGGCGGCTAGCCTCGCGGGCGTATTCCTGCGCTTTGGCCCCGGCGTCGCTGGCGACGCCCTGCACCATATCCGCGGTCTCGGCGAGAGTGCTCTTCGCCTGCCGGCCCGCTTCACGAACCATATCGCTTGCCTGCTGATCGCTCATCCCGTCACCTCACCTTTGGCGGCCGCTCTGGCGGCCTCGCTGATTGCGGTTGCATGCGGCAAACGTGGCGCGCGGAGCGGCGTTCCGGCGAATTCAGGCACGGAGTGGCGCGGCAAGCGATAAAATGAAGGAATACACGCCCGTCTGGCGAGTTGGGACGGTTGGCGATGGGAGCTGCATGATGGCAAAGGGAATTGGCCGGCGGCGCAATGGCGCGCGATGGGCGATAGCCCTAGCGGCGGCGGCGCTGGGCTGTCCCGCCGGGGCGGGGACGGGAGCGGCGCAAGTCATTCCCAAGACAGCGACCGCGACGAGCCCCAATCCCTACAACGACGCGCTGGTGCGGCTGACCCCAGAGGCGCGCGCGGCGAAGCTCGCCGGGTTGATCGGCGCGACCTGCATCGGCACCAAGCCGTTCCTGATGGGGATCACCAAGGAGGGCCGCGCGAAAGGCTATGCCTATTGGAGCCTCGAATGCGCCGGCGCCAGCAGCTACATGATCCAGATCGCTCCCGATGGCGAAGCGGCCTCGCTCGACTGCCAAACCGTCAAGCAAAACGGCGAAGGCCGCGAATGCTACAAGAACTTCTGACGTCGCTACCCAGGGCGCCGAAAACTCCGGACCTTGGCTCCGCGCAAGGCTGCGCCGTCGCCAGCGGTCGGCTGGCGACGGCGCCGCAGCGCAACGTCTAGCGGTAGTACGGCGGGGGCGGCGGGACCGGGGTCGTCAAGACACCGGTAGCCGCGCCGAGACCAGCACCGACGCCGGCGCCGACCGCCGCACCCGGGCCGCCGCCGATCGCCGCACCGGTCGCGGCGCCGGCGCCGGCGCCGATCGCCGCGCCGCCGAGGGCGCGGTCGGCGGGGTTGTACGGATTGCACGCGGCCAGACCCAAAACCAGGGCGGCGGCGGGCAGAAGCATGATTTTGGACATCGGGTTTCCTTTGCGCGCGTTCGATTTGAACGCACGGATAACGCAGCTATGCGCAAGACGTTCCACCGAATGCGCCTATTGGGTGAAGGCCCGCTGCCGCGGGCGTCGATCGGGCGCGGGCGATTCACCCTTGAAATCGGAGCGATGCCGGTAGCATTGGTAGGCATGGCAAAGTCGAGGGCAGCGCGCGGCGCGACGCTTCCGGCACGAGGACCGGACGGCGCCGAGCGTCACCGGGTCGCGGACTACGCCGATTCGGGTCATCCGGTCGACGATCTGCCGCCGTTTGTCGAGGCGATCGGCTTTGACGAGCCGGTCAAGGACGAAGCGACCGAGCCGCCAACCAAGGACCAGTGGGCGGCCGGGCAGGCAACCGAAGCGAAGGCCGAAGAGCGGCCGGCCAGGCAGGAGGCCGCCGAGCCGGCATCGCCGGCGGCCGGGGAGCCCCCGCTCCCCCGGTTCCTGGCGGCGCCGGACCATGCCGCCGGGCCGCTACCATCCGCCGATACCGAACCGGTCGAACCGGCAGAAGCCAAACGGCGCGAGCGGTTTTCGGCTTGGCGGGAGCGCGTCCAGGGTGCGCTGAAACGATGGCCGGAGGCGGCGAGGGCGGCGCTGCCCAGCGATCGCCGGCCGCGCATCGCGATCGCCGCCGCCGTGGCCGTGCTGATCGTCGCCGTCGTGGTTATCGCCGGCCTCGGCGCGTTCTCGCGCGGGCGCAACTACCGCACCGCGCCGCCGCCGAATGATCCGGCGGCGCGTTTCGCCTTCTACCGGGCCGGCGCGAAGGCGGGCGACGCCGACGCCGAATTGCAGCTTGCGATCCTTTATGCGAAGGGCGAGGGCGTGGCGCAAGACTATGCGTCCGCGGCCACCTGGTTCCGCGCGGCGGCGGAGCAAGGCGTGGCGCGCGCGCAATACGATCTCGGCGTGCTGTACGAGCGCGGGCGCGGCGTCCAGATCGATCTGAAGGAGGCCGCCGACTGGTACCTCAAGGCGGCCAACGGCAAGTTTCCGCTGGCGGAATATAACCTCGCGGTGTGCTACACCAAGGGACAGGGCATTCGCCAGGATCTGCCCGAGGCGACGCTGTGGTATCGTCGCGCGGCGGGACACGGGGTGGTCCAGGCGATGATCAATCTTGGCATGATGTACGAGAAGGGCGACGGCATCGCCGCCTCGCCGGTCGATGCCTATGCCTGGTACCTGGCGGCGGGCCAGCGCGGCAACCAGACCGCCGCGCAGCGCGCCCAGGATCTGTTCACGAGCTTGCCGCGGCTCGACCAAATCCGGGCGGAGGCGTTGGCCAGCGACGTCGCCGCCTCGATCCGCAACCCCGAGCCGGAGCGCGGCGAAGCCGCGACGGAGAAACCCGATGCAAAACCCAACACGCCGAATCATTGACCGCGACATGCCGCCCGCGATGCGGCGCGACGTCGACCCGATCGGAGGCCCGGCGGACGACTACCTGGTCGTCGGCGACACGGATCCCGATCGGCTGGGCATCGGCGCGCGGATCGCGTACGGCTTGCAGATCGTGCTGATCATCGTGCTGGCGCTGCTGTCGTTCGCCATATTCTGGGTGGTCGGGCTGCTCCTGAACGTATTTTAAGCGTCAGCCGCCGAGCACGCGCCGCGCGACGATGTCGAGCGGCCAGAACAATCCGGCGCAGAACGCGACGGCCACGGTGGAAACGGCGTTCGGATGGCTGCCGGCGTCGGGCGGCTCGGCCATGCGAACCGCGCCGTCGGCGACGCCCGCGGCCGCGTAGAGGATCAGGGCGGCGAGCCAGCTCCGCCGCCTCATGCCGGCGCCGATCCGCTCAAGTGACGCGGATATTCTTGAACTGCCACGGATCGTCGCGGTCGAGGTCCTCGGGAAACAGACGCTCCCGGCCGGCGAGCGGCGTCCAGTCGCCGAACACCCCGACGACATCGCCGAGATAGGGTCCGGCGACCTCGAGAATGCGCGCGAAATCGAGCTCCTCCGGTTCGACGATGCCGGCCCGGGGGTGCTCGATCGCCCACACCATGCCCGCCAGCACCGCCGCCGTAACCTGCAGCGAGGTCGCGTTGTTGTGCGGCACGAGGCGCCGGGTCCGGTCGATCGAGAGACGCGAACCGTACCAATAGACGCGGTCCGCGTTGCCCATCAGCAGCACCCCCAGCTCGTCGATGCCGTCGATGATCTCGTCCATCATCAACCGCTTGTCGGCCTGCAGCTCCCAGTTCTTGCCGGCGAGTTCGTGGACGCTCAGCACCGCGTCGTCGCAGGGGTGATAGGCGTAATGGCAGGTCGGCCGGTAGCGCACCCGCTCCGCCTCGCGCACGGTCAGGTAATCGGCGATCGAGATCGACTCGTTGTGGGTGACGAGGAAGCCGATATAGGGGCCTTCGAGCGGGGTCCAGCTGCGCACGCGCGTGGCTGCGCCGGGCCGCAGCAGATAGATCGCCGCGTCGCTGCCGAAATCGTGTCGCCGCCCGTCGGCGGGAAGGTGCTTTTCATGCGTTCCCCAGCCGAGTTCGGCGGGCTGCGAACCTTCGCTGAAGAAACCGTCGATCGACCAGGTGTTGACGAACTCGCCGGGCGATTTCGGGATCGCGGCGACCTGGGTGTCGCGCTCGGCGATGTGGATGATCTTGACCCCCAGCCGCTCGGCGAGCCGTCCCCAGCCGTCGCGGTCGGCCGGCGGCGCGGCGCCGGGCTCGGCGGCGCGTGCCAGGTCGACCAGCGCCTGCTTGACGAAATGCGAGACGAGGCCGGGGTTGGCGCCGTGGGTCAGCACCGCGGTCGGGCCGCTGGGATGGCGCCGACGCAAGGCCAGGGCGCCTTCGCGCAGCGCGTAATTGGAGCGCTGCGGTGGCGACAGCTCCGGGTCGGTATAGCCGCCTGGCCACGGCTCGATGCAGGTGTCGAGATAAAGCGCCCCCGCTTGCTGGCAAAGCTCGATCAGCGCGACGCTGGCGACCTCGACCGAGACGTTGAGCAGGAAATCGCCGGCGCGGACCAACGGCTCCAGCACCGCGCGGTAATTGTCGCGGGTGAGCGCGGTCTCGACAAAACGCACACCGTATTCCGCCGCGACCTTGCGGCCGCGCGGCTCGGCGGTGACGATGGTGATCCGCTCCGGCGCGATCGCGACATGCCGCAGGATCAGCGGCAGCACCCCCTGACCGATACTGCCGAATCCGATGATGACAAGGCGGCCGTGGAGCGTGGCATGCTGGGCTTCGGGCATCTGTGGCGCGGTCGTCCGAGGGGTAGTTTCCCCTAGGGTCGAGCCCGGTTTGTTGTCAAGCAAAGGTTGCGCTTGGATATAATCTCGGATCGAGCGCATTGGTCCTCGCCTGTGCGGCTTCTTGGCAGGCGCGCCGTGCCGTCGAATACCGGCGGACGGGCCTTGCGTCGTGTAACCGCTCGTTGTCTCTGGCAGGGCGGTGCTTTTGCCGCTTATGTTTTTGTTAAGGCGGCGGTAGGAATGAGCGTGCTGCAAGGTCGGCGGCTCAGCGGAGCGACGATGCGTAATTGGGCGATCCTCGGCGTTGTAGCCGGGTTGGCGGCGGCGAGCGGAGCGCTCGGGCCGGTCGCCTTCGCGGCGCCGCCGATGGTGGCCGACCTGGTCATGCCGGCGCTTTATGCCGAGAGCGCGACCGTCGCGCCGGGCCGCACGCTGTGGCTCGACGTGCACCTCGCGGTCGCCCCGGGATGGCATATTTATTGGCGCAATCCGGGCGATTCCGGGCTGCCGACGACAATCGAGTGGACGCTGCCGGCGGGGTTCACGGCGGGCGACATCCACTGGCCGATCCCCGAGCGCTTTGTCGTCGGCACGATCGGCAATTATGGCTACACCGGCAGCGCCGACCTGCTGGTCCCGGTCGCGGTCCCCGCCACGCTCGACCCTGGCGCTGCCGCGCCTCTCGGCGCCAAGGTCGACTATCTCGTTTGCTCGGAGATTTGCATTCCGGGGTCGGCGACGCTGGCTGCCGAGCTTCCGATCGGGTCCGGCACGGCCGATCCGCGGCAGGCGGACCGCTTCGCCGCGGCGCGCCGGGCACTGCCCGTCGAGGCGCCGTTCACCGCCCAATTTGCGGTCGAACAGAGCGATCTGCGGCTAATTGTCCCGGCGGCCGCGCTGGGGAACATTCGGCAGCCGCAAGCATCCTTTTTCCCCGATGCCGAAAATGCGATCGACGCCTCGGCCGCGGCGAAGATCGAGGCGCGCGGCGGCGGGCTCGACCTGGTGCTGGCGAAATCGAGCAGCCCCGCCGCCGCCGTGCCACCGACGCTCGACGGGGTGGTGGTGCTGCGCGACGCCGACGGCGGGGCGCGCGGCTACCGCATCAGCGCCACGCAGACCGCGCCGCCGGCGGCGGAGGCCGGCGGGCTGCCCGGCTGGGGGCAGGCGCTGCTCTTCGCCTTTATCGGCGGGACGATCCTCAACCTGATGCCGTGCGTGTTCCCGGTCCTGTCGCTGAAGCTGTTGAGCTTCGCTGCCGCGCCCGATGCGGCGATGCGCCGCCGTCACGGCATCGCCTATGCGATCGGGGTGCTGGCGAGCTTCGCGGCGCTGGGCGGCGCGCTGATCGCGCTGCGCGCCGGCGGCGCGGCGATCGGCTGGGGATTTCAGCTGCAATCGCCCCTGTTCGTCGCCGTGCTCGCCTATCTGATGCTGGCGATCGGGCTGAGCCTGTCCGGGGTCGCCGAGTTCGGCGCGGGGATGACCGGGATCGGTGGCCGTCTCGCCGGGCGCGGCGGGCTGCCGGGCGCGTTCTTTACCGGCGTGCTGGCGACGGTGGTGGCGACGCCGTGCACCGCGCCATTCATGGGCGCCGCGCTCGGGGCGGCGCTGGGAGCGCCGACGCCGCTGGCGTTCGGGATTTTCGTCGCGCTCGGCGCCGGGCTCGCGGCGCCGCTGCTGGTCGCGAGCTTTGTTCCGGGGCTGGCAAAAATCTTGCCGCGTCCGGGAAGATGGATGGAGACGGCAAAGCAGATCCTCGCCTTTCCGCTTTATGCCACGGCGGCTTGGCTGGTTTGGGTGCTGATCCAGGAGGTCGGACCCGAAGGCTCGCTGATGGCGCTGTTCGGGCTGGTGCTGGTGGGGTTCGCGGTCTGGGTCTACGGCCGCACCCGGTTCGCCCCTCGCGCCTCGCGCCGCGCGGGCGGCATGCTGGCCGCCGCCGGGCTGGCCGCCGCTTTGGTGCTGGCGGCGATGCTGTCGCCGGCGGCGGCACGGGTGCCGCTGGCGAGCGACGGCCTTGCCTACAAGCCGTTCAGCGCCGCGCGCCTCGCCGCGCTCAATGCCGCGCGCCAGCCGGTATTCGTCAACCTGACCGCCGCCTGGTGCCTGACCTGCATCCTCAACGAGCGCGCGACCCTCTCCCGCGATGCGGTGCGCGAGGCCTTCGCCGCACACGGGGTCGTCGCGCTCAAAGGCGACTGGACCCGGCAGGACCCGGAAATCGCCCAGTTCCTGCAGAGCTTCGGCCGCAGCGGCGTGCCGCTCTATCTGCTCTACGGCGGCAACGGCACTGCGACGGTGCTGCCGCAAATACTGACCGAAGCCGCGGTGGTCGATGCGGTCGGGAAGCTCTAACTCTGCATCGCCTGGGTGACCGCGCCACCGACCGCGGTGCGGCCGCCATCGACGACGTATTGCGCGCCGGTGATGTTGCTCGCGAGGTCGGACGACAGGAACAGCACGATATTGGCGATCTCCTCGGGGGTCGTGTAGCGGCCTGAGGGGATCGCCGCCTGGTACTTGCGGTTGACGCTGTCGGGATCGTCCGGACTGATCATCTTTTCGAGCGAACGGATCATCCGCGTATCGACCGGACCGGGACAAACGGCGTTGACCCGCACGCCCTGGCGCGCGACCTCGCCGGCGGCGGCCTTGGTAAGGCCGATCACCGCGTGCTTCGAGGCGACATAGGCCGGCATGCCCGGTGTCGCGACCAGACCGGCGACCGAGGCCGTATTCACCACCGCACCCGATTTCTGCTTCAGCAGCACCGGCAGAACGTGGCGCAGGCCGAGGAACACGCCCTTGACATTGACGCCGATGACCTGGTCGAACATCGCCTCGTCGTAATCGGCGGTATGGGCGAGGCCGCCCTCGATCCCGGCATTGTTGAAAAAGCAGTCGATCTTGCCGAAGGCGGCGAGCGTCTCCTTGACGTAATTGGCGACATCGGCCGATTTGGTGACATCGGCGGCGATAAACTTCGCCTCGCCGCCCTGCTGCTTGACGATGCCGGCGGTCGCCTCGCCCGCCGACACGTCGCGATCGACCACGACGATTTTGGCCCCCGCCTTGGCGAAGGCGAGCGCGGTGGCGCGGCCGATGCCGCCGCCGCCGCCGGTGATCAGCGCGACCTTGCCGGTGAAATCCATGATCTCCTCCCTGTATGGTGATTTTCTGGGTTCGAGCGGTCAGCCGCCAACCAGCGGCACGAGCGGCCGGAGGTCGGGGTAAACATGATCGGGCTTTGGCACCGACGGGTGAAGGCTGAGGTTCCGCCGGTTGATCCACGCGACGGTCAGCCCCAGCGGCTTGCCGCCGACCATGTCGGTGTGCTGTGACTGGCCGGAATGCAGGATTTCCGGCACCGCGACGCCGGCATTGGCGATCAGGTAGCGGAACAGCGTCCCGTCCGGCTTGTAGCCGCGCGCCCGCTCGGCGGTGCAGATGAGATCGGCCGCTGGCACCGGCGTCGCCGCGAGCAGATCGTCGTCGATATTGGAAACCAGCGCGATGCGGTGCGTGCGGGCGAGCTTTTCCAGTATCGGCTCTACGTCGGGATAGGGCCGCAACTCGGCAAAGGCGTCGAAATAATGCCGGATTAGATCGGGGTTGCCCTCGGCGATACCGAAATGGCGGAACGCGTCGTCGAGCGACTGCCGACCGATCTCCTTGTACGAGCGGTATGGCTCGTAATAGTGCGCGATGTTGCGCTCTTCCCAAAAGCCGGCGAACGCTGCCGGATCGATATTCGCCGCGCCGGCATCGGCAAGGATCGCGCGGAACGCCTTGGCCGCGACGGATGGCGTTTCCATCAGCGTGCCGTAAACGTCGAATGAGAGCAGCTTGAACATGATCGAGCGGCTCCGCCCCTTTAAAAAAGAAACCGGGGAGGCGCTAAAGCCTCCCCGGTTCGCACTGACGTCAGCTACTCGGCGGCGTGCAGTAGGTCGAGGTACTGCTCGTAGACCGCCATGTTCTTGCCGAACGAGATCGCCGCGGCCTGGCAGCCGGCGACCAAGTGCATCCAGCGCCACGGCTCGCGGGTGGCGTGGAATTCCTCGATGATCGCGTTGTGGTGCTTGAACGCGTGCATCTCGGTGAAATTGTCGTGGCAGACGATCTCGGCGAGGCGCGTGATCAGCGCCTGCGGGTCGTAGCCGGACTGCATGTACCGGGTCGCCAGGTTTATCGTTTCCTTGACCTCGGGCACCGCGCGCATCAGGCCGAGATTGGTGACTTGCGACCAATCGGTCGGCGGCTGGTTGTAGATGCTGTGCGCGATCGCGTCGAGCAGCGCTTCCTGCGAGCGCTCGGGCAGCGCCTTAACCGCTTCCATGTCGGGCTGCGAGCCTGGCGGCTCCATGCGCATCTGGGTCGAGCGGATTTCGGGGCCCAAGTGCCAGTTCAATAGCAGCAACAGCTTATTGCGCAGGTTCAGCCCCGGCAGACGCACCAGATAGCGCCGCAAATTGATGCTGGTGTGCAGGTGGACATCCATCGGATTTCCGCCGAGCGAGCGGAGGAAGAGGCCGGCAGCGCCGATCGACAGCGCCTCGCCCGCCCCGTCGAGCGACAAGCCCTTCCCCAGTGCGCTGGCAATCATCACCGGAATATCGGCAAATTCCTCGACCTGACCGATGTTCTTCCCGAGCCGACCGATCACAATCGTTTCATCGTCGCCGGTTTCTTGCCGGGTGACGCGCTCCATCAGCTTGTTGTCTTTGATTAGTGCATCGAGTTCCGGGGTCACCGGAGCGATCGGGAAGCGCGCCGCATACCGCACCGAAGGGCGCATCAGGAGCGGCAGGTATTGCTTGTCGAGCACGCCGGTCTCGAGTGAGCGCCACGTGTAGCCGGGAAAGACGAAATAATGATCGTCTATGTTGTTCTTCGGGATGGCGACGCTCATCAGCAGGTCAAAGGCCTGAATGTGCGGCACGTTCTTCCACATCCACTGATAGATGTGATCCGCCTTGAGGCTCTCGCCGCGGCTGCAAGCCAACAGGAACGCGGCCTTGGCCGCCTCGAAGTCGTCGAATGCGAGCGGAGCGAATTCGAGCAACTGGTAGGGGCTCGTCTCGGGCGCGTTGATATGCTTGTTGGAGAGCGCGACGTGCTGGAGGACCGGGACGAACTTGTCCTCGCCTTCCAGTCGCCCGACCAGGTTCGACAGCGCATAAAGGCCGGCGAGCGGGTGCAGCGGGCCGCCGTGATGACCCGGCGGCAGGTCCGACGACCGCGTCACCGCGAGCGCCGATGCCGTCAGCATGGTCTCGGTCGGCACCCCGTCGCGCAGCTTCTCCAGCGTGCGATCGAGGATTTCCGCTGGCGGCGTGTCCTCGATGAATTGAACCAGCGGTTCGATGGCGGCTGGGTATTGGACGCGCTGCGGCATTGGCATGGCGAGGTCTCCGTGAGTTCGGTCGGGTCTGGGCGGTGGGGTTCCCTAATAATGTTCGCGCGGCAGGTTGAGATGCGGAAACGGGCTGTGAACGTGGGCCGGCACCACCAGCGGCGCCGGGCGGATGTATGATTTGTCGAGCTGAGCGTAGTTTGTGACACCCAGCAGCGACAGACAAATGCGAATTTCGTCTTCCAGTATCTCAAAAAGGCGTACCACGCCCGGCGCGCCGGCGGCGGCGAGCCCGTAGACGTAAAGCCTCCCGCAAGCCACCGCGTCGGCGCCGAGGGTCAGCGCTTTCACCACGTCGGCGCCGCGGGTGATGCTGCCGTCGACCATCACCTTGGCGCGGCCCTTGACCGCCTCGACCACCTCGGGCAGCACCTCGATCGAGCCGATGCCCTGGTCGAGCTGGCGCCCGCCATGGTTCGACACATAGACGCAATCGACGCCGTGCTCGACCGCGATTGCCGCATCCTCGTGCGTCGCGATGCCCTTAAGGATGACCGGGATCTTCGAGAGCTTCTTGATCCGGTCGATGTCCTTCCAGTTGAAGCGTGCCTGGTAGATGCGCGCGTCGCCGACCCTGACGCGGCGGCGTTCGTGGCGCTTGGCGATGTCGCGCTCGCGCCGCGAATAGCTGTCGGTGTCGACCGTCAGCGCGAAGGCGTCATAGCCGTTGTCCATCGCCCGGCGGACATGGTCGTCAACCCAATTCTCGTCGCCGCGCACGTAAAGCTGGAAGATGCGGAACCCATCGCCCGCCGCCTCCGCGGTCTTCTCGAGGCCGGGATGCGACACCGACGACAGGATGATGCCGTTGCCGAACCGGCTCGTCGCCGACGCGACGGTGGCGCCGCCGCCCGGCTCGAAATTCTCCAGCGAGCCGACCGGCGCGCAGAGCACCGGAATGCGCAGCTTCTTGCCGAACAGCTCCTTCGAGCAATCGACCTCGGACACGTCGCGCAGCACCCGCGGGCGGAACCCGATCGCGTCGAGCGCGGCGCGGTTGCGCGCGATCGTGGTCTCGCTCTCGGACGCGCCGATCAGATAGTCCCAATTGTTGCGGTTGAGGTTGGTGCGCGCCTGCGTGACGAATTCGTGCAGGTTCATAAAGCGGTATTCGAGCAGTTCGTCGTCGGACATCGGGGCCTCGTCGGGTGGCGCGCAAATGATATTGCCGAACCCTAATGGACGAGCCATGCAGCGGCAACCGTGGGCTGCGCCTACTTTGCGCTTGGGCCGCGCGGCGCGAGGTCGCTACGATGGCGCATCGGGAGATAAATCGACCCTCAGAGGAGACGCGCCTTGCCCCACCGCATCCTGACCCCCGCCGGCCACGGCGATGAAACCCTCGCGATCGCCCACGAGCTGCTGCCGCCCGGCTACGAGCTGGTGCAGGCGCCGCACGGGCGACCGGAATTCTGGGATTTGCTCAAGGACGCCGAGTTCTATATCGGCGCCGGCCAGTTCAAGCACGGCCCGGAATTCTATGCCCAGGCGCCCAAGCTCAAATTGGTCCAGACGCTGAGCGCCGGCTACAACACCTACGACCTCGACGCCGCGCGCAATGCCGGCGTGCCGATCTGCAACAACGGCGGCGCCAACGCGACCGCGGTCGCCGAGCACGCGGTGATGCTGATGCTGGCGGTGTCGCGCCGACTCATGTGGCAGCATGACGGCGTCGTTTCCGGACGCTGGCGCGGCAACGATTTCAACTCGACCAAGCTCTACGAGCTCGAGGACAAAACCCTCGGCATCGTCGGACTCGGCAATATCGGCAAGAAGGTCGCGCGCCGCGCCAAGGCGTTCGACATGCGCATCCAGTATTACGACGTGAACCGCATGACGACCGACCAGGAGGACGCGCTCGGCGTGCGCTTCGCGCTGTTCCCCGAGCTGCTCCGGACCTCCGACATCGTCTCGCTGCACGTGCCGCTCGACAAGTCGACGCACAATTTGATCGGCGAGAGAGAGCTGGCGATGATGAAGAAGACCGCCATCCTCATCAATACCTGCCGCGGTCCGGTGGTGGACGAGGTCGCGCTCTACCACGCGCTCAACAACGAAATCATCATGGCCGCCGGGCTCGACGTCATGGTCGAGGAGCCGCCCAAGCCCGACCACGAGCTGTTCACCTTGAAGAACGCGATCTTCAGCCCGCACGCCGCCGGCCCGACCTGGGACAACCATCCGAAGCGCTGGCGCAACGCCTTCGACAATTGCGAGCGCGTCGCCCGCGGCCAACGCGCGTTCTGGATCGTCCCCGAATTGCGCGACGCGATGTAAAGAAACGCTTTCCCGCGAAGGACGCAAAGGAGATGTAGAGGACGCGAAGGCTTTCTTCGGCTGCGCGCAGCGCGGCCAAAGCATTTTTACAATGAGACGGCGAGGCAATTGAGCGTCCCACCGCGACGACAGACTCATTGCCTCGCTACCTCAGTGTGAATGTCTAGGCGGCGCCTCGCGCCTAAAATCCCTTCGCGTACTTCACGCATCCGTTGCGACCTTTGCGGTAATAATCGCCTTTTGGGGGGAACCGGTGATCGGCCACAACCCGCGCACAGTCGAGGAGGCGCGCGCCTTCGTCGCCCGTGTCGAATCCCTGTTCATGCCGTGGAACATCGAGGCGCTGCTCGCCGGCTTTACCGACGACTGCGTCGTCAAATTCGGCGATCTCCCCGAATTTCGCGGCAAGGTGGCGCTGGAGAAATTGTTCCGCAGCCGCATGGGACGTCAGAAGGACTATCGCCTCTCCAAGGAATTCCGCGCCTTGATGGGTGACAAGATTGCCAATTACTGGGAAGGCACCTGGGCAGACCGCGTCACCGGCGCCAAGATGACCGGCCGCGGGGTTGAGGTCTGGACCATGCGCGACGGCAAGATCGCGGTTTGGGAAGCGGCGTTCAATGTCAACGAAGCGGGCAGGCCGAGCGCGATGGGGCTGGTCTGAAGCAACGGTGTCATCCCGGCAGGAAGGCGAGCGGAAAGGGGGCATATGAAGGGGCATCGGCACGATTGCGCGGCGCATGGCTGCGTGCCATCTCGCCGGATGGTGCTGGCGGGTCTCGCCGGCGCCGTTGTTCTGCCGGTCGGCAAGGCGCGCGCCGACGACGAATTCGACCCAGCGCCGCGGCGGGTCGACGTCCACCATCACTTTTTCCCGCAAGCCTATCTCGACCGCATGGCCGAAGTGGTCGGCAACAAGCCGAGCCCGCTGATGACCGGCTGGAGCGCCGCCGGGGTGCTCGAGCACATGGACAAGACCGGGGTCGCCACCGCGATCCTGTCGATGTCGCCCTGGGGGCCGCATTTCAAGGACGCCGCCGAGGCGCGCCGGCTCGCGCGGCTATGCAACGACTACGCGGCGCAGACCGGCCGCGACCACCCCGGCCGGTTCGGCCTGTTCGCGGCGATGCCGCTACCCGATGTCGACGCCGCGCTGACGGAAATCGCCTATGCGCTCGACACGCTCAAGGCCGACGGCGTCGGGCTGATGACCAATTACGGCGACAAATGGCCCGGCGACGCCGCGTTCGCGCCGGTCTGGGAGGAGCTCAACCGCCGCAAGGCAGTCGCCTATTTCCACCCGAACACGCCGAATTGCTGCGGCAGCCTGGTGCCGGGCGCGCAACCGTCGATGCTCGAATGGCCCTACGACACCGGCCGCGCTGTAGTGAGCCTGCTGCTCGGCGGCGCGCTGGCGAAATACCCCGACATCAAGTGGATTTTCTCCCATGCCGGCGGGCCGGTGCCGGCGCTGGCCGGGCGCATCGTCAACATGACGCGCAATCGCCCGGATCTAGCGACGATCGCGCCGGACGGCGTGATGCACGAGCTGACCCGGCTGCACTACGACACCGCCAATGCCAGCTTTGCGCCGACGATGGCGGCGTTGCTCAAATTCGTCCCGGCGGCGCAGGTCGTGTTCGGCAGCGACTATCCGTATTACTCGCTCGAGGAGAATGTCGGGCTCCTCGCTCAGGTGCCGCTGACCCAGGCCGAGCGCCAGGCGATCGACCGCGGCAACGCCGCCCGGCTGATGCCGCGGTTCGCCGGGTGAGGCATTGAAAACAGCATCAAGTGATGGCAATTATAATGCCTGACTGGAGCCTAACGTGCGCACGACAATTGCCCTTGATGATGAATTGCTCGCCAAAGCCCGCGCATATACGGGGCTCAAGGAAACCGCCGCTGTTGTCCGTGCGGCGTTGAAAGCCTTGGTGGAGCGCGAAGCTGCACGGCGATTGGCGCGACTGGGTGGCACCGAACCGGATTTGGTGGTTCCGCCGCGACGGCGCTCAGAGCCGGAATGATCCTCGTCGATACCTCGATATGGGTCGATCACCTGCAAGCCGGAGATGAGGAACTTGCCTTTCTGCTCCAAGGCGAAGAGGTACTGGCGCATCCATTTGTGATCGGTGAAATCGCGTTGGGCCACCTACGCCACCGGGAAATCGATCTGGCCACTCTACACGACCTGCCTGCGGCGCCCGTAGCGATGGATCACGAGGTGTTGGACTTGATCGACCGCAACCGGTTGTTTGGTGTCGGCATCGGCTACGTTGATGCTCACCTGCTCGCAGCCGTGCAGTTGACCGGCGCTTTGCTGTGGACCCGCGACCGGCGGCTCGCGGAGGTCGCTAGAAGACTGGGCATTGCGACAAGGCTGCCGAACTGACCTCACGTTCCCGGCATCTCACCATCCGCAGCGGCGTGTAGACG
>Ga0209483_1000690_pt1 | contig 27794 bp, 20 predicted proteins | sample NGEPerA_FD_184508 | JGI IMG/M metagenome (GOLD analysis project Ga0209483, IMG submission 184508) | Arctic peat soil microbial communities from the Barrow Environmental Observatory site, Barrow, Alaska, USA - NGEE PermafrostL2-A... | ecosystem: Environmental > Terrestrial > Soil > Wetlands >... | reverse complement strand
CCCCCGGAGTACCGGGGGAGGGGGAAGGACTCGCCGAAGCGGTCAGGCACCCATTCTTGTCTGCCGACGAATCGGATGGCAGACAAGAATGTCTGCCCCACCAGCGCGCCCCCAGGCCAGGCCGTTGCCTTTCACCCGCGCCCCACCAATACGCCGCCAGCGGCCCGGGCCACAGCGCGACCGGCCGCAATCCCCCTTCATGCAACTGATCGACGAAAGCGGCGATATCCGCGTTCTTCACGGCAACCGCGATTGCCTCCTGCCGTTCCATGCCCCCTTGCCGCACCGGGCCGGCATGCAGGAATCGCACCGAGGCGCAATCCAGGTCGAACGGGAACTGCCGGGCCGCTTCCTCCCGCAGATGCCCCTCAAACCGCGCGCGGTCTATTTCCCGGGCATCAGCGGGGGCAACCCGCAATGTTCTGAAATGAACGATTTCCCCCGGCATCGCCGCGATCACCCGGCGGGTGGTAAACGGGGCGTCGATCCGCATTCGGCGCAGAATCGCACTGAGCCGCGGAAGAGCCGGCCCTCCAGTTTCCGATTGGGATTGGCGCGCTGCCGCCACGACACGCAGCCCGCCCGGGCAGCGGGCGAGCTGTAGTAATTTCACTGTATCGCTGCCGGCATCCAGGGCAGCGGGCAACTCATCAGAGCGTCGAAACAACAGCATGTTCACTGCACCTTGATCTCCCCGCTATACGGCTGCACGGACACAGTCAGCGTGGCGTTGCCGCTCTGCAAAACCACCGAGCCGGCGACAAGGGCCGAAGTCGTCTGCGTCCCGGCGTTGTATGAATACGGCACACCCAGCGAGTCGAAGGCAACCGTGGTCTGCCCGTCGAAACTCACGGAACTCATCGTCACGTTCTTGAGCGCGCCATTTCCAAACACAACCTCGTATGGCGCATGCAGCACCGGGTGCGTCAGGATCACATTGCTCGGCGACACCGCGCTCATCAGATCGTATTTGCCGTTGGCGCTGTCAAAGACGACGTAGGTCATGTTCCCGCTGGCAATCGAAAGGCTCTGGGCGTACAGCAGATCGGCGGTGATACTCCGTGCCGCCGAGGCGGCGTCCAGATCGCCGTGCGAAGACAACTGCGGCAGGATGATCGCCGACGTCAGTCCCAGGATCGTGACGACCGCGAGGATCTCGATCAACGTGAATGCGCGGCGAATGGGGTTGCGAGTTTTCATGGGCACGGCTTTCGGGAGGAAAAGAGATTAACCACGAAGGCACGAAGTCACGAAGAGGAGTCAGAAAATTGCTGATTGCCGCCCGAAGTACAAACACATCCAACGTATCACGGGCGTCTCGCCCGTGCCGATGGCGGAGTGGTCGAGAAATCGCGATTTCGCTAGTTTTGAGCACTATGCACGGGCGAGACGCCCGTGATACGTTGATCTTCACTCAACTCCGATGAATTTCGCATCGGAGGCGTGCGCGGATTCTTCCGAACACTTCTTCGTGTCTTCGTGCCTTCGTGGTTAATCTTCTTTCTTATTTCGCATCCTCTTTCGCGACCTTCACGGTCACCTCGCCGCTCTGAAGCAGGGCCATGAGCTTGTCGAGCTTGGAGTTGGTCTGCTTGGCCTCGTCGAGGATGGCCAGTTGCCGCTCGCTGGGATTGAACGGCTCGGCGTGCGCGACGCTCGGCGAACCGACCGGCCCGGCCCACTGGCCCGCCAGGATCAGGCCCTGCATGACAATCATAATTCCCAATAGTTTTTCAGTTTTCATGGTTCTTGCTCCTAATACGCGCTGTACAACACGCCATTCTGATCCTGGCCCACCAGGTTGGAGATGACCTGCTGCGACTGGGGATTGTAAATCCAGCCGTAGGGCTGGGTCTGATCGGGGGCCGGCATGGTGTCGCCGGTCGTGACCATCCAGATGCCCGCGTCGCTGCTGATCGGATTCTGCGGCATCTGACTGAGGTACGGGCCGTACTTGTAAGTTGCCGACCCGGTCGCGCTGGTGTTGCAGCTTTCATCGGTGTATTGCGTCATCTGCGCGATGAACGTCGCCGAATCCGGGGTCGCGGAGGTATTGCCGCCCGGATAGCCCGGCGGCGATTCGCGGTGCTGCGCCTTGAACACAATCACCTGCGTCCGCAGATACCGCATGACATCCTTGAGCGTATTCTCGCGCGCCAGCAAAGAGGCGTTGGAGAATTGCGGGATGACGATGCTGGCCAGGATTCCCAGGATGATGACCACGATGAGGATTTCGATCAGGGTAAAGCCCCGGCGAAGGCCTCCGCCGCCGCGGGCGGCACGATGGAATCTTTGGATGTTGGTTCGAGTCACGTTCATGGATGCACCTCGGTTTCCAAACCGTGTCCGCCCAGGCGGACCTGCTCGTACCTTGTCAAAACCATTTACGTCGATCCCCCGCTTAAACCCGGCTGGGCGCCGGTACGGCCCGACTTTTGGCGGGGCCGTACGCGGCGCCCGGCGGCTGACGAATCCGCCGGCCGGAATTACAACACCCACTTAGTACGGGGCGATCACGCCACCGGTGGTGGCCGTGACACCGAGGATCTTGCCGGTCCCGCCGGTGTAGTCATAGATGAAGTCCGCGCCAGCCGCGTAGGCGGTTCCGTCCGCGACGGTCGAACCGTTGGTCAACGGGTTGGTCGGAATGGTCTGGAGGTACGGGCCAAAGGTGCCCGCCGCGTTCACGGTGCCATCCACCAGGGTCTTGCCCGTCATCTGAGTCCAGTCCGTCTGCAGCTTGGGCAGCGCTTCATTGTGCTGCAATTTGAACAACTCAACCTGGCTGCGCAGCGTCTGAAGCTGGCTGGCGAGGCTGGAGTTGCGGGCGTCGTTGCTGGCGTTCGTGAACTGCGGAATCACGATTGCCGCGAGAATGCCCAAAATGATCACCACGATCAAAATTTCGATCAGGGTGAAGCCACTATTCTTGCGAAGGTTACGAGCGGTCATGTGAATGTCTCCGGTAAAAGGCTCGAAATTTTCGAGCGTTCCGGCCCGCGGCGGATTGCCGGCAGGCATGTCAAACGGTTCTTCAAGTCGGCTGCTTGCGGGCCACAAGCCCGCGACTGCATGGCGCGCAACAGGCGCCGGGTTTTCGCTACCCTCCTTTCACTTTCAGGCCGTCCCTTGAATCGACGCGGGCGGGGGCCGACTTAATCCCTGCCCGCCGATGGCCCGCCCAAAAATTGGGCGGCGCCGGGGTCGGCATTGGGAAGGAGGACCGATAAGAAGAGCCGTGACGTGCCGCGCCAAAGGGCCAAACGGCCCCGAGGAACGGGTGCATTCACGAGCATCCTTTCGGCAGCGCCCTCGATCCACCGGTGGCGGATCGGACGCTTTGCGCATCACCGCCGCGATGAATGGTTCATCGCGGCAATGAGTCAGGCCCTTTGACAGGCCCAACGCCGCCTTACAGCGGCTTTGCCCTTTCGGGGATCCTCACTTCGCCGCACCGGCAACAAGCCAACGCGGTCGAAACCTGATGTACAATTTGATTGGGAAGCAGGCAAATCAGAAATGCGGGATGAACCACGAAGACACGAAGGCACGAAGCAAAAACGCAATGCTTCAGTGCCTTGCAACGCAGGAATTTAATGGGACGAATCCCGCCAACGTATCACGGGCGTCCCGCCCGTGCCGATGGCGCGGCAGTCGATGAATCGCGGTATCGCAATCTTAAAACACCATGCACGGGCGGGACGCCCGTGATACGACGAGGGTTATCCACGGTCGTGATTTCGCAGTTATTTGGTGTTGAAACGTAAACATTCGCATTTACTTAAACCCTTCGTGCCTTCGTGTCTTCGTGGTTAATAATCCTGCTTAGGCCCCGCCGATCTCCGTCTCGTTCCGAATCGCCAACCATCTCGGATCGGTGATCTCCCCTACACCCTCCCACCTCCACGCTCCCCCGTTCCAGGTGAAACCATTGCTCGGATAAACCTTTCGGCACGGCTCGTTATGGGGCGTTTCCTTGAATGGGCCGATAGCGGGAACGCCTCTCTTGCGGGCCAGCCGCTTGACGGCGTTCACCACCACGTTTTCGATGCCGAATCCGAAGACCCGGCAGCTCAGCACGAAAACGGGGATCTCAACGCAATCCGCTTTCTCATGAATCACGGCGATGCAGATGGTTCCCATCGATCCGAACTTGTCGCCGCAATCGACAACGAGGATATGATGGTCGCTGCTGGCCAGCCATTCGCCGGCCTCGCGCAGCGTGGTTCGGCTGGCGGCGGTATTGAACTGATTGGTGCGATTGATCAGTTCCACCACGCGCCTCAGGTCCCCCTTCTTCGCATCGCGCACGGTGACGGCAATCTCCAGCTTTTCAAAAAGCGCGCCCTGGTCTTCGGGCACGCCGGCCAATGATTGCACGAACGTGTCGCGCTGCTCCTTTTGCTTGTAAAACTGCGTGCGGTCGGTCTCGCCCTGGCTGGAAAGAATCCGCGACCAGATGTCGAGCATCCGCCAGGCGCGCTCGGACGTGGCATCCAGCGTGTTAACCTCGGGCATCGCGAGATTCACCATCTCGCGCTCATCGGCGCGATCGTCGATAAAGACAAAATCCCTGGTCTTGAGGTTGAGAATCTGCGCGATGCGCTGCAGGTTCCCGACCTTGTTTTCCCAATTGATCTGGGCGCATACGAAGTCGTCGGCGCACAATACGCCGCCGTCCCATTTCACATTTTTCGGATCGTTCTTGGAGTTGATGGCCAGCACGATTCCCTTGGCCTGCAATTTCTTGAGGATGCGCTGTTTGTCGGCGTAATGCTCGACGGCGCCTTCCCCGACCACGCCTTTCCAGAGCGTGTTGTCCAGGTCGCAAACCACCAGTTTCTTTTTGAGCAGATGCGCATGCACCGCCAGCACGTCGCGATATTCCCCCGCGAGCCATTTGCCCATCACCGCCGGATGTTGGAGGTCCGAATCGTAAAACAGCCGGCCCAATTCCCGCTCGCCATGCCGGGCGAGGAGGCCGGCTTCGTCAAGAACGAACAGATGCCCAAACGTCGCGGCATTGCGCTGGCTGACATACTCCGCGAGCCGCGCGTTGGCGATTCTCCGGGCTTTGTTGCGCGCCCGCCAAGTGACGGCATTTTTCAGCCGTTCGGCTGCGCTGGAATCATGGCGTCGCACATTCGCCGAGTTGTGGACGAAGATGTTGCATTCGAACAGATCGCCAATGAGTTCGAGCGTCGCCAGCGCATTCTCCAGCGCGCCATTCACAAGTGCGGCGATCTTCTTGCCGCCGCTGGCCGCTTGGCGCCAGTCCATCAGCCGGGCGAATTCCGGAGAAAACTCGTAGGTGAACGGGCTGTAGAAGATCAGGTCGAACTTGCGATCCGCCAGTTTGCGCAGGTCGTTTCGCAGCTCGGCGGGGTTTTTGGTGGTCAGGAAAGTGGGATTGATCGACACGCCGTCTTCGAGGGCGGGGCCGATAAGAAATGCCATCACGTCGAGGAAAAGGCAATCGCCAACAAGCAGCACTTCCGTGACATGCCTGGCGCGCGAGGTGACGACGCCGGCGATCCCCCCCAATTCCGCCCGCAGCGCGTCCAGTTCATTTGCCGGCACCTTGTCGCGCAGCAGATCGAGGATGGCGCGTTCATCGCGTTCGAGGATGATGGCACGCCGGGCGTGCTGTTGGTCGTCCGACCCTTCGGCTTCCCAGTACGCCTGCTTTATTTTCTCGCCGACATAAAGCTGTCGGTAGGTGGGATCGCCGGTGCGAAACAGCAGGGCCAGATAATCCACAAAGACGTAAAACTCGCGCTGGACGTAGGAAGCCACATCGCCGTGACAGGCGCGGATATGCTGCGCGTACTTTTCCCAGTCGGCGACGGAATCCATCAGCCGCGTGGCCAGGGCATGGCGGTGATGTTCGAGAACGCCAGCCAAATGCCGTCGAGCCTGGTGATCGGGGATGGCCGAATTGCGCGGGTCTCGATCCACGGGCGGGTCGGGCAGCGGATCGCCCGCGTTTCTGTGCGCCAGAGGCGCGGCGGCTTCAGAAGTCGTCGTCATTCCTTAAACCTGCTCGGGATCGTCACTGCGCTTCCCACACCAATTCCAAGTGGCACGCTCCATCAGTACACCTGATCCGCTTGGAACCGGACATTCTTGTCCTCCCGAACCATTCCACAAGCTCACGCCCGATGAATGGAGGGTGTAACTCGTGTTTGTGGCGACTTGGTGGGGCAGACATTCCTGTCTGCCCGTTAGCGGCAGGGACACTCTTGTCCCTTCCTCGTTCTTCGGGTCCGCTCGGCGGGGTGAGTACACCCCGCACTCGCGGACCCGAGGCAGACAAGAATGTCCGCCCCACCGGGGGGACCGCCACAATCAGGCGCTACACCCATGAATGGACACAGATGCGCCCCCATCATGGACAACCCCCGCTCCGAAGGTTAGCTTTCGTCACCGTCAGGCATCGACTTTTCCGATGAATCGGCGGTCTGCCTGATCCTCGAAAGCAGGAGAACCTTTGGTGCGCGCATCATCCCGACCGGCGGCCGACGGTGGACTTTACAAATTGGCTCGTTTGGCGCGTCGCGGCGATCTGCCGCGCTTTGCCGGATTGATCGAGGCGCTGGAACCCCGGCGGCTGCTGTCGGCAACCGTCGTCAGCCCCATCGCGCCGCAGACCGTCGCGGAAAACACGCCCAGCACCATCGATCTCTCCAATAACTTCGCCGATCCGCAATTCACCGGCACCGTCGTGCAGTTTCAGACTTCGGTGGGCACGTTTGATGCGCAATTGTTCGACCAGCAGACGCCGCAGACGGTCGCCAACTTCCTGCAATACGTGAATCTTGGGCTTTACAACGGCTCGATCATTCACCGCGTGACGACGCTCGCGAACAACGGCATCAGCGTCATTCAAGGCGGCGGGTTTTATGCCAACGGCGCCCCGATCCAGACATTCCCGCCGGTCCCCAACGAATTTCAGATCCCCAATACGCTGGGCACGATCGCGATGGCCAAGCCGGGCAATAGTCCCGACGGCGCCACCAGCCAATGGTTCGTCAACACCGACGACAACAGCACGGCCCTTGACGACCCGACAAACGACGGCGGCTTCACCGTCTTCGGGCAAATCTTACAGGGCCTGCCCATCGCGCAGGCAATCGACGCCCTGCCCACCGCCGACGGCTCGTCAATCAACCCGCAATTTGACGCCTCGGTGCCGGTGATTACCGCCCTGCCCGCGGGCACCACGACTCCGCCGGCTACGGACCTCGTGCAGATGAATGTGTCGGTGGTGCCCAAGGTCACGTACGCCGCGACCAGCGACAATCTCCAACTGGTGAATCCAACCGTCAGCGGCAGCCAGCTCAGTTTGAATCCCGCGCCGGGGCGATCGGGGTTTTGTCATGTGACGGTGGTCGGCACGGATCTATTTGGCAACAAAGCCAGCGATACGATTCTGGTGGAGGTTGCCGGAGTTCCGGCGCGCACGCTGAACGTGACGCTGGGTGCGGGACAGCCGCGCACGTTGATCTATAAACAGAGCGACGGCAGCATCGGAAATATCCATCTGGGCGGGCCCGGCTCGGCGGTGGTGCAGCTCACCGGCGACGCCATTCGCGTCAACCGCTCGGGCGGCTGGCATGTGACCGGGCAGAATGTCCAGGTCATGGGCATCAACGCCACCGGCACCACCGCCTCCAGCACACTCACCGCGCGCGGGCACGGGCACCTCCCAACCATCACCCTGGGCTCGGTCATCACCAATGGCGCCTTTCGCTCCGTCATCATGACCCGCACGTTGCTGCAAGGGAATCTCACAGCGCCCGGAGGGATCGGATATATCAAGATTGAAGGCGCCACGGGGGGAACCATCGACTCGGGGGCGGCGATTCACGGGCACAAACTATATGTGAGGGTCGGAACCTGGATTGACGAAAGCCTGATTTCCGCCGCCCCGATCAGCACCATTAACGCGATTGACTGGGCCAATTCCGACACCGCCAGCGAAAGCGTGCAGGCGCCATACATCGGCAGGGTGCGTTCCACCGGCAGCTTTACGCCGGGTCTGCAACTCAGCGGCGTTGGCGCGCCGCATGGCAGGTCTGTCGGCGTTCTGAACATCAAGGGCTACATCGGCGGAACCTGGAACTTCCCCGGCTCACCGTCGGCGCTAAGCGTCGGCGGCATCTCCAGCGACTTCAACGGCACCTTCACCACCCCGCTTCGCTCACTCAACGTGCGGGGCAACTTCGGCGGCTCGCTGACCGCGCCCTCCATCGGCACCATCAACGTGCGCGGCTCGATGTTCCGGGCCAATCTGAAATTCACCAGTCCCTATTCGGCCAAGCTGCGCGATCTGGGCCGCCTGGCGGTGCGCGGCGATATCAGTGGGACTTCAATTCTGTCGGCCGGCTCGATCGGCACGATCTCAGCGGCCACCCTCTCGCAAACCTCGATCTACGCCGGCGTGACCAGCCTGCCGGCCGGCCAGGCGCTGCCGCAAACCGCCGCCGATTTCGCCTCGCCGGCGGGGCTGGCGGGCGTGGACCTGCATCCGAAAAAGAAGAACGTCGGCTTCACCAGTTCCATCATCGCCGCCGCCGTCATCGGGCAGTTGAGGCTCGTCTCGACCACCACGAATAACGCCGCCAATACCTTCGGCATCGCCGCCCACTCGCTTGGCAGCTTCACCGCCCGCGACACGACCGTTCGCCAAACATTCTCCATCAAGAATATCACCAGCGCCGCACAGCTGAGCGCGATCGTCGCGAGCAAGAAGTTGACGCTGGGAGACTTGAAAATCTCAATCGTCTAATCTGGATTGTTCAGCACGAAGACGCTGGGCGCAGGCCGCGCCCAACACCCAATGAAGGGTGAAAATCCGAAATCCGAAGCACGAAATCCGAAACAAATCCAATGCACGACAGCGGAAAATTCAAAGAGCGCGTCCGGACGTTTCTTGTTTTGAGATTTCTGCCTTTGGAGTTTTGAGCTTGTTTCGGATTTCGGATTTCGGATTTCGGATTTTTCGGTGCTTCGTGTCTTTGTGCCTTCGTGGTTAATCCTGCATTTTTCCGGGCTAAGTGGTCGCCTTGTTATCGCTTCCAATGATCGACTCCCACTGCCATCTCACCGATCCCCGCCTCGCGTCGCAGCTTGACGACGTGCTGGCCCGCGCGCGTGCCAACGGCGTGACGCGGATGCTTACCATCGGCACCGACCTGGCCGACGCCCGCCGGGCGATTGATTTGTGCGCCCGCATACCCGCCGTGCGCTGCGCGATTGGCGTTCATCCCAACCACTGTCAGGATGTTGCAGTGAGCGACCTGCCGGCGCTGCGCACCCTGGCGGCAGACCCGGCGGTGCTTGCCCTGGGCGAAATGGGGCTGGACTATTTTCACCACTTCGCCCCCCGCGAAAAGCAACATGCCGTCTTTGAATTCCAGCTTCAACTGGCGACAGAAATGGATCGCCCCGTGGTCATTCACAGCCGCGAGGCGGTCGAAGACACGCTGGCCGTCATGGCCAACTTCCCCGCCCTCCGCGCCGTTTTCCACTGCTTCACCGGCACTCGCGCCCAGGCGTCCCGAATCCTCGATCGCGGCTATTTCCTGGGTTTCACCGGCCCGATCACTTACAAGAAAAACGACGAACTGCGCCAAGTTGTCAAGCTCACGCCGGATGATCGGCTGCTGGTGGAAACCGATTCGCCGTATCTCACGCCAGAGCCGATGCGCAAGCAGAAGACCAACGAGCCCGGCTTCGTGCATCATGTCGCGCGGATGGTCGCGCAAGTGAAGGGCTGGACGCTGGAATATGCCGACGAGGTGACGACGGGGAATGTGGAGCGGCTGTTTGGCTGGCCGTAACCCGCTATCCCCTGCCCTCCCAGTTCCAGGCGAGAATCCGGCGCGGCGCGCCTAATCGGATTCTCGCGATGTGTCCTACGGTGTTGCGACCGAGTGCAATGGCCGGGTTTCTCGCAATGGAAAAAACGCACTCCTCTATAAGTAAGGCAAAAAGTTTACATTTATTTTTGGAAGTCCCGTTCCTGGCTGCGGGATTTCAAGGGCGCTTGTTTGCGCATTGCGTTATTCTGGCGTCATGCATGCCGGTGCCATAAGCTACTGGAAGACCGCGTTTTGTCGGCTGAATCAATGAGCGGCAAAGGCCGTGTTCCTCGGATTCCACGTTGCAATGAACAGCCTTCCCCGCCGGAAAAAGATCGTCATCATAGCCGGCCCCAACGGCGCCGGGAAAACGACTTTCGCGCGGGAGTTTCTCCCGCGCGAGGCCGGGTGTTCGGATTTCATCAATGCGGATTTGATCGCAAGGGGACTGTCGCCGTTCGCCCCCGACAAGGCGGCCATTCAGGCGGGAAGAATCATGCTCGCTCAGATTGCCCTCAAGGTGAGCCGAGGCGAGAGCTTCGCGTTCGAGACGACTTTGAGCGGGCTGAATTACTCCCGCCACATCCCCCACTGGCGCAAAGCCGGCTATCGTGTAAAGCTGATTTTCCTCGGTCTGCCATCGGCCGACCTGGCCTTGGCGCGCGTCAAAGCCCGGGTCGCCCAGGGCGGACATGACATACCCGAAGCGGTCGTGCGGCGGCGGTTCGATGCGGGACTGCGAAACTTTACGAGTGTGTATCGGGACTTGGCTGATAGCTGGGTACTGTACGACAACTGGGGACCGGCGCCCACGCTGATTGCGGCAGGAGGTAAACCATGAAGCCGATTAAAATGACTTCATCAGACCCGGACATTATCGGCTCTTTCCCGGCCTTGAAACGGGCGGCCAAAAGCGCCAGGAAATTATCCGAGGCGACGGGCACGCCGTTTTATATCTTCAAGAACGGTCGCGTCGTGAACCTGAATCCGCGCGGACGCAGGCGGGCGGGCCGCTGAAACATTTCATTGCCGGGTTGAATGAGTTAGACGGACGGAAATGGCAAACGCGCGCCGGATATCTGAGGAACGGGCGCAAAAAAGGGTCGAACGCAACTTCCCAGCTAGTGCATTGTCACTCTTCAAAATTAGGGTAAAGCCCTAGCGATTTACCCTAAAATCATTGAGTGACAATGCACTAGGCAAGCTGGATTCTGATCCCTTCCCGCGCCGCGAATCTGCGCTTTGATCCTTCCTATCGCAAATGAGATTCGGGCGTAGCGCATTCATGTACTGGATATGCACCCCCCCACGCGGTAGCCTGATCATTTGAACTCCGTAGAAGGATGGGCCATGTCCGACGCCACAATCGAGTGTCCGCAATGCCATAAATCGTTCAAGCTGAACGAAACGCTCGCGGCGCCAATCATCGAGCAAACGCGCCGCACGTTCGAACATGAGTATGAGGAGAAGGAGGCGGCACTTGAGGAGCGCCGAAAAGCCTTCGGCGAGCAACAGCGAGCCGCAGAGAAGGCGCGGAAGGAAGTTGAGAAGGAGCGCGCTGCCTTGGCAAAGCGGCAAGAGCAAATTGACCAGCAGATCGCGGAGCAAGTCGAGGAGCAGTGCTCGGCGATTGAGCGGAACGCGATAAAGAAAGCGAAACAGAAGTTCGACGAGAAGCTTGCCGAGCGAGACGGGGAGAGGGCGGAACTTGAGGAGCAAATAAAAGAGAAGGATGAGAAATTAGCGGAGGCACGCAAGCAAGAGGTCGAGTTCCGTCGCAAACAGCGCGAACTCGACGACATGATAAAAGCTGCCGACGTGGAGGTAGAAAAACGTGTCGCCGAAGCAATCGCGCCGGAGCGCGACAAGGCGAAAAAGGAAGCCGAGGAACAGCAGCGGCTTCGGATCGCGGAGAGGGACAAGACGATCGGCGAGCTTCAGCAGAAACTTGAGGAAGCAATTCGCAAGGCTGAGCAAGGATCGCAGCGGATTCGAGGCGAGGTTCAAGAGTTGGATTTGGAGGCGACGTTGCGTTCCGCTTTTCCGCGTGACACCATTGAGGAAGTTGCGAAGGGACAGACCGGCGCGGACATCTTGCATCGCGTCTTAGGGAATGTCGGCCAGGTATGCGGTAGCATTCTTTGGGAGTCCAAGCGAACTATCCGGTGGAATGACGGTTGGCTGGCAAAACTTCGCGAGGATCAGCGAGCGGCCAAGGCTGAAATCGCCGTCATTGTGAGCGACACCATGCCGCAAGGGATCGATCACTTCGAGCAGTTAGATGGCGTGTGGGTCAGCACGCTCCCGCTCGCCGTGCCACTGGCGATGGCGCTGCGGGCCGGGCTTGTCGAAACGTCAACCGCTCGATGCGCTTCCGAAGGGCAGCAAACGAAGATGGCCATCTTATACCAATACCTCACCGGACCGCAATTCAAGCAGCGGGTGCAGGCGATTTTCGAAGGGTTCAAGGCGCTCAAGGATGACCTTGAAAGCGAAAAGCGGGCGACACTGCGGCGATGGGCTACGAAGGAAAAGCAACTCGAGCTTGTGATGCTCGCCACGACCGGAATGTATGGCGACCTTCAAGGGATCGCGGGGAAAACACTGCCGGAGATTGAAGGGCTGGATGTGCCACTTTTCGGGCAAACCGAGCCAAGCACCCAAGGGAATTAGGAGGGAAGGGCATGCGGCTTTCATCCGTCCGTATCCAGAACTTTCGGGCTTTCGCCGACCAGACCATTCACTTCAACGATTACACCTGTCTGGTTGGACCAAACGGCGGCGGCAAGTCCACCGTGTTAATGGCACTCAACATCTTCTTCCAGGAAACCAGCCACGCGAAAACTGACCTACTGAGGTTGGACAAGGAAGACTTCCATCACAAGAACACCAGTGATCCCGTCATTATTACGGTGACGTTCGAGGACCTGAGCGCCGAGGCGCAGGAGGACCTAAAGGACTACTACCGGCAGGGGAAGCTGATTGTCTCGGCCAAGGCGATTTGGACTGAGGAAGATAAGTATGCCCAAGTGCTGCAATATGGCCAGCGCCTCGGGATGGAGGCCTTCAAACCGTTCTTCAAAGCCGAAGGCGACGGGGCAAGCGTGAGGGACCTAAAGACAGCTTACGTCGAGATTCGGGAAAAACATCCAGACTTACCCGCGCCAGGTGCGAAACAGGCGATGATCGACGCACTTCACGGATATGAGTCCACGCACGCAACCAAATGCGTGGAGATCCCAAGCGAGGATCAGTTTTATGGCATTTCGAAGGGCGTAAACCGTCTGGAGAAGCATGTGCAATGGGTCTTTGTGCCGGCGGTAAAAGATGCATCTGACGAGCAAATCGAAGCGAAGAAGACGGCGCTTGGAACGCTATTGGAACGGACCGTGCGAACGAAGGTTGCGTTCACGGAGCCGCTAGGGAGGCTCCGCGCGGAAGCTGGCAAAGAATATCAGAGGGTCTTGGACGAACAGCAAGCCGCGCTTAAGGAACTGTCCGACTCTTTGAGCCATCGGCTCGGCGAATGGGCGCATCCCGACGCCAGTGTCGCGTTGGAATGGCGCAACGACGAGCAGACCTCCATTAAGATAGCCGAACCACTGGCGCAGATCATTGCCAGCGAGGGGCAGTTCAAAGGGAAACTGGCGAGATTCGGCCACGGGTTGCAACGGTCGTTTTTGTTGGCGCTCTTGGAAGAACTTTCGGGAAACGCGGCGCAGGGGCCGAAATTGATCCTCGGGTGCGAGGAACCCGAGGTGTACCAACATCCACCGCAAGTGCGCCACCTCGCCTCCATCTTTCAGCGGCTATCGACGAAAAACTCGCAGGTGATCGTCTGCACCCACAGCCCCTATTTCGTTTCGGGGCGGGAAGTCGAAGATGTTCGTTCGATTCGCGCTGACCCTGCCACGAAGACCTGCCGCTGTAATCATGTAACCCTTAATCAAATTTCCGCGTCTCTAGCAGCGGCGCGCGGCGAACTTGCGGCAAAATCCGTGGGGACCATGCTCAAGGTGGAACAGGCGCTACAGCCGGCCCTAAATGAAATCTTTTTTACGAACGCGCTCATTCTGGTCGAGGGCCTGGAAGATGTTGCCTACATCGCGACTTATCTAACGCTGACCGCGCGCTGGGATTCGTTCCGCAAGCTCGGTTGCCATCTGGTGCCGGCTGGTGGCAAGAGTTCGATCGCGCAGCCACTTGCGATCGCGCAGCATCTCAAGATCCCGACTTTTGTTGTCTTCGACTCTGATGGCCATTCCTGTAATGCGGCTGACGGCGACACCCCACAGCAAACCAATAAGAAGAATGACGTGCGCCCCAAGCACGAGAAGGACAATGTTACGATCCTCAAGCTATGCGGCGCGCCGCATGGCGATCTCTTTCCGGCAGCTGCGCTCTGGCACGATAACGTCGTGATGTGGCACAGCGAGATTGGCTTGGTCGTCGCTGAAGATTTCGGGACTGACGAATGGGCCAAGATCGCGGACGCAGTCCGCGCGAAACACGGCATTGAAGTTAAAGACATCAACAAGAATAGTCTATTCATTGGCTATCGTCTGGCCGAAGCATGGGAGCTAAACAAGAAGTCGCCGACGTTGGAGAGGCTGTGCAAAGCCATCATTGATTTCGCGACCGCAGCTCGAAAACCGCCCGCGCCAGCGGTGCCTGCCGCGGCGGTGGAAATTGTGGAGGCAGCGAAATGAACTACGAATCCGTCGATTCCTCGACATTGGACGCCGTTGCGTACGATGAGGCATCGTCCACCCTCGGTGTTCGGTTCAAGAATGGCCGCGAATATGAATATCTCGGTGTACCCGAAAGCATCTATCGCGGATTTTTCACAGCATCTTCCGCCGGCGGCTATTTCGACACCAATGTAAAGAAGGCTCGTTACCGGTTTCGGAAGGTACGGTAGTTGAGCCGTGAAGGGACAGAACGGTTCAAAAAGGGTCGAAAGCCAATCCGTGGCAAGCGAGACCAATCGCCTTCTACCATGCGCCTCGGATGGCCCCTCCAGAGAGCGGTCCAAGCTGAACCGGCCGCCCCCCAAGGTGACGGCGCCGCGAAGTGCCCTATTGGGGCTTAATGGGGGATGTCTTTGGTGTCTCCACCCCATACAACCCGCAAACCACCTCATCGATCCGGCTCTCATCGGCCTCCACCTCGCGCTCCAGATGCTCGCGCTCATGGTCGCCCAGACCGCGGTCTTGCAGTTTTTTCCTTGACTCGATAATCCGCCCGACGCGCTGGGCAATCTGCTCCGCCTGCTTCTTCTCGGCGGGGGTTTCAGGCAGCTTGATCGGGATCTGCTTCATGAACTGCGGGAATGGGCGGAACCAGCCGCCGCGTAGGGTGGTTGAGACGCTCTTGAGGAAGTCGTTCAACAGGCGACTGTTCAATAGCCCGAGGACATAGGGAAGCAAATTCGCGTGCGGCGGTTTCAGGGTGAGGCCATAGCCGCTGACGAAGGCGTATTTGCCTTTTGGATCGAGGGTGAAGGATGCGGAGTCAACGATGTCGCGGACGATGATGCGCGGGACGCCGAACAAGTCCAAATTTTGGGTGCGGCCGTAAGCATACCAGGAGTTATTGTTCATTCGGTCGCTCTCCCGTCCGCGCAGCGAGCGTTCACAGCGTTTCAAGTATTCCCAAGCGAGGGGGAATTTGGCGGAAAGCTGGGCGGAAGGCAAAAGCTCCACGGTCGGACCTGCGCGGCGCACTGAATATGGGAAAACGACAACTTGCGAAGGCTCAGCGATTTCATAGCGGCGTATGTCGTCGCCGCCAAGGAAAGGACGCAATATACCCGGCTCCAACGTAACGGATAACCCCAGCAATGGCGACCTGTACCTGTTTCGTTTCCGATCCTCTACTCCAAGCACGAAAACTTCGTTCATGCTTGTACGAACGCCTTGAAACATTCTGTCGGCGATGGCGCCCAATGTGACGGTGGGTGCGGCGAGTAATCGGCGGCGGTGGCGAGAATCCGCGCCCGACTCGAAGCCCCATTGCTCGCCACCACTTGGATGCCTCACGGTGAACCGGCGCGTACCAACGGCCGGCCCCCTCGAGTCGATAAGGCGGCATTGGGCGTCGCCGTCGTCCAACTTTTCAATCGCGGCATAATCAAGTTGGCCGTTTGGTCTTTCCGAGAACACTTGAACGGCTGTGTATGTACTCGCTTGTGTGAACACCTGCTGGTGCGTGAAGTCCACGATAGAATGAAGACTCCTTCGTTCCGCAATTAGCCTCCGCAGTCCCTCCCCATACGCCGCCTGCCAAAACTTATGCGGGCAGATGAATCCGAGCAGGCCGTCGGAGGCGAGAAGTTCCAGGGCGCGTTCGATGAACACGACGTAGATATCGTAATTTCCCTTGGCGGCGGACTTGTATCGCCATTTGTAGAACTCGCACTCATCGGGCGCCCATTTGTTGAGCTCCTGGACGCGGATGTACGGCGGGTTGCCGATGATGCAGTCGAAGCCGGCGGCGCCGTCGAGCAAGCGGCCAAAGCCGCGCGTGCTGCTGGTCCAATCGAAGGGGTTCATGCGGAAGCGCACGTCGGCGTCACCGGCGAAGAGTGAGCCGTGCTCGTCTTCCCACCAGCGGTCGAAATCGGTTTGCGACAAGAGGCTGTTGCCGCAGCGGATGTTGTTGTCCAGCGGCGGAAGCAGGCGCTGGACGAGCAGATCGCGCTGCCAATTCTCCGGCAGGCGGGTTTCCAGCATTTTGAGGTACAAGCTCATGATGGTGACTTCGACGGCCTGGGCGTCGATGTCCACGCCATGCAGGCAGTGCGTGAGCAGTTCGCCCTTGAATTCGGGCATGAGTTGGCATTGGCCGGTGATCGGGTCGTTGAAGGCGAGGCGGCGGGTGGCGGGCTTGCCACGCGGCTTGTCGGAGGGAATCGTGACGGTCTCTGAGCCGGGGTGGGCGGCGATGTGGCGCTGGCAATAGTCGATCAGATGGCCGAAGGCGGCGATGAGGAACGAGCCGGACCCGCACGCCGGATCGAGGATTTTCACGCCCAGCACTTCGAGCGGCGTCTTGCCGGCGAGCTTTGCATCGACGACGCGGCGGTTGATGCATTCGACGACGAAGCGCGGCGTGTAGTAAACGCCGCCGGCGTGGCGGACTTCGGGCTTCTCCTGCGCGTCCACTTCCCCGGACTTCACGGTGATCGTCGAGCCCAGGAAACGCTCGTAGATAATGCCCAGAAGATCGTCGCCGATGGCGTCGAAACGCCAAGGCCCGGCGGGCGGATAGGTGGAACCGATGAAGTCCGCCAGGAGCTGCGCGGGAACTTTGAGTTGCTCGCTGAAGTGCGGCTTGAAGAGATAGCCGTTGTATTGATGATCCAGCGAGCGGAATCGGGCGGTCAGTTCCGTGTAAACATCCAGCCGCCGCCCGGCTGCGTTGTTCACGAGTTCGCGCAGTTCGCCGAAAGCGGTTACGTCGCGGTCCTCGCAGACGCGCATGAAGACGATGCGGTCGATGAGGCGCTGGGTTGCCTCGGTGAGATGCGCCGCGCCATGGCGGGTGTCGCCGTCGGGAAATTCCGCGCGATTTTCCTCGTAGATCGCGCGGGCGAATCGCAGGCGATACGCCTCCAGATGCGCCAGAAACGCCCGGTCTACCGGCTCGCTGCCGCGCAGGTCGATGAGCATCCGGTCGATGCCGCGAATGCGCCGGCCCGCGCGGACGTTCTTGATTCTGGCCAGCAGCTTTTCCAGCGAGCCGCCGGCCACGGCATCCCGCCCGAACGTCTCGCGCAGCACATCCCATTGCGGCAGGTAATCCTCGAAGCGCAGATCAAAGTCCGGCACCAGCCCGCGTGCCGGCTCATCGTGAAAGGGTTTGAGCGTGGTGTCGAAGAGCTTGAACTCCTCGAAATCGGTCAGGATCGCGAACGGCAACTGCATGCTCCAGGCGTAGGTTTTCGCCTGGAAAATGGCGTCGCGGTCGCCTGCGAGGTTCACCGCCGGCTTCTTGGCTTCGACCAAAAGCCGCGGAAACCCGCCGACGCGAAACAGGTAGTCGGGCCGGCGACAGCGCAGGCGGTTGCCTTCGACCGTGCCGCCGGGCGCTTCAATGATGACTTCCTTTTGATCCGGCGGCAGGTGGGCAGTGTTGGCGACATCCCATCCCAGGGCCGTCCAGAATGGGTCGATGTATTCCTGCCGCACGACCGCTTCCAGAGTCCCGGCGTCCTTGAGCGCCGGCAGGTTCTGGCGAAACCCCTGCACAAGCGCGGTGATGTGAGCGAGAGGATCAGCGTTGCCGCTGACCGGCGGGGGCGATGGCATGGCGGGGATTATCGCCCGGCAAAAGTGTGGATTCAAATGCGTAGGTCATCGATAGACATGATTCGGCGCATGAAGGGGGTCGAATAGAGGGACTGTAAATGCGGTATCTCCGTGGCCCGGGCTATAAATCATCCCTTTGGCGGGGTCCACGCGGAATTATAGTGACCTTATCGAGTTTATCAAATTAAGATAAACTCGATAAACTCCGTATAATAATCGTTACCGCTTATGGCGGTTCGCGATGGCATACCGGCTTCACCCCTGCATGGAAATCATTGCTTCCATGCGGGCGTTGGGGGCGGGGAGATCAATCCTGGCCGCTGCGGCGGCGGCTTTTTCCTTGGCCAGACGATCCAACAACAGCACCCAGGTTTCACGCTGGTAGTGCAGGAGGCGCAGGGCTTCGTCGATGGATTGGAGGGTGTGTTGCGTGCTGGCTTCGACGAGCTTGCGATAGATGAAGTTGTAGAGGGCGGCGAGCTTGCCGCACATGTCGGGGGCGATGGAATGTTTCAGGCCACTGTTGAGCTCCGCGACGATTTTCTGGGCGCGTGAGCAATGGGTGTAGACGCCTTCCCAATCCTTTTTCACAAGCGCCAGCTTCGTTTGCTCGGCGAATCGAATGGCGCCGTCGTAGAGCATCATCTGTAACTGCTCGGGGGTCGCGGTCTGCACCCGCGTTTTGAGGTAGTTCTGGGCGGCTTGTGGATTCATGGGCGTGTTTTTCCCGGATGTTGCTGTACCGGGTTATATCGGTCGGGAAGGATGGGGCGGTTAAGCCGGGGGTGAATAAAGTGTTGCGATGGGCGGCGCGGCTGGCGCGCTAGCCGCCGAGGGTGCCAGTGGTCCCGGTCCCGGTGGAGCTTGTCGAGCCGGTCGTGTCCGTGGTGGCCGTAGTGCCCGTGGTGGCCGTGGTGCCCGTGGTGCTGCTCGAGGTCGTCAGGGGCTTGAGCGCTGAAATGGTTCCTATGGAAGCCAGCGCTGCTTGCTGGCTTTGCAGGCTCGCCAGCACCGACTCCATATTCGCGAATTGCTGCTGGAGTTGCGCCTGCTTGGTGGCGATGAGCGCGTTGAGCTGGGTGATATTATCCTGGAATTGCTGAATCTGTGTGCCCAGCGTGAGGTTTTCCCGGGTGATTGAGCCGTTCACGGGGTCCACCACCTCGCCCAGGCTCTTGTCGATGACCGTTCCAAGCCCGGTGGTGGCCTGGGTGAAGAGATTCTGGACGGCGGTGGGGTCGGCGGCATAGGCGGCGGCAAATTTGGTGGGGTCGAATTGCACCTTGGCGCCATCCCCCAGCGTCAGACCCACGTCCGCCAACAGCTTGTACTGGCCAGCCCCCTGCACGACGGAGTTGAATACCGTGTACATCTGCGTCTGCACGTCCTGCATGGTCGAATCGCCGAGCAACAGGCCGGCTTGATTGGTCGTCGAATTCCAGTTGGTCAATGTGCTGCTCGTATCCACAATCGCATTAAATCCATCGGTGAATTTCTGCAATTGGCTGGTGAGGTTGGTGGGATCGCGGGCGATGTTGAGGGTGCTAGCGCCCGCGCCGGTGAGCTGCATGGTTACGCCGGGGATGATGCCAGTGACCTGGTTGGTGCTGCTGGTGACCAGCAGGGGTTGTGCCGATCCCGATCCGCCGACAAACACGGCCGCGTCCTGGGCATCCACCATGTTCTGCGTCGAGAGGTTGGTGGCGCCTCCATCGATGACGATGCGACCGGCACGCCCGGAGTTCATTGCGGTGAATGCCAGGTGATATCCGTCCACTCCCGAACCATCGTTGACGACATTGGCCACCGCGCCAAAGCCGAGCGTTTGAATCTTGGTTTGCAGCGTCGCAAGCGTATCGGTGGCGGTGACGGCGATGGTCTTGGTGAACGACCCGTTGATGGTGGTGGCGGATGCGGCGCCGGCGATATTGAGATCGGCGGCGGTGGTGCCGGAAACATCCTTCACGGTGAGTTTGTTGGCTCCGCCGGCGGTATCGGTGAGGAGGATGCCATCGCCGGTCGAGTTGATGGATGCGGTGATGCCGGCCTGCTTGCCGTTGATCGAGGCGATCACGTCGCCGATGGTGGTGAAGGCGCCTTGGCTGAGGTCAACGGTGGATTGAACGCCATTGGAATTGGTGAGTGTGAAGCTGCCGAGGTTGACGCCCTTGCCGCCATTGAATGTGCTGAGCAGCGAATTTTGCGAGACGTACTGCACATGCAGGTTGCCGCCGGTGACTGCCGGCTTGCTCGTGTCGAAGCTCCCGACGATGCCCAGGGCCTGCGCGGTCGTGGAGTTGACGTCTGCCACCACGAGATTCCCGCTGCCGCCGGTGGTGTCCAGAAGTTGGATGCCGTCGCCGGCGCTGTTGAGCGAAGCAGCGATGCCGGCGCCCGAGTTGTTGATCGTATCCAAAATATCCTGAAAACTCTTCGCGCCGGAGAGATCGACGGTGGTGGCGCCGCCGGAGCGATTGGTGAGGCTGATCTGCCCCAGTGGGATGCCATTGCCTCCGTTGAGCGAGGAGACCAGGACCGAATCGAGGCCGGCCAGGAGCGTTCCGCCGCGGATCACATTGCCCGATGCGGCCCCCAGTAGGCCCAGATCATGGGCTGCGGTGGAATTGTTCAGGGCGACCACGGCCGGCGATCCGCCGCCGCCGGTGGTGTCGGTGAGGTCGATGGAATTGTTGGTGGTGTTGAGGGCGGCTTTGAGTTTCGAGCCGCCTGCCGTGTTGATCGCGGCGATCACGTCGCCGATGGTCTGGGCGTTCCCTAGGGCCACCTGCACGTTGGTCCCGTCGGCAAGATTCACTTGAAAATCCGAGGCCCCGCCCGCGGCGCGCACGCCCCGGCCATCATTGAGGCCCGCCAGCGCGGTGGTGGCCGAAAGGGTGTTGATGTTGGTTCCGATAATGCTGGTTCCGGTGGTGTTGCCGACGATGCCCAGGCCGGCGGCGGCGCTGCCATCGCCCAGGTCCGCCACGCTGAAGTGCGTGAGGTTTTGGCCGCTTTGGTCGGTGAGGACCAGATGATTGTTCTGGATGCTCGCCTTCACGTTGATGTCGAGGGCGGTGTTGATTTTCTTGACGACATCATCGAGCGAGACGGCGGCAGAGACATCGATGACATCGGAATGTCCGCTGCCATCGGTGATGCGGAACTGTCCGCGCTGCACGCCGGCGCCGCCATTGAGCTGCGCGAGGGTGGTTTGGCTGTTGGCGTTGCCGCCGCCCATCGAGATCGAGAGCGTGCCCGCGCCGACCAGGCTGTTTGGCCCGGAGAACCCGTTGCTGATGGCCTGCTGCGCCGAGACGAGGCGTGCGACCTGAAATTGGTAGGAACCGACCGCCGCCCCCACGCCGGCAGTTGCCGTGAGAACGGACGTGTCGCTGCTGGTGGCGCTGGAGTTGGCGAAGGTGGTGGGAAGTTCCAGTGACTGACCGATCTGCTGAAGGCTCTGCAACTGCGTGGAGAGCCCGGTGTACGCCGACTGCTGCGCCGTCGCCGACGCCACCCGCGCCTGAAGCTGCGTGACCGGCTGCTGATCCAGCGAGAGCAATGCGGTGATGAGGGCGCCGGTATTGATCCCGCTGATCAAGCCGATGCCGGAGGTAATCTGACCCATCGTTTATCTCGGTAACGCGGAAACGTCCCGTTGGGGAAATCCGAAATCCGAAGCACGAAAACCGAAACAAATTCAAAGGAAGAAAAGAAAAAATCCAAATCGGGAGGCATGGGTATGCCCAGGAGATGTCAATTGAGCTGCGGCTTCGGGAAGTTTTTTGCTTTCTTCATTTGGATTTGTTTCGGGTTTCGGGTTTCGGGTTTCGGCCTTTGGATTTCGTGCTTCGGATTTCGGATTTCCACCGTTAGTCATCGTCCAACCGCCCCGGCGCCCTTACGGCATTTCGGGCATGGCGCGCAAATGACGAGCGGCATTCCAGGTCCGCCGCCAGGCGATCCAGCAACATGGGTCCGATAATGAAGCGTTCCACGAACGCGCGCACCATGAACTCATCGCGCGCCCGCCTGACCCATCGCACCTGCTCGATCGCCTCCATCAATTTCTCCATCGTCTCTCCCTTCGCGCGCAACGCGCCATGTGCCAAAGGGTTATCGGGACGTCTTTGGGGCGGGCATGAAGAATTGGCGACTGACTCTCATCGCATTTCCTGGCGCCCGGAGAAGAATCTAACCACGGAGGCACGGAAACACGCAGGCGCTATCGAGGAATTGGCGGATCGCGTTGTTTGGACGCGAAAGAAACCAACCATTCAGTCTTCTTATTGATCGCAAATCGGCGCGTCGCCTCGAACGCGCCTCCGTGCCCCAGTGTCTCCGTGGTTGTTTTTCCTCGCGTTGCAGGGGTTGGTTCAATTTATCGCCCGGTCGCCGCGAGCCTCAGCCCTGCCGGCGGTAGACGCATGGGGCGACCATGGACAGGCCCGCCGAGCCCAGGGGCCGTTCGGCTTTTCCCAGCACGAGCACCCCGCCGGGGCGCAGGGCGGCACCAAGGGCGGGCCAGAGGCGGGCGGTGGAGGAGCCGCGCAGATAGATGGCCATGTTGCGGCAGAGGATCATGTCCCAGCCGCCGGGCTCCTGCAGCGTCATCGCATCCGCCGTCCGCCATTGCACCATCGTCCGCAGGCACGAGTGGATGCGATACAGGCCCCCATCGACTGTGAAATACCGCGCCAGCAGTTCGCGCGGGACGGATTTGATCGCCTCGGGCTCATACGCGCCATCGGCGGCCCTTTGGACAGCATCCGCCCGGCAGTCCGTGCCCAAAAGATAACACCGATGCAAAACCCCCTGCTCGGCCAACAGCATCGCCACCGAATAAAGCTCCGGGCCATCGGAGCATCCCACGCTCCAGATGCGCGCCGCCGACCCCCGGCGCGTGAGCTCGGGCAGCACGTCCTTTGCCAGCGCGGAAAAAACATGCGCGTCGCGGAAAAACCCCGTCACTCCGATCACCATCGCGCTCAGGGCGGCCTTGACGGCGGATGGGTTGCGCTGAACCAGAAGCCGGGCATCGGAGATGGACCCGGCCCGCAGCGCCCGCAGACACGCGGGCACGCGGCGGCGGAGGGTCTCGGTCTTGTAGTTTGCCGCGTCCAGGCCGCTTTGGGCGAACAGCCAGCGCACGAACGATTCCTCCTCGGTTGCCGCCGCCGGCGCGGCGCCGATAAAGCGACCGGCGTGGGCCGCCGCGAAATTCACCGGCGCGCCCCCGCCCGCCCCGCCATGCGGAAACACCACATGCCGATAGGCGGCGGGGCCAAGCGCGCCGGTATGGGTGGGCATGGGGTCCATCGGTTCCATCAAAAAGGCGGGAAAGAAAACTGGTGTTTCCTTCCCGCCTTGTGTTGAATCCTACCGTGGGGGCAGGGGATTGTTTTCCGACCGAAGTATTGCGCGGCTCAAGGCTCCACAGGCCCGGGGATTCCACCCGTGAACTGCTCATCATGAGCCGCATGGCCAACAAGAACCTCGGCCTTGTAGCCGCCTTTGCTCTTGAAGTATCCAATCAGGATCAGATAACAGACGAGCATGATTCCTGGAAGAATCGCGACGACCGACAGTGCGCTTTTCTTGGCTGAGTCTTCGATGCCGGTAATCGTATTCGCGGTCTTTTGCTGTGCCGCGAAGTCAGGATGGCTCGTCGTGAGGGCGGCGTATTGCGGATCTGAACTCAATGCTTTCTGTAGCTCATCGGGCGTTGGTTCGTGCCCCAGTTTTTTCTGCGTGCCTTCCTTCACGCTGCTTTCGATTTTGGCGCGTTTCACTGCGAACTGGTAGTCTGGATCGACGTTGAGCGCGTCGGTCACTTCACGGTTAGTGGGCGTGTGATCCTTTGAGGTCAGTCGCTGTCGGACCGCCGCCTCAAGCGAAACCGGATCGCTGGCCAGCGGCACCAGATTCGTCGTCTTGTCTGGATCGACGGCGATGTACTTGCCGAACACCCAGGGCTTGTCAGCGGCGACCTTCGCATAAACGGCCGGCTTCTCCTGCTCCAGGTGAGTGGCGACGGAACGGTCTTGAATGAATCCGATGAACACAGCGCCGATTACGCCCACGCCCAGCATGCCCACGCCGCCCGTGGCGTTGAGCGTCAGCGCGCCGCCCTTGGGCGATTGTTCGGCCACCACCCCCAGCATGGTCGGCCAGAAAAAGGTCTTGCCCAGGCCGTACACGGTCGCCGCGCCGAGAATCGCCAGGCCGGCTGTAGCGTGGGACAGCAAAAGCAAGCCGATTCCGGCAATAATCGCCGCCGTGGCCAGCAAGCCCAGAGGTGAGATTCGATGCACGATCGAGCCAGCGCTGAACCGCAGCAGCATCATGATAAATGACGTATAAATCAATACCGTGATGCCCGGCAAGCCAATCGCCTCCATCGAGGGGGTCATCAGTGAGGTGATCCAACTGTCGGTGCCCAACTCCGTTGTCGCCAACGGAATCATGATCAATAACATGAAGATGAAGAGCGGCCGCCCCGGCGCGAAACGCACATAGGCGCCAAATCCCACTGTCACCGCGATAATGAGCACGGCGATCAGCCAGGTTGGAAAGGCAAAGTCGCGGCCGACCTCGGCGAAGATCATGAAGCTGACGATCAAGGCGCCCAGGAACCCGAACTCCTTGAGCATTTCATGGTAAGGCACGCCTGCCGCCACTCGCTCGCTGATCGGGAAGCGGGCGAACAGCATCATGAATCCGTAAATAACCGTCGGGATCAGCAGCAGGCCGATCTTGTATTCCCAGCGCGCCCCGCCCATGGCCAGGGCGAGCAGTCCGCCGATCACCAGGCCGCCGGGCCAACCGGCATGCAGCATGTTAAGCCACTTGGTTTTTTGGCGGCTGAAGGTGGTTGCAACCACAGGGTTCACAACCGCTTCAACCGTGCCATTGGCCAATGCCGCAATCAGGTTGCCGATGTACAAGCTCCAATAAGGGCTGAAGTAACGGGGCGCGTAGATCGTGATCAGGGCGGACGCCACATGGAAGACAAAGGCAAACACCATCGCCGTCTTGTAGCCAATGCGATCGATGACGAGGCTGAAGAGAATGATGCTGATGGCAAAAGGCCAAAGTCCCACGCCGAAAATCTCGCCCATCTGCGTCTTGGTGAGATTGAACTGCGCCGCCCATGTATCCATCACCTGGGCCCGGACGATGAAGCAGAAGGCGGTGGCCACCATCGCGGCCCAGCAGGCCCAGAACAGCCACTTCTGTCCCGTGCCCTGATTATCGTAGGGCGCGTCCAAGGCGACCCCCGGACGGTGCGTCATATCGGTCATGTGTGCTCCTCAGCCAAAAACCTTAAATGGAACAGGAAAGGCCCGCAGGTTCACATCATGCCTGTAGCGCCGGAAAATTTCAAATCCCTCGCATGTTCGCGGCCTTGGGCATTGGCGTCGCGTCACTCGCAACCGTCCCCACGACGACGAACGTGGGGCGCTTCAGGCAGCCCGTGACAAAACTTCACGTCTGAGGTATAGTGCATCATAATGCTGGTGAAGTATGGCTACTACCGCGACGCGCAAAAAGCGCAGTGATATTTCAAGGCCGTTCGATCCGCGCATCCTCCGGCGGGCGCGTGCAATCGCGGCCCGTTACCGCATCACTCTTTGGCGGGAGGATGGGCGGTGGTACGGGAAGGGCGTTGAGGAGCCGGTCACGATGGGAGACGGGCGCACGATCCAGCAGGCCGTGAGAAGCACGCGCGCAGCGATGGTGGTGTGTGTGGCCTACGTTCTGGAGACAGGCCGACCCGCCGTCGTTCCGCTTGTGGATCAGGAGCGGCGCCGCCGCAAGGCCGGGTGAAGTGAGACGTCTGCTCACCCCTATTTATTATCGGACGCAAAATCCACGCTGTAATTGGGCGATTCCTTGGTGATCTGAATATCGTGCGGATGGCTTTCGGCCATGCTGGCGGCAGACACGCGGCAGAAGCGGGCGTTTTTGCGGAGTTGCTCGATGTTCTTGGTTCCGCAGTAGCCCATGCCCGCCCGCAGGCCGCCGACGAGTTGGTAGACGAAATCGCTGAGCGAGCCGCGATAGGGGACGCGGCCTTCGACGCCTTCAGGGACCAGTTTGCCGCGATCGCGGACTCCCGCCTGGCCGTAGCGGTCGCTGGAGCCGGCGATCATCGCGCCCATGCTGCCCATGCCGCGATAGCTCTTGTAGCGGCGGCCCGCGTGAATGATCGTCTCGCCCGGCGATTCATCGAGGCCGGCGAACAGGCTTCCCATCATCACGGCGCTGGCGCCCGCGGCGATGGCCTTGGTGATGTCGCCGCTGTGGCGGATGCCGCCGTCGGCAATCACCGGCACCCCCGCCCCCTCGGCAACGCTCACCGCATCCAGAATCGCCGACACCTGCGGCACGCCCACGCCGCTGATGATCCGCGTTGTGCAGATCGCTCCCGGGCCGATGCCGACTTTAACCGCATCGACGCCCGCGTCGATCAGATCCTTCGCCCCGTGTGCCGTGGCGATGTTCCCGGCGATCACCTGAATATCCCAGTTCTTTTTGATTTCGCGCACGGTCTCGATGACGTTGTTGCTGTGGCCGTGCGCGGTATCGACCACGACGACGTCCACATCGGCCCGGATCAGCGCTTCGACGCGGGCGAAGTCCTTGACGCCCGTTGCCGCCCCCACGCGCAGGCGGCCGCGCTTGTCCTTGCAGGAGTAGGGAAACTGATGCAGCTTGTCGATGTCGCGCATCGTGATCAGCCCGGCAAGCCGATTCTCATTGTCAATCAGTAGCAGCTTTTCCACCTTCGCGCGGTACAAAATGCGCTCGGCTTCCTCCAGCGAGGTGGTCGCGGGGGCGGTGACCAGATTTTCATGCGTCATCACCTGCCCGATCTGTCGGTTGTCATCCTCCTGAAATTTAAGATCGCGGCGGGTCATGATTCCCAGCAGGCGCGGAGGCTTGCCGTTGTTGCGCATCCGATGCACCGGCATCCCCTCGCCGCCCGCCTGCTGCCCGGCGGGCATCGCGCCGTCCTCGACGATGGGGATGCCGCTGACGTTGTATTCGCGCATGACATGCTTGGCCTGCCCGACGGTCGCCGTCGGCGGCAGCGTGATCGGATCGAGGATCACGCCGTTCTCGCTGCGCTTGACCTTCTCGACCTCGCGCGCCTGGTTGGCCACGGAGAGGTTCTTGTGAACGATGCCGATGCCCCCCTCCTGCGCCAGCGCGATCGCCAGCGCCGTTTCGGTGACGGTGTCCATCGGCGCCGACAGCAGCGGGATGTTCAATTCGATGGCGCGCGTGAGCCGGGTATGCGTGTCGGCATCGGATGGGACGAAATCACTGCGGGCGGGGATCAGCAGCACATCGTCAAACGTGATCCCATCATGCAGAATCTTGGGGTGTTCCATGTGCGAGGAATACCGGGAAACGGGGGGAGATGTCAAGGTGCTTGCCGCGGTGCAACCCAACACGATATACTTCGAGTATGAGCGCCACACCCGTTGCCCCACCCCGCCAGCACATCACGAGCACGCCCGGCGTGTGTGGCGGAAAGCCGTGTATCGTCGGCACTCGCATACGGGTTTGGGATGTTGCGGTTCTTGCGCAGGCCGGATATTCGCCC
>Ga0209483_1000687_pt1 | contig 27865 bp, 23 predicted proteins | sample NGEPerA_FD_184508 | JGI IMG/M metagenome (GOLD analysis project Ga0209483, IMG submission 184508) | Arctic peat soil microbial communities from the Barrow Environmental Observatory site, Barrow, Alaska, USA - NGEE PermafrostL2-A... | ecosystem: Environmental > Terrestrial > Soil > Wetlands >... | reverse complement strand
GGTCGCCTGCACCGGCAATACCGGCTGCAAGTTTTCCGCCACCGACACCAAGGGACAGGCGATGCGCCTGGCGGAACATCTCGAAACCCACGTGGCGCTCGACCAGCCGGTGAACATCCACCTCACCGGCTGCCCCCATTCCTGCGCGCAGCATTATGTCGGCGACATCGGCCTGCTCGGCGTCAAGGTGGCGCAAGGCGACGACATAATCGAGGGCTACACATTGCTGGTCGGCGGTGGCGCCGGCAGCGAACGGGCGCTGGCCCGCGAGATCGCGCGCGATCTGCCCTTCGCCGAGCTGCCGCCCCGGCTCGAACGGCTGCTGAAGGCCTATCTGGCGCAGCGCACCGACGACGAATCCTTCCACGCCTATGCCGGCCGGCATTCGACGGAGCAGCTGCAGCTCATGGCGGCGGCGGGCAACGCATGAGCGCGACCGCACCTCTCCTGCCGGAAAGCGCGCCGTTCCATCCGGCGCAGCGCGCCTTCATCAACGGCTGGCTCGCCGCCTATTACGGCGGCGAGGCAGGTCTTTCGACCGCTGCCGTCACGGCCGCGCAGCCCGCCCCACAACCCGTCGAGGATTTTCCTTGGCACGACATGTCGCTGCCGCTGGACGAGCGGATGAAACTGGCCGAAGGAAAGCCGCTGCCGCGGCTGCTGATGGCGGCGATGGCGCAGCAGGATTGCGGCCAATGCAGCTATCTCTGCCGGAGTTATGCCGAGGCGATATCCTCCGGCAGCGAGAAGAACCTCACCCGCTGCGTGCCCGGCGGCAAGGAGACCACGCGCAAGCTCAAGGAACTGATGGAAACCGGGGCACCGGTTGCCGTCGTCGCGGCGGCGGCGCTTCCGGCGGCGCCGGTTGCGAAGGTGGGGGCGGCACCCGCCGCCCGTTCCGTCCCGGCATCGACGTCCGGCCGCTTCAAGACGGCCCTGTCGCTCAACCGAACCGGCTCGGCCAAGGATACGCGGCAGATCGTCCTCAACCTCTATGGCTCAGGACTCCGCTACCGCGCCGGCGACAGCCTCGGCATCATGCCGACCAATTGCCCGGAGACCGTTGCCGCGATCATCGCGGCCATGGGCACGAATCCGAGCATCGACGTCGATTGTCCCGATGGCAGCCGGCAGCCGCTTTTCGCAGCGCTGAGCCGGGCTTGCGACATCGGCCGGCCGACCGACGAGGCGGTCGAGGTCCTCGCCTCGCGCGCAACCGATCCGGACGAATCGCAGCGGCTGCAGGCGCTGGCCGAGGGCTATCCCGGCGCTGAGCCGGAAGAGGCCGATCTGCTGGAGCTGCTCGAGACCTTCCCGTCGGCACGACCGCCGCTCCAGGAGCTGATCTCGGCGCTAGCGGCCCTGCAACCGCGGCTCTACTCGATCGCCTCCTCGCCTCTGGTGCATGGCGGCGAGGTCCATCTGACCGTCGCCGCGGTGCGATGGCAGAAACGTGGGCGCGCGCGCAAGGGCGTTGCATCCTGCTTCCTCGCCGATCGGGCCACGTCCGATCTCGAGATGCCGGTTTTCATTCAGCCGCCGGCGCATCCTTTCCGGCCGCCTGATTCGGACGACGCACCGATGATCATGATCGGTCCGGGCACCGGCGTCGCGCCCTTCCGCGCCTTCCTGCAGGAGCGGCGCGAGAATGGCGCCAAGGGCCGCAACTGGCTGTTTTTCGGCGACCAGCATCGCGCCACCGATTTTCTCTATGAAAAAGAACTCTCCGCTTGGCACCGTGAAGGGCTACTGACGCGGCTCGACCTCGCCTTCTCGCGCGACCAGGTGGAACGCGTCTATGTGCAGCAGCGCATGCGCGAGCAATCGTCGCGGCTGTGGTCGTGGCTCAACGACGGGGCCTATCTTTTCGTCTGCGGCGCGATGGCGATGGGCCGCGACGTCGAAACCGCGCTTGCCGCCATCGTCGCGCGTCAGGGCGGCATGGGCGTCGGCGCCGCCAAGGCCTATATCGGCAACCTGGCGCGCACCGGACGCTATGTGAAGGACGTCTACTAGGAAGGCGGCCTGGAACTTATTTCCGCCCGAGCTTGCGCCGGCGGATCAGCGTGCCGGCGCCCTCGGCGAACAATTCGAGCAGGATCGCGTGCTTGACGCGGCCGTCGATGATGACCGCGGCCTCGACGCCGCCCTCGATCGCCTCGATGCAGGTCTCGACCTTGGGGATCATGCCGCCCGAGATGGTGCCCGCGGATATCATCGCCTTCGCGTCGGCCACCGTCAGGTCGTGGACAAGGCTCTTCTGGGCGTCGAGCACGCCCGGCACATCCGTCAACAGCAGCAGACGCGTCGCCTTGACCGCCGCGGCGATCGCGCCCGCCGCGGTGTCGGCATTGATGTTGTAGGTTTCCCCGTGGTCGCCCACACCGATGGGCGCGATGACCGGAATGATGTCGGAACGCGCCAGATCCTCAAGCACCGAGGCGTCGACGGCGTAAGGCTCGCCGACGAATCCGAGATCGAGCACCTTCTCGATGTTGCTGCCGGGATCGGCGCGCTTGCGGCTGAGCTTGCGCGCGCGGATCAGATCGGCGTCCTTGCCGGAGAGCCCGATGGCGCGGCCACCCGCCTTGTTGACGTAGGCGACGAGCTCCTTGTTGATCGAGCCCGACAGAACCATCTCGACGATCTCGACCGTCGCCTGGTCGGTGACGCGCAGCCCGTCGATGAACGAGCTCTTGATCTTGAGCCGCTCGAGCATCTGACCGATCTGCGGACCGCCGCCATGGACGACGATCGGATTGATGCCGACCTGCTTCAGCAGCACGATGTCGTGCGCGAATTTCTCGGCGACCGCGATGTCGCCCATCGCGTGGCCGCCGTATTTGACGACGATGCTCTTGCCGGCATAGCGCCGCATATAGGGCAGCGCGGCGGATAGCGTCGCGGCCTTGGCAACGGCGTCGGCCGGGGCGGGGGCGGTCTTTTCGGTCATGGCGCGCGACTTTAGCGGCCGGCCCGCGAGGCCGCCAGCGCCGCGATGGCACCCCGCAATTCGGGGATGCCGAAGCCGTCATGCGCGCTCACCGCGTGAAGCGCCGGGAAAGCCGCGGGGTAGCGCGCCAGTTCCGCCGCAACTTCCGCCATCATCGCCGGACGCGCGGCGGTCTTGACCTTGTCGATCTTGGTCAACACGGCGATGCACGACACCCCGTTGGCTGCCAGCAGCTCGAGGGCGGCGCGGTCGCCGTCCTTCATGCCGTGGCGCGCATCGATCATCAGCACGGCGCCTGCGAGCACCGCGCGGCGACCGAGGTAGAAATTGATCGTCTCGGCCCAGCCGCGCGCCTCGGCGCGGCCGACGGCGGCGTAGCCATAGCCCGGCAGGTCGACGAGCATGAGCCGGCCGCCGATGTCGTAGAAATTGAGGGTGCGGGTGCGGCCCGGCCGGTGCGCGACGCGCGCCAGGTTCTTACGCGAGGCCAGCGCGTTGAGCAGGCTCGATTTGCCGACATTGGAGCGGCCGACCAGCGCCATTTCGGGCAGGGTTTCCGGCGGCAGGGCCGCCGGCACGTCGGCGGCGGCGATGAAGCGGCTGGACGCTGCGAAGAGCAGCCGGCCCGCCTCCATCGCCTTGCGGCCGGGCGCCGCGGCTTCTGGCAGCACCGCGGCGTCGGTCATCGCCTCAGACCGCGCCGGTGCGCCGCATGATCACCCATTGCTGCGCGATCGAGAGCAGATTGTTCCAGCTCCAATAGATCACCAGCCCGGCGGCGAATTGCGACAGCATGAAGGTGAAGACCACCGGCAGGATCATGAACATCTTGGCCTGGATCGGATCGGGCGGCGCCGGATTGAGCTTCTGCTGCAGGAACATGGTCACGCCCATGATGAGCGGCCAGGCGCCGATCATCAGGAACGAGATATGCGGCGGGGTGAACGGTATCAGGCCGAACAGATTGACGAAGGTGGTCGGATCGGGCGCCGACAGATCGTGTATCCAGCCGTAGAACGGCGCGTGGCGCATCTCGATGGTGACGTAGAGCACCTTGTAGAGCGAGAAAAAGACCGGAACCTGGATGAGGATCGGCAGGCAGCCCGCCATGGGATTGGCGCCGACGCGCTTATAGAGCGCCATCGTCTCCTTGTTGAGCTTTTCCTTGTCGTCGCCGAAGCGCTCGCGCAGCTTCGCCATCTCGGGCTGGAGCTTCTTCATCTTGCTCATCGCCCGATAGGATTTATTGGCGAGCGGGAAGAAGATCGCCTTGATGCAGACGGTCAGCGCCAGGATGGCAATGCCGAAATTGCCGATCAGCTTGTAGAAGAAATCGAGCGTCAGGAAGATCGGCTTGGTGATGAAATAGAACCAGCCGAAATCGATGGCGCGGTCGAAGCGCGGGATGCCGAGCGCGTCCTCGTAGCGGTCGAGCAGCGCCACTTCCTTGGCGCCGGCGAAGATATGGCTTTCGGCCTTGGCGGTTTGGCCGGGCTCGAGCGCGTGCTCGACGCCGCGGTAATCGACCTGCCAGATATCGACCTTATCGCGCACGGCATGGGTGAAGCGCGCCTTGATCAATTCCTTCTGGTCCGGGATGAGCGCGGTCAGCCAGTATTTGTCGGTGAAGCCGAGCCAGCCGCCAGTCGAGGCGTATTCCTCGGGCTGGCCGGGCTTGAGGTCGGCATATTTTATTTCGCGCAGCGTGCCGTCGATCACGCCGATCGGCCCTTCATGCAGCAGATAGGTCGACGACACCGGCACCTCGCCGGCGCGCGACACCAGCGCATAGGGATAGAGCGACACGGTGGCGCGGCTCGCATTCGCCACCGTTTCGGTGACGGTGAACATGTAGTTCTCGTCGACCGCGTAGCGCCGGGTGAACTTCAGGCCGGCGCCGTTGTCCCAGGTGAGATCGACCGGATGATCGGGACTGAGCGCCGCGGCCGAAGCGGCGGTCCAGCGCGTCTCCGGGCCCGGCACCTTTACGTTGGCATCGGCCGCGACCCAGCCGGATTGCACGAAATAGGGCTGCTCGCTGCCGTCCGGCGCCAGCAGCACCACGGCCGGGCTCCGGGGATCGACCGTCTCGTGATAAGTCACCAGCGTCAGATCGTCGATCCGGCCGCCGACCAGATCGATCGACCCGGTGAGCCGCGGCGTCGCGATCGGGATGCGCGGCGCCTGCGCCAGCACGGTCTCGCGCGGCGCGGTCTTGGCCTCGCCCGCGACCGACGGCGCGCTGGCCGGCGCGGTGCCGCCGGCCGCCTGGCTGGTCGTCGGCGGATTGCCGGAAGACGTGCCGGTCTGCTGCGTCGCCGGCGGCGTGCGGTAGTGCTGCGTATAGAACTGGAAGCCGATCAGGATCGCGACCGAGACGCCGATGGCGATGAAAAGATTGCGCTGGTCCATCAGCGTGCCATCGACTTCGGTGGCACCGGATCGAGGCCGCTTCCGCCCCAGGGATGGCAGCGCAGCAGGCGGCGCAGCGCCAGCCCCGAGCCGCGCCCGGCGCCGTGCGCGTGGATTGCCTCGGAGGCGTATTCCGAACAGCTCGGCCAATAGCGGCAGCACGGCCCGACCAGCGGCGAGACGCCGAGCTGATAGACGCGGATCAAGCCGCGCAGCAACGTCGCAACGAGTTTCGCGCCCATCATCCGCCGGCCCTTTGTTCCTTGCCGCCCAGCCGCCGCATCGCCGTTTCGAGATCGGCGACGAGATCGGAAAATTCGCGCGTCAGCGTCTCGCCGCGCGCGATCACCACGTAATCGTGCCCCGGCGCGGCATAGCGGCCGAAGACGCGCTCGGCCGCTTCCTTGAGCCGCCGCCGGGCGCGGTTGCGCTTGACCGCGATGCCCACCTTGCGGCTTGCCGTGAAGCCGAGGCGCGGCGGCGCGGCCGTCTCGGCCGGCCGCACGCCCGCCTGCAGGATCAGTCCCGGCGTCACGCATTTGCGGCGTTGCGCGGACACGGCCAGGAAATCGGCCCGGCGCTTGAGGCGCACGATTTTGGACATCGGCTCGCGCCCCTTGCGCGGCGGCCTGGCTCTAGGCCGAAAGACGCTTGCGGCCCTTGGCGCGGCGGCGGCCGATCACGCCGCGGCCGCCGACCGTTGCCATGCGCGAGCGGAAGCCATGGCGGCGCTTGCGGACGATTTTGCTCGGCTGATAGGTGCGCTTCACGGCTTGAACTCCGGCGAGGCTTCTCGCGTAATAATCGAGGCCGCTGTATACGAAAGCGGGTGGGTGAAGTCAACGTCGCCCCTTGCCGCTGAGGCATAAAAATAAGGCGGCAGAGGGCTTTAACTGACGCCAAGCGCCGGCGGGCCGGGGAGCGGATTCTGGGATGACGGGCAGGAACGCGATATCCGGCAGCCTTTCGCTGCGACTGCTGATCCTTACCGTGGCCTTCATGATGTTGGGCGTCGTGCTGCTTTTCGCGCCGGCCATCGCGCGCTATCGCATCAGCTACCTCGAGGATCGCATCGACGCGGCGCATCTCGCCATCTTCGCGCTCGAAGCGACGCCCGACAACATGGTGAGCCCGGAGCTGTCCAACGCGCTGCTGGCGCATGTCGGCGCGCACGGCATCGTCGTGCACATGGCCGACCGCGCGCTGATGCTGGCGGAGGACATGCCGCCCCGAATCGATGCGACCTACGATCTGCGCCGATCCGGCATGATGGGCTCGATCGGCGACGCCATGGCGACCCTGTTCCGCCGCGGCAACCGCGTGCTGCGCGTGCTCGATCTCGCGCCCCAGGACAAGAGCGTCACCGTCGAGGTCATCCTCGACGAGGCGCCGCTGCACCGCGACATGTGGGAATTCGGCCAACGCGTGCTGGCGGTGTCGGCGGCGATCTCGTCCGCGACAGCTGTGCTGCTCTATCTCTGCCTGCAATGGCTGCTGGTGCGGCCGCTGAAGCGCCTGACCGCCAGCATGATGGCCTTCCGCGACGACCCGGAGGACGCGTCGCGTGTCATCCGGCCCTCGGCGCGGAGCGACGAAATCGGCCTCGCCCAGCGGGAGCTGGCGTCGATGCAGGAGACGGTGCGGCAGGCGCTGCGGCAGAAGGAGCGCCTGGCGGCGCTGGGCACGGCCGTCGGCAAGATCAACCACGATTTGCGCGGCATTCTCTCGACGGTGCGGCTGATGTCGGATTCTCTGTTGGCCAGCGCCGCACCCGAGGTGCGCAAGATCACGCCCGTGCTGGTCGCCGCCATCGATCGCGCCGTCGCCCTCTGCACCGCGACGTTGAGCTTCACCCGCGAGGAGGTGCCGCCGCCGCGCCGCAGCCGCTTCGTCCTGTCGGGGCTCGTCGAGGAACTCGCCGGCGCGCCGGCCAACGGCTTGGCGCTGGTCAACGAGGTGCCGGCGAGCGTGATGGCCGAGGCGGACCGCGACCAGCTTTACCGCGCGCTGGAAAACCTGGTGCGCAACGCCGCCGAGGCGGGCGCCAAGCACTGCACCATCCGCGCCGAACAGACCAACGGCACGACGCTGATCGAAATCGGCGATGACGGCCCCGGCATGGCGCCCAAGGCGCGCGATAATCTGTTCCGGCCCTTTGCCGGTTCCGCCCGTCCCGGCGGCACGGGACTCGGCCTGGCGATCGCGCGCGAGGTGATGCGCGCCCATGGCGGCGACATCCGGCTCAAGGACAGCAATGCGCGGGGCACGGTCTTCGCCCTGACGCTGCCCAAGGCAGCCCTGGACAGCTAATCCAGCGCGATGCTCTGCGCCTTGAGATAGGCACTTTCCGGCAGGAAGGGATGCACCGGGTGATCGGGCGAAGCACCCGAGCTCAGCAGGATGCGCCCGCTGCGTCCGGCATCGGCCAGGCCGCGCCGCACCGCCTCGGCAAAGGATTCGACCTCGACGTTGTGCGAGCAGGAAGCCATGAACAGCAGGCCGCCGGGCGCCACCACCGACGCCGCCAGCCGCGCCAGCTTGCGGTAGCCCCTGAGGCCCGCCCCCAGATCCTTGCGCGATTTGACGAAGGCCGGCGGGTCGGCAATGACGACATCGAAACGCTCGCCCGAAGCGGCGCGACGCTCCAGCTCGGCAAAGACCTCGCCCCGCAAAAAGCGGCAGCGCGCGGCGACGCCGTTGGCCTGTGCCGCCTGAACGGCGAGCCCCAGCGCCGGCTCGGAGCCGTCGATCGCCAGCACCGCAGCGGCGCCACCGAGCGCCGCAGCGACAGCGAATCCGCCGGTATAGCAATAGAGATCGAGCACGCTGCCGCCGGATGCCAGCAACGCCATGAAGCGGCGGTTCTCCCGCTGATCGTAGAACCAGCCGGTCTTCTGCCCGGTGAGCGGATCGGCGAAGAATTGCGCGCCGTTCTCCTGCAACGTCACCGGACCGTCGAGCGCGCCATGGATGATGCGCGCGGCGCTTTCCGCGATGCCCTCCATCCGGTGACCGACGGAATCGGTGCGCAACACGATCGCATGCGGTGCCAGCGTCGCTTTGCAGGCGTCGAGGAATTCGGCTTCGAGGCCGCTCATGCCCGCGGTATTGAGTTGCGCCACCAGTACATCGCCGAAGCGGTCGAGCACGATGCCGGGCAGCCCATCGGCCTCGGCGTGGATCAGGCGATAGAAAGGCTCGGCATAGAGGCGGCGGCGCAGCGCCAACGCGGATTCGAGGCGGGCGACGAAGAAATCGCGGTCGATGGCGCGGCCGGCATCGGCATCCAGCAGCCGCGCGGCGATCAGCGCATGCGGATTGAAGCTGGCGACGCCCAGCGGCTTGCCGGACACGGCCTCGATCCGCACCAGCGTACCGGCGGCGATCGCCTTGGCCTGCCGATCCATCTGGATCTCGTTGGAATAGAGCCAGGGATAGCCTTGCTCGGCGCGCTTATGGCCGCCGGGCAGCAGCTTGACCGTCGGCCGCGCGATGCTCACGTCGGGCCGCCGCGTCCGCTGACGATGGGCGGCACGAATTGCGGCTCGATGTCCCAGGGGAAGAGGATCCAGGTGTCCTGGCTCACCTCGGTGATGAAGGTATCGACCAGCGGCCGGCCCTGCGGCTTGGCGTAGACCGTCGCGAAATGGGCCTTGGGCAGCATCTTGCGCACGATCTGGGCGGTGCGGCCGGTATCGACCAGATCGTCGATGATGAGATGGCCGGCGCCGTCGCCCGCGATTTCCTTGAGAACCGTGACCGGGCCCTGCGCGCGGTCGTCATAGCTGGCGATGCAGACCGTATCGACCAGCCGGACGTCGAGCTCGCGCGCGACGATCGCCGCCGGCACCAGGCCGCCGCGGGTCACCGCGACGATACCGTGCCACGGCCCGCGATCGAGCAGCCGCCAAGCCAGCGCGCGCGAATGGCGGTGCAGCTCTTCCCAGCTGACCGGAAAGGTCTTGTTGAATGGCGGCGCGGACATGCGCGGACGATAGCCCGCAACGACGGCCCGTGTCTCGGCCGGCGCGGCTTTAGCGCACGAAGATGCGAACCTCGTTGTTCTGCACGTCGGTGCTGGTCGTCGCCGACAGGCTGACGCGGTCGGCCGGGAGCCCCATGCTGGTCAAGGAGCGCATGACATTCTCGGCATTGCGCTTCGAGGCGTTGGCGTTGACCGCCGCCTGCGCGCTGGTGCCGGAATTCGGCGCCACCGCCACCAGCTCGAAATTGGCCGACGGCTTGCGCTCGAGGGCGCGGCTGACGGCGGTGTAGAGCGCCTGCTCGTAGGCGACATCCGGCCGGTCGAAGCGGATGACGACCAGCGGGCGGCCTGCGCCGCCGGTATAGGCGGCAGGTGCGCGCGCCTGACGCGGCGCGGGCAGCGGCGCCGAAGCGACCGGACCGCCGCCGAAGGCGCGATTGGCGAGGCTTGGGCCATAGAGCTGGCCGTTCTTGATCGCCTGCGAGAGGGTGATGAGGTTCTCGCGCTCGTTGGCGACGTTGTTGCTCTGGCGGCCGATCTCGTCGCTGAGCACGGTCAGCAACGCGTCGATCTGCACCGTCGTGCCGTCGATTTCCGCCTGGATCTGCGTCAACTGGCGATGATCCTCGTCGACCGCGCCCTGCAGCGAGAAGGCGGCGCGCGTTGCATTCATCAGGTAGGCGGCGAGCGAGGAATCGGCCGCGGCGCCGGTCGAGACGTTGCTCAAATGGCCGACATCGGCGCTCATGCGGTCGAGCATGCCCTGCGCCTGGTTCCACTGCGCGACGAGCTGCGGATTGCCCGCCGTGGTGCCGACCTGCAGCTTGGCGTTGATCTGGCCGACGGCGCCGAAATAAGCGGCGGAATCGCGCTCGAGCGCCTGATGGCCGGCGGCCGTCTCTTGCTGATGCTGCGCCAGGCTGCCCTTAAGCCGCTGTAGATCGGCGCGCAGGCTCGCCACTTTCTGGCCGACGACGGTGTTGGTCGGCGCGGCGCTCGCGGCGTTGGCGAAGCCCGGCATTGGCTGGGCGGCCCGTTCGGCGGGGCCGGGCGGAATCTGGTAGGAAACCGCCGGCGCCGGGGCGGCAGCCGTCGCTGACGCCACATCGGCGTTCTGTCGCTCGCCCGACCAGTTGGTGCCGAACATATCGTCGGCATAGGAACAGCCGGCCAGCAGCAATGCCGTGGCGGCGATGGCGCAATCGCGGGCGCGCAATGACATGATGGAAACAATCCCCCGTTACTCGGTGGAGTTTACGCAAGTATGGCCGGGCGGGACAAGCGTTTCGGAATCCGGCGCGAACCCGGCCCGCAGCGGGAAATCGGCTTGCCATCGGCGCGCTCTTGCCGTTATGTACCGCCGGCTTTCCGTAACATGCACGCCACAAAGGCGCCCGTAGCTCAACTGGATAGAGCACCAGACTACGAATCTGGGGGTTGGGAGTTCGAATCTCTCCGGGCGCGCCATTTACATATAGCGTGATGGAAATGCCGCCGCTCTTCATCGGCACCGCGGGCTGGAGCGTGCCGACCGTCCATGCCGACCGGTTTCCCGACACCGGCAGCCACCTCGAGCGCTACGGCCGCCGGCTCAATGCGGTCGAGATCAATTCGTCGTTCTATCGGCCACATCGGCGCGCAACCTACGAGCGCTGGGCGCGCAGCGTCCCCGCCGATTTCCGCTTCGCCGTAAAGGTGCCGAAGGCGATCACGCATGAGCGGCGGCTGAAGGATTGCGACGATCTGCTTGATCGTTTCGCCGACGAGACCGCGGGCCTGGGCGCGAAGCTGGGCGTCCTGCTGGTGCAATTGCCGCCGAGTCTTGCCTTCGACAAGACCGTGACTGCCCGCTTCTTCGATGCATTGCGACGACGGAGCGCCGCCGTTCTCGCCTGCGAGCCGCGCCATGCGAGCTGGTTCACGCCGGAAGGCGCGGCGCTTCTGGCGAGGCTGCGCGTGGCACGCGTCGCCGCCGATCCGGCCCCCGCGCCGGGCGCGGGCCACCCCGGCGGCTGGGGTGGGCTCGTCTACTATCGCCTGCACGGCTCGCCCGACATGTACTATTCGTCCTACGATTCCGACGCGCTCGCCGCGCTGATTCAGACGCTGGCCGCGCATCGCGCGGGCGGCGCGACCGCTTGGTGCATCTTCGACAACACGGCGCGCTATGCCGCGACCGAGAACGCGCTGATTCTGGCGAATCTAGAACGAGGCTTACGCGCGGGCCGTACGGCGTCCTAAAGTCCCGGCAATACGACTTAGGAGTTCCCTTGACGAGCCCTCTCTCCGTCACCATCGTCAGCGCCGGCGACGTGGGCTATTTCCCGCTGCTGCAGGACCTCATCGGCTCGCTCCGGCGCGGCCTTGGCGACAAGCTGCCGCCGCTCTCGATCCTCGACATCGGCTTCAATGAGGAGCAGCGGCGCTGGCTCGCCGGGCTGGGTGCCACCGTGCATCCACTCGGCTGGGATTTGCCCTACCCGGCGCGTTCGCACCCGCCCAATTCCTTCAAGGTGCTGGCCGGGCGGCCGCATCTACCGAAGCACTTTCCCGGCCACGACATCTATCTATGGATCGACGCCGATTGCTGGGTGCAGGATTCCAGCGTGCTCGCGCTCTTCATCCGCGCCGCGGCGCAAGGCAAGCTCGCCATCGTGCCCGAGGTCGACCGCGGCTATTGGACCATCCACAAGCGACCGAAGCGCTGGGGCCAGAACCAAAAGGCCTTCGCCTGGGCCTTCGGGATGCGCGAAGGCTACCGCTACGGCCGCAACGCCATTCTCAACGCGGGTGTCTTCGCCCTGAAGGCCGACGCGCCGCATTGGCGGCTGTGGTCCGACAATTATGCCGCGGCGCTCAAACGCTTTCGCCTCAGCCCCTGGGCCTATGAGGGGAACATCAGCTTCTTCCTGTCGGACCAGACCTCGCTCAACCGCGCGGTCTATGCCCAGGGCGCGCCGGTGGCGCTGCTACCGGCCTATTGCAACTGGTTCTGCGGCAAGGGCACGCCGATGTTCGACGCCGCGACGCGGCAGGTGGTCGAGCCGCACGAACCGCATCGGCCCCTCGGCATCGTTCATTTGGCCGGCGCCGGCATGAAGGAGCGCATCTGGAAGCTCGACACGCTGCAAGGCGGCAAAGTCGAGACGCGGCTGACCTACAGCGCGGTCAACGCCCTGCCCTCGGCGTGAAATCGGCGCAGCCGTCGCGCGGCCCGGTGAAACGGTCGTGCTTCAGGCAGAGCCCATCCTCGCCGCGCACCGAGGCATAACCCGAGCTCAGCACGTTGAGGCCCGGCAGCGCGCGCTCGAGATAGGCCGGATCGTTGCGGAAATGGGTGCAGGAGCGGCAAAGTCGGGCCGCCCCCGCACCCCTCGCGGCAAGATCAGCGGACAAGGTTCTCCCAATGCGCGGCGAACACCGCCGCCGAGAGCAGCAGGCCGAGCGCCACGTTCACCACCACGCCCGAGGTGAAGGCGATGAAGGGCTTGGTGCCCGCCTTGGCGAGGTCGCGGAAGCGCGTGGTGAGCCCGATGCTGAGGAAGCAGAAGACGAAGGCCCAGCTGCGCAGATCCTTGATCGGCGCCACCAACTCCGGATTCACTGTCCTGTTGAAGTCGGCGAGGCTGTAACTCGTCGTCACCAGCGTGACGATCACCGAGGCGATGACGAAGCCGATCACGAATTTCGGGAAGCGCCACCAGATCTGGGCGACATCGGTCTTCTTGCCGGGCACCTTTTCCCATCGCGTGGTCGCCACCACGGCGAGAACGAAGGCCCAGATGCCGATCCACACGTCGCGGCCGACCACCTTCATCAGCGTGAAAGCCCAGACCGCCTGATCGCCGGTGCCCGCGACGACGCCGCGCGCGGCGAGATCGCCATAGGTCTGCGCCGCGGCGAAGCCGGCCGCGTCGGCGAACTCGCTGGTGCCGATCCAGGCGCCGCCGACGCCCGACGGCAGATGCAGCGCCTGCGCCGCGAAGGGCAGCACGAAAATCATGACGATCGCCCATAGGATGACCAGGGTGATGGCGATCGGCGCGTATTCCTTCCGGGCGCCGACCGCGCCGGCCGCGGCGATCGCCGCCGAGACGCCGCACACCGCGCCGCCGACGCCGAGAACGGCGGCGAGCTGCCTGTCCAGCCCGATCCGCACCGACACCCAGTAGATCACGAAGAAGGTGACGAGCGAGACGATCGAGGCCTGGAAGATGGCGACCGGCCCCGCCCAGATGATGAGGGTGAAGGGCAAGGTGGCGCCCAGCAACACGATGCCGGTCTTGACGTAGAACTCGACGCGGAATCCCGAATCGAGCCAGCGCGGCAGGCCGCCGAGGTTGGAGATCGCAAGGCCGAGCACCAGCCCGACCAGCGGAACCTCGATGTTGTAGTAGTTCGCCGTCTGCCATTGTCCGACGATGAAGACGGCGATCGACAGGACGTAGAGCAGGATGAAGGACGGGATGAATTCGCGTGCCTTATGGCCCAGCGCGTTCAGCGCCAGCGAGAACACCACGACCCAGCCGGCGAACTGGGCGACATAGCGCACCCAGTTGGCGGCGAAATGGGCGCCGAGCTGGGCGCCGGTCGTCCATTTCGGCGGCGTCACCGCGATCCACTTGATGCTCGACCCGTTGGCGAAAAGCACGTAGCCGACGAGGACAATGCCGAGGCCGAGCCAGATCGCCCACCAATCTTCCTTGCGCCAGAGCTCGGCCCAGCCGGAGCGTGGGGTTTCGACCAGTTCCTTGTTGAATTCGGTGTCGCTCATAATATTTCCTCTCGTTGCAAGGGACCGTCGCTCAAGCCGCGAGGCAGGGCGAAATCCGGTCGATCAATTTTGCCTGCGCGCGGGCGACCACCCGCCGGAGCGCCTCCCGACTGACGCCGTCGCGGCGCATCACCGCCTGCACCAATGGATCGGCCAGCACCTCGCAGAGCGGAGGCTCGATACCCGCAATCCCCCAGGGTTGACGTTCGTGGACGGCGCCCGGGACGTCCGGCAGCGTGAACTTGCGATACATGGATTTGGTCCTCTCGAAACACGGGATGTGCGGAAAGCGCGGCGCGGGTCAGGCGCGGCGACAACCGGCAAGGCGCGTGGCGAGAGAGTTGGGCGGAAAATGAGTCGAACGCATGGGTTGCTCCTCGGTCTCGGTGACGGGGCCCACGGATCGCTCCGTGGCGCTTTAGCGGTTGGTGACGCGGCGCAAGCTGCCCTTCAAATTCCGCGCGGCAGCAATCTCACGATTGCCGCCGTGAAACGAACTCTAATTACACAATTTATTGAGTCAAGATATTTATTGAACAGTATTTATGTCGTGAAAAAGGCTTTCAGTTCCTCGGCGGTTTCCTCGGGCGCCTCGTCCGGCACGTAATGGCCGCTCGGCAACGCCGCACCCCGCCGGATATCGGCGCAGTAGTCGGCCCAGACTTCCATCGGCTTGTGGTTGCGCCCGACACCGCCCTTGGCGCCCCACAGCAACAGCACCGGGCATTCGACCTTGCGGCCGGCGGCGACATCGGCGGCATCCATCGCGAGGTCGATGCCGAAGGTGGCGCGGTAGTCCTCGCACATGCCGTGCCGGGTCGCCGGATTCTTGAAGCAGCGGATGTATTCCGCGAGCGCCTCGGGCGCGAAGAATTCGAGGCCGTCCGGCCCCTTGCCGAGCTTTTTGCGGATGTAGAATTCGGGATCGGCGCCCATCATCCGCTCCGGCAGGTCGAAGGGCTGCGCCATGAAGAACCAGTGCCAGGAGAACAGGCCCCAGGCGCGGGTGACATGGGTCAGCAGATGATGCGTCGGCATGATGTCGATCAGCGCCGCGCGCGCGATCTTGTCCGGGTGATCGAGGCACATCCGGTGCAGCACGCGCGCGCCGCGGTCGTGCCCGGCGGCACAGAAGCGGTCGAAGCCGAGCTTGGCCATGACCGCGACGTTGTCCTGCGCCATCGCGCGGAAGGAATAATTGGCGTGGTTCTCGCCGTCGGGCGGCTTGGATGAATCGCCGTAGCCGCGCTGATCGGTGCAGACCACCGTGAAATCGCGCGCCAGCGCCGGCGCCACCAGATGCCAGCAGACATGGGTGAAGGGATTGCCGTGCATCAGCAGCACCGGCGGCCCCTTGCCGCCGTGAACCGTCACGATGCGCGCGCCGCCGGTCTCGATCTCGGTGCGGGTGAAGCCCTCGAACATGGATTCTCCTAGCCGGCCTGGCGCGGCCCGCCCTGGCGCAGCGCCGGGACCACGCGATTGGCGAAGGCGACGACGGCGAAGGTGATGACCAGCAGCGTCAACCCCAGGACCGCGATCAGCCCGAGATCGCCGCTCTCGTTGAGATCGTAGATCAGCACGGAAACCAGCTTGGTCTTGGCCGTCGTCAGCATGATGGTGGCCGACAGCTCGCGGATGGCGCCGATGAAGATAAAGCACCAAGTGGCGACGACCGAGGTGGCGATGAGCGGCGCGGTGATCGAGGCGAGCGCCCTAAGTCGCGTCGCGCCGAAGATGCGGCTCGCCTCCTCGAGCTCCGGATGGAGGCCGAGGAGCGCGGCCTCGATCTGCTGATAGGCCGCCGGCAACTCGATGGTGACGAAGGCAAGCAGCAGGATCCACGGCGTGCCGTAGAGCACGAAGGGCGGACGCGTGTAGCTGAGGAACAGGCCGACGCCGAGCACGATGCCGGGAATGGCGACCGGCGCGGTGGCAAGCGTCGCCAGCGCCCGCGCGCCGGGGAAGGTGCGCCGCGCCGCCAGCGAGGCGACGGCGAGCGCCAGGATCGCGCCCCCCGTCGCCGCGGCGAAGCCGATGGTGAAGGTGTTGAAAAAGGCGCGACGGGATTCCGGAAATTCGAAAAAGATCCAATGGTAGTTGTAGAGCGTCAGCTTCGACCAGATCAGCGGGTCGGAGGCGGTGCGCAGGAAGGACGCCTTGAGCAGCGCCGCATAGGGCAGTAGCACGGTCAGCGCCAGCACCGCCGCCGCGAAGGCGAGCGCCACCCACCGGCCGCGGCCGAGCGCGATGCGCCGCGCGGCGCCGCTCTTGCCGCCAACCACCGTGTATTGCCGCCGGCCGAGCAGGCGCCGCTGCAATTGCAGCAGCGCCACGGTCAGCAGCAGCAGGGGTAGCGCCGCCGCCGCCGCCAATTGCGGGTTGGACGGATATTGGAACAGGCTCCATATCTTCGTGGTGATGACGTGGAATCCCGAGGGCAGCGCCAGGATGGCGGGCGCCCCGAACTGGGTCATCGCCTGTAGGAAGGCGATGAGGGCGCCGGCGAGCATCGACGGCAGCACCATCGGCAGCACGATGCGGCGCAGCGTGTGCCAGCTGCCGCCGCCGAGAATGGCGGAGGCGTCCTCGAGGTCGCCGGGGATGCGCTCGATGGCGTTAGCGAGCAGCACGAAGACGTAAGGGAACGCATAGCACGCCATGACGAAGGCGAGCCCGGCCGCCGTGTAGATGTTGAAGAGATTGTCGTAGGGGCCGAGGCCGAGGAGCGATTGATAGAGCTGGTTCAGCATGCCGGCGGTGGGCGCGGCGAGAATCTCCCAGGCGATGGCGCCGAGGAAGGGCGGCGTGACGAAGGACGCCGTCACCAGCACGCGGATCGTCCGCCGCAGCGGCATGTCGGTGCGCGCCACCAGCCAGGCGAGCGGTGCCGCCACCGTCACCGAGCCCAACGCGACCGCGAGCGAAATCCAGAACGTCGTGAGGAACGGGCCGATGAAGGACGGATCGGTGAAGACACGCAGGAAATTGCCGAAGGTGAAGCCGCCGTCCTTATCGGTGAAAGCGTAATAGCCGAGCCAGCCCAGCGGCAGCAGGACAAGGCCGCAGAGCAGCAGCGCCAGCACGACGAAGATCGGCAGCGACAGGTCCAGCTGCCAGCCGCGTGCCGGCGCCGCCGGAACGGATAGGTTCACGTGCCGAAATACTCGGCGTATTTCTGCTTGATCTCCTCCACCGCCCGGTCCTGCGCCACCGGATCGGCGGTGAAGGTCTTGAGAACGGCAAGCGGCACGCGGCCGGCCGGCTCCTTGATGTCGGGATTGAAGGAACGCAGATTGCCCTCCGTCACCAGGAGCTGCTGGCCCTCGGCGGAGAAAAGATAGTTGATGAACAGCCGCGCGGCGTTGGGATGTGCCGTCTGCACCATGACGCCGGCGGCGCCGGACACCAACGGCGTGCCCTCGATTGGATAGACGATCTTGATCGGCGCGCCGGTGGCGATGAGGAGCAGCGCGTTATATTCATTGCCGTCGAACATCACCGGCCGTTCGCCGAGCGCCAGCTTCTTGGGCGGTTCGGTCGAGGATTGCACCTGCATGACCTGCTGCTCGCCGAGCTTCTTCAGGTAGTCCCAGCCCAGCGCCCGGCTCAACTCGAAGGTCGCGGTCATGATGTTGCCGCTGTAGCCGGGATGCGCCTTGACGATCTTGCCCTTCCATTTGGGATCGAGCAGGTCGGCGTAGCTCTTGGGCGCCTCGGCATCGGTCAGGAGCTTGGTGTTGTAGCCGAGCACCGACAGCGTGGCACGGTTGGCGGCGAAGAAGCCGTCGGGATCCTTTTGGTTGGCCGGCCATTTGCCGAGGTCGGCCGGCACATAGGCGGCGAGCCAGCCGCGCCGCTTGTAGTCGACCAGATTGCCTGCATCGGATGAATCGACCACGTCGCATTCGTGGATGCTGCTGCCGTATTCCTGCGTGATGCGCTGGTAGATGCGCTCGGCGCCGGAGCGTTCGAGCTGCACCGTGATGCCGGGATATTTCTGCTCGAAGGCGTGCGACAGCTTCTGGGCCACCTGCAAATCGATCGAGGTGTAGAACGAGACCTTGCCTTCCTTCGTCGCCGCGGCCACGAGCGCGGGCGTTGTCGGGCTCGGCGGCGGGGCGGCGGCGAAGGCCGGTGCGGCGAGCACCAGCAGGCCGGTAGCCAGTAACGTGGCGGTGAATTTTTTCATGCTGTCCTCCCTGGGGATTTTCAGTCCGGCAGCAGCCGGCAATGCGTCACCGGCAGCGATAGCCCGACCGCGCTGCCGACGGCGAAATTGATTTCGATGGGCGTCAGCACGCGGAGCTGTTGGCCGCCGACAAGCTGCACCAGGTAATCGCGTTGCGCGCCGAGAAACACCTGCCGCGCCACCGTGCCGGCCAGGTGATTGGCGGCGCCGTTGACGTTGGCCCCCGGCCGCGCCAAACCGATCTGGTGCGGCCGGATCGAGACGATGCCGGCATCGCCGGTGCCGCGCTCGCCCTGGCCGCATTGCACGACCGCACCGCCGCAATCGATGGCCATCGGCCCGCGGGATCGGCCCTTCAGGATGTTGGTGCCGCCGATGAAGCGGGCGACGAACTCGGAACGCGGCCGCTCGTAGATTTCCTCCGGCGGCCCGGATTGCTCGATGCGGCCCTCGTTCATCACCACGATGATGTCGGCGGTGGTCATCGCCTCGGCCTGGTCGTGGGTAACGTAGATCGTCGTGGTGCGATAGGCGTCGTGCAGCCGGCGGATCTCGAAGCGCATCTCTTCGCGCAGATTGGCGTCGAGGTTCGACAGCGGCTCGTCCATCAGCAGAATCTCGGGCTCGACCACGAGGGCGCGGGCCAGCGCCGTGCGCTGCTGCTGGCCGCCGGAGACTTCGCTGGGATAGCGGTCGGCCAACGGCCTCAGCCGCATGGCGTCGAGGATACGGCCGATGCGGGTTTCGATTTCGTCCCCGGGCAGCCGCCGCAGCCGCAAGCCATAGGCGACGTTCTGCGCGATTGTCATATGCGGCCAGAGCGCGTAGCTCTGGAAGATCATCGACATGTTGCGCTTTTCGGGCGGCAAGATCGAACGCGCCGAGGAAACGACCCGGTCCCCGACGCGGATCGTGCCGGCATCGGGCGCCATGAAGCCGGCGACGAGCCGCAGCGTCGTGGTCTTGCCGCAGCCCGACGGTCCCAGCAGCGACACGAGATGCCCGTGCCCGATCGCCAGCGAGATATCGTCGACGGCGTTGAGCGCGCCGAAACGCTTGCTGAGATTGGCCAGCTCGACCGCGGCCATTTTTATCCGCCTCCCGAGGCCGTTCCGCCCTGTGCCGGACGGTGTGGAGCCCCGCCCCACTTTACCAGCCGAGGCTTGCCGCGCAATCGCCGCGGCGGCCGCTCATGCCGCTGTGACCCGGGCGGACCCCAGCAGCGCGAAGATCGCGGCAATGACCAGCGCCATCAACGCGTCGGTGAGCGAAGCGGAACGGCTGGGCAAATAGGTCTCGGCGAGGGCGGTGGCGAAGAGGACGGCCGCGACAAACAGCGCCGCAAAGGGCAAGGGCATCATGCTGCGCCGCAACAGCCAGATGAGGCCGCCGTATTGAAAGAACTTCTCCAGGAAAGCGATCAGATTCGCCGAGGGCGAGCCGCCGATCAGGCTGAAAAACGGCATCCAGTCGAAATCATGCGGCACCAGGGCGAAACGGAACGGCGCCAGGCGGTCGGCGATCACCAGCACGCAGAACGCGATGGCGATGAGAGGGCTGCGCCAACCCATCCAGCTCAGCGCCACGACCCAGAGGAGAAAGGCGAGCATGCCGCCGAAGACGTCGGGCGCCGAGAGCAGATTGTCGAGGATCAATATCTTGCCGGCCCATTCCGCGAGCATCAGCAGCGGCGCCAGGAGCGTGGCGCGCCGGCGGCCGAAGAGCGCCTCGACCAGGCAGATGACCACCAGCCACATGACGAGCTGGCGCGCGAGCGTGCCGGCGGAAAGGCCCGGCAGCTCGGTCAACCCACGAACGGCGCGCAGGTATTTGTGCAGATCGATGGTCGGCACGTAGGGATAAAGCCGATAGCCGAAAAAAGCCGCGAGGATCAGCGCCGCCGCCGGATCGGCCGTGAAATTCCGCAGCAGCGGAAAGCGGACCCGGCCGCCGACAAGGCCGCCGATCAAGGCCCCGAGAAAGCCGCCGAGCGTGTTGTTGGCGGCGTCGTAGACGCTGGTATAGCGGCCGGGGATGTAGAACTGGGTCAACTCGATGGACGTCGACAGCATCAGCGCAAAGAGCGTGATGACGATCACCGACAGCACCAGCCCGAGAGGACGCGACAGCGCCAGCGCGAGGAAGAACCCCAGCGGCGCGTAGAGCGCGATATTGGCGAGGATGTCGCCGCGGCTCGACGGCTGGTCGTGAACGCTGTCGATGAAGGCGCCGAGCGCGCCGCCGATGTCGTGGCGCGGCACGAAAATCAGCGGATAGAGCGAACCCCAGAGAATGATGACGAGGATGACCCCCGCCGCGATCCAGTAGTTCCGCGCCGAAGCGGCCATAAGCCGCTCAGCCGTTCCAGTCGCGCACGAATTGAGCGAGATCGGGCTCGGGTAGCGGCGGCGGCGCTGCGGCGGGCGTACCGAGATACATGAAGCCGACGATCGAATCCGAGTGCTTCAGCCCGAGCGTCTCCTTCACATAGGAATCATAGGCCGGAGCGCCGGTGCGCCACAGCGCGCCGAAGCCCAGCGCATGCGCGGCGAGCTGCATGTTCTGCGCCGCGGCGCCCGCGGCGAGGATCTGCTCGATGTCGGGCACCTTGCGGCTCTCGATCGGCGACGCCGCGACGACGACGATGAGCGGTGCGCGCAGCGGCTTCTGCCTTTCCTTTTCCAGGAGTGGCGCCGGCGCAGCGGTTTCGCGGCGCCGCAGCGCCTCGGCCAGGATTTCGCCGAAACGGCTTCGCGCCTCGCCCTTAAGGAGAATGAACCGCCACGGCCGCAGCTTGCCGTGGTCCGGCGCGTGGATGCCGGCGCGCAGGATCGAATCGAGGGCCGCCCCCGCCGGCGCCGGTTCTTTCAACTGCACGGGCGAGCGGCGGGTGAGCAGGGCTTCGATGGCGTCCATGCCGTCTCTCTCCCATGCCGCATATCGGCGCGCAACCCCGCGCGCTGTGGCCGCCGGGACACGCTCGGCGAATCGCGAGGGCTTATCCCTGGGGGTGATTCGCCTTCGACCTACCAGGAATAGCTGAGTAACTACTTAAAGAGTGGTTAAAAAGTCCTTGATTTAACTAGGAAATTAACGCATTTTAATCATGCCCCATGGCCGCGTTTCGGGGGCATTGCTTATCCCGCTGCGGGGGAGGGTGGCATGAAGACGGTATCCCAACTGGTCGATCTCGCGCCGGACCGCTCGGTCGCTTCCGGCGCCGGCACCGCGGTCGAGCAGCTTCCCGATCCGGTCGAGGCCGCGATCTCCGGCCAGCGCTTTAGCGAATTCGACCTCGAATACGACCGCCAGAAGAAAATCCTCTTCTGCTATTTCAAGTACAGCGGCCGTCCCTGCTTCACCCCCGCCCTGCTCCGCGAGGCCCAGTCGATCCAGCGCGTGGTGCGCGGCTTGTTCGGCGACCGCGTCATCGGCGAGCCGCCGCTGCGCTACATGGTGCTGGGCTCGCGCGCCGATAACGTCTGGAATCTGGGCGGCGACCTCGAGCTGTTCTCGACCCTGATCCGCAACCGCGACCGCGCCGCGCTGCGCCGTTACGCGCATAGCTGCTGCGAGGTGGGATTTACCAACGCCACCGGCCTCGGCTTCGACCTGCCGGTGATCTCGGTCGCCTTGGTGCAGGGCGACGCGCTGGGCGGCGGCTTCGAGGCGGTGCTGTCCTCGAACCTCATCGTCGCCGAGCGCAGCGTGAAATTCGGCCTGCCGGAAATCCTGTTCAACCTCTTCCCCGGCATGGGCGCCTACAGCTTCCTGGCGCGCCGCATCGCGCCGGGCATCGCCGAGCGCATCATCATGAGCGGCGAGATCTACGGCGCGGAGCAGCTCCACGCCCTCGGTGTGGTCGACGTGCTGGCGCCGGACGGCCAGGGCCTCCAGGCGTTCTACGATTTCATCGGCCGGCGCGAGCGCCGCTATGCCGCGCAGCGCGCGCTCTACCGCGCCCGCCGCCTGGTCAATCCGGTGACCTTCGAGGAGATGACGCGGATCGCCGATCTCTGGGTCGAGGCCGCGTTCAAGCTCGAGGAATCCGATTTGAAGCGGATGGAGCGTCTCGTCGCCGCCCAAGAGCGCCGCGGCAAGGTTCCGGTCTAGGGCCTCTACCCGCGCTGCTCGGCGCGGGTCATCTGCTCGAGGCTGGTATCGAGCTTCGAGAACTCGCCGACAATCCGCTCGAAATAGGCGCTACCGGTCTGGGTCAAATCCTTGGCGGTGATGTCGCGCATCTGCGTCAGCGTCTCGCACAGCCGCACCGCGCCGACATTGGCAGCACCGCTGCGCAGCGAATGGGTGACGTCGCGGAAATCCTTGAGGTCGCCCTTCTCCACCGCGCGGCGCAGATGCTCGATCAGGCGGCGCGCGTCCTTGCGGAAGGTCTCGACCACCTCGACGACGAATTCGCTGCCGCCCAGCGTCTTGAGCGCGGCGAAGGTTCCCTCGTCGACCACGGCGCCGATATCGGCGACAAAGCGCGGATGGGCGGAGATCGGCGTCACCACCTGCGGCATCAGCGCCGGCCGCCTGTCCGCCGCCGCCGCGTAGATTTCGCCGACCGCGTTCAAGAGCTGCGCCGGCTCCATCGGCTTGGTCAGCACCGCGTCCATGCCGGCTTCGCGGCACAGCCGCTCGGTCTCCGAGGTCACGTCGGCGGTGAGCGCCACGATCGGCAGCCGCCATTCGCCGACGTGGCTCATGCGATAGAGCTTCGCCACCTCGTAGCCGGTGACGTCGGGCATGTTGATGTCGAGCAGCGCCAGGTCGAAGCGCTCGCGCTCGAGCGCAGCCAGGGCTTCCTCGCCGTCGCCGACCACGCTGCATTGATGGCCCGCCATCTCGAAGACCTTCTTGAGGATCTTGCAATTGGCGGCGTTGTCATCGGCGACCAGCACCTTGAGCGCGCGCGCCGTTGCCGCCCCTTTCGCCGGCACGGTGATCGCGGTGGCGGGCGGTACGGGCGACGCGCGCGACGCCGCGGGCTCGATCGGCATCAATGCCGGCCCGGCAGGCGCGGCCGGCGGCGCGAGCGACACCAGCTCCAGCGCGTGCTGACGCGGATCGCTCGAGATCGCGCTGAGCAGCGCCGACGCCAGGCCCTCGTCGCGGACCGGCGCCTCGATCACCGCCGCGAGCTGCGTCGCGCCGATGCCGGCGACGGCGGCGCTGCCGTTTTCCGCGGCAATGAACAGGATGAGCGGCGCTTCCGCCGCCGCCGTGGCGAGGCGATGCGCCAGCGACAGCGCCGCCAGCGGGTTGTCGCGGCCGTCGAGCAGCACGAAATTGGCCGGCGCGGCCGCGGCGAACTCGGCCAGCGCGGTCTCGCCCTCGGCATACCATTTGAGCTCGCCGCGCCAGCCCCGGATGCGCGCCTGGACCAGGGCAGCCAGCTCGCGGTCGGGCGAGATCAGCGCCAGGGTGCGGCCGGCGAGATCGGGCGCGCGGCGCAGCGCCAGCGGGTCTTCCTCGAGGGCCAGCTCCACGACGAAGGTCGAGCCCTTGCCCGGCTCGCTTTCGACCGCGATGGTGCCGCCCATCAGCTCGGTCAGCTGCTTCGAGATGGCGAGGCCGAGGCCGCTGCCGCCGAAGCGCCGCGTCACCGTCTCGTCGGCCTGGGTGAAGACCTCGAAGATGCGGCCCTGCGCCTCGGCCGGGATGCCGACACCCTCGTCATGCACGGCGAGGCGCAGGCGGACATGGCCGGAATCGCGGCCGAGATAGGCGGCGCTCAGCGCGATCCGCCCGCGCGGCGTGAACTTGATGGCGTTGGCGACCAGATTGGTCATCACCTGGCGCAGCTGTAGCGGCAGGCCGCGATAGGCCTGCGGCAGCCGCGGATCGACGGCGAGGCTGAGCGCCAGATTCTTGGCCTCGGCCTGCGGCTTCAATAGCGCCACGACACCGCCCAGGACCTCGTGCAGCACGAAGCTTTCCACCGCCGGCTTCAGCTTGCCGGCTTCAAGCTTCGACAGATCGAGCAGGTCGTTGATCAAGCCCAGCAGCGTCTGCGCCGAGTAGCGCATGGTGCCGAGCATGTCGCGCTGCTCGGCGTCGAGATTGGTGCGCGCGAAAAGGGAGCCCATGCCGATGAAGCTGTTGAGCGGCGTGCGCAGCTCGTGGCTCATGATGGCGAGGAAACGGCTCTTGGCGGCGGCGGCCTCCTCGGCGGCGGCGCGCGCCGCGTGGAGCCGGCGCACCAGCGTCGCCGCATAGCTCGGCAGCAGCGCCAGCGCGACATAGACGCCGGCGGATTCCGCCGGGCGCTCCTGCCAGAACGGCGTGGTCGCGACGACGACGCCGAAGCCGACGATCGACAACAGCGCGCTCCAGCCCAGGGCGCGCAAGCCGTAGCGGAAGCCGAAGCCGAAGATGACCCAGAGATAGATCGAGAACCACGGCGCGGCGAAAGCGTCGCCGACATGGAGAAAGACCGAGATGAAGACGACGTCGCTGATCATCGCCGCGGCACGGCGCCCGCCGGTGGCGCGCGGATCGGCCATCAGATGGACGAAGATCAACCACGAGCAGAGAATCCCCGGCACATCGACCGCGAGCAGCGGCAGCAACAGCGGGCCGCCCCAGCCGAAGCAGGCCAGCGCGGCGAGGTAGAGCAGCACGATTCCGGTGAAGAAGACGCGGATCACCGCCTGTTGCGGTTCGCTCTCGCGGCCCTCGGCAAGCTCGCGCGCGATCGGGCCCAGCCCCTTCAGCGCCACGACGATGCCGGCAAGGCCCGGGCCGACGAGGCAAAGCGCCAGCGCGACGAGCCCGATGAGCGGATCGATCGCGGATTGCAGTTTGAGGATGGCAATGCCGGCGACGACCAGCGGCGTGAGCACGGCATAAACCGCCAATGTCACGGCGACGATGCGGGCGCTACGCCCGATGCGCCGGGCGTCGGGCGGGCTCGCTGCCTCTTGCCGTTCGGTCATGCGGCGATCGTCTCGCGCCCTCTTCGGGAAATTCGACGCGGCCGATCGACCGCGCGACGGGGCCGGGCGGAGTCTGCCGGGCTTCGGCGGAAAAATCCAGGTTTAGGTGGTACGGGACGCGCCGACCGCGAGGGATTGCGGGTCGCGACTCGGGTTCAGACCGCGGCGGGCACCGTTGCCGCGACCGCGCGCGCGCGCGGAATGAAGACGCGCGCCGTGGTGCCGGCGCCCTTCTTGCTGTCGATGAAGAGCCGGCCGCCATGCAGCTCAACCAGGCCGATGGCCAACGGCAAGCCCAATCCGGTGCCGGCGTGGCGCCGGCTCCAGGTGCTTGCCACCTGGCCGAAGCGCGTGATCGCGGTCTGGATCTCCATCGCATCCATGCCGATGCCGTCGTCGGCGACCGCGATCTCGAGTCCGTCCTTGCCCAGCGCGGCGGCGATGCGTACCTGGCCGCCGGGGTGGCTGAACTTGATGGCATTCGTCACGAGGTTGAGCAGCACCTGCTTCATCTTGAGCGTATCGAGTCGGAAAGCCGGCAGGCCGGGCGCCACCTCGGTCACGAGCGCGATGTCGAGCGTGCGGGCGCGTTCGTTGACGAGCTGCAGCACGTCGCGCAGCAATTGGGGAATTTCGGCGACGTCCTCGTCGAGATCGACCTTACCGGCCTCGAGCTTGGAGACATCGAGAATGTCGCTGATGATCCCCAGCAGATGCTGCGCGGAAGCGCAGATATCGCGCGCATAGCCGGTATAGCGCGGGCTGCCGAGCGGTCCCATGACCTCCTCGGCCATGACTTGCGAGAAGCCGATGATCGCGTTCAGCGGCGTGCGCAGCTCGTGACTCATATTGGCGAGGAATTCCGACTTGCTGCGGCTTGCCAGTTCGGCCTCTTCCTTGGCGGCGATCAGGGCCAGCTCGGCCTCCTTGCGCTGGGTGATGTCGAGCGCGGCGGTGACCACCAGCATCGGCTTGCCCGCGACGTCGCGCAGCACCGCCTTGGTGGTGAGCATGACGCGCTCTTCGCCCGTAGGCGTGCGCACGATCTCCTCGGACGAGCCCGGCGCCTCGGTGCCGGCAATGAGCCGCTGGTCGAGCGCCATCGCGGCACGCGCCGGCGCATCGTCGCGTACCGCCGCAGGCGCCAGCCCGATGATCGCGGCGGCGGATTTTCCGACGCTGCGCGCGAACCAGTCGTTGACGAAGACATAGCGGCCGTCGCGGTCGGTCGCCACGACCATCAGCGGCACGGCATCGATGACACGCAGCAGCAGCTCGTGGCTCTCGCGCAGCGCGTCCTGGTGGCGGCGCGCCTCGATGACCATCTGCTCCTCGAGCGACGAGGCGCGTGCCTTGAGAAGGAGTTGCTGGCGGCGCAAAGTCAAAAGGTTGCGCGAGCGCACCCGGAATTCGTGGTGATCGACCGGGCTCAGCAGGAAGTCGGTGGCGCCCGCCTCGAGCGCCTGGTAGCGCAGGTCGCGGTCCTCATAGGCGGTGATGACGATCACCGGCACGTCGGCGCAGGACGGGATCTGGCGGAAATGGCGGATGAAATCCGCGCCGTCGAGCTCGGGCATGTTGAAATCGGTCAGGACGAGGTCGAACGGCGCCGCCTGCGCGTCGTCGAGCGCCTTCTGCGCGCGGTCGTAGGTCTTGACCTGCACGCCGTCAAGCGTGCTCGCCAACCGTTCGAGAATTTTGAGATTGGTCAGCCTGTCGTCGACGATGGCGACGGTCTGCAAGCGCTGCATCGCTTCCGTCTCGGTCACCGCGAAATCCCGCACGCTTCACCATTTCCAGTATCGGCGCGGGTTAACCGCGCAGCAAGCAGCATGAATCTTGATAAATCATGGTTAACAAATGGTTAGCGCCCTGAAATGCCTGAATAATCGCCGTCAGGCCGCAACCAGGGTCAGCGTCGCTTCGCCGATGCCGGCGAAGCGGGCGATCACCGGCGCGCGCAGCGGCGCCAGGACGAGGCCGGTATGCGAGCCGGTGGTGACGAAGTCGCCTTGGCGCAGCATACGGCCGCGTTGCTGCAGGTGATTAGCGAGCCAGGCGACGAGCCGCTTCGGGTGGCCGGCGGCGTTGCCACCGACGGCGTGCGCTTCCTCGCGGCCATCGACCAGGAGCCAGGATTCGGGTTTGCTTAGATCGAGGCCGCGCCAATCCTCCACCGCCGGGCCGTGGCAGAAGCCGCCATTCGAGAGATTGTCGACGAGCAGCGCCAGCTCCGGCGTCGACTCGCGGTCCTGGAAACGCGAATCGAGATATTCGATGGCCGGATGCAGCGTGGCGATGGCGTCCCAGACCTCCTCCTCGCCATAGGGCCGTGCGCGCGCTGGCAAGTCGCGCGCCATGCGGAAGGCGATCTCGGCCTCGACGCCGTTCAGACTGTCGCGCCAGGCCAGCAGATGCGCCGGGCTGGGCACGACGTGGCCGGCGAAGAGCGGCGCGCAGGACGGCGCGGCGACCGGATTGGCCGTCCCCACCTTCCAGCCGCCGATGCGCACGCCGAGCTTCTCGGCGATCATGTCCTGGAGCTTGTAGGCGGCCGTCTCGCTGGGTGGCGCCAGCTCGGGCGGAATCTCGCCGATCTTTCGGC
>Ga0209483_1000686_pt1 | contig 27880 bp, 21 predicted proteins | sample NGEPerA_FD_184508 | JGI IMG/M metagenome (GOLD analysis project Ga0209483, IMG submission 184508) | Arctic peat soil microbial communities from the Barrow Environmental Observatory site, Barrow, Alaska, USA - NGEE PermafrostL2-A... | ecosystem: Environmental > Terrestrial > Soil > Wetlands >... | reverse complement strand
CTGTGGCACCAGTTGAACAAATGGAAACTCTCCTTCAAAAAAAACTCTGCACGCCAGCGAGCAAGAGCGCGAGGACGTTCAGGCGGCACGGCGGGCATGGCTTGAAGCGCAGCCGCGCATGGATGTCGAAAAGCTCGTATTCCTTGATGAAACATGGGCTTCGACCAGCATGACGCGGCGCTATGGACGGGCCCCAAAAGGAACCCGGTGCATCGGCGCGGCCCCGCACGGCCACTGGAAGACGACAACCTTCCTCGCCGGCCTGCGTCACGATCGGATCATCGCGCCGATGGTCGTCGACGAGCCGATGGATGGAGAAATTTTCCCAGCCTGGGTGCAGCAGTTCCTCTGCCCAACCCTCCAGCCGGGAGACATCGTGGTCATGGACAACCTCAGTAGTCACAAAGTCCCAGGAGTCCGCCAAGCCATCGAGGCGGCTGGCGCGACCCTGCTCTATCTGCCGCCCTACTCGCCCGATCTCAACCCCATCGAAAAGCTCTTCTCCAAGCTCAAGGCACTGCTCCGAAGAGCCGCCAAACGGTCTGTCGAAGAACTCTGGACCGAGATAGGGGCACTGCTCGACACCATCGCCGCACCAGAATGCGCAAACTACTTCGCCTCGTCAGGATATGTATGTGACTAAATTAGAACTGCTCTAATGCATGCAACAGAGAGCACTCCCGCGCCACCTACCAGCCTACCCGAACACTTGCGAGGATTTGAGCACCGTTCCTATCTCGGGTACTACCATACAGACCATACGCTGCCGAGCGTCTACTTTCGCGACGATTTGACACGTCCGGCGCAACCAATGGCCCTTGATTTCAGTTATCTTTTTGATAGTAAAATTGGAAACCCCGATCATGTCACGATGGGAGCTGGGAGGAGAATTGCGACGGCAGGCGATGGAGACGGTCAATCAAGGCTGGCAACCGTAGTTCCTCAAGAAGTTCCGATACAAAGTTCTAGCAGGTTGTTGCACGCATTGCAGTTGAGCGACACGACTGCAGATGATGACTGAAATAGAGTTGTGCCTTGCTAAATGCTATAGCGCTGCAACATGGCTTAACTCAAGAGCGGGACCGCAGCCATCGCTTCCCCATAAGTGTGATCGTTAGGCCTCGAAAAAAGAACTGGACAATTCAACCCGACTGTAGTCAAAATTGAGTACTACAAAACCTCACCGATGTAGGCAGAGCCTCACAAAACCACAAGTTCCATTGATTCCAAAAGACTTGTCGAGTCCATGTTTTCAATGATTTAGCAAAAATGCAGGAATCTGTTTTGGGAGCAGATGATCCTCCTGACGTACAAGCCTTCAGGATCTCGACATCAAAGGCGGACGGTTGAATGGATTCGTGAAATTTAGAAAAGACGATCACTTCGACGAGGAAAGCGTTACAAAACCCATCGGAGAGAAGCGCTTTTAGGAAGACTGCGACGAGCAGTGATCTCTGGCAACCGCGACACTATGCCCGGCGCAGACAGACTTGAACTACCGAATCGGAAATGTCTTGGATAAAAGTTCGGAGAGGCACATCCGTCACCCGTTCGGATACTATTTGTAAGCTCTGTGAGGTTTTCAACGACACAAAATCGACAACAGCGTCGATTTCTCGACGCCACAAACATGCCGTATCTTATTGAATCTAAATGGTCGGGGCGAGAGGATTCGAACCTCCGACCCCCTGCTCCCGAAGCAGGTGCGCTACCAGACTGCGCTACGCCCCGAACCTGGTGTGAATGGCATCGGCTAGGCGAGTGCAAGCGGCAAAGCTCCGGGATGTTGCATGAGCGATGCCGCCTTGCCGCCGACTGCTTCAGTCTAGCAGAAATTCTCTATGCGATCTCAGTGCTTACTTCGGATTCAGGTCGGGTCTTGGATCCGTTGTATGTGCCGCGCGGTGATGTTGATCTTTGTCTGGATCGACGTGGCGCAGTCCATAGGGCTGTCCATGGCGCTTGATCGACGACTCATCAATCGTCTGCGTGCCCGGCGTGATGAATGTAGCACCCGCGGGCACCAACACAGTGTTCACTGTCTTGCCCGAGGTGTCACCGGTACGCACAAAGATGCGACTGGTTTCAACACCCTTTTCATGAGCCAGGTATTGGCGAGCATTCAGTGCGCGCTCTTCCGCAATCTCGGTGCTTTCTTCGGGGGCACGGTTCGCGATGATGTATAGCTGCGCATCCGAATTCTTCTGTAGCGACAGAGCAACGTCGTCCAGGCAAGCCTTCGCTGCATTGTCGACGCGGGCAGGATGTCTCGTCTCGCGGTCAAACGACAATGAGCACAGCGAACTTTGTTGTGGCAGCGGCGGTATGGGGACGATCTCCTTTTGCACGTTCACCATGGTGTTGGCGCTCGCAGCCTGCCCAAGGTCGTCGACGACGTTGCATGTCACGGTGACTGTGGATGTGCCGACCCCGGCCGTAGCGAGTGTCGCCGACGGACCGGAGGCCGTGATCTGGCCCCCCGTGGTCGCGTACGAATAGGTGAGTGGACGGTTCTGCGGGCTGATGCCCGAGGCGCTGATGCTGACCCTCCCACCCGCAGTGACGGTGGACGGCGATGCCGAGCAGGTGATCGTCGGGGGCTCGTAAGCCTTCACAGTGAAGGATGCGCTGCACTGCGCCTGTTCACTGGCCTTCTTGCCGTAGGAAAGATGGCCGGCCACAGTGTAGTTGCCGGGCGCGAGTCCGGCCGTGTTGATGGTCGCGGAAGAATCGTTCGGAGTCATTTTTCCGCCGCTGGTGGTCCACGCATAGACGGGGTGATGCTTCGGGCTCAGGTTGACGACGCTGCCGTTGACGACCACCGGCTCTCCCGGAAAGACGCTGACAGGTTGCACGGCGCAACCGAATTCGACGGGGCGGTTGTTGGACGGCTCACCGAAGCGGACTACGAGGCCCGCTGAAAGCTTGATGTTCTTAATATTGCCGGTGCCGCCTTCGATTCCGTCCGGCTGCAGCGGGCCGTAGTCAACGTGGGAGTATTGAAAGTCGCCCTGAATCGGACGAATGGCGAACCGGTTGTGGAAGTAAGGAAGCACATAGTCCACGCCTCCACCGAACGTCAGGCCATAGCCCCAGGTCAGTTTCTGGAGGATCGGCCCGTTAACCTTCGCTCCACCGACAAGTGCATGCGTATATGGAATCCAGCGTCCATGTGGGAAGCGAACGACGGGGCCCGCCTCGGCAGAGTAGAACAGCGGATCACGGTCGTTGCATGCGCCCGGAAAGGGTCCGCGGCATTGGCCAAACGCACCGCGCGGGCTGTTGCCTGAAAAATACGCACCCTCAAGTTGGAAGCCAATGTAGTGACTGAAATAGAACGACAAATTCGACGTTGAGTTGAAGTTGTCGATTTTCTGGTACGAAAAGCCGTTGATCCCGCTATCGATCGGTTGGAAATAGCCATAGCCCGCATAGAAGTCAACGTGAGAATCGGGCACGTCGGTCGCAGTGCGCGTCGCCTGCGCCGAGCAAACCAGGCCGAGAGTCAACGCGCACGCGGCAATCGTCAAAGATTTCGAAATCCAGGCAGCGCAATGCTTCATTCAATCCTCCATCGGAGACTCCCACTAAGGGATCACCATGAGTTTACTGTGCTTGGAACGTCCAATGGTTGTCCTTAAAGGTACACGTCAACCTGCTGCGGCGCGAGTCAAAATTGTCGTCGTCGCCGGAAATAGGTAAAATTCAGATTATGGAGTTCTCTTTTAGGATGCGAGTGCGCTGTCCACGGCCATCTGGCTGTTGTTGACCCATGAGCACTAAGAACGCAATTCTCCCAGCTTCACAACAGATCGAGATTCCGTCTCAATTATCGATTCCAGCTTCCGGACGCCCGGCCGACGGGTGACAGTCCAGTTTGCAGGAACGCAGCTAGCCCATACGGCCCATTGGAGAACACAATTGTTGACGCAAAAAGCCACAGAAGGCGCGGTGACGGGGTTGTTGAATGAGCGCCTGAACCATCTCCAGGCGCTTGAGGCGGAGAGCCTCTACATCCTGCGGGAGGCGGTCGCCGAGTTCGCCCGGCCAGTCATGCTCTACTCCATCGGGAAGGATTCCAGCGTCATGCTCCGGCTGGCGCAGAAGGCGTTTTTCCCCGGGAAAATTCCGTTTCCACTGCTGCACATCGACACCAGCTACAAGTTTCCCGAAATGATCTCGTTTCGCGATGCCTACACCAGGGAAATCGGTGCGGACCTCGTCGTCCACCGCAATGAGCAAGCCATCGCCGACGGCGCGAGCCCCTGGAAACTCGGGACGCAGAACTGCTGTGGCGCGCTCAAGACTCGCGGTCTGCTCGACGCCCTCGAGGCCGGCGGTTATGATGCGGCATTCGGCGGGGCCCGCCGCGACGAGGAAAAGAGCCGCGCCAAGGAGCGCGTCTACAGCTTCCGCGACCCCGCCGGACAGTGGGACCCCAAGAATCAGCGCCCCGAACTTTGGAGCCTCTACAACTCGCGTCTCCGCAAGGGCGAAAGCATCCGCGTCTTTCCATTGTCCAACTGGACCGAGCTCGACATCTGGCTCTATCTCTATGCGGAGCAAATCCCCATTGTTCCGCTGTACTTCGCCGAGGAACGTCTCGCCGTTATTCGCGGAGGCGCCATCACGCTGGTCCATGATGGGGTGAAGCTGATGCCCAGCGAAAAGCCCGAGTTGATGAAGGTCCGCATGCGCTCGCTCGGCTGTCTGCCATGCACGGGAGCCATTCGCAGCGACGCGGACACACTGCCCAAAATCATCGAAGAACTCATCACCTTCCGCCGCAGCGAGCGCGAGAACCGCGCCATCGACCACGATGAAGAGGGCTCCATGGAAGCCAAGAAGCGGGAGGGCTACTTCTAATGTCCACACCTGGCCCTATTCCCTACACGCACGAACTCAACTTCCGTGCTTTTCTCGATGCGCATCTCGACCAGGAAATGCTCCGCTTCACGACGGCGGGCTCGGTCGACGACGGCAAGTCCACGCTCATCGGCCGTCTTCTCCACGACACAAAATCGGTCTACGAAGACCAGCTCGCCTCCATCCGCTCCAGCCGCATAAACCGCGCCGGTGCCGGTGTCGTCGACCTCTCGCTGCTCACCGACGGCCTCAAAGCCGAGCGCGAGCAGGGCATCACCATCGACGTCGCCTACCGTTATTTCTCCACCACAAAGCGCAAGTTCATCATCGCCGACACGCCCGGCCACGAGCAGTACACCCGCAACATGGCGACCGGCGCCTCGACCGCCGATGCGGCGATCGTCCTCATCGACGCCAAGGCCTTCGTCAAGCTCGGAACACTGCTGCCGCAATCCCGCCGGCACACCTACATCGCCAGCCTGCTCCGCATCCCGCACGTCGTCGCCGCTGTCAACAAGATGGACATCGTTGACTTCGACGAGTCCGTCTTCAGCCGTATCCGCGAAGAGTTCACCGCACTTGCCTCGAAGCTCGGCCTCAACAGCATCGAGGTGATCCCCATCAGCGCGCTGCTCGGCGATAACGTCGTCGAACCCAGCGCCAACATGCCCTGGTACACCGGCCCGACGCTCCTCGACTACCTCGAAACCGTCCCGCTCCGCACCGCCGAACTCAACGGCCCGCTGCGCTTTCCCGTACAACTCGTCGTCCGCCCGAACGCCGACTTCCGCGGCTTCGCAGGGCGTGTCGAGCGCGGAGAAGTCCGCCCCGGCATGCGCGTCAAAGCCCTGCCCAGCCTCCGCGTCACCCGCGTCAAGAGCATCGTCACCTACGACGGCGAACTCGCCACCGCCTCCGCTCCGCGCAGCGTTACGTTAGAACTTGAAGACGAAATCGACCTCAGCCGCGGCGAGATGCTGGTCGCCGAAGCAGAGGCCGCGCCCCACATCAGCACTGCCTTCAGCGCGATGGTCGTTTGGATGCACGAGCAGCCGCTCACCGTCGGCCAAACCTACCTTGCCAAGCACACCACGCGCACGGTGCGCGCCACGGTCCGCGCCATCCGCTACCGCGTCGACATCGTCTCCGCCGAACACGCCACCGCCGGCCAACTGCGCATGAACGACATCGCCGAAGTCGAGTTCGACACCAGCCTTCCGCTCTTCTTCGACGCCTACGCCGACAACCGCGAAATGGGCGCGCTCATCCTCATCGACCCCGTCGGCAACGCAACCGTCGGCGCAGCGATGATCGTCTCCGCTCTCGAACCGACCCTCGCACACACCGGCCGCCCTGTTGCATTCTTCCTGCTGCGCGGACGTCCCGAAGCCGCTGCCACCCTGCACGCCCGGCTTGTCCAGCGAGGCGAGCGCGCCATCATCGTCGACGACGACCTCATCCCCGAAACCGCACTCCCCGCGGCCGTCCGAGCCTTACAACTCGCCGGCGTGGCGGCAGTTTCCGCACGCGAAAACCTCAGTGTACAAACCCTCGAAGCCCTCCGCCAAATCGCCGGCGACGCCTTCCACGAGAGCGAGGAAAACTCCGAATGAACCTCCTCACCGCAAACCCCGAAGTGATCTCCGCCGAAGAACTCGTCGCCGACATCATCCGCAACGCAAACCCCGCCGAAGTCTGCCTCACCAGCAGTTTTCAAAGCGAGGACATGGTCGTCCTCCACATGCTGCGCCGGCATCTGCCCAACGTCCCCGTCATCTTTCTCGAAACCGGCTACCACTTCAAAGCGCTCATCGAATATCGCGACCGCATTGCGCACGAGTGGGGCCTCAACCTCATCAACGCGCTGCCGAAAACCACACTCGCCGAGCACGAAGGCCAGTTCGGCCTACTGCATATTGTCGAGCCCACAAAGTGTTGCGCCATCCGCAAAGTCGAGCCGCTCATGCGCTCGCTCGAACCTTACACATGGTGGTTCACCGGCCTGCGCCGCGAGCAATCGCCCACCCGCGCCGGCCTTCAGAAAATCGAGGACCACAAACTTCCTACCGGCAAGCTGCTGAAGAAGGTCAGCATTCTTGCCGACTGGGATTGGGCCCGCGTCGAAGCCTACGCCACCGAGCACCGCATCCCCCGCCTCGCGCTCTACGACCAGGGCTACACCAGCATCGGTTGCGAGCCCTGCACGGCAATTCCCTCCGCCGGGGCCGACGCCCGCAGCGGCCGCTGGGGCGGCAAAAAGCTCGAATGTGGCATCCATACCTTCTCAGAGAAGGCATAGAATTTCCTCATGCCCGGGGCCTTTGCGCAATGATGGAACGACGACGAATCTGCCAACTGTGGGACCACGGCAACCCCGCCGCGCTGGTCACGCTGGTGCGTGTCGAGGGTTCCAGCTACCGCCGCCCCGGGGCGCGCCTGCTCATCGCGGCCGATGGCCAATACGCTGGCAGCATCTCCGGCGGCTGCCTCGAAGCTGAAGTCATCCGCAAAGCACAGTGGCTGGTTCGCGAGGGAAAGGCCGTCGTCGAGCGCTACTCCACTCTCTTCGACGACACCGCCGAAATTCCGTACGGCCTCGGCTGCGGCGGCACGGTCGATCTCCTGATCGAGCCCGCGCATATGCCGGAATGTCTCGCGTTAATGGACGCCATGAAAGCGTCGCTGCGCGGCGAAGCACGACGCATCGTCACCTGGCTTCCGCAGCGCACCACGCCTTTGCGCCGCGAGATTTCCAACGAATCCGAGGCGATAATTTTCACCAGCGAACCAACCGACCGCATTGGCCCCGACCTGTTTGCGGAGACGTTGGGCGCACCGCAACGCCTGCTCGTCTTCGGCGCGGGCGACGACGCACAGCCGATGGTGCGCATGGCGGCGCTGCTCGGATGGAGCGTCATTGTCATCGACAGCCGCTCCCAGTGGGCCCAGCCCGAACGCTTTCCCGAAGCCGAGCGTGTCATCGTCTGCTCGACGCTCGATAACATTGCTATCACCGCGCGCGACGCCGTCGTGCTGATGACTCACAGCTACGAACAGGACCGCGCCTGGCTCACTGCGGTCCTTCCGAAAGCGCCGCGCTATCTTGGTCTTCTCGGGGCCCGGCATCGCAGTGCGCTGCTTGTCGGCGAAGCCGCGGAAATGTTGCAGTGGCCAGTCGCGCGTGTCTGCGAAGGCTTGTTCGCGCCGGTCGGCCTCGACCTCGGCGGAGACGGCGCGGAGGCCATCGCCCTCGCCACTATCGCTGAAGTGCAGGCGTGCTGCGAGGGCAAAATCGGCGTCTCGCGCCGCATGACGCCCGAGGCAGTCGCGGAACAGATGATCCTCGGCGGAGCGTCGCGCTATCTGCAACCCCAGTGTGCGCTGTGAGCATTGCGGCGGTGGTTCTGGCGGCCGGTGGGTCGACACGCCTCGGCCGTCCCAAACAACTCATCGTCTTCAATGGCGAAACCCTCGTCGAGCGCGTCATCCGCATCGCCGCCGAAGCCGGACTCACTCCCATCATCGCGGTCGTTGTCGCTTACCCCGAACTGGCAAACCGCCTTCAGACGGATCAAAAATGCACGACTATCTTCTGTCTCCGCCAACCTACCGAAGGAATTTCCCACTCTATCAAGCTGGGCATCGTCCAAGCTCGCCGCTACTACGCTGCGGGCGCCATCCTGTTGACTTGCGACCAGGTCGCCGTCACTCCCGAACATCTCCAGGCCCTTTGCGCCGAACCTGATGCCCCCTGCGGCTCTGCCTACGCTGGCCGTATTGGAGTTCCAGCCTACTTTCCCGGATCCAGCTTCGACGCCCTTATGGTCCTCGACGGCGACACCGGCGCTCGCGAATTACTGCGCGGGGCCAGATCGGTCCCGAACGAAGCGCTCAGCCTCGATATAGACACCGAAGAAGATTTTTGCAAGGCGCAAGCCTCGTTTGAAGGTTGACCTAAATCATCAGCGAACGCAAAAATTCTTCCAGTAAATTCTCCGCTACGGCCGCGCGATACATCGCCGTCGAACGTATATCGTCGATGGGCTTTGCTTCGCTGGCGAGCGTCGCGCGCCCCGCGCGAATGGCGGCCTCGTCGATGCGACGACCCAGCAGTGCAGCCTCCGCAGCGCCACAACGCACGGGCCGGTCCGCCAGGGATGCAGCGCCAATACGAATATCGGCGATCACATCGCCCTCCATTCGCGCCACGCATGCCAGCGCGACCTTGGAAATCGCCTGCGCATTCCGCGTGCCCACCTTGCGAATGTACTGCCGATAGCCGTCGAATTCGCGGGGAACACTGATGCTGTGCAACAACTCATCCGGCCGCAACGCGGTCCTTTTGTAGCCGAGATGAAAGTCTGAGTAAGGTAGACTCCGCTTGCCAATCGCGCTGATCAGCGTCACAGTGGCGCCATAAGCCAGCAGCGCGGGTGGCGTGTCGGCAGCTGGAGATGCATTGCAAATATTGCCGCCCAGCGTACCGCGGTTCTGGTTCGCCACGCTGCCGGTCCACGAAGCCGATTGAATCAGCAGCGGAAAATTCTCGGCAATCGCAGCATTGCGCCGGATGTCCGTAAACGTGGTCCCCGCGCCAATGTGGATCGCATCGTCCTCGACCCCGATAAACCGCAACTCGTTCAGGTGCTGAATCGACAGCAGCGATCGTTGCGCCAGACGTCCTGTCCCGAGCGCAACCATCAACTCCGTGCCCCCCGCAATCGCCGTAAACTTCCCAGGTTCAGCCGCGATCTGCGCCAGCACCGCGTCAAGAGTTGCCGGTGCTTCGAGTTCAAACAGTGCCGCATCGGAGCGCATTAGCGAGCGCCTCCCGCAGCGGCTTTCTGCACTGCCTCAAAGATGCGCATATACCCGGTGCAGCGGCAAAGATTTCCCGCGAGGCCTTCCTGAATTTGCTCCATCGTCGGCTCCGGATACTTGTCGAGCAAATGATGCGTCGCAAGAATCATGCCCGGTGTACAGATTCCACACTGCGCTCCACCCTTCTCCAGAAAGCATCGCTGGATCGGATGCAGCCGTCCCTCGGTCGATACACCTTCAATCGTGCACAGCCGCGCCCCGTTTGCCTGCAACGCCGGAACCAGGCACGAGTTCACCAACTCGCCATCGAGCAGCACAGCGCACGCTCCGCACTCACCTTCGCCGCAGCCTTCTTTCGTGCCCGTAAGGTGCAGGTCTTCGCGCAGCACATCGAGCAGCCGCTTCATCGGCGGCACCTCGATGCTTTTTTCGCAGCCATTCACGTTGAACTTGACGTTTGCCATCGCTTATTTCAAAACCCCATTCACAATCAGCAGCGCGTGTATCGAGAACACGATCGCGGCAAGACCGAGCAGACCAAGGAACGCTCTCCAAAACGGCACCGCGCGGCTTATCTCCGCTGTAGAAAGCCCCGAGAGTTTACGGTAGTCGATGATGAGGTTGGTGCGGAGTAAACAATAAGTCATGCCCGCGCCTACGAGCAGTACCGCAGTCAATACCCACGCCATTCCGCTCATGCGAGCACCTCCGGGAGGAACTCGCCTTGCCGTTCTGCGTCGAATTCTTCGCTTCCGCCGTGCGCCGGCTCGGTGAAGCTCGTGAAGCGTTCAAAGATATCTTCAGGCAAGAGTGGAATCGTATTGAAAGCCACGCCCGTCGCATTCTCGATCGCATTCAGGATCGCCGGCGCGGGCCCATCCATCGGCAATTCGCCGATGCCCTTGGCGCCGCTGGGCCCGTGGATGCTCGGCGTTTCTTCAAAATGCACATGGATCGGCGGAAGGTCCGCGCTGGTTGGCATGATGTAGTTAGTCATCTGGTTATTCATCATGCGACCGTCTTTCCACATGCACTTTTCGTACAGCGCATAGCCGATGGCTTGCGCGACGCCACCCTCAACCTGCCCTTTCGCAAGCACCGGGTGCATCACCTTGCCGACCTCCTGCAACGCATCGAAGCGCGTCACGGTCGCCATGTACGTGTTCATATCGACCGCGACTTCCGCGACATAAACCGCCCACGCATACGCCGGGTACGCATCGCCGTGGAAGAGTTCATCGTCCCAGTAGATCTTCGTCGCGGGCTCGTAGCGCAGCGAACTGGTCAGCGTCCCATGCTCCGCAAGATATTGTTGCGCGCACGCCTTGAACTCTTCCGCCGTATGGTTCGCAGGAAGACCGGCGCGACAGCGCAACGTTTCAAGCAATTGCGTACTAACGCGCTCGACCAGCTTGCCGATAATCATCGCGGTGCGACTGGCGACGGTGGGGCCGGAGTCCGGCACCAGGCTCGTGTCCGGCTGCGCGATCAGCACATCCTCATACGGAAGCCCCAGAGTCTGCGCGCCGACCTGGCACAGGATCGTATTCGTGCCCTGACCAAACTCCGTCGACGACACTAGAATCCGTGGACGCCCATCCGGCAGCACATCGATCTGGACCAGCGAATTCAACCGCCGCTCACCCGAGCCCGTAAATCCCGCGCCGTGCATAAACGTCGCAAAGCCGACGCCGCGCTTGATCGTCGAGTGCCTGTTCTCTTCTGCGAAGCGCGCAATCTTCTCGTGATAGCCGGCTTCGTCGAGCGCGCGCGTCAGCAGATGCTGCATATCGACGGGGTCTGAAAGAAGCTGGCCTGTTGCTGTCGTATCGCCGGTAGAAAGAAAATTCCGTCGCCGCAATTCTTCAGCAGAAAGCCCGACGACCTTCGCAATCTTCTCCATGTGGCGCTCGATGCCGAACAGCGACTGCGGCGCGCCGAAGCCGCGAAACGCCCCGTGCGGCGGCAGGTTCGTCGCCATCGCCTTGGCGCGCACGCGAAGGTGCGGCCATTTGTACGGCCCCTGCGCGTGTATCGTGCCGCGTGAAAGCACAACCGGAGAAAGTGTCGCATACGCTCCGCCGTCGATTGCGAAATCGATGGTGCCTCCGAGCAATTTACCGTCCCTGCTCACCGCTGTGCGATGCCGCGTGCGCGACGGATGCCGCTTCGTCGTGGCAGCCATATCCTCCGCGCGGTCGTACGTAATCTTCACCGGATGTCCACACTTCATCGCCAGCAGCGCGGCATGCGACCCAATCACGGAAGGGAAGTCCTCCTTGCCGCCGAACGCTCCGCCGGTCTCGGTCTGGATCACGCGACATTTGTCTCCGGGCAGGTTGAACACCAGCGTCAGCGCGTGCACCAGGTAGTACGGACACTGCATCGACCCGCGCACGCAAACGTCGGTGACATTTCCCAGCGCATCCTTGTTGCACTCGGCGATGACGCCGTTGTTCTCGATGTAAAGCTGTTCCTGCGCACCCGTGTGATACTCGCCCTCGACGATAAAATCGGCAGCGTCAAATGCGGCCGCAAGCCCGTCTTCCGTCTCCGCGGCAGTACCTGAATACATCAGGTATTTCTTGAAGCAATTCGCGGTCCCACCCGCGTCGCTGCCTTCCCAAATCACGCGGCTCGCATCGCGATTCTCAACCGCCGCTTCCGACTCTTCGATCGTGAACACGCCCGGCAGTTCGTCATACTCAATATGCACCGCGCGCGCCGCCGCCAGCAGCGCCGTCTTGTCCGGATGCGCAATCAACAGAATCGGCTCTTCAGGATGATTCACCCGCCCATGCGCGAGGCACGGATGGTCCTTGGTAAGGTGGACAATCGTATTCTCACCTGGAATATCCTTCGCCGTGACAACGGTAAATTCGCTCCAGTCGACCTCCGGACCGAAGCTGATGCTGCGGATCGTCCCGCGCGCAATCGCCGAGCGCACGGTGGCGCCAAACCACATGTCCGGCAGTTCGATGTCGTCGATGTATTGCGCTGCGCCGAGGACCTTGGCGCGGCCCTCCTTGCGTAACGGGGAGGTGCCGAGAATGGGTGTTCGGTCCGACATAAATTACGTTTGCCTAGCCCTGGTGAGTATCCCAACAGAATAGTACGAAATGCACACCCGCGTCATGTTCACGCGGCTACTCCAAAAATGTAGAACGGCATCGAGCATCCGATGCCGTCCGCGCTGTCACGACCTCGCCTACTTCGGGGCCCACTGCTCATCCGCCGACGGCCCATACAACGCGGGCACGGGAATGTCGTTCAGCCGCAGATACACGCCCAGTTGCGCAGTGTGATGCACGAGGTGGTTGAAACACATCTTGCGGAACGACAGCAGCCTGGAATCATGCGAAATTTCATGTTCGCCGAATGAAAATTTCCACGCAGCCGCAAGATGCTCATCCGACGCGGCGGCAATCGCAGCCCGGCACTTCACAGCGCTTTCGTCGAGCTGCCGCAAACAATTCTCACGCGTCGTAAAGGTCAGGTCCGCGTGTTGGCGCGTGGAGTTCGCTAGATCCATGCCATCGTCTTCCATGATGTACAAGCCAAACAGTGGCATGGTCGCGCAGTGCATCGCCAACTTCCCGAGCTTCATCGACTTCTCATGCGGCGCCCACTCCGGCTTGTCTTCCGGAACGCGCTCCAGCGTGCGCCGCGTGTTGGATATTTCAAAGTCGTAATCCTGTAGAAGCAGTTCGGCAGCGGTCATAGTCCCTCTCTAAATTCCGGTGATGTTGAATCCACAATCGACATACGTCACGCCGCCGGTGATGGCGCTGGCAAGGTCGCTGGCGAGGAAGAGGGCGACGCTTCCAACTTCAGCTTGCTCCACGTTGCGATGGAGGGGAGCGCGCTCGTTGGTCTTGTCGAGCATGACCTGAAGGTCGCCGATGCCGCGGGCAGCGAGTGTCTTGATGGCGCCGGCGGAGATGGCGTTCACGCGGATTTTGCGCGGGCCCACGGAGGCGGCAAGGTAGCGGACGGTGGCTTCCAGACCGGCTTTGGCGACGCCCATTACGTTGTAGTTGGGAAACGTGACCTGGGAGCCGAAATGCGTGAGAGTGAGGATGGAGCCGCCCTCGGTCATCAGCGGAACGGCGGCGTTCGCTACGGCGATGAGCGAGTAGACGCTGATATCGAGTGCTGTGGCGAAGTCGGCGCGGGTGGTCAGGAGAAAGTCATTGTGCATGGACGCCGGAGGCGCGAACGCAACGGAGTGCACGAGGGTGTGGATGACCGGGAAGGCCTCGGCGATTTGCGCGAAGGCAGCGGTGATTTCGTCATCCTTCGACACGTCCATCTGGAACGCGCGGCCCTTGCCGGTTTGGCCGAGAGATTCGATGAGTTCTTCGGCTTCTTTCCTGAGGCGTTCGCTCTGATAGCAGAGGACGAGCGTGTTGCCTGCGTTGGCGAGCTTTTCAGCGATGGCGTAGGCGATGCTGCGCTTGTTGGCGACGCCCAGAATTACAGCGACTTTGCCCTTCATGTCGATCATGTGCGTAGTGCTCCTCAGAAAATTCAGACGAGGGTAAGGATAGCAGTTGGGGCGTGGAACAGTCGCCTAGTACTTGGTCACGCCCGAACCGGTTTCGTCGCCGACAATGGTCGCGGCGATCGCCGCCGCTATGGGATTGGAAACGGCAGTGTTGCCGGTGATGTAGACGCCCAGCTCGCGGTTCTTGGTGAGCGATGCGCTGGAGTAGTTGATCGAGCCCATGTAGACCGCCTCCGTGGGGAGGCCGAGGTCGGCGACGACGGTCTTGGCATGGATGTAGAAGCCGGTGGAACTGGTGTAATACCAGACGTTGGCTCCGGCGGCCTTGACGGTGGCGAAGCCCGACGTGTTCGCGCTGCTCTGGTTCTCGCAGACCTGAACGACCTTGACGCCTCTCGTAGCTGCCGCGGCGACGGCAGAGACGATGTTCGTCGCGGTGAACTCTTCGCATTCGATATAGAGCGAGGTAGTCGCGTTATTGATGATGGCCAGCATGTCGGTCGTGGAGTAGGGGCTCCAGACGAGGTCGTCGCCAAGGGGGGGAGGATTGCTGAAGTCGCTCGCTCCCTGCGTGCCCATGTACGGCGTTCCAGCGGCCCAGTCCATGTTGAAGGTAGTTTCGATGGCGGCGATGTCGGCGGCGTCGTTGGTGATGATGCCGAAGTCGCGCGTGGTGGAGTAGTACTGGCTCTGTAGGTTGAGCGAGAGGATGGCGGTGGTCGCGCCGTCTACAGTAATGGTCTTCTGGTGGGTGTTGGTGAAGGCTGTGTTGGAATTTTCCGCGCTGCAGTTCGCGGTCGTATTGAGCTTGTTATAAGCCGTGGAACTGCTGCTGGCGACGCTCGAAGAGAAGATGACGCGGACCTTGACGCCTGCGGCGCAACGGGCGACGAGGTCGTTGAGGAAGGTGGTGTCCTGCATCTCGTACATCGTCATGTCGATTGTGCTCTTCGCGCTGTTGATGAGGTTGTAGAGCGGAGTGATGCTGTTGTCGGACATGGGGGTCGCAAACAGCGTGCGATAGACGGAGGTGTTGCCGGTTCCGGTCCCGATAAGGCTGATCGACTGCGGCGAGCCTGTCGCGTTGTCCGCGATGCCGATGCTGGCTGAGTAGCTCGTAGAAGCCGTAGGAGTAAACGTCACCGAGATGCTGCAGTTCGCCGCCGCTGCCAGCGTTGTGCCGCAGGTCGTCGTCTCGGCGAAGTTCGATGTGTTCGTCCCGCCGAGTGTGATTCCCGAAATGTTAAGCGTCGCTCCGCCGGTGTTCGTCAGAGTGATCGACTGCGAGGCGGTGGTCGTGTTCGGAACTGAGGTAAAGATGAGGCTGGACCCAGAAAGACTTGCGGTTGGCGCAACTCCGGTTCCGCTCACCGAGAACGATTGCGGCGACCCTGTCGCATTGTCGGTCACCACCACCGACGAGCTCAGGGGCCCGGTCGTTCCGGGCGTGAACGTGACATAGATGCTGCAACTGGTATTCGCGGCAACCGAACTCCCGCAATTGTTCGTCTGCGCAAAAGCCGAGGGCGTTCCGCCGCTCAGCGCGATGCTGGAAATCGTAAGCGCGGCGTTGCCGTTGTTGGTAATCGCAACCGATTGCGATGCCGAAGTCGTCCCGACGTTCGTCGCCGTGAACGTAAGCCCGCCCGGTGAGAAGGCCAGCGTGGGCGCTGGAACCGCCGTCCCGGTACCGTTCAGCGCAACCGTCTGCGGCGAGCCTGCGGCATTGTCCGTGATCGTCAATGTTGCGCTGTAGTTGGCAACTCCAGGCGCCGTAAACGTCAGCGTCACCGTGCAGGAGGCATTCGGCGCGAGCGAGCTTCCGCAGGTCGTCGCGGTCATCGCAAACGCCGTCGGACTGGCGCCGCCAAGCGCGGGGGTACCGCTGATCGTCAGCGTCGCCGTGCCGGTGTTGGTCAGCGTCAGCGTCTGCGCTGCGCTGGTCGATCCCGAAGCCACGCTGAAAGCTGCAAGTGACGAAACCGACAACGCGGGCGTCGCAACCGCCGTCCCTGTGCCCATCAATGCAACCGTCTGCGGCGAGCCGGCGACGTTGTCCGAGATCGTCACGGTAGCCCTGTAGCTTCCAACTCCCGGCGCCGTAAACGTCAGCGTAACGGTGCAGGAGGCATTCGGCGCGAGGGAGCTTCCGCAGGTCGTCGCCGTCATGGCAAATGCGGTGGGATTGGTTCCACCAAGCACGGGAGTACCGCTGATCGTCAGCGTCGCCGTGCCGGTGTTGGTAAGCGTCAGCGTCTGCGCCGCGCTGGTCGATCCCGAAGCCGCGCTGAAAGCTGCAAGTGTCGAAACCGACAACGCGGGCGCCGCAACCGGGGTGATGCTGGGTGATCCGCCTCCGCTGCATCCTGTGATGAGAGCGAAACAAAAGGCGATAACGGCAAACGAGAGGCGACTACGAAGCATGGGTGACCTGAATTTCGACGATTCTGAGAAACTTCCATTATAGCGCTGTTCATGCTCCGATCCGCACAAGCCGCACCATGAGTACGACCCCCTCCCCTCCCCCTCCCTCTGTTTCTATTGCCCGGGGGTAAGTGCTTTAGAATGCTGGTCTCCGCGGGAGCGACCGGCTGCAAGCGATTGAATCCAAATGGCTTGGGCGTCAAAATATTCCAATATAAGGACTTAGGGCTGGTTTGGGGGTTGGGGGTCGATTTTCAGCTGCGAGCTTCAGCTACCAGCTTCCAGTTACCAGTTTCGGGTTGGGGAGCAGCGCCTTTCTGTTGAGGTTGAGGAACGAGGGTTCCGGACAGCCCAGAGCTTAGAGCGATTGAGCGTAGAGGTTCTGGGCCCGGTTGACGCCTGGGTCCTGTTCAGTTTTGAGTTGTGAGTTTTGAGTGCTGATTTAATTGTACAGAGTTGAGAGATATAACATGCACGGTTTTGAGAAATAGTTTTGCCAGTGTTTATGCGGGGTCTGGGAGTTTTGCACAGGATGGGGGGCTTGACACGTTTTGGCGCGGGACGCAGCGATCAAAGAAAAGAGCCTGTCGCGATGGTCTGCGACAGGCTCTTTTGTTGCTCCTCGGAAGAGGCGGCTAGGGTTAGTCCAGACTAAATAAAAGAGGGATGCTCCGAGAGCATCCCTCTTTGTTGATGCTGGTTGAGGTTAGAAGTAGATCTTCGCCCTCAACTGCGTCTGACGAGCTGCCGCAGCCGCAGTGATCTGACCAAAGCCGGAAGCAAAGCCGCCTTGAATCGCCGGGTTGAAAGCAGCGCCCACCGTGCTGCCCGGGTTGGAGAACTGCGTATGGTTGAAGACGTTATCGCTCTCCATACCTATCTGGATTCTGCGGACGCCATCGGAAGAAAGGTTGAAGTTTTTGGCCAGAATCAGGTTGGTGCTGTTGATACCAGGTCCGTGGTACTGGTTGCGGTACGTGTTGCCGAACGTACCGATCGGTTCCGGTGTGAAGGTGAGACCCTGGTTGTCGAACCAGCGGTCGCCAGTCAGCGCTCCCAATGTCTTGAGGCGAGGGTTCACTCTCACCAGCGGCCCGTTCTGCACCGGAACGTCGGGGCAGGCGTAGAACTGGTTGGAGCTGGCGCAGTAGAGGGAGTTGGAAATGGTACCGGCATACGAGATGTCGAATGGCTGACCGGTTGCGACCGTCGCGATGCCGGAGACCTGCCAACCTGAGAGTGCCAGATTGAGAGGCGTATACCACGCCGCAGTGCTTTTGAAGGTCGAGATATAGATGGGCGCGAACACCAGGCGATGCCGCGTATCGAATGCCGCGTTGCCATAGTTCAGCGACTGCACAAATTGGTTGTAGCCACGTCCGCTGGAGCCAAAGCCCGAGTTTTCGAAGCTCGAACCATTATCCATAGCGTGCGCAAAGGTGTAGCTCAACTGGAAGGCCAAACCATGTGACGGGGCCTTGGTCACGCTGGCCTGAAGTGCATGGTAGTTCGACGTGCCTTCCGAGCCATCTTCGCCAATGCTGGTAAAACCAGTATTGCCGGTGAGCGGATCGATGGAACCGTAGGCCGTATTCTGCGGGTAAACCTTCATTTGATTGGAGCCGTTGGAGGGAACCTGGGGCCCGAGGAGAGGGTTTGCAGCATTCGTATTCGCTGAACACGCGGGAGTTGCAAGACAGTTGGCGCGTCCGGCAGGGGTGATGGGGTTGCCCTCGAAATCGATCTGGTTGCGTCGTGCCAGAGAGCCAACGTAGCTCACGCGGGCAACCACACGCGACGGGAACTCACGTTCCATGCTGAGTTGGAAGTTCTCAGCATAGGGAGCGCGGAAACCGGCCGCGTAGGTGCTCTTGGCGATCGGTTCCAGCTTCGCGAAGTTGATCGCCTGACCCGGAGTGGGGAAGGTGTAGGGGAACTTGTTTGCGTACACCGTACCGGTATTGATGTCCATGTACGGGTTGGCAAAGGACGGTGTGAGAGTGGTCGTCGTTCCGTAGTCGTTGACGCCGGCCGAAGTGAGGCCAAACGGCGGTGTGGTCAATGTTTCGAGTGAGCTCTCTTCTTCCGAACGGTCATAGTAGATGCCGAAGCCGCCGCGAATGGAGAACTTGCCGGGAGCACCCGAGATGAAACCCCAGTCGGGCGAGTAGGCAAAGCCGAGGCGCGGCCCAAACTCAGAGTAGTGGGTCGTAGCCGCGGCACTGATGGTGCAGCCCGGGTCGCCGGGGTACGCAAGACCTTTCGGTGCAGTCGGGAAGACGGTGGACGTTTGACCCGGATTGAGGCAAAGAACGGCTTTACCGTTGTACTGGTGCTGACGAAGTGGCGTATCGATCGAATAGCCCATGCCGTAGTTCAGCGTGAAGGTATTGGTGACTTTCCAGGTGTCCTGAGCAAACATGTAGTTCAGGTAAGCGTCCGCCTGAATGGTCGCGCCGGAACTCTGGCCGAAGGTGCCGGGGATGCCAAGCAGGAAGTCGAGCGAAGAATCGCCGGTCGTGAACGGACTGGTCGCCGTGCTCGTGCTGAAGGCGTAGCTGCCGTTGTTGCGAGCGCTGAAGGGGTTGGAAACATTGAAGCGGCGGCCATCGTAGCCCATCTTCAGGTTATGGCGCCCAATCACCGTCGAGACGGTGTCGTCAAGCTGATAGACCTGATCGATACGCGGCTGCGGCCCGTTGGTCGAGAAGCCAAGCGTAAAGAAACTTGTGAGGGCAATCGTCGGCAACCCTTCCCCCGCCGTGTTCTGCGGGTTGACCGCAAAGCCGGCGGTCGAAGGCGCGGCAGGAGTCTGCGGGAAGACAGCCTGGAAGTTGAACCGCGTCCAGTGCGCGGAGAGGTCGTTCACCGTGGTCGAGTTGAACTGGTGAACGAAGTCGAAAGTGTATTGCTGAACGGTGGTGGTGCTGACATCGCCGAATCCGGGAAGCGAGGCGCCGGTAAACGGAAGTGTTTCGGGCGCTACCTGATGGTTGCGAATGCCCAGCCCCGTGAACTGGTTCTTCGAGTTGAGTGCATAGTCGATACGCCCGATGTACTGGTCTGCCTTGGTTGTGACGACGGGATGGAAGATGTACGAGTACGGGCTCACGCCGGTGTTGTTGGGAAGCGGAACGAACGACTTCGCGAGACCTGCGGAGATGGAATTGAACGCGCTCGTCGGCACCTTGCCGCCCAGGGTATCCAGGCAGCCCGGCGTGGTTGTGGTGACGCCGCCAACCTTGGTGGTGACGGGTCCCCATGTGTTCGTCCCGTTGGGAACGCAGAGCGGATTCAGCGCGGCAAGCGCCGTGATCGTGCCCGGAATGACACGGCTGCTGAATGTGTCCCCAAAATGATTGGCTGTCGGCGAGTTCGCGGCGAGATCTTCGGTAAACGAACCCGTGAGGTTGGCTGCACTGAAAACATTGACCGAACCGCCTGCTTCCGGCACGACCTGGCGAATGCCCTGATAGGCGCCAAAGAAAAAGAGCTTATCCTTGAGGATTGGACCGCCGATGGTGCCGCCGAAGATGTTTTGGTGGAACGTCGCGACGGTGTCGGTCCGCTGGCCCGCCGCGTTGAACGACTTCTGGAACCAGTTGTTGGTGTTCAAGAACGTATCGCGGTAGAACTCGAAGATGTCGCCGTGAAAGCGATTGGTGCCCTGCTTGATGGTCGCGCTGACGATGCCGCCCGAGTTGCGGTCGTATTCGGCGTTGAGCGGACCGTCGATAAGATTGAACTGCTCGATGGCGTCGAGGTTGGGAACGATCGCGAGGGTGTTGAGCGCCAGGTCGTTTGCGTCGGCGCCGTTGATCAGGTACTCCGACTGCTGTGTCTGCGAACCGCTCACCGAGAAGGTGCCGAAGCGATCGCTTGACGCCTGCACGCCCGGAAGGGTGAGCTCAAGGAGCGTAAAGTTGCGCCCGATGAGCGGAAGTTCCACCAACTGCGCCGAGTTGATGACGTTGTTCAACTGCATGTCCGAAGTGTTGACCTGGACCGAGTCGGCCGCGACTTCGATCGTGTCGCCGGTGCTGCCCACCGACAGTTGGATCGGCTCGACGAACTCCTGGTCGATATTAAGCGTGATGCCCTTTGCTTCGAATTTCTTGAACCCTGCCATAGTCACCGTGACGGTATAGGTGCCGGTAGGCAACTCCGGAAAAAGGTATTCACCCTCCTTATTGGTCGTGGTGGTGAACTTGACTCCGGTCGCCTGATTGGTAGCGACAACCGCCGTGCCAGCGACCACCGCGCTTGAAGGATCGGTGACCGTCCCCCTGATGCGGCCGTTTACGTCCGAGGCGTGAGCCGACAACGCGGAAATTCCCAAAAGAACGGCGCAAAGGATGCTGAGCGCCGCTCCTCTTACAGAGCGCAAAGGCATAGTGAACTCCTGGAAGAAAAGATAATGAATTTCTCTACAGTGCAATTCTCGGGCCAATTCCGTGGCAAGAAGGAATTGCCAATTTTCCGGTAATTTTTTGGAGCGTGACTCGACAAAGAAATATCGCATTGCGACCTTGCGTGATATCTCATATGTTATATATGCGTGAGTTTCGCGAAATCATAGTGCCATACGATAGAAGTTGTGTCGGATCGATCACTGTCCCGACAGGCTCCTGGAGCAAATCCCCCTGGTACTGTGAGGCGGAAAAACTCGCTCAGTAGCGCTTTCTGGAAAAAACGGACATGGGGCGGAGGTTTCGCTACACACCTTCAGGGAAACTGTTCTAGCGGCGATTGTCGGTGGCGGGCTCGGGGTGGATGAGGACGCGGCTGACGGAGGGGTGGGAGGCGCGGAAGTCGCTTTCGAGCTCGGTGATGATGGCGTGGACGCGCTCCATGGGCAGGTCGTCGGGGAGGGTGCAGTGGCAGCGGATGTGGACGCTGTGGTCGTGGTCGGAGTGGGAGCGCGTCATGACAATGTCATGGATGTCGATGATCTCGGGAAACTTGCGGGCGGCTTCGCGGAGCGTGGCTTCGAGCGCCGTGGTGTCGCGGTCGGCTTCGGCGGGGTGGACGATGGTGGCGGGCTCGGACTCGATGTGGGTGAGGATGGAGGCGATCTCGGGCAGCTCGAGGCGCATGTCGGCTTCGAGCGCGGTGGCGATGTCGTGGGCCTGGCGGAGCGGCATGCGCTCGTCTACCTCGAGGTGCTGTTCGAGGTGTAAAGCGCCGTCGTATTGCTGGACGCTGACGTCGTGGATGGAGAGGTTGGAGCGGGCGGCGACGGCGCGGACGCGGTCGAAGATGCTCTCGTGCCGCGAGGCCATGGGGACGGTGTGGACGACGACGTCGGCCTCGGGGAGGCGGGCCTGGACGGCAGCGGTGGCGGCGAAGGTGATCTGCTCGGAGCGCTGGAAAGTGACCGTGCGGGGGATGCCGAGGGTGAGGTCGACGAAGTAGTTGGAGCCGGAGCGGCGGACGCGGACGCGCTCGACGGAGAGGATGTCGGGGGCGGCTTCGAGGTCGTGGACGAGGTTGGTGCGGATTTGTTTGCGGACTTCGGGGGGTGTGGCGTCGAGGAGCGAATCGATGGTTTGGCGGGCGAGGCGCCAGGTGACGAGGACGATGATGACAGAGACGGCGAGGGCGGCGATCGGGTCCGCGTACTCGAGGAAGGGGATGTGGTAGCGCTCGCCTGCGAAAGCGGCGAGGAGGCCGATGAGGACGGCGAGGGAGGACCAGATGTCGGTGCCGTAGTGGAGGGCGTCGGCTTCGAGGGCCTGGCTGCGCTGCTCGTGCGCGACGCGGTGGAGATTGCGGCTGCGGGTGAAGTCGACGGTGATCGAAAGCAGGAGGACGACGAAGGGCCAGATGGACCAGCGGAGATCGAGGTGGCGGTGGTGGACGATGCGGCCGATGGCTGCGACGGCGATCCAGACGCAGGAGCCGACCATGATGAGGATTTCAGCGGCCGCGGAGAGGTTTTCGAGCTTGCCGTGGCCGTAGTTGTGCTCCTCGTCGGCGGGGCGGTCGGAGATGCGGACGGTGAAGAGGGTGATCGCGGCGGCGATAAGGTCGATGGCAGAGTGCGCGGCTTCGGACAACATGCCGAGGGAGCCGGTGAGGATCCCGGTGAGGAATTTGAGCAGCGTGATGGCCGCGGCGGCGAGCACGGAGGAGAGCGCGGCGGAGCGTTTCGCGTCGCTGCGGCGCTGCTCCTCGCGGTTCATGCCATGCGTTGTCGTGCCGGGGGTCATGGGTGTGAGGATACACGCGGCGTCATGCTTTGCGGGCGTGGTAGAGGCCGGCGGCGTGGAGGAAATAGCCGTCCCAGGCGGGGGTGGAGAAGCCGGCTTCGGCGAGCATCTGTAGCATTTGTGACGGGCGGGGGAAACGGGCGATGGAGGCGGGGAGATAGCGGTAGGCTTCCGGTTCTCCTGAGACAAGGCCGCCGATGGTGGGCAGGACGTGGTGGAGATAGATGTTGTAGAAGGCCCCGCGGAGGCCCTCGGGGTGGTTGCATTCGAGGATACCGATCTGGCCGCCGGGGCGGAGGACGCGGTGGATTTCGGCTAATGCTTGCGAGTAATTTGTGAGGTTGCGGAAGCCGAAGGCTGCGGTGACGAGGTCGAGGGTTGCGTCGGCGAAGGGAAGGTGCATGGCGTCGCCTTCGATCCAGAGGGCATTGGCGGCGGCGTATTTGGTGCGGGCCCGGGTGAGCATTTCGGGGGAGAAGTCGAGGCCGGTTACGGGTTCTACTGCGCCCGGGCTGGTGGTGGGTTTGGCTTCTGAGGTTCCCCACTCATCGCGATGAGGCCGCGATGAATGGGCCACCCCGGCTTTTGTGGTCGGTGAATGGGCCACCCCGGCATTGGGGCGGAGGGTGAGGAGGGCGGCGGTGAGGTCGCCGGTGCCGCAGCAGATGTCGAGGATTTTTGCGGTGGGGTCTTTGAGGACGGACGAGAAGGTGCGGGCGGTGCGGTTCCACCAGCGGCGGTCGAGGCCGAAGGAGAGGAGATGGTTGATGCGGTCGTAAGTGGGGGCGATGGTGTTGAAGAGGGATTGGACGTTGGCGGCGGCGGTGGCTTCGTCGGGCTCGTTGGCCGTGCGGGCTCCGGGGGCGGGTTGGGCGATCATTCGGCGGCACCGGAGGCTGTGAGGACGATGCCCTGGGCGGCGGCGAGGAGTTCTTCGTCGGTGACGTCGCGGACGATGGTGGCGTCGCCGATGCCGACAGGGAGGATGAAAGAGCGGGTGCCGCTGCGGGACTTTTTGTCTTTGGCGGTGTTGGCGACGAGGGTGGCGGCGTCGGCTTTGAAGCCGCGCAGGGGGCCGTAGCGGCAGATGACGTGGGTCATGCGGTCGGCTTGCTCGCTGCTGATGGTCTGGCGAGTGAGTGCAATTTCGATGGCGGCGATCATGCCCCAGGCGACGGCTTCACCGTGGAGAAGCTGCGTGTAGTTCGTCGCCGACTCGATGGCGTGGCCCAGGGTGTGGCCCAGATTGAGGAGCATCCGCTCACCGGTTTCGCGCTCGTCTGCGGCGACGACGTTGGCCTTCATGCGGACGCTGGCGGTGACGACTTCGGTGAGGGCGGCGGGGTCTCCGGCGAGGACGGCGTCGCTGTGGGTGTCGAGGAAGTCGAAGAGGGCGCGGTCGCGGATGATGCCGGCTTTGATGGATTCCTGCAGGCCGGCGCGGAGTTCGGCGGGCGGAAGAGTCGCGAGGAGGTCGATGTCGGCGAAGACGGCCAGGGGGTGGTGGAAGCTGCCGATGAGGTTTTTGCCGGCGGCGAGGTTACAGCCGGTTTTGCCGCCGAGGGAGCTGTCGACTTGCGCGAGGAGGGTGGTGGGGATGCCGATGTAGCGGATGCCGCGCATGTAGATGGCGGCGAGGAAGCCGGTCATGTCGCCGATGACGCCACCACCGAAGGCGATGAGGATGCTGTCGCGGTCGGCGCGGGCGTGGGCCATTTCTTCGGCGAGGCGCTCGATGGTGGCGAGGCGCTTGTGCTGCTCGCCGGCGGGGATTTGGAGGATGGTGGGTTCGGTGGTGAAGCTGGCGGTGAGGGTGGGGCCGTGGAGCGCCCAGATTTCGGGGGAGGTGACGACGAAGAGGCGCGCCTTGGGGTTGTTGCTGAGGGCGGAGATGTGGGTCGCGAGGTTGGCGAGGACACCGGTGCCGATATGGACGTCGTAGGTGGCGGAAGCGGCGGTTACGGTGACGATTTGGGGCGGAGTCGGCATTGAGGTTAAGGATAGCAGTGGTGGGACGCGGAGGTTTGGTCGTGGTTGAACGGTTTGGGCGGTTGTGGTGATGTCGAAGGCTTGGCAGGTCCTTCGGCTGCGGCTCGCAGAAAGCGCGAGCCTACGCTCAGGATGACAAATTTGTGGTGGTTCGGGTTGGAACGAGCGTAGAGCTCAGAGCGGGAGAGCTTAGAGGAAAGACCGTTGGTGTTGAGGGGCGAGGGGGTGAGGTTTGAGGAGCGAGGGGTTTCAGGAGTTGTGAGTTGTGAGTTGTGAGTCTTGAGGGGGCTTGCGGAAGATCAGGGAGAGGCTGATGGTGACGCTGAGCACTGCGGCGATGACGGCGATGGAGGTGAGGGGGCCGATGTCGATCCAGTCGGCGGCCAGCATTTTTACGGCGGCGAAGGCGAGTACCGCGGCCAGGCCGTAGTGCAGGAAGCGGAGCGTGGCTAGCATCGCGGCGAGCAGGACGTAGAGCGAGCGGAGGCCCATGACCGCCATGATGTTCGAGGTGTAGGCGAGGAAGGGAATGCGGGTGATGCTGAGGACCGCGGGGATGGAGTCGAGGGCGAAGACTACGTCGGTGAGCTCGACGGCGAGCAGCGCGAGGAAGAGGACCGTCATCATGCGGCGGCCTTTATCCATGACGAAGAAGTGGTCCTGGCGTTCGCTGACCGGTTGGAGGCGGGTGATCCAGGCGAGCCAGGCTGGGGGTTGGTCGGTTTCCGGATGTTTTTCGGGCATGAGGAGACGGATGGAGGCGATCAGGAGAATCAGCGCGAAGGCGTAGCTGACCCAGTGGAAGCGGGCGAGCAGGCCGAGGCCGCCGGCGATGAAGGCTCCGCGGAGGACGATGGCCCCGAGGACTCCCCAGAACAGCACGCGGGGCTGGGTGGCGGCGGGGATGCGGAAGATGCGGAAGAGCAGAAGGAAGACGAAGAGGTTGTCGATCGAGAGCGCCTCTTCGATGGCGTAGCCGGCGAGGTACTGCATGCTGCCGTCGCGGTGGTAGAAGGGGACCAGAATGGCCGCGAGGACGAGGGCGGCGGTGGTCCAGAGGATGGTGGCGTAGATGGCTTTGCGGTGAGTGTCCGGGACTGCGAGATGCAGGAGGTATTCCAGTCCCAGAAGGGCGAGGATGGCGACGTGGAAGTAGAGCCAGGGCATAAAGGCAGTGGGTAGAGGATAGAGTGTAGAGCGTAGAGAGAGCAGGAACGGCAGCGACGATGAGCCCTAGTGCTGGTCGATGAGGCGGACCATTTCGAGGAAGAGGTCGGCGGAGATTTGGAGGCTGTGGGGGCTGATTTTGTCGATGGTGTCCTGGGCCGTGTGGTGGTAGCCGTCGGGAGAGGCGTTGGTGTGGGGGCCGTAGTCCATGTCGATGAGGTCGAGGACCGGGACACCCCGCATTTTGAAGGGGAGATGGTCGTCCTCTACCGTCTGGGTGTACTTGAAGACGTAGGCGGAGTGGCCGGTATTCTTCGCTGCCTCTGCGAGCATGTTGGACAGGTCGGGTGAGGAGTTCAGTTCGCGGTCGATGTTGAGGTCCTTGTCGCCGATCATGTCGGCAACGAGGAAGGCTTTGATTTTCTTGAGGGTGCCGTCGCCGCTCCACTTGGCGGCGAGGTGGCGGGTGCCGTAGAGGGAATCGGATGGGCCCCACTGCTTGATGGCCTCTTCGCCGTCGTCGAAGACCAGCCAGATGGAGTAGCCCTGGGGCGGATGGGCGCGGAAATACTCGCCCAGCGCGATGAGCAGGGCAGTGGTGCAGGCGCCGTCGTTGGCGCCGACGAAGGCGATGTCCTTGAGCGGGTAATTGGTCTCGTAGTGAGAGGCTATGACGATGACGCCGTCTTTCTTGCCGGGGTAGCGCACGATGTAGTTGCGCATCGGGACCACGCCGATGGGGGTGTTGGGAGTAAAGGAGTCGGTTTCGAACTGGCCGTGGGCGATCTCGGGAGCGAAGTGGGCCTTGATGAACTTTTCGGCGGCGAGGTGGCCGGGGGAGCCGACGTAACGCTTGGGAGCGGCGGCGAGGTACTCCTTTGTGAGCATGTAGACGTGCTCGCCGCTGATCGCGCCGGTGTGGGACTGGGCCGTGGCAGGCCGGGGCGCGAAGGAAAGCAGCGCGAGCGAGAGCAGCGGGATGAGGTGAGGGAAGGTCATGCGGGCTTCTCCTTCTTCTTTCGACGCTTGGGATGGACGAGGAAGGCGACCAGGACGCCGATGAAATACAGGACCAGCATCGGAGAGGCGAAGAGGGTCATGCCGATGGGGTCGGGTGTGGGGCAGATAACGGCGGCCACGAGGAAGATGGCGAGGATGGCGTAACGAAAGTGCTTGAGTAGGAAGCGCGCGTCCACGATGCCGAAGAGGGCGAGGAAAAAGATGAGGACGGGCAGCTCGAAGGTGATGCCGAGGCCGAGAATGACGGCGAGGAAGAAGCCGGTGTAGTCCTCGATGGTAATCATGTGGGTGAAGTTCTTGCCGAAGCCGTCGATGAGCACGACCATGGCGTCGGGCAGGACGTAACGATAGCCGAACCATACGCCGGACAGGAAAAGGGTGACCGTGGAGGCCATGAAGGGAAAGACGTACTTCTTCTCGTTGGCGTACATGCCGGGAGAGATGAAGAGCCAGACCTGGTAAAGGATGAATGGGCTGGCGATGATCGCGCCGCAGTACATCGAACTTTTAATGACGAAGTTGATGGCGTCGGTGGGGTGGGTCATCGTCATCTTGAGGCCGATGTCGAGCAGCGGCTTCTGGATGATGGTGAGCAAGCGGGCGCGGTAAATGTAGGAAATGATGAAGCCGATGGCGAGGTAGCTGAAGGACCAGAGGAGCCGGCGGCGCAGCTCTTCGAGGTGCTCCATGAGGCTCATGCCGGGGAGCTCGGCGCGGTCCTGGACGGCGTTGCGAGCGCGGTCGATGAGGTCAGTTGACATGCGTGACACGCTCCGCTGATTCGTCTATGTGCGGAGCTTGCGGGGGCGCGGTTTCCACAACGGGGATGGATTCGATGAGGGGGCCGATGTCGTCTCCGGAGGATGTTTGGGGG
>Ga0209483_1000685_pt1 | contig 27893 bp, 26 predicted proteins | sample NGEPerA_FD_184508 | JGI IMG/M metagenome (GOLD analysis project Ga0209483, IMG submission 184508) | Arctic peat soil microbial communities from the Barrow Environmental Observatory site, Barrow, Alaska, USA - NGEE PermafrostL2-A... | ecosystem: Environmental > Terrestrial > Soil > Wetlands >... | reverse complement strand
CGCTGAAAGCGGGAAGGTCTCCCAGGTCTGGCAGGTTGAGCCAAAGGACGTTTCTACCTCCGGCCGCCGCTACAGCCTCGATTTCGCTCGCGATGTTGTCGGCCGCCGTAACCGGGTTCTGGCCGTTTGAGATATCGTTCGCTCCACCCCAGAAGGTGTACAGGTCACTCGCCGACGCCCCGGTTGGGTTGGCGGCGAGAAAAGCGCCGACCTGGTTCGCCATGTCCTGCGGGTTTGCGCCGCCGGTCATGGCGCTCCCGACCGCGTAGTTCGTACCGCCGCCCGGTGCGAGAAACGGTGAAGGATCCGCCACACCCAGTTTTGCGGCGAGTTGATCGATCCAGAGGCCGGTTGGGCCTCCGCCGACCTGCGGGTTGGTAAAGTAGCCGACGGGAAACGGGACACCCGCCACATTTCTGGTGGCGTAGCCCAAACCGGGCTCGGCGCCAAGCGTGGCGATGGAGGCGTTGCCGGGATCGCTCAAGCTGTCGCCGAAAGACACGATCCCTGTGATCTGGCTGGGATCAATGGTGGTCGCAGAACTGACGCTGCATTGGACGAGGAAGGCGGCTGTCAGCAAGAGAGCGGTCTTGAGGCGCATTTCGACTCCTTGAGGCGGGGAAATCATGGGGTTTCGGGTGGTAACTTGGGCCTCGGAGAAATAGTAACCTGCGTCCGGAACTAAAGTGTTATGCCTTTTCGGAGTTACGTCAAGAAAAAAGATGGTTAAAGCGCACTTTGGGGCAGTGCAACAGGGTGTTGCGCCGGGGCTACCCCATCCTCTCCCCCGGAGACCTTTTGGCGCAAAACCTTGATTCGACTGGATTTTGCTTTGCAAAATCCTGATAACGAAGGGCCGCGATCCGGGAACGATGGACTGCTCGACCGGTTGATCGACTGGTTTAATTGTACAACGTTTGTCAAACTATGGAGCGAGCGGGTGGGATCCTTGGATGTGGAAGGGCAGAAAGATGCCCGCCTTCTGCGAGGGCTGGCTGCCGCCAACGTAAAGTTCGTACTCTCCGGGCTGGACGCCGCGGCTGCCGTCCGCGGCCACCAGGCTGAGTTGGCGTGGGTCGATGGTGGCTTGAACGGTCTTCGTTTCACCCTCGCGAAGATGAATTTTTTCAAATCCCACAAGGGCGCGCAAAGGCAGCGGCGGATGATTCGCAACAGACTTTGGCACAAGATAAATTTCGACCGTTTCATCGCCGTCGCGAGCGCCGGTATTCGTTACTTGCACGCTGACGTCGATAGGTTCACCCGCGTGCAATTTGCCGGTTGAAAGCTTTCCGGCGGTGTAGTCGAAGTGGGTGTAACTAAGGCCGTAACCGAACTCGTATAGAGGTGTACCGGCGAAGTAGCGGTAGGTGCGGCCCTTCATCGAGTAGTCGGCGAAGGGTGGCAACTGGTCCGTGCCCGCATAGAACGTGATCGGCAGGCGCCCGGAAGGATTATTTTCGCCGAAGAGAGTTTCGGCGATCGCCGTTCCGCCGGCTTCGCCGGGATACCAGGCTTCGAGGATGGCAGCCGCTTTTTGCGCCGCCCCTTGCAGGGCCAGCGCGCTGCCGTTCATCAAGACGATGACGAGCGGCTTGCCGGTGGCTGCGAGCGCGGTCACAAGTTGCTGCTGGGCCGCGGGAAGTTCGATGGTGTTGCGATCGCCGCCATTGAACCCGTCTACGTGGAGCGGCATCTCTTCGCCTTCGAGTTCGGGACTAAGCCCGAGGAATGCGACGATCATGTCCGAGTGAGAAGCGGCGGCGACAGCCTGGTCGCGTAACACTTTGACCGGAGGCTGCCAGTTGAACGTGAGACCTGCACCGAAGTGGGGCGCGTCGTGAGTGTACTCGATGCAGACCGCATGGGGTTTGGCGTCGGCGAAGGTCAGATCGAACGGCGGAGTCGGCGCGCGGCGTCCGCGGCGGGCGGCGTGACTGAAGTCGTACACCAGCGTGCCGTCCAGCCATACCTTGACCGTTTCGGTGTCGTCACAGGTGCTGGATCGGCACATCGACTTCGACTGGAATGGCGCCGCGCCGATGGGAGGCGTAATATACCCGGTCCAGCGCACGGAGAAGTTTTTGCTGGAAACGCCTCCCATCGGCGCGGCGCCATTCCAGTCGAAGTCGATGTGCCGATCGACGCGGGCGCTGGCTGGCTTGCCGCTGAAGCCGGTACCGTTGAAGAACTCGGCTTTGAGGCCATGCTCCGAGGTCTCGTTGTCTTCCGGGGAGAGAAGGGTTTCTGGGACAGGCACCGGAATACCTTCCGCATAGGGAGAACCCTGCGCGTAATGGATGTGTCGGGGGAGGCGCTCTTGCAGAGCGGCGAGGGGCGTCACCGGATGCGAAGCGATGGCGTTGTAATTGCCCTCGAGCGCCGGAAGCGCGGCCGCGTTTGGACCAATGACCGCGATGGTTTGAAGTGACTTGCTGAGAGGCAACGTAGCATGATCGTTCTTGAGCAACACCATCGATGCGCGCGCGGCTTGAAGCGAAAGCGCGGCGTGGGCCGATGAATCGTTCTCGGAAAACGGAATCTTGCTGTAGGGAACCTGCGCCGGAGGGTCGAACATGCCGAGACGGAAGCGAGCGGCGAACAGCCGTTTGACTGCGGCGTCGATCGCGTCCTCGCCAATCAGCCCCTCAGCGACTGCGTCGTTGAGCGCGGCAAACTCAGTCCCGCAACTGAGGTCGGTGCCGGCCTTTACGGATGCCGCGGCGGCATGTGCCATGTCCACGGCGAACTTGTGGCCGACAGCGACGTCGGTGACAACAGGTTTGTTCATGTAGTCATCCGCACCGCATTCGATCGCCACGATGCGATCGTTGGAATTAACGAGCCCGGAGACAAGCACAACAGGTATTAAACGAGTATCTGGATTTCCTTTGATTTTTCGACATACTTCAAATCCGGTGAGACGAGGCATCTTCACGTCCAGGATCACCAGATCGGTGGGCTTGCTGGTGAAAATGTCGAGGGCTTCTACTCCGTCCCGTGCGGTTATAGGGTAGTATCCCTCTCCTTCCAATATCTCCGCAAACAGTTGACGATTGCTTATATCGTCATCCGCGATCAAGATCGTGGCAGTCGTTGCTGCATTGGTTGACGTTGACAAAGTGGCCTCTTTCCACTTGCGGTCCCGTCACTTAAGTGAGGGAGTACATGTCCTTCAGGAATGACGCAGGTATTTGGCGGAAAATGTTCGTTGCGTCCTCAGCGACCACCGTCGGGAACATTGCCTCGGGCAGCGGAAAAGTGTGGTGTGTGAGACATCCGAAATTTGCCCCGAATTCAACTCTGTGTGTGGGCGGGTGCGATTCCCAGGAGGACTTAGGCCAATCGGATTGTTGGCAGTTCCGGCACATGAGCAACTGAGTGAAATCGTATCACTCATCAAGGACTATATTTACGAGCAATCCTTCAATGAAATGGCTATGGCTATCGCTCGCGCAGGCTCGCAAGTCCTCTGTCAGCTTATTTTCGGGCGTTTGGAAGACCGTCTTTGCGGCATTAAGCTCGACCAGTTTGCCTTGGAGAAAGAAGCCGACATAGTCGGCGATCCGCGCAGCTTGCAGCATGTTGTGCGTCACAATGACAATCGTGCAAGACCGGCGAAGGTCGAAGATCAAATCCTCGATCTTGGCGGTGGCGATCGGGTCTAGTGCGGAACATGGCTCGTCCAGAAGAAGCACGTCGGGCTTCACGGCCAATGCGCGAGCTATGCAGAGCCTTTGCTGCTGTCCTCCCGAAAGAGAAAACGCGGATTCATGAAGCTTGTCTTTTACCTCGTCCCAAATGGCCGCCCTTTGAAGGCTTTCTATAACAAGGTCGGAAATTTCAGAACGCTTCGCCATGCTGTTGACGCGAAGGCCGAAAGCGACGTTGTCGAATATGCTCTTGGGAAATGGGGATGGCTTCTGAAATACCATGCCAACGCGACTGCGGAGACTTGTGGGAGAGAACTGTAGAAGGTCAGCCTCTCCAAACCGCAAGGTGCCCATCAGACACTCTCCTAGTAATGCAACGTCGTTAGGGCCTGGAGTTCTTTGTCGACGACTGGCTTTGCAAGCGGCGCGTAGGAAAGCGATTGGGTCAACTTCTGCCCATCCGTGATTCCCCATTGCAGAAATGCCTTTAGGGCCGCACCCTTGGCTTTATCGCTGATGTCCCGAGGAACGAGCATCCATGTGAAACTCGAAATCGGATAGGTGGCGGCGCCGGGTGCATTTGTGATGGAAACGCGGAAGTCTGCCGGCATGTTCTCGACGGCTCCGGCAGCAGCAGCCGTGACGGAATTCAAGTCTGCTTTGACGAACTTGCCCGAAGCATTCTGGACTTGGCCGTATGTCATTTTGTTCTGAACCGCGTAGATGAGTTCGACATACCCGATGGAGTTGGGGGTCTGGCGCACGAAGCCAGCGACGCCCTCATTTCCTTTTCCACCAATGCCAACCGGCCAGTTCACTGATGTATCGACACCGACCTTGCTCTTCCACTCGGGGCTAATCTTTGCGAGGTAGTCCACCCAGACATAGGTGGTGCCGCTGCCGTCAGAACGATGGCATACAACGATCTGATTTGCTGGCAGGCTTACACCAGGATTCGCTTTCGCTATCTCTGAATCATTCCATTTCGTGATCGTGCCGAGGAAGATTCCTGCAAGCGCGTTTGGAGTGAAGTTGAGGTCGGCTGTCACACCGGGGACGTTATAAACAGGGACGTCCGCTCCCAAAGCGACCGGAAAGTGAAGCACGTCCGTTCCCAGCTTGGTTTTGGCGTCGGCAAGTTGCTTGTCGGTCATTGGACCATCGGTGCCGCCAAAATCAACGGTTCCGGCCGACACCTGCCGAATGCCTCCGCCAGACCCGATCGACTGATAGTTGATTTGCACTCCGGGATGGAGCTTCACGTATTCGCTGCTCCACATGGAATAGAGAGGATAGGCGAAAGTGCTTCCCGCGCCGTTGATGTTGATCGAGTCGGGGCCGCTCTTGCAGGCGGTAAGCCAGAAGGAGGCCGTAGCGGTCAGGACAGCGATTACCAAAAGGCGTCGGATCATGAATTCCTCGGTCCGCAACGTTCACGTTGCATTAGTCTATGCGTGTACACGCATAGACACTTTATCCGTGAATTGTAAACGCACGATGAATGCTAAAGCGAATCGCTGGGAGAAATCGATGGGAACCTTTACTCTAATAGCAGCACTGCCAATGGATAATCTCGCCTCATATTTCAAGGGTTTAGCCGACGAAAACCGGCTCCGCATCCTCAATCTTCTCTTTCACGGGGAGCTCTGTGGGTGCGACATCCAACACGTCTTGGGAGCATCCCAATCGAATGTGTCGCGGCACTTGGCCTATTTGAAAAACGCCGGACTGGTTTCGGACCGCCGCGTGGCGAACCGGGTGTATTACAGCCTGGCTCAAAGAGACGAGCCCAAAATGGATGGCCTCTTTAGGTTTCTTGAGGGGATCTTTGGCAATAATCCGCTGGTGGCAAAGGACCATAAGAAGCTACTCTCAGCTATCAAAGATGGTGACTGCTCGGTCAGCGAGGCTCCTGCCAAGACTCCATCTCGAAGTTCAAAACGTGTTGCTAAGAAGGCTTGAACCACCCGCGTCTCCACTCATTCGCTTCCCTCGATAGCCGCGGTCAGCTGAATCGCGTTACCCCGAGGCAATTCGAGCGATAGGAGAGCGGCAATCAGAACCATTACCGCTGAACCCCAGAGACAGCCCTGAAATCCGGCCCTCTGGAAGATGAGTCCCGACAACAAAGTGCCGAGTAGCCGTCCCCCGGCGTTTGCCATGTAGTAGAAACCCACGTTGAGAGCGACGCTGTCTTCATCTGTGTAGGCGAGCACCAGGTAGGAATGAACTGCCGAGTTGATCGCGAAGACTACCGCGAATGCGGCCAGGCCAACCATAAGGGCGACACTCGGATTCATGCCCTCGCGAAGCGCTCCGATCAGGCCGAGCGGTATAACCAACAAGATGAACGCCCAGTGCATTGCCGCCGGCCCATCAACCTTTTCCTTTCCAATCGACCGAAGGATATCCGGGACGAACGCTTGGATAATGCCGTACCCCACAAACCAAAGAGCAATGAAGCCACCGACGCCCGTGAACGACCAGCCGAGTTGCGACAGGAACACGGGGAGTCCCACGACGAACCAAACGTCCCTTGCCCCGAAGAGGAAAAGTCTGGCCGCAGACAACCAGTTGATTGCGGCGCTCTTCGAGAAAAGAGCGGTAAACTTCACCTTTTTCTTGGAACGTCCTATCTCGGGCGGCAATGCAGCAACAGTGCCAATCAAGACCACCACTAAGCCTGTTGCCATAGCGCCTAGCGCACCGACAAAGCCGAGCGTCGCCAGCAATAGACCTCCAACGAAGAATCCGGCTCCCTTTAGCGCATTCTTCGATCCGGTGAGGCGCGAAACCCATTTGAAAAGCGTGCCTTCGGTATCGTCAGGTACTACAACTTTGATGGCGCTCTTGGCGCTCATCTTCGTTAGGTCTTTTGCGATCCCGGAGAGCGCCTGAGCTGCCATGACATAAATCACAGAAGCGGTACGTGCCCACGCTGGCTGCAACAATGCGAGCATGAGCAATGCGAGAATCTGGAGAATCAAACCGCCGTACAGCGTCGTTTTCAGACCTGAGCGAGACGCAATCCAGCCACCTAGCAGGTTCGTGACGATGCCAAAGAACTCATAAAACAGGAACAAAAAGGCGATCGCGATGCCACTGTATCCAAGCTTGTAAAAATGCAGAACGACAAGCATCCGCAGCGCGCCGTCGGTCAGAGTGAAGCCCCAATAGGCGCCCGTCACGAGGGCATAGCTGCGGATTCCGGTCATCGTGCAAAGCCTCTCAAGCCGAGACCGGGAGTGACGCAGCGACCTTCGCCGTCAGCTCCACCATCCGGTTTACATAGCCCCATTCGTTGTCGTACCAAGCCAGTATCTTGACCTGAGTTCCATCGACCACCATCGTTGAAAGAGCGTCAATGATCGAAGAGCGTGGGTCATTAAGGAAATCGACTGAAACCAGAGGCCGTCCCTCATAACCGAGAATCCCAATAAGTTCCCCCTCTGCCGCGGTCTTAAGGAACGCATTTACTTCCTCAACGGTCGTAGGCCGTTCCACTTCGAACACGCAATCCGTAAGTGAGGCATTGAGGAGTGGGACTCGTACAGCGATTCCGTTAAGCTTTCCCTTCAACTCCGGATAGATAAGCGCGATGGCGGTCGCCGAACCGGTGGTCGTCGGAACCAACGAAACAAGCGCGGAGCGTGCGCGTCTGAGATCTTTGTGTGGGGCGTCAACCATAGTCTGCGTGTTGGTCACGTCGTGAATGGTCGTAATCATGCCGTGCTTGATTCCAAGGCTTCCGTGAATCACTTTGACGACGGGAGCAAGACAATTCGTTGTGCAGGATGCGGCAGTGATGATGTCATGGATTTTTGGATCGTAGAGATTGTCGTTGACTCCCATCACCACATTGAGAGCGTCCTGTTTCACCGGCGCAGCGACAATGACTTTCTGAACGCCCCGCGCGAAATAGGGCTCCAGTGCTTCGCGCGTCAGCATCTTTCCACTGCACTCAAGCACAATGTCCACAGCAGATGATTCCCAGGGCACTTCCCCAGGTTTCGACGCTTCAGTGAATGCGATCTCATGACCTTCAACAGAGACGCTATTCTCGCTGGCTACGATTTGCTTCGCCCAGCGTCCATGTACACTATCGAATTCGAGCAAATGCGCGGCAGTCGCTGGCCCACCTTTGACTTCATTGATATGCACGATCGACAGGTCATCCCGTCCCCATGCTGCGCGAAAGGCCAACCTGCCCATTCGGCCGAAACCATTAATACCAATACGTGTCATACACCCTCACCAGAATGATTTGTGGAGCAAAGGATTCGCCTTGCTTATCTACTTGCAGCAGGTCGGCCCGCAGCAAGACTTCTCCGCGTCTGTCGAGGGCTTTATCGCATAGACCTTCACGCTTGCAGCGGCCGCGTTGACGTCATACTGCGAAAGCAAGGTTGTCAGTTCCTCGTGCAGCGTCGGGGACGCGCTCGGTACCGGCGCGCAGCAAGCCTCTTCTGCAATCTGGAAAGGACTGTCAGCATCCATCGAGGGCGAACAGCAGGCCGCCTGGTTCTCGACCTTGGCATAGGCATCCAGATCGGATTTGCTGTCGACAATCTCAACGTGTTCGAAGCCAGCGGCCAGGAGACCCGCGCGGTAGTCGTCGATCCTGATGGCTCCAGCAATGCAGCCGACATAAGCAGCCATGCTTTTCGCTACTGCCTCTGGAAGGTCATGTTTCAATGCGATATCGCTCAGTGCAACCCGTCCACCGGGTTTGAGCACTCGCGCGATCTCGCGGAATACCGCTGGTTTGTCTGGAGCAAGGTTGATGACGCAGTTAGAAATGATGCAATCGACAGACGCATCTGGAAGCGGAATCTGGTCAATGGTTGACTGATAGAACTCGACATTCTCGTATCCGCCCGACTTGGCGTTTGCTCGTGCGCGTTCGATCATTGCCGTAGTCATGTCGATGCCAATGGCACGGCCTTCGGGACCAACCATCTTCGAAGCAAGAAATACGTCCAGGCCCCCGCCGGAACCGAGATCAACCACGACTTCCCCTGCCCTGATGTGAGCGGTTGCAGTGGGGTTACCGCATGAGAGGCCCATATTTGCGTCCGCAGGGATAGACGTTAGCTCTTCGGCAGAATATCCGAAGGCCTCCGCCACAGCCTGCACTCCTGCGTGATCGTTAGAAAGCGTACTTTCGGCTACTGCCCCATACTTCGATTTAACCGACTCAAGAACCTGTTCTGTCATGTCACCCCTCCAAAAACATATCTGCCACGACGACTATATTGATTGCAAACACATCCGTCAAGGCGTATAAGTAACTTATGCCAGCTAAAGCAGCAGCATTCAATACGGAACGCTTCTTCCAGGCGCTTGGTGACAACACCCGCCTCCGTTTGCTCAACCTCATGGGTGACCAGGAAATCTGCGTCTGCTACTTCGTCGAGATTCTGGGACAGGCACAACCAAAGATATCGAGGCACCTCGCTTATCTTCGGAACGCCGGCATCGTCGATGCGCGGCGAGAAGGGAAATGGATTCACTACCGTATCGTCATGCCGCCGAACATCGGCGCGGCCCAAGTCCTTCGTCAGACTTTGACATGGCTCAAGGATGAGAAGTCCATGCAAGCCGATCGTGCGCGACTCTCGAAAGCATGTTGTGTTCCGGCAAAATTCGCGTCTCTTCAAGGCGCCCCATTGCCGACCGCCGTCAGTTCTCTCGTAAACATCAACTAAGAACAATTCTCATCTTGCCCATCGAGCAACGCTTTCGCTTGTCAGCAGTGTCTCAACGCGGCCTTTGATTTCATCACGAATTGCACGAACCTGTTCGAGCGGTAGGCTCTTCGGATCTTGAAGCGGCCAGTCGTCTCGACGTAGACCTGGAACGTACGGGCACTTGTCGCCGCATCCCATTGTGACAAGTAGTTGAGCGCCGCGGGCAAGTTCCTCCGTCATCTTCCGGGGCTTTGCTTCGCTCAGGTCGATACCGACTTCCTTCATCACGGACAGCACTTCTGGATGTATTCGCGAAGCCGGTTCTGTTCCCGCAGAAATGGCAGTCGCCTTCTGTGGATCGGCCAGTTGATTGAAGAATGCGGCGGCCATTTGCGATCTGCGTGCATTGTGAACGCAAGCGAAAATTACGGTCAGCATCATCTCTCCTTTCGGCCACATCAGATAAGGACATATCCGCAAAGCTGACTATATGAGTTGTCAACACATTCGTCAAGGCGTATAAGTGATTAATGGCGACAAATCCCTCACCGTCGAATGCTGAACCCATCCAGCCCTACACGCAAGGTCAAATCTGCGCACCGCTTCAGCGGAAGAGGCTTTCGTTCCTCGATCGTTTTCTTACGCTGTGGATATTTTTGGCGATGGCCGTTGGTGTCGCGATTGGGCGCTTCATCCCTTCGACTTCGGAGATCGTGAACCGCTTTCAGACCGGCACGACGAACGTTCCTATTGCCATCGGACTTATCATCATGATGTTCCCTCCGCTGGCAAAAGTTCGCTACGAAAAGCTCGGGGAAGTCTTTCGCAACAAACGTGTGCTCGGTTTGTCATTGGCTCAGAACTGGATAGTCGGCCCGGTGCTGATGTTCCTCCTCGCGATAGTCTTCCTGCGCGGTGAGCCCGATTACATGCGTGGGCTCATTCTCATCGGCATCGCGCGTTGCATCGCGATGGTCCTGGTCTGGAATGAACTAGCAGAGGGTGATACGGACTATGTTGCCGGCCTTGTCGCCATCAACAGCGTCTTCCAAGTCCTCTTCTATAGTCTCTACGCCTGGGTCTTCCTGACCGTCTTACCGAAGTGGTTTGGTCTTGAGGGTAGCGTTGTTCAAATCGGCATCGGTCAGATTGCTAAGAGTGTCGGCATCTATCTTGGAGTTCCGTTTGTTGCCGGATTCATCACACGGTACATCCTGATCCGTCTGAAGGGGGAGGAGTGGTATCGGACCCGCTTCATCCCACGCATCAGCCCACTCACCCTCGTTGCTCTGCTCTTTACAATCCTCGTGATGTTCTCGCTAAAAGGCAATCTCATCGTGCGGCTGCCACTCGATGTAATCAAAATCGCGGTTCCGCTCGTCATCTATTTCCTCGTCATGTTTTTGGTCAGCTTTTGGATGGGCAAGAAACTAGGCGCAAATTACGCACAATCTGCGACGCTTTCATTCACTGCTGCGGGTAACAACTTTGAGCTGGCGATTGCGGTTGCCGTCGCAGTATTCGGCATCAACTCGGGAGAGGCCTTTGTCGGCGTAGTCGGCCCATTAGTCGAAGTGCCAGCTCTCATAGGTTTAGTCAACGTAGCCTTTTGGATGCGAAAGCGCTATTTCACCCCACAGGAGCGGGCCTTACGCAAAGGAACACTTCATCCCCAGGCTCAAATGGACATCACGGCACTACCGAAACCTCAATCGCCGTACCCTCGACTTTTGGGGAGCCGGTATTATCCCCGTGTCGCGCATCATCGTTCCCACAACTCGTGTGGCACGGATCAAAGCTACTCCGAGGCTGTCCTCGTGAAGCATGACTTCGAGGTTTAGGGATCAGTTCGCCGATGGGTTGTCGTTCGGAGACAATATCTTTCTGGGATGCTCTTCATGAAGTTCGTGGTGCAGTTCGTCAACCTTCACTCTGGCCTTGTCCAAAGCCTTCTTGCCGGAAGACGTGATCTTGTAGACCCGGCGACTGTGCCCGCCAACATTTTTGAGGACAGACTTCAACAGACCGCTACGTTCCAGGCCATGTAGGAGGGGGTAGAGGGTTCCGGGACCGATGCGGTACCCATGATGCGCGAGTTCCTCCATCATCGCAAGTCCGAAGATGGGTTCGTGAGACGCATGTACGAGTACATGAATCCGTATGAGACCGAAAAAGAGTTCTCGCTGGTGATTGGACACAGATCAAATATACCTCCGCTTGACCAGAATCAAATGTCGATAGTGTACTATCGAACTTCGATAGCAACAGGTTTCGATGTTGGTAGGAGGCCGAAGCACCTATGAGGGGTCGCAGTCATTGCTTGAAACTCATGCTGTTCCTGCTTCTTGTGCTGATCGGCTCGCGCCTTTGGGCGCAGGGTCCTCCCTTCCAGACCGACGATCCGGTGCCGGTAGATTTCCAGAATTATGAGTTTTACGTCTTTGGTGCGGTCAGTAGCGCTCCTACTGAAATCGATCCAGTCGGTCCCGCGTTCGAGTTCAACTGGGGAGCGATTCCAAGGGTTCAACTGCACGCCGTGTTGCCGTTTGGAGCTATTGTTCCGCGGAGTCAAGGGACGGACGTTTCTCAAAGCGCTTTTGGGCTGACGGACACCGAACTTGGCGTGAAGGTCGCATTTCTGCTTGAGACGAAGACGCGGCCGCAGATCGGCATGTTTCCGATGTTCGAAGTTCCAACAGGAAGTTTCACCAAAGGCTTAGGCGTGGGAAAGACCTGGTATAAGGTTCCGCTTTGGATGCAGAAGAACATTGGGTCGTGGACGCTCGATGGCGGTGGCGGGTATGTACTCAATAGCCAGGAGGGATACGGAAACTATCCCTATGGCGGATTCTTGCTGAAGCGCAAGCTCGGGGAAAGGTGGGAGCTGGCTGGTGAATTGTTCGCGCATGGCGGCGAGGGCCCGGATATCCCTTACACCCGGCGCGCAACGTTTATAGACGCTGGCGGGTACTACCACTTCAAAAGAGAGGGATATCAACTGCTTTTTGCGTACGGGCATTCCGTTGCGGGCGAAGCAGAGAATTATGCCTATGTCGGCTTTTATAAGACTTGGGGAAAACAAAAAGACAGCGACGACAAAACGGCAAAAGACGCGCTGCAATCCGGCCAACAGCACAGATGAGATTTTCAACTCCCAATCCTAAAGACACGCACCATACCACTGAGGAGAAAACGCTAAATGGAGATTACGGAACGAGGTCTTTGGACCCTGATACATGGCATGGGATTTGGCGCGCTCTATCTGTTGGCGTGCTCCGGAGCTCTCGTGGAACTCTATCGGTTTGTGGGCCCGTCCACTCCAGGGGAGCTAACAGCCCGCAGTGAACGGTTCCTAAAGTTCTATCTGCTCACAATGGTTGTTCTCGCTTGGGTTGCCGTATTGACTGGCGCTTACGTTGTTTATCCGTGGTATCGGGCGGCAGCCCCTGCGGGGACCGTTGACCTCGCCGCGTTTCCGCAACGACTACTCATGTCCAGCCCCTCCACTACCGGATGGCACTCCCTCGGAATGGAGTGGAAAGAACATATCGCTTGGTTTGCGCCGATCTCTATCACGATGGCCGCATTCGTCTTCATCAAATATGGTCGCGACCTCAAGAATCACCGTCAACTTCGTGCTGGGATGCTCTCATTCGCTCTGGCTTCTTTTATTGCGGCAGGTGTCGCCGGGTTCTTCGGCGCGATGATTAGCAAGTACGCGCCGGTGCAGGGCGGTCACACGATTCAACTGAGTCACGGAGAAGAAAAGTGAACAATTCAGATCGCTCCCTCTCTTTCGGCGTTCCCGTCATCCCGAACGGTTCCGGCGTAGCTGCCATTCTTGCCGCCGCTATCGGCTGTTTCTCCCTGGCGGTCCTCGCCTTCGCCGGAGACAAATCAGTTGCCATAAAGAACATCCTCAACTTCTACAAACCGACTGGGCCACTCTCGGGTGTTACTACGGTCGCAATCCTTATCTGGTTCGTGGTCTGGGGATTACTTGAGTGGCGTTGGGGGAAAAAGACAGTTGTCATGGGACGCACGATTGCCGTTGCTTTCGTCCTGCTCGGCCTGAGTCTACTTCTGACATTTCCTCCAATCGTAGATATCTTCTGAAAAGAGTTCGCTCTGCGCTAGATAAGTCACGTCCACTTTGAGGTTCGCCATGTCAATGCCTTCGCAAGACTTCAATCAACGTCAGTCCTGGGGCATTCTGCTCCTTCGAGTGCTTGTGGGCTGGGTGTTTCTGTCAGAGGGTATCCAGAAATTCCTCTTTCCAGCCTCGCTGGGCGCAGGTCGCTTCTTGAAGATCGGTATCGTGGCCCCGCAGTTCACTGGACCGTTTGTTGGAGTCGTAGAGATTGTCTGCGGGACAATGCTCATCGTAGGGTTCTTCACGGTTCTCGCGACGCTTCCCCTTCTCATTGACATCCTTGTCGCTATTGCCACAACTAAGCTCAACGTCCTCGCCAAACAGGGGTTCTGGTCAACGATGCATGATGGGCGAACGGATTTCTGTATGCTGCTCGGTTTGATCGCGATCGTTCTTCTCGGTGCGGGTTCGCTCTCGCTCGATGCGCGAAGAATCGGCAGAATATCTCTCTAGCGCAGCGAAGCAGTGAGCGATTCGGCATTTAGCAGTAGACGGAGCGCGGTACGCGAGTTCTGAACGCAGAGCCGAAGGGCGCAGCTCCTGCACCGAAGCGGTGGCCGAGTGATCGTGCAAACAGGAGTTCGTAGAGACTGAACAAGCTGCCCCGACAGCATTCGAGGGTGGTCGCAAATCCACTTTCAGGCAAACCGTGCTCTCAGAACACAGTTTTCATCCAATCAGCACTCGGTCAACTCAAGCGCAGCTATCGGTACGTCCGCAACTGACAAAATGAACCATGACAATTAGGCTGGTACTGGCGTCAACTAAGAATGCCGCAGTAGATCCCGTTCTTGTCAAAGCCTCATGGATATCGACAGTTCAATAGACTTCAACAATTGCGGCGCGCTCTAAAGGCGCTAACTTCTTATACTTATCAACTATTCACCCAAGATGGCGAATCTGTTGTGAGAGCAGGAGTTCGGGGAGGAAAAGTAGTCGATGTCACACCAAATCGTCGATTTCCTGGCGATCTCGCGCGGAATCTAGCCAGGTTAGGTGTCGTCTATCGATGACAGGTTACGACGATCTGAGCTACAGGTACCAACGGATGTTGATGACCATAATCCGCTGGTTGCCACGCATCAGAAGAAGAAGCTTAAGTAGTTGGGCGCGCTGGTTATGGAGGGGTGTCTGCCACCAGTGTTTGACGACTAACTCGGGGATGAGGACGGCGATCTGGCGGTCGGGATGATCGCGTTCGACCTGCAGGATATGGTCGACCAGAGGCATCAGCACGAAGCGATAGGGCGAGGGTAGAAAGACCAGCTTTGAAACTGCCCCGCCCGTTTGGGCTATGGGTGCGGCGACATTGCGCTGCCACATCGCATTGACCTCGTCGCGACACTCTTCGGCGTCTACGTGAACGGCTTCGACTTGGTCACTTAGTTTCATGGCGAAACGCAGACCCTTCTCGGTGATGCGCGACCAACGATCTAGCGGGACGATCACCAGTGGCTGGGTGAGGCTGTCGACTCGGATGGGCCTGTCGATGACGATCTCGCTGTCGACGCCGGTGTAGTGGCGTTTAACAGCGAGCATGAGGAAGATAAGCGCTGGGATGAGAATCGCAACAATCCATGCGCCAGCGGCAAATTTAGCTACGAGCACGACAACCAAGGTAACGCCAGTCGCGACCGCACCGATTCCGTTGACAATCATGCGATGGAAGGAACTTTTTCCGCCTTGTTTCTTCCAGTGCATGACCATGCCGGCCTGGGAGAGGGTAAATGCCAAAAAAGCACCGATAGCGAAGAGCGGAATGAGGCGGTCGGTGATGCCGCCGAAGGCGATGAGAAGGGTAGCAGTAAAACCAACCAGAGCGACGATTCCATGCGAGTAAAGCAGTCGTCGTCCGCGAATTTTGAAGACGTGCGGGAGGTAGTCGTGCATGGCGATAGCGCGAGTTAGTCTGGGAAAGTCGGCGTAAGACGTGTTAGCCGATAGCGCCAGCACGGCCAGGATGGAGGCACTGCCGACGTAATAGAACCAGCCGCGTCCCATGACGGCGGAGATGAGTTGCGAGAGGATGCTCTGGTAGCCGGTCCTGGTGGGGTCTGTGGCACCGATGTTGTAGGCCCGGCAGAGCAGGGCGATGCCGCCAAGGAAGACCATCAAGAGCACGATAATGATGGTGAGGGTACGTTTGGCGTTGCGCTGGGTAGGATCGCGAAAGGCAGCGACTCCGTTGGAGACGGCTTCGACTCCGGTCATTGCGGTGCAACCGCTGGAAAAGACCTTGGCGAGCAACCACAACGAGAGCATCGACGTGGCGACCGGCAGATGAGGCGGGGCGATGACCGGAATCGGATGGCCATGAGACGTGATGACGCGGAAGGCTCCGAGCCCAATGACGAAGATCAACGTGCCGATGAACATGTACGTCGGGATCAGAAAGACGATTCCGGTGTCTTTCGTGCCGCGCGTGTTGACGAGCGTGAGAATGGCAAGGATGACGAGGCAGAAAGCGAGCGTGTGAGGCAGCAGTGAAGGGAAAGCCGAGGTGAGGGCCTCAACGCCGGCAGAGATGCCGACCGCGGCGTTGAGGATGTAGTCGATCATGAGCGCGGCGGCGGCGAGCAGGCCTGGGATCTCGCCGAGGTTTTCGCTGGCAACCGTGTAACTACCGCCGCCATTGGGGTAGGCGTCGATGGTCTGGCAATAAGAGAAGTAAACGATGGCCAACAGTCCAATGATGGCGAAGCTGATGGGGACGATGTGCGCGATGCCTGCCACGCCAAGTGGAATGAGAAGTGTGAGCGCAGCCTCGGGACCGTACGCTGCAGAACTTAACGCGTCGAGACCGAAGACGGGGATACCGGAGGTGGGGCCGATGTGTTCTGCGCGCTCTTCAGAAGTTGCGAGGGGCTTGCCGGCGACGAACTGGAAGAAGGACATGTTTGCTCCGGCAGCCACCTGCGAGCCAGTTGCAGCCTTTTCACAAGCTAATCCAAGAATACATAAGGAAGGCATAAAGTTTCGGAGCTATTTGCAACTCCATATAACCTCAACTCATCGACTTCTTCGCGGCGCTCTTCGAGACTGTTACGAAACTCAGTTCAGGAGAGGGTAGAAGGACGCAATTGCTCTCGCTGACGCTCTCGGGATTTGAATTGTGCGTTTTGTCGCTGCGCTCTATCAGAATTGATGAAGCGCTTCCATCAGTTTGGTTGCGCCGAGCACGTTCGTGATGCGCTTGAGGTTGTAAGCATGATGGCGATGCTGATTTCGGTCTGAGCGCCTGCCAGGCCTCTCAACAGCAGACGAGGATGCCCGAAGATGCGGTATTTGATTGTTCCGAAGGGATGCTCAACTGTGGTTCGCCGCAGCCTCATCGCTGCTGGGGTGGCACGCGCATTCATGCGGTTCAACGCGTCGTCATTGATGGAACGCGAGACCACTCGCCATGCAGACTTGGTACAGAGGGTTCGACTCGGGCAGGCTCTACAGTCCTTCACGGCGGCTTCGTAGCGGATCGTGCGCATAGGTAAGCGAGTGGCGCGCTTCGCATTCTATTCGTTGATCTCTTTCGTGCTCGCTCCATGCCTCAGGCCACACGACCCGCAGAAACGACGAAATGGTAATGCAAAGCCCCTTCCATTTTTGCGCAGAAAGGGCTTGTTGCATCGAGGGCATTTCCAATTGATGGTTCTATCCTGAAAGAACAATAACGTTCCGCCGAAGATCGCCGCGAAGGGAAATAGCAGATTATCGCCCCACTCTGTTATGACCAATTTTCCGACAGGAGCGAAGGCCACGAAAAAGAGGACGGTTGTGACTTGAAGTAGCCGGAGTTGTTTCCAAGGGGATGTTGACCGAACCATGCGAAGTGTGTACATAGGCACCTCAATGAGCGTGCGAAGCTGCCTCATCCAACTCGCGATTCAATTCGAGGACATTTACCCCCGGCTCGCCAAGTAACCCAAGCTGCCGGTCGATGGTGTGTTTCGCTACGAGCTGCCGCACTTCCGCTTCAGTCAGATGGCGCTCTCGAGCGATGCGAGGCACCTGAAACTCCGCCGCCGCCGGCGTGATGTCCGGGTCGAGCCCAGAACCGGAGGCGGTCACGAGGTCGATTGGCACCGCTTCATTCGGATTGTCAGGCTGCTCAGTAGCGACCGACGCGGCGACTCGATCGACCAACTTCTTACTGGCTGGACCGAGATTTGAGCCACCGGAGTTTGCGGCGTCATAGCCATTGCCGGCAGCCGACGGCCTCGAATGGAAATATAGCGGGCCGGAAAACGGCTGACCAATGATGCGCGATCCGACAATGGTATCGCCCTCCCGGATAAGTTGGCCGTTCGCCTTGTCGTGAAAGAGCAGTTGAGCCACGCCTGTGACGGCATAGGGATAAGCGATTCCAAAGATGGCCGTTGTAACGACCGTGTAGGTGATAGCGATTCTTATCTGATGACGCATAGTGATCCTCATGCAAGGTGAAGGGCTGTGATGAGCATATCGATGAGCTTAATTCCGACGAATGGTGCGATAATTCCGCCCCCTCCGTAGAGAATTAGATTGCGACGCAACAACGTCTCCGCAGACATCGGCTTGTAGCTCACTCCCCGCAACGCGAGCGGGATGAGCGCGATGATGATTAAGGCGTTGAAGATAACCGCCGACAGAATTGCGGATTGAGCATTCTTCAGCTGCATGATGTTCAGAGCAGCTAGCACCGGGAAGACCCCTGCGAACATGGCAGGAATAATCGCGAAATATTTGGCGATGTCATTTGCAATTGAGAACGTGGTCAACGCGCCCCGAGTCATCAGAAGCTGTTTGCCGATGCCTACAATCTCGATGAGCTTAGTTGGATTCGAGTCGAGATCGACCATGTTTCCGGCCTCTTTCGCTGCTTGCGTGCCCGTATTCATCGCGACACCTACGTCTGCCTGGGCAAGCGCCGGAGCATCGTTGGTGCCATCACCAGTCATCGCTACAAGTTTTCCTTCAGCTTGTTCGCGACGAATCAGGTCCATTTTGTCTTTGGGCTTTGCTTCGGCCAAAAAGTCATCTACGCCGGCTTCTCTTGCGATAGCCGCCGCTGTCAACGGATTATCACCCGTGATCATGATCGTACGAATTCCCATGGAACGTAGCTGAGCAAAACGCTCTTTCATGCCTCCCTTGACGATGTCCTTCAAATGAATCACGCCGAGGGCGCGATCGTTCTCGGCAACAACAAGGGGGGTTCCACCACTTCGTGCAATAACTTCTACCGTTTCTCGGACTGCGGCCGGGAGTTGTCCGCCCTTCTCTTTGAGAAATGCCGCGATCGCGTCCGTGGATCCTTTGCGAATGATCCGATTCTCCAGGTTTACGCCCGACATGCGAGTCGTAGCCGAGAACGGCACGAACTCTGCCTGTAGCTCACCGAGCTCACGCCCCCGCAGTCCATACGCTTCCTTGGCTAAGACAACAATGCTCCTTCCTTCGGGAGTTTCGTCCGGTAGAGAAGAGAGTTGCGCGGCATCGGCCAATTGCTCTTTCGTGACACCTGGGGCCGGGATGAACTCAGACGCTTGCCGATTGCCCAGCGTAATGGTGCCGGTCTTATCAAGAAGCAGTGTGTTGACGTCGCCTGCCGCTTCCACGGCTCGTCCTGACATCGCAAGCACATTGTGCTGTACCAGACGATCCATTCCGGCTATGCCGATCGCGGAGAGTAAGCCGCCAATGGTGGTCGGAATCAAGCACACGAGCAGCGAGATCAGGACAAATACGGATTGAGGCGCGGTCGAATAAATCGCGATGGGCTGGAGTGTCACGACCGCCAGGAGAAAGATAATCGTCAGGCCAGCGAGCAGAATATTGAGAGCGATCTCGTTCGGAGTCTTCTGGCGCTCAGCGCCTTCGACCAACGCGATCATGCGGTCAAGGAATGTTTCTCCGGGATTGGACGAAATCTCAACCTTGATGTGATCGGAAAGAACTCGCGTCCCCCCAGTCACCGCTGAGCGGTCCCCGCCGGCTTCTCGGATTACAGGCGCCGATTCCCCCGTGATTGCCGATTCATCGACTGAAGCGACTCCTTCGATGACTTCGCCATCTCCTGGAATCATGCAGCCTGCAATGACGAACACGATATCACCCGCCCGCAATAGTGAACTGGCGACCTCCTCCGTCTGCCCGTTTTCCTTAAGACGGACGGCAGTGGTCTCCGATTTCGCTTTACGCAGTGCATCAGCTTGTGCCTTACCGCGCCCTTCGGCCATGGCCTCCGCGAAATTCGCGAACAGGACCGTGAACCACAGCCACAAAGTGATCTGTAGATCAAAGCGAAGGGTTCCATGGTGAGTGAAGAGGTCTTTGAAGAGATAGAGCGATGTGATGACGCTGCCGACCTCAACGACGAACATCACGGGATTCTTCATCATTGCTCGAGGATTGAGCTTTGAAAATGCGTCTCCCAAGGCGCGCCGAATGATTTGGACATCCCACAGTGAGCGTTTGCTGATATTTGCCATTATTTTCTGCTTTCTTTTCCCAACTAAAATGTCTTGCCGGCATGCAGGAGGAGATGTTCGAGGATCGGACCAAGTGACAATGCCGGGAAGAACGTCAGAGCTCCAACGATGAGAATCACGCAGACAAGTAGAACCGTGAACAGTGGGGTGTTCACTGGAAATGTGCCTGGCGATGCAGGAATGAGCTTCTTACGAGCCAAGCTGCCCGCCAGCGCAAGCATGGGCACAATCATTAGGAAGCGCCCAACGAGCATTGCGGCACCAAGCGACAGGTTGTACCAATGAGTATTTGCGCTCAGACCGGCGAAGGCCGAACCGTTATTGGCCGTAGTCGAGGTGTAGGCGTACAGAATCTCCGAGAATCCGTGTGGCCCGCTATTGCCCAGCGAGGCCAATCCGAGATTTGGCATCATCAGTGCGATGGCACTAAAACCAAGGATCGACAGTGGGAAGATCAGCACATAAAGCATGGTCATCTTTACATCAAACGATTCAATCTTCTTACCCAGATACTCAGGCGTTCGACCGACCATGAGGCCGGCAATGAAGACCGAGAGGATGACGAAGATCAACATGCCGTACATACCTGAGCCGACTCCGCCGAAGACGACCTCGCCGAGCATCATGTTGACCATTGGGACCATGCCGCCGAGGGGCATGTAGGAGTCGTGCATGGAGTTGACTGCGCCCGTGCTGGTATCCGTCGTCACCGTGGCAAACAACGCGGAGTTGGTAATCCCGTTGCGCACCTCCTTGCCCTCCATGTTTCCGCCAGGCTGAAGTGCTGTCGATTGTTGATTGACATGCATCGAGGCTGAGTGGAGTAGAGGATTTGCCTGTGCTTCGGAGTAATACGAAACCGCAACTCCAACGAAGAACAATGCCGACATCGCCGCGAAGACCGCCCATCCATGGGCCGGAGAACGTGTCATGCGGCCCATGGTGACAGTGAGCCCCGCCGGAATCAGGAAGATCAAGAACATCTCCAGCAAGTTGGTGAGGGGTGTGGGGTTCTCAAAGGGATGCGCGCTGTTCGCGTTGAAGAACCCGCCGCCATTCGTTCCCAACTCTTTGATGACTTCCTGCGATGCCACCGGTCCTTGTGCGATCGTTTGGGTTGTGACGGTTTGAGAGGTCGACTTCCCGTCGGCACCCACGGTCGTCACGACCTGAGGCTGAAGTAGTTTCGCTTGGTCGTATGGCCGAAAGTTTTGTACGACACCTTGAGAGACAAGCAAAAGGGCCATGATGAACGCCGTTGGCAGTAAAACCCAGAGGGAGGCTCGCGTCGTATCTACCCAGAAGTTTCCGAGGGTGTTCGATTCCTTACGCGAAATCCCGCGCACAAATGCCATTGCTAAGGCTATGCCGACCGCTGCTGAAAAAAAGTTGTGATACGCCAGCCCCGCCATTTGAGTGAGGTAGCTCATGGTGGTTTCCGGCACATAGTTTTGCCAGTTTGTATTGGTAGTAAATGAAATCGCTGTATTTAGCGCGAGATCTGGCGCGACGCTCGGCAAATGCTGAGGATTCAATGGCAGGTATTGCTGCAGCCTCTCCATCGCATAGGTGACCAGTAGAGTGACGACGCTGAAGAGCAGCATCGAAGTTGCGTACTCCGTCCAACGCATTTCCTTGGACTCATCGATTCCAGTCAAGCGGTAAATCAATCGTTCGATGGGTCGAAAGATAACGTCCGCGAACGTCTTTTCGCGTTCGAACACTTTGGCCATATATACGCCGAGCGGTTTCGCGCACGCAAATATCGCGGCGAAGAAGATAATGATTTGAATCCAGCCGTTGGCTGTCATGATTACGTTCCCCTTTAGAACTTTTCAGGCTGCAACAGTGCATACACCAGGTACACAAACAAGAAGGCGACGACGAGAAGAAGCACCACGTTTTCGATCACAGAGCCCCCTTCGCGCCTAGTCGTTCACAGCCAAAGACATAGGCGATAGATAGAACAAAGAACAATGTGCTGCCGATAACACAACCGATATCCCACATACTTCCTCCCTTACGTGCTCCTTACGAGCATTGCTACTGCGGCCTGATATTTGACCGTTCGGATTTTTGAGCGCACTCTCGCTCTTAGCTCCGCCATTGAACACCCTCTGTCCACGCAATCGTCCGCCCCGGCGTCGAGCACTTCAATAAACTCGCTCGGTTGCCTTAAAAGAACCAGGATTGATGAAGCAGCACCGGAAGCCCGCAGGGCAGTGCAAAATGCCGGAATCTCAATATCGGCGAGTGAACCGTCTGCGACTACGATCTCTGGTCGCCACGCTTTCGACTGCTCCAAGGCATCGCAGCCGCTTACGCTGCAGCAGACGAGATATCCGTCTGCCATAAGCACGGATTCCAATTCAGCGACTCGATTGTGGTCGGCACCAACCACGAGAATTCTTGAGCGCGTTATTGCTTTGATGTTCTGCATGCCGGGTCTCGTACTCCGTAAGACACAGCGATTACAACTTCTAACCGTCTAAGAAGACCGAAAAAAGTTCATATGAAAGCTATATGCGAACCTGACCTGCCCCTTGAAATCTCTCCCAGTTGAAGCTGGAGTTCTCTCGTAAATTTGAATTGAGGGAGCTGACGATGAAGAAGAGCCGGTATACGGAAGATCAGATCGTCGGGATTTTGAAGCAGCACGAGGCCGGGGTGAAGACGGCAGAGTTGTGCCGTGAGCACGGGATCAGCGTGACGACATTCTACAGCTGGAAGCAGAGGTTCGGCGGCATGGACGTGAGCAAAGAGTAGCGGCTGAAGGCGCTGGAGGACGAGAACCGGCGGTTGAAGCTGCTGGTGGCGGAGTTGAGCCTCATGGCGAAGCGCTCAAGGGCGTGATCCGAAAAAACAGCTGGAGCTTGCCGGTCTAAGAGGAGACGTGGCGTTCGTCTCGTCGGAGTTCCGGTTGAGCGAACGCACGGCCTGCAAGCTGCTGGAGATGGAGCGGTCAAGCTACCGGTATGAGCCGAGGCCGGACCACAACGCCGGGTTGCGAGAGGCGCTGGTGATGCTGGCGCGACAGAAGCCGCGCTATGGCTATCGGCGGCTGCATCTGAATGACTGGAGAATTGTTCTCGACTGCTACTGATTCAGCGATGATGAATCGTCTGAGGACGAGCTCTCATATCTGAGAATATTCCTCTTCAACAGGGGTCAATCGGTATCCCACCCAGGGATCGGTTATTAAATAGCGAGGATGCATCGAATCGCGCTCTATCTTTTTCCTCAGCGCCGCCACCAGCACTCTCAGATATTCAGCTTGATGCGTACTATGTGATCCCCAAATGGACTTGATAACGAATGAGTGTGTGAGCACGCGGTCGGCGTTCCGCAGGAAAAAAAGGAGCAAATCGTATTCGCGAGGTGTTAGGCGAACATCATCTCCACGAATGGTTACTTGGCGACTTAAAGTATTCACGTTGAAGTCCCCGACCTTAAGGAATTTCTCGTCAAGCGTCGATGATGATGCGAGACTTCTCACCAGATCAAGTCGGCGAAGGGCTGTCCGCACACGAGCCAACAGTTCGTCTATGCTGAATGGTTTCGTGACGTAGTCGTCCGCCCCGGCGTCGAGGGCACGAATTTTGGAATCGGTGTTCTCTTGAACGGACAACAGGATAATCGGCATCGAGGAGCATGCCCGGACACGGCGACATAATTCGATACCATCCATGTCTGGCATGGTCAGATCAGTAATGATGAGATCTGGTCCCCAATCGTCAAGAACATTCAAAGCGGCAATACCATCGTGTGCCGTCCGGATGTCATACCCGTTTGCAAGGAAGCTCGCGCGCAATGTTCTCGTGATCGCCGGCTCGTCGTCTACGACAAGGATCTTTCTTCTGTCTGTCGCCGTTTGATGGGGTGCCATTTCATTCCTCGCGAATGGGTATGCGGAATGTTACTGTTGTGCCTTTATGGGAGCCTTGTTCCGCCACCCAAATTGCTCCACTATGAGCTTCAACGATGGCTTTTGCAATCGAGAGACCAATGCCGAGTCCACCAGGGCTATTCGATCGCGAGTTGCTGACGTCCTTTCCACGGTAGAACTTTTCGAAGACTCGATCAACATCGGACGTTAAGATGCCGCTTCCTTCGTCTGAAACTGAAACTTCGACGTTAGCTTCTTCTCTCCGCGCACTCAAGATGATGGTTGAAGATTCTGGAGAGTATTTGCGAGCATTGTCGAGCAGGGTGTATATCACCTCGGCAAGCGCACGAACGTCTATATGCATTAGAGGAAGGCTTTCGGGAATGAGCACCTCTACTCGATGCCTTGTGAGCAACATTTGTGCTCTCTTGATTGCCGCTTGCGCGACATCCTGAAGCGAACCCCAGGTTGTCGTCAAAGTAAGATCACCAGCCTCGATGCGTGCCAATTCAACAAAGCTGCTGATGATCTGGTCAAGATGCAAACTTTCCTCGTCAACGAGCGTAATCAGCTCGACGGAAAGCTCAGTGTCAATAGTCTGACCGGCGCGTTGCGCTTTGCGCAATGTCGTCGCTGCGGCTCGAATCGATGTGAGTGGTGTTCGAAGATCGTGGGTGACGGCATCAAGCAATGCCGATTTCATTAAGTCGCTTCTCTTGATCGCTTCCGCGTTGCTTGCCTTCTCGAAGGCCGCTTGAAGCTCAAGATAAAGTCCTTCAACTTCTTGCTTGGAGGCTTCCGCCTCGATTGCCCTTTGCCGAGCGCGCGCAGAAAGCTGTCCCGTTACCAGCGCGGTGACCGAAAATGCACCTAGGGCCACCCAGTTTTGGGGGTCCGCGATCGTGAATCGAAGGATTGGAGGTAAAAAGAAAAAATTATAGCCGACCATCGCGACGACGCATGCCGCTAGCGCCGGACGGCTTCCCATATGGATCGCAGTAAAGAGAACTCCAAGCAGGAGTGCAAAACCGATCGTCGTGACATTCAGTGTTCGCTGAAGCGGCGCGAGGGCTAGGACGAGGACGGCGATAAGACCGATCGAGATAATCGTCCGTTGCGTAATACTGCGGTGCGGAATCGAATCGAAGAACTTCATCGCGGGCGCTACCCAAAACACCTTCAATTCATTGTATTGAAGGCAAGCTCCGTCTGCTGTAGCAAATCAGTTTTCAGACAGACGTTATTAGTCTCTCTCATATGGCTTTGATATGAACTTTTTGTGCTCTCGTAACGTGCTTCAGAGTTGTAATGAGTCCGGCTGTTGGAGGGCTTGAAGTATATGGAATCAGTTTCGACGGGCGTCGCTGTTTTGTGTCTGTTTGCGCCAATGGGTATCTCTCTTCTCATTTGGTTTCTCTATAACTTTCACCTTGAGAGCAAGCGATCTGCTCAAAGCCGGAAGCACACAATGGCTTTGATTCATCCTGGTTCGCTGGCGCCAAGAAGCGGCGTGAAGATGAAGAGCTTAGTCGTCGTGGCCATGCTTACGCTTATCTCAGTGAGCGCTGTCGGGCAGCCCGCATCGGCTTCGCGCGCGCCGCAGAGTGGACAAACTGACGCCCTTCAGAAAAAGGTCGAAGGCCTTGCAACTTTCACAGCCGCGTCCTATGCCGCCAGCGACCTGGGTAGTCAAGGTACACCGGACGCGACTCAGGCGGCGCCAGCGACCGCGCCTGCTGCGACAACTACTGCTGTGCCTGCGCCAGCTACCGCGCCTGCTGCGACACCTACTGCTGTGCCTGCGCCAGCTACCGCGCCAGCCCCGCTTTCTACATTCGTTCTTACGGGTCCGCTGCAATGGCTGCCGCCGGCGACCTTCGATGCCGGACCGTTGGGCAAGCTGTCCGTCAACGGCATCGTGACCGGTTTCGCGCAGTTCCAGAACAATTCCGTGCAGGGAGACGACAAGGCGCAAGCCACTCTGAGCAACGGTCAGATTTTCATTCAGAAGCCGGACGGAAAGCTCCAGTATTACATCCAGGCTGGCGCCTATACCATGCCGACACTTTCAGTGCCGTTTGTTAATGCCCAAAAGACCGTGAACAATTTCTATGGTCCTGTTCCGGTCGCTTTCCTGAAGTTGCAGGCAGGAGCTACCACACAGTTCGTAATAGGCTCGCTTCCCACGCTGATGGGCGCCGAGTCCACGTTTACGTACCAAAACTTCAACATCGAGCGCGGCATCGTTTGGAACCAGGAAAATGCCATCAATCGCGGTATCCAAGTAAATCAGACAGTGGGCAGGCACCTAAGCGGCGCAATCAGTTGGAACGACGGTTACTATTCCAACCGCTACTCGTGGCTCTCGGGCTCGGTGACCTATTCGAACGGGCCTCATAGCCTGGTGTATGACGGGATGGGGAACCTCGGGCAGACCGCCTATCAAACGACGGCCACGCCGGTGCAGAACAACAGCTATATGCACGTGGTGATCTATACATACACCAAGGGCCCATGGATCGTGCAGCCGTACTTCCAATACAGCAAACTGCCGACCAACTTGAAGGTAGGCGTCCCTAAGGGAACATCCGCAACTGGCGGCGCGTTGAATGTCAGCTACGCATTCACGAGCGGTTTCTCGCTACCGGTGCGCTGGGAATATCTTACGAGTTCGGGGAGTGCAACCGATGGATCGGTCAACTTGTTGGGTTTTGGATCGGGCAGTGGAGGCACCACTTTCACCGCGACGCCAACCTACCAAAAAGGAGGCATGTACTTTCGCAGCGATCTCGCGTGGGTGCATGCAATCAACTCCACGAACGGAGATGTCTTTGGCACGAAGGGAACGGATCAGAGCCAATTCCGGGCCGTACTTGAATTCGGCTTCATCTTCGGCAGCAATATCACAAAATAGCGGTGTCGAGGCGCTGGCTCCGCAGGGTTCGTAGCCTTCTTCGGGCTCAAACGCCAAGCACCACTAACCAATCGCCTCAAAAATGGAAACAGTTTAAGCGAAAGGCATTTGGGGTGATAGACGGAGTGAGATATACGACCGGGCAAGCACAGGCTATATCGAACTGCGTCGGCCTCGGCCTTAGGGTGGACTGAAAGCCCTGTGGTGGCCCGACCTGCGCACGAACCAGACCTCCACAATTCTGGCGATCATGGTTCGGTTCTAAATCAACCAAAACAGCAGTACATCGCCCTCGGGACCTGCCTTCGCGGCAGGTCCCGCGTCGTAGACGCCGCGCCAGCCGGGCCACTCTGAACTGCATCATTGTTCCCTGTGACATGAAGTACCTTTCGCGCAGAATTGGGAGAACCCTTGCAGCCCACGGCCCCCTCAAACCGTCCCGTCCTTCGAGCAAATCTCCACCGTCGCGTTAGTTGTCACCCTGATCAGTCCACACAGCCACGCTGCTCCACAAAGAAACCATTGGTATCATCTATCTATGCGTCAGAACCCAACAAACCGTCGGCGCCTCACCCTGATATTTCGGGCTGTGATTGAAATCTTGTTTATCGTATTTCTCTATTATTCAAATCTCCTGATGGGGGAATTTACCAGGACTAACGGAAGAGGGAAGAGTTTAACGTTCGCCTTGAGCGATATTTTCACGGGTACGAATTTCTCGATCGCCATTGTCTCTGCGCTGGTCGGGTGGGCTGCGATTGAATACCTTCGACAAAAGTTTTTTGGCCCCATGCCAGCCAGGAACAGCGAGAGGAAATGAGCGAATCGGCAGGTGCTGAATGTGGTCCCCGGGCCATGAGCTACACACCCGGCCCGCCCTCCTTGACCAGAAACGCCACGGCCGACCCATCGACTACGAACGGAAACGCTTCTTCGGGCGCTGTAATGCGCTCGATCTTCGTAGGGCTGATATTCCGTTGTTGCGCCAAATGCAGTATCGAATTCGACATTGACAGCACGGCAGTGAATTTAGAATATCTCCCGGCGAGCAGTCACGGCTAGTTAGCAGTCCCAAGCCCGTCGGGTGGGCAGAACATGACGCTCTCGGACTCCGAGAGCGACCTTCAGGG
>Ga0209483_1000684_pt1 | contig 27915 bp, 29 predicted proteins | sample NGEPerA_FD_184508 | JGI IMG/M metagenome (GOLD analysis project Ga0209483, IMG submission 184508) | Arctic peat soil microbial communities from the Barrow Environmental Observatory site, Barrow, Alaska, USA - NGEE PermafrostL2-A... | ecosystem: Environmental > Terrestrial > Soil > Wetlands >... | reverse complement strand
ATCCGATCACAGCTTCCAGCCGCTCCCGGTCGCCCGGACCAAGCCGGACTTCAACACCTGCTCTCATCCAGCCAGACTCGCATATCCGCGAGCCCACTGGAATCATCTATCAGCGCCAATCCACTAGGCCTTCGAGGGCCGGCCCAACGAAGGCTGATATACGCTGCTGCGTAGTCCGAATGGCTACGCGTGCGCCACTGAATCCGGTTCGCCGCCGCCTTGTCGGCAGTCAAAAAAGTCGCGACCCGTTGCTCGTAACTGTCCATGACGGCGTGCGATGAGATTCCCGCGAACCGCAACCGTCAATAGGCGCAAAACGCGATTATTCCCCGTCGCGGGGGTCATCATCCATGAACTCGAACCGCAATTGCTGGGGCGGCATACCCTCAGAACGGGATATCGGCTTCGGCGGGGTCGGCTTGGTGACGAGACCCCCCATAGGTCAACCGCTTGCCTTCGATGCCCTTGAGGGCTGCAACGGCGCGCTGCGCGTCGGAAACGCCCAGGCCGGTGCGATGATTGTAGCGAAAATCGAACTCGCCGACGTACCGCTTCAAATGCGCCGGGCTGACGTGGTGGTACGTGCCAACAATGCCCCGCTTCAAAATCGAGAAGTAGTTTTCGACCGTGTTGGTGTGGCTGAAACCGCCGTCGCGAACGTACTCGTCAATCGAATGGTTGACGGTGCTATGGCCGGCGAAGTCGCGCGTCGCTGACGGATAGACGGCGCTTTCGTCGGTCATGATGTGCGTGGCGGCGTCGATCTGCTCCTTGAGGATCGGCTTTAGGGTGCGGCTAGTCACGTTCGCAACGTGGAACGACCGCACCTTGCCCTCGCGCTCTACCAGAGTAACGACCGGCTCTTTGCCGACCGGGCCGCGACCGCGATTTTGACGCTTGTTAGCGTGCTTATTCGCCTCTTTGCCGCCGACGTAGGTTTCGTCAACTTCAACAACCCTGTTCGCGCCGCCAAGCGGGCCGCTCTCGGTCGGATGAATGTCCCGCATACCCTCGCGAATACGCATCGTCATGAACCATGCCGTCTTGTAGGTCACGCCGAGCATCCGATGCATTTGGTGGCTCGACATGCCCTTCTTGCTCGACGTGAGCAGGTGTGTCGCGAACAGCCAGGTATGCAGCGGGATATGCGACCGCTCGAACAGGGTGCCGACGCGAACCGTGAAATCCTTTCGGCACTCGCGCTCGCCGCAACGATAGACCCCTACCTTTTTCGTTTTGTAGGCAGAGCCGACCGTGCCGCAGTGCGGGCAGATCGGGCCTTCCGGCCAGCGCACTTCCTCTAGGAACTGGCGGGCGGCGTCTTCATCGTGGAAGTGGCGGGCGTCGAGATCGGCAGACATTGATCGGCTCCATTTCTGAAGCCAAATCTACCCGTTGCGGCTTGTGGTGTAAAGTATATAAGTGCCTTGTGGTAGGGCATATCAGGTGGGAGGAACAGGAGCGAGCGAAGAAAGTAGCTGCGCTACCGCCCAAGTTTAAGATCACGAAACATCACGTATGGGCGGTGATGTCGGAAGGCCAAGGTCGCTGCTCCTATTGCGGGTCATTGGCGGTTGAGCACGCGCCGATAAACGCCGATGTAGGTGGTCTTACAGGATGGGCGCAAATCGGTCGGCGTATCGGTAGTCTCGATCACGTTGCCAGCCGTGAGAACCACCCCGATAACCTAGCGTGGTGCTGCTACTGGTGCAATACGTGGCCGCAAGAACGCCGTTCACAGGCGACAGATCACGGTGGATTTTATCAAGGATGACAGGATGGCTCACTACCTCAAACCGCATTCGCCCGAATGGTTCGCCGCGCTTGAGGCGTTCAACCCGTTCCAGGCTGTTCACACGCGGGGAGTGATCCAAATGGCTAAGCGCAGTGATGTATGCAGTGTGTGCGGTGACGACCCGGCATCCGATTACAAACTGGTGAATCCGACCCCGGTAGAGAACGCGGTAGCCACGATAAGGCTATGCAATGATTGCCGGATGATCCGAGAACAGAACCAGGAATCGTACCAACCCTACCCCTAATAAGACGTAGAAACTGCCGATTATGTTCCCATGATCTTCATTGGGATATTTACTGGTCCGGCGCGATCTCCCAAAGCATGAACTGTCCATCTTTACCAACGAATGACCGGATCAGCCCTTTTCCCTGGTGGTGCCGTAACATCGAGCCGACCCGCTGACGGAATAGCTCAAAGTCCTGCTTGTGGAGCTATCGACACCACGCGCGGCCATCACATGAGGGTGATGTGCTTGGTGCTGAGCGGGCCAGAAGCCTCCCGCAACATCGAGAGCACCATGCGGATCATATCGCCGGGGAACGCCTTGTAGACGGCGGGAACCGGCTTTGGACGAATGTTCTCGACCGCATAATTGGGGTCGAATAGCTGGATCGTCGCATCGACGTGCTCCAACGCAAGTGTGGTCAATTTGCTCCATAATACCGCGGAAGTCGATCAATGCCATGGGACGGCTTTTCTTTCACGCTCCCCGGCGAAAGCCGGGATCCACCCCTCAACCGTCCTTGGCGTTGAAAAGTGGACCCCGGCTTTCGCCGGGGAGCGCGAGAAGGCGGCGGCCGTCATGCCCCCACTCGCAGCTTGTATCGCTGAATCTTCCCCGTCGCGGTCTTGGGCAAAGTATCCGCGAACTCGATCCAGCGCGGATATTTCCACACGCCGATGCGGTCCTTGACCTCGTTCTGCAGCATTGCGCACAGCGCCGCGCGGTCCTCGCCCTGCGCGCTTTCCTGGAGCACCACGAACGCCTTGGGCTTGATCAGCCCGTCGCCGTCGGGATGTCCGACGACGGCGGCTTCGAGCACCGCGGGATGCGCGATCAGCGCCTCCTCGACCTCGAACGGCGACACCCAGATGCCGCCGACCTTGAGCATGTCGTCCGTGCGCCCGCAATAGCGGTAATAGCCTTGCGTGTCGCGGGTGTAGGTGTCGCCGGTATGGGTCCACTCGCCGCGGAAGGTGAGCCGCGATCTATCGCGCTGGTTCCAATAGCCGTCGGCGGCGCTGGGGCCGCGCACCGCCAACTCGCCGTTCTCGCCGTCGGCGACGTCGTCGCCGTCGGCGTCGAGGATGCGCAGCTCGTAGCCCGGCACCGCCTTGCCGGTGCTGCCGTAGCGGATGTCACCCGGCCGGTTCGACAGGAAGATATGCAGCATCTCGGTCGAGCCGATCCCGTCGAGGATGTCGCAGCCGGTCTGGTCGCGCCAGCGCTGCCCGACATGCTCGGGCAGCGGCTCGCCGGCCGAGATGCAGGTCTTGAGGCGGTCGGAACCGGCGCCCGCCGTCAGCTGCGGCTGCGCCAGCAGCGCGGCGTACAGCGTCGGCACCCCGGCGAAGAGGGTCGGGCGATGCCGGCGCATCGTGTCGAGCACCGCGTCCGGGGTCGGCCGGTCGGGCAGCAGCACCGCGGACGCGCCGGCCGCCAGCGGAAACGTCATCGAATTGCCGAGCCCGTAGGCGAAGAACAGCTTGGCCGCCGAGAACACGACGTCCTCCGGCTGCAAGTTCAACACGTTGGCGGCATAGGTGTCGGCGGTCGCCTTGAGGCTCGAATGGACGTGGCGCACGCCCTTGGGCGCACCGGTCGAACCCGACGAATAGAGCCAGAACGCGACCTCGTCCGGCGAGCATTCCTCGATCGGCCCAGGGGAAATACCATTGTCGGGGGCGAGGAAACCGCCAAAGCCGCAGGCGCTGCCGTCGGGGTTGCTGGCGACGACGCGGCCGACCCGCCGCGCCGCCGACTGCAGCGGCTTCAGCAGCGGCGCGGAGATGAACACCGCGGCGGCGCGGCTGTCCTCTAGGATATAGCCGGTGATGTCGGGCGGCAGCAGCGTGTTGATCGGCACCGGCACCACGCCGGCGCGCAGCGCTCCCCAGAACGCGATCGGAAAATCGACGGTGTCGAGCATGACGAGGGCGATGCGCCGCTCGCGCTCGATCCCGGCTTGGCGGAGGCCGGCGGCGAACCGCGCCGAGGCGGCGTCGAGCGCGGCATAGGTGAGGCTGCGCCACGGGTCGACGAACGCGACGCGGTCGCCGCGCCCCTCGCGCAGATGGCGGGCGATAAAGTAATCGGCGGCGTTGCCGTTCGCGTCGCTCACGCCTTCCTCCCGATTGCGCGGCAACCTCTATCAACTTGCCGAGGTCGCGGGCAAACTGCTTATCCCTTATCTAGCGCCAATCCCGAACGGGGGAAACGATGCCGAACCTGCACCCGCAAATCCAGAAGGTGCTGGAAGCCATGGCGAACTTCGATTTGCGGCCGTTCGAGGAGATGACGCCGGCGCAGGCGCGGGCGCAGATGGAGGCAATGGCCGCCTCGCGCAAGGCCGAGGCGTTGCCGGTCGCCGCGGTCGAGAACCGCACCATCCCCGGCCCGGCGGGCCGTATTGCGGTGCGCATCTACACGCCGAACGGCCAAGGACACCGGCCGGCGATCGTCTACTTCCACGGCGGCGGACACGTGATCGGCAGCCTCGACTCGCACGACCTCGTCGCCCGCAATCTGTGCGGCGGCGTCGAGGCGGTCGTGGTCTCGGTCGATTACCGTATGGGGCCGGAGCACCGCTTTCCGGCCGCCGTCGAGGATGCGACGGCGGCGCTCGACTGGGTGCATGCCAGCGCCGCGAGCCTCGGCGCCGACCCCGAGCGGCTCGGCGTGCACGGCGACAGCGCCGGCGCCAACCTCGCCGCGGTCGTCGCGATCATCGCCCGCGACAGCGGCGGCCCGCGCCTGTGCCTGCAATCGCTGGTCTACCCGGTCGCCGATTTCCGCATGGGCAGCGAAAGCTACAAGGAATACGCCACCGGCTGCGGCATCCTCACCGCCGGCGCGATGCGGTGGTTTCGCGGTCATTACCTGCGGACGATGGACGATGCGCAGGATTGGCGCGCCTCGCCGCTGCTGGCGCCGGACCTCAAGGGGGTCGCGCCCGCCATCGTCATCGCCGCCGAATGCGACGTCCTGCACGACGAAGGCTTGGCCTACGCCGAGCGGCTGAAGGCGGCCGGGGTCGCGGTCGAATACCGCCGGTATGCCGGGATGATCCACGCCTTCTTCGGCATGATGCCGGCGGTCGACGATGCGATGAACGCGCAGCGCGCGGTCTGGGCGGCGTTCAAGCAGGCGTTCGCCTAGGATCGATCATAACGGGAGGAAACCGAAACCATGACCGGCCTCAACGACATCGTCGACGGCGAAGTCCAGCGTCTCGCCAGCGGTTTCACCTTCACCGAAGGGCCGCTCTATCACCCGGACGGGTTCTGGTATTTTGTCGATGTGCGCGAGTCGAAATTCTATCGCATCAAGCCCGGTGAAAAGGCCGAGCTGCTGCGCGAGAATACCGGCGAGGGCAACGGCACCACTTTCGACCCGCAGGGGCGCCTCATCCAATGCGAGGGCGGCAACCGCCGGGTGACCCGCTGGCCGGCCGACGGCAAGTTCGCCTCCTCGGAAGTGCTGATGGACAAATTCGAGGACAAGCGCCTATCGCGCCCCAACGATGTCGTCTGCAAATCGGACGGCAGCCTCTATTTCACCAATCCGGGGATGCGGGTGCCGCTCGGTCAGCGCGAGACCGACCCGGCCGCGATCTACCGCATCAAGCCCGACGGATCGAACAACCATTTCGCCGATTTCGAGTACCCGAACGGGCTCGCCTTCTCGCCCGACGAGCGGGTGCTCTACGTCGCCAACACCCGGCACACCGCCTACATCCACCGCATCGAAATGGACAGCGCCGGCAACATGGTGCGGCGCGGCATCTTCGCCGACATGTCGTCGGACGAGAAGATCGGCGTGCCGGACGGGATGAAGGTCGATGTCGAGGGCCGGGTCTATTGCACCGGGCCGGGCGGCACCTGGGTGTACGCGCCGAACGGCGACCATATCGGCACCATCAAGACGCCCGAAGTCCCGGCCAATCTGGCGTTCGGCGGACCCGACATGAAGACGCTGTTCTTCACCGCGCACAGCTCGGTCTACTCGATGCGGGTCAAGGTGCCTGGGCTGCCGGGCCATCCCTGGAAGCGCTAGCAGCCGGCGGTTCCCTTCCCGCCGCCGCGACGGTAGGCTCCGCCGGCAGGCGCCGCACGCAGCATTCGCGCCGGGGACTGGGCATGATGGGGCACGGTGAGGGATGAGGACCGGCGCCGAATACCGCGAGGCGCTGCGCGACGGCCGCGTCGTCTATGTGATGGGCGAGGGCCGCGTCGACGATGTGACGACGCATCCGGCGACCCGCGCGGTGGTCGAGGAATACGTCGCCTGGCACGACCGCCACCGCGACCCCGAGTGGGCCGACATCCTGCTGGCGCCGCCCGATTCGAGCGGCGGGCGCACGCCGTGGGCCTTCACCGCGCCGCGCGGCAGCGCCGACCTGATCGGCATGGGCCGGTCTTATGCCAAGACCACGTTTCTCTCCGCCGGCAACATCACTCACGACCCGGCCTACGGCAATCTGATCGCGCTCGGCATCGTGAACGCGGTCGGCGAGCACGGCGCCGGGGCGGAGCAAATCGCCCGCGCCGAGGCGTATCGCGCGATGATCGCCCGCACCGGCCGGTTCCTGACGTTCAGCGGCGGCGCGCCGCCGCTCGGCCACCGGCTGCGCCCCGACCCCAAGGACCGCGCCGCGCTCAAGCTCGTCCGCGAGACCGGCGCGGGCATCGTCCTCAGCGGCCGCATCGGCATGCACACGAGCCCGTGCTATGCCGAGGACATCTTTGTCGGCTCGCTGTGCGGGGTGCAGCTCGACGGTCATCCGGTAAGCTTTGTCGTCGAGGTCGGCGCGCCGGGCGTCACGACGCTGTGCCGCAAGGTCGCGGCGCGCGACAAGAACCCCTTTCTCGCCCCGCTCTCCAATCGCTTCGACGAGCTCGACGGCACGCTCTGGCTCGACAATGTGCTGATCCCGTGGGAGCGCGTGTTCCTTATCGACCCCGGTCCCGAGGCGGTGGCGCGCTGGCTGATGTGGCATCACCTTTACGGCTGGGGGGCGCGGGCCGAATTCGGCCTCGGCCTCGCGCTCGCCATTGCCGACGCGATGGGGCTCAAGGAAAACGCCGCGACGGTCGAATACCTCATAGACCTGATGGCGGCGGTGCAGACCATCCGCGCCTGCCAGACCGCCGCCGCGCACGACCCCGAACCCACAATCACCGGCTTTTGCGCGCCGAACCATCGCCATGTGATGGCGGGCGGCATCACCCTGTTCAAGGCGCGCCAGCAGATCAGCGAGATCCTGCGCATCGTGCCGGGCTCGTCGCTGGTGGTGGCGCCGGGCGACGGCGACCTTGCCGCGCCGGGTCTCGCCGCCGGGTTGGAGGAGGCCTTCGCCGGCGGCGGCTACAGCGCGGCGCAACGCGCGGCTTTGTTGCAGCTCGCCTGGGACCACGTCTCGTCCGGCCTCGACGGCCGCGAGTCGGCGTTCGAGCTGCACGCCAGCGGCGGCATGCCGGTGTGGCGCGGACGCCTGCGCAAGAGCTTCCGCGACTACAACGCGCTGGCGAACGGGGTTCTGAAGCAGCTCGATTGCGACATGCCGGAAATCGATCTCGGCGCGATCCCGGCCGCGCCGCTGGCGCCGCGCCGGGTCAACACGCCATCGCCAAGTCCCCTGCCAACTCCCCTGCCAACTCCCCTGCCAACTCCCCTGCCAACTCCCCTGCCAACTCCCCTGGGCGGAGACAGGAAATGAGGACCGGCGCCGACTATCGCGCGGCGCTGCACGACGGCCGCAAGATCGTCATCATGGGCGGCGGCGAAATCGACGAGGTGACAACCCATCCCGCGACCGCCGCGATGGTCGGGCACTATGCAGCCTGGTACGACCGGCACCACGACCCGGATTGGACCGACACGCTGCTCAACCCGGCGGGGGCGCCGTGGGCCTTCGTGCTGCCGCGGACATCGCAGGAGGTGACCGCGATCGGCCGCGCGATCGGCAAGACGATCTTCCTTTCCGCCGGCAACATCACCCATACGCCGCTATACGGCCATCTGATCGCAATGGGTGTGCTGGCCGCGGCCGAGACGCGCAACGCCGCCCCGCATTACATCGCCAATGCCGCGGCGTACCGCCGGGAGATCGCCGAGACCGGGCGCTTCCTCACCTTTTGCGGCGGCGCGGCGATCATCGGCCAGCGCCTGCAGCCCAACCCGGCCGACCGGGTCGCGGTGAAGCTGGTGCGCGAGACCGACAAGGGCATGGTGGTGCGCGGCCGGCTCGGCATGCATACGAGCCCGGCCTATGCCGAGGAGGTCTATGTCGGTTCGCTTACCGGCTTGCAGATCGACGGCCACCCGGTCGGCTTTATCGTGCGGGTCGGCGCGGCCGGTGTGACGACGTTGTGCCGCAAGCCGGCGGTGCGCGACGCCAACCCGTTCATCGCGCCGCTCTCCAGCCGCTACGACGAACTCGACGGGCAGATGTGGCTCGACGATGTGCTGATCCCGTGGGAGCGCGTCTTCGCCGTCGACCCGGCGCCCGAGGCGATCCCGCGCTGGCTGCGCTGGCACCATCTTTACGGCTGGCTCGCGAAGGCCGAATTCACCCTGGGTCTGGCGTTCGCGCTGAGCGACGCGATCGGGCTCAAGGAGCACGATTTGACGGTCGAGTACCTCGTCGACATCATCGCCGAGGTGCAGACCGTGCGCTCGTGCATCGCCGCCGCCGAATACGACCCGGAATTCACCCCGAGCGGCTATTGCGTGCCGAACCACGCGCACCTCGCGGCGGGCGGCATCTCGCTCTTCAAGTCGCGGCAGCGGATGTCCGAGCTGCTGCGCATCATTCCGGGCTCGTCCCTGGTCGTCGCGCCGGGCGACAGCGACTTGGCGATCCCCGAATTGGCCCAAGGCCTCGAAGAGAGTTTCGGCGGCGGCGGCTACACCGCGCGCCAGCGCTCGGCGCTGTTGCAGCTCGCCTGGGACCATGTGTCGTCGGCGCTCGACGGACGCGAGTCGGCGTTCGAGCTGCACGCCAGCGGCGGCCTGCCGGGCTGGCGCCATTGGCTCAGGCGCAGCTTTCGCGACTACAACCAGCTCGCCAACGCGGTGCTCGACTTCATCAACAGCGACATGCCGGCGATCGACGTCGGCGGCATCGGCGCCGCCCCGGTCGCCGCCCGCCGCGCGGTGTCGCCGCCGCCGGGCGGCAAGCGCTGATCGGTCAATCGATCGATATATCTAGCAGACACACCCGCTTCGCGCCTTTTCGCGAATGCTTTTCCGAAGCACGCGATGCAGGAGGCCCGTAGGTGTCCGAAAACGCGCGCGGTTTTGGAATTTTTTGCGACCATTTGACTCAATGCGGTTGCAAATAGGAACATGATTCTGCCCTAATCGCTAGTTATGTTCTCTAAATGTTCCTAAGGGGGGTTACCTCGAAAATGGCGCGAATCAGATGCAAATTCGTGATGGACGGACCCGGTCCGAGCGAGCGCATCATTGCCATCTCAACAAAGGGTGGTGGCGAGGAGGAGGTTATTTTGCCGAAGAACCTCATTCAGAATGATACACTGGAAGTCGGCAGGGTTGGTGGGACTGCGGAGTCTGTCTTGATTGAACTTCCGCAGGAATCCGCCTCGGGCAGTTGGCGGCTTTGGGTGGACCCAGGCACGCTTGTGGCCTAACCAAACGCAGGGAGCGGGTCGTGATCCTTACTGATCGCGAAATCACCATCGCACTCGATTGCGAACAGTTGATCATTGACCCGCGTCCCGAGCCTGTAGCGTTTAGCTCCAGCAGTATTGACCTTACGCTAGATGATTCCGGATTAGTATGGGACGTTCCCGACCCGGTACTCGTTGAATTGAAGGAAGGATTTAAAATATCGTCAATTGCCCGACTGCTCAAGAGCGTTTCTATAAATCCCTATCGGCTTGAGCCCTAAAAGCTTTATTTTGGCTTGGACCAAAGAAAAAATAAAACTTCCGATAACGTCGCGATTGGCCGCCCGCGTTGAGGGTAAGAGTTCGCTCGCGCGATTAGGTTTAGGGGTTCACATAAATGCTCCGGCAATACACGCCGGATTTCCTGGGCAACCAATCCAATTGGAGATTTTCAACTATAGCGGAATGACATTCAATATTTACCCTAAAATGCGAATATGTCAGTTGATAATTGAGCAAACCTTAGGTACGCCTGTTAGAGGCTATGAAGGTCAATTCTCGCAACAGGGGCCGTCTGTTTAGCGCTCCACTTCCCAAAGCATGAACTGCACTAGGTGTTTGCTAGAAGCCTAATCCATCAGCGACACCACCCGAAAACGCTCGCAGTAAAGCATCATGTCCGGAGCGAATTGGCCGCGACGGGTGAAATAGTTGCGGTGCGCCCGGCGCCAGTAGTCGAGGGTGCGGTCGCCTGCGCCTCGTCATGGGCAAAGCGGGCATCGACGTGGTTGAACCGCCGTTGGTTGAGCTCGACGGTCTCGATCACCGCGCGGGGCCGGCCGGCGCCGTCGAGCATCACCATGCGCTTGCCGATGGCGGTCTGCGGCCCGTCGCTGACCGGCCAGCAGGTCGCGGTCTTCGTCCCCGACACAACCAGCTGCGCGAGCGCTTCGGCCAATTCCGCGCCGTCGCCGAACGAAAAGGTTTCGAGCGAGCGCCAGTCTTCGTCCGGCGGCTCGCTCACCGCCTTCCCTTCCTCGCGAGGAAATCCTTGAAACCCTCGCGCGGGTGGCCGGCGAGCAGCCAGGTGGCGCGCGCCTCGTCCTCGAACTCGTAGCGCTCGTGCAGCGACAGGCCGGCGCCTTCGTGCAGCAGGCGCTTCAGTCCCTGGACCATGCGCGGATCGTTCTTGGCGATCATCCGGCCCATCTCGATCGCGCTCCCGCGCAGCTTGGCCGACGGCACGATCATGTTCAAAAGCCCGATGCGCTCGGCCTCCTCGGCGGCGACGACGCGGCCGGTGAACAGCAGCTCCTTGGCCTTCGGCCAACCGACCAGCAGCGGCAGCGACCAACTTGAATTGACCCGCCCGTAGCTCGCCGCCAGGAAGCGGAATTGCGTCCTCTCGCAGCCGATGCGGATGTCGAGGCTCGACGACAACAGCGCCGCGCCGCCATAGGCAAGCCCGTTGATCGCGCCGATCAGCGGCTTCGCATAATTGGCGACGTGCCACGAAATCTCGCCGCGCCGGGCCTGGCGCTGCGCCAGCTCCTCGGACGACAGATCGGCCATCTCGTGGATGTCGGCGCCGGCCGAAAACGCGCGCTCGCCGGCGCCGGTGATGACAACCGCCTTGATCGCATCGTCGTCCTCGAACCGGGTCAGCGCGTCATCCAACTCGCGCACCAGATCGTAGGACAGCGCGTTGAGCTTGTCGGGCCGATTCAGCGTGACGAACCCGACCCCGTCGAGGTTTTCGCTGATGATGAAGCCGTAGGCCATGTCCGGCGCTCCTTTCCTCGCTGCGTTTGCTGCGGGCGGTCGTCGCGCCACTATGCCAAGAGAGCGGCGCAAGGTTCGATCTTTTTCGCGGAACGACTCCGCCGCGAATGGCGGCCGTCGCCGCCTTCACATTTCTAGCCCCGCAACGAGATGACGCATTTCGCGCACTGGGTATCGTCGTTGGTCCATCCGGCTTGCGATCTGGCGTATTCGTGCGGCGAAAGCATCGCGATGTAGTCGATCAAATGGTGGCAGCACCCTTTGTCGCCGCTGTTGATCGCGGCGGTCGCCATTTCGTCGGTGATCGTGAAGCAATACGGCAGCGGGCGATAGATATCGAAATGCGTGACGTCGAAGGGAGGCACGCGCGGGACGACGTCGTGCTGATAATTCATCACCGTGTAATTGCTGAGCCGCGCGTCGAAGCCGGAGGCAAAATCGTGGTCCCCCAGTTTCGGCGACGCGAACATGATGGCGCCGACGCGGGTGGGGCCAAGCGCGGCGGGGTCGGCGAGCTCGAAGGCGAGTGCTTCCGCCAGTGTCGAACCGAGGCTATGCCCGAGGACCAGCACCTCGGCGGCGCCGACGGCGCCCCTGATGCCATCGGACAGCTTCTTCGACGCCGTACTGCCGAGCGCCCGGTATTGCATCGAAAAGTAGATATCGGCGAAGCCGGTCTCGACCCGGCCCGGCAATGGTGGACGCCGGCCCGCGAAAAAGACGAAATCGTCGATCCATTCCTCGGCGCCGTCGGTACCGCGTATCACCGCGACATAGGTATCGTTGCTGTCGCTTTTCGCCAGATAGCCGTAGCGCCGCCGATCCGCGTCGGTGCTGGGGCGGATCATCGGCCGCCTGATGCCGACCGGTGAGCTCGCGACGATATCGTCCGCGCCGGTGATGATGCCGACGACGGTCCAGCCATCCGCCTTGATGCGCGCGTCCAGATCGTCGGAGGCGGGATCGAGCTTCGCGTCGCACATGTCCCACGCATACATCACCAGCAGCGCGCAACGCGCGTATTCGGGACCGGCCAGGTTGCGAACGTTGTCCATCGAATGCCTCCGCGGCGGGTTGTCGACGCATTGTTTCGGAGACTGGAAATCCTGCCAATGGCCGCGACAGCGATCATCGCCGCGCGCGAGGCGGCCGGCTCCCGCAACCTCGCCTTTGGCGGCGAGCCGGCGCCGTGGCGCGAGCGGCTCGACGGGCGCGCCACGGGACGGTGACCTGCGGGCGGCGATGGGTGCAATATGAGGACCGAAACGACGGCTTGGGCTTTTGCGGAGGGAGATGGCGATGGTCGGTAGTCTCGAAGGCGTCCGGGTGCTGGAGCTGGCGCGCTATCAGGCGGGCCCGCGCGGCGGCATGATCCTCTCCGACCTCGGCGCCGAGGTCATCAAGATCGAGAAACTGGGCGGCGAGGAAACCCGCCGCTCCGAGCCGGTGGTGAAAGGGGTCAGCGTCTATTTCACCGTCTATAACCGCGGCAAGAAGAGCCTGTGCCTCGACATGCGCACGGCGAAGGGCAAGGAAATCTTCGCCGGTCTGGTCAAGACCGCCGATGTGGTGCTGGAGAATTTCCGCCCCGGCACGATGGCGCAAATGGGCTTCAGCTACGAAGACCTGTGCAAGTTGAAGCCCGACATCATCCTCACCTCTGTATCGGGGTTCGGCCAGTACGGGCCCTATCGCGAGCGCCCGGCGTTCGACCCGCTGGGCCAGGCGATGAGCGGGCTGATGGACCTTACCGGCAAGCCGGTCGGGACGCCGCTGGGCGCGGCGACCTCGCTCGTCGACCGCTACACCTCGCTGCACGCGACGATCGGCACGCTCGCCGCGCTGCACCACCGCGACAAGACCGGCGAGGGCCAGCTGGTCGATTGCTGCCTGCTGGATTCGGCGCTGACCATGGTGGAAATCCCCACCGCCTATTACCTGCTGACAGGCGAGGAAGGCGGCGAAGGCGGCCGGCCGCCCTACAAGGCCAAGGACGGCCATGTGGTGATCTCGGCCTCCGGCCAGGCGATGGCGACCCGGCTCATCCAGATCGCCACCGGCGACAAGGACGCCTCGGCCACCGGCTTCACCAGCCGGGTCGGCCAAGGCGATTCGCGCAAGCAGGCGGTCGGAAGGTGGTGCGCCGAGAACACCGTCGATCACATCGTCAAGACGCTGCTGGAGGCGGAAATCCCGGTCGCCCCGGTCAAGACCATCCCGCAGGTCGCGGTCGACCCGCATCTGTGGGAGCGCGAGATGCTGGTGAAGATGCCCGACGCCGTCGCCGGCGAGGTCTTCGTCCCCGGCGCGACGATCAAGATGTCGAAAACCCCCGGCCGCGTCGGCCACGTCCCGGTGCCGGGCGAACACACCGACGCGGTGCTGTCGGGCATCCTCGGCTACGACCAGGCGACGCTCGCGCAATTGCGGCACGACAAGGTGATCGGATGAGGAAGAAGCCCCAGTTTCGTCATCCCGGGCTTGTCCCGGGAATCCACGTGGATGGCCGGATCAAGGCCATGACGATGAGAATTGAAATGACCTTTCCCCGCACCGTCACGCTCTACACCGACTACAAGAGCCCTTACGCCTATCTGGCGAAGGACCCCGCTTATGCGCTGGAGCGCGATTTCGGCGTCCGGCTCGACGTGCTGCCTTATGTGCTGAACATCCCGGACTTTCTCGGTTCGGCCCGGCTCGACGCGGCCGGCAAGGTGATCGAGCAGCAGCGCACCGCGCATCAATGGCGGCGGGTCAAATACAGCTACATGGATTGCCGCCGGCAGGCGAAGAAACGCGGCCTCACGATCCGCGGCACGGTCAAGATCTGGGACACGGTACTCGGCGCGACCGGCTTGCTCTACGCCAAGCGGCAAGGTGATATCGTGTTGCGCGGCTACCACCACCGTGTCTTCGAGCGCTTCTGGAAGCGCGAGCTCGACATCGAAGACATCGCGGTGGTGACGGCCGTACTGTCGGAAGCCGGCGCCGACGCCGGCGGCTTCGCCGATCACGCGGCCGAGGCTGGCCCCGCAGAGGTCAACCGCATCTCCCGTGCGGCCGAGGAAGCGGGGGTGTTCGGCACGCCCACTTTCGTCATCGATGGCGAGCTGTTCTGGGGCAGCGAGCACCTGCCCGACATCCGCGAGATGCTGGGCCGCTAGTCAGCCGCGCGATTGACACCCGTCTCTCAAAAGAGACATTGTTTGATGATTGAAGTTTGGCAGACAGATGTCTTCGCCGCTTGGTTTGCCGGATTGCGGGATCGCCGGGCGAAGGCCCGGGTGCTTGTGCGCATCGATCGTTTGTCGATGGGCAATCCTGGGGATGTCAGACCGGTAGGCGAAGGCGTGTCGGAGCTGCGAATCGATTATGGCCCTGGATATCGGGTCTACTTCATCCGTCGCGGCGAAGAAATGTTCGTATTGCTTGCCGGCGGTGACAAGTCGAGCCAAACGCGGGATATCGCTACGGCGTTGCGGCTGGCGCGATCGCTTTAGGACTGAAAGCCATGACTGAAACCAAAACCGTTCCGTGGAGGACGGAGGATTATCTCGAAACGCCCGAGGACATTGCGGCTTATCTGGAGGCGGTATTCGAGGACGGCGATCCCGAGTTGATCGCCCACGCACTCGGAACCATCGCGCGATCCAAAGGCATGACCGAGCTCGCTCGGCGCACCGGGCTCGGCCGTCAGAACCTTTACAAGGCTCTGTCGCCCGATGGCCGGCCCGAATTCGCCACCGTCTTGAAGGTGGTACGGGCACTCGGCCTAAAGCTGACGGTAGCTGCTTCTTAACCCACCGCCGCCGCCAGCTTCGACAAATGGTAGGCGGTATCGCCAAAGCTGTGCTCGATCACCATGCAGCGGCGGAAATAATGGCCGACCGCGTATTCCTCGGTCATGCCGATGCCGCCGTGCAGCTGCACCGCGTTTTGCGACACGAAACGCGCCGCCTGGCCGACCCCGACCTTGGCGGTCGAGATGTCGTGGGCGCGCTGCGCGGCGTTGTCGTCGTCGATCGTGATCGCCGCCAGCATCGTCAGGCTGCGGCCCTGCTCCATCGCGATCATCATTTCGCTGGCGCGGTGCTGCAGCGCCTGGTTCTCGCCGATCGGCTTGCCGAACTGGACGCGCGTTTTCATGTACTCGATGGTCATCGCCAGCATCGTTTCCATCGCGCCGATGGCCTCGGCGCAGGTCGCGGCGATGCCGGCCTCGACCACGCGCTCGACGACCGCCAGCGCGGCGCCCGGCTCGCCGAGCACGTCGCCGGCGGCGATATCGACCGCGGACAGCGCGATGTCGGCGGCGCCGGCGCCGTCGCGCATCCTGTAGCCGCGGCGGGCGACGCCGTTGGCCGTGGGGTCCACCAGGAAGAGGCCGATGCCGTCGCGGTCGTGCCGGTCGCCGGAGACGCGGGCGCTGACGATCAGCCTGTCGGCGCTGTCGCCGTGCACCACGACGCTCTTCGCGCCGTCGAGCCGCCAGCCGGCGCCGGTCTTTTTCGCCGTCGTCATCACGTCGTTGAGGTCGTAGCGCGCCTGGCGCTCGCCATGCGCGAACGCCAGCCGCAGGCCGCCGTCGGCGATCCGCGGCACCAGCGCCTCCTGCTGGGCGGCGCTGCCGGCGAGCTTGAGCGCGGCGCCGGCCAGCACCACCGCCGCCAGATACGGCTCCAGCGCGATGACGCGGCCGAGCGCCTCCATCACCACCATGGTCTCGACGCCGCCGCCGCCGAACCCGCCATGCTCCTCGGCGAACGGCAGGCCCAAAAGGCCGAGCTCGGCATATCGCCCCCACATCGCGGCGCTGAAGCCGTCCGGCGCGGTGAGGTAGGCCTTGCGCATGTCGAAGCCGTAACCGTCGCCGAGCAGCCGGTCGAGGCTCTCGCGCAACAGGCGCTGCTCTTCGGTGTATTCGAAATCCATCAGTGGAATCCTGGATTGAAAAATTTCGTCTTCCCCGCGAAAGCGGGGACCCAGGGCAAGCGGCGGGACGGTTATCCTGGGTCCCCGCTTTCGCGGGGAATACGACAATAGGAACTTACAGCCCCAGCACCGCCTTCGAGACGATGTTCTTCATGATCTCGTTGGTGCCGCCGTAGATCGAGGCGGCGCGCAGCATCAGATAGCTGCGCGTGGTCTCGGTCGCCCAGGCGGGGCCGAGTTCCGGCTCGTTCGAGAGCGCCGCCAATTCCTGCGCCCAGTCCGGCATCGCCAGCGGCCCGCCGACATCCATCACCATCTCGGTCGTCGACTGCAGGAGTTCGGTGCCCTTGATCTTTAAGACCGAGGACAGCGGGTCGGGCCTGCCGTCTTTCGCCTTGTCGTGCGCCGAGACGACGCGCAGCTGGGTGATGTCGAGCGCCTTGATGTCGACCTCGAACTGCGCGACGCGTTGGCGGAAGCCGGGGTCGTCGATCAGCGGGCGGCCGTTCGACATCACCTCGCGCGCCTTGTCCTTGGCGGTCTGCACCCGCTCCTTCGAGCGGCCCAAGCGGGCGATGCCGGTACGTTCGTTGCCGAGCAGGAATTTGGCGACGTCCCAGCCCTGGTTCTCCGGGCCGACGCGCATGGCGACCGGCACCTTCACGTCGTCGAAGAACACCTCGTTCAGATGATGCGTGCCGTCGATCGAGATGATCGGGCGGACGGTAATGCCCGGCGTCTTCATGTCGATCAGGAGGAACGAGATGCCCTGCTGCCGCTTCGGCGCGTTCGGGTCGGTGCGCACCAGGCAGAAGCACCAATCGGCCATATGCGCGGTCGAGGTCCAGATCTTCTGGCCGTTGACGACGTACTCCTCGCCGACGCGCTTGGCCGCGGTCTTGAGCGCCGCGAGGTCGGAGCCGGCGCCCGGCTCGGAAAAGCCCTGGCACCACCAATCGTCGAGGTTGGCGGCGCGCGGCAGAAAGCGCTGCTTCTGCTCGTCGCTGCCGAACTGGATCAGCACCGGGCCGATCATCGTGATGTTGAAAACCTGCATGTCGGGTGCCGGGGTCAGCATGTTCTCTTCGAGGAACATCATGCGCTGCACTGGCGTCCAGCCCGGACCGCCCCATTCCTTGGGCCAGTTGTAGGCGGCCCAATGCTTCCGGTTGAGGATGCGCTGCCAGCGGGTGGTGTCTTCCTTCTCGGGGCCGTAGCCGAGCCGCATCTTGTCGCGGATGTCGGCCGGCAGGTTGTCGCGGATGAAGCCGCGCAATTCGTCGCGGAACGCCAGCTCTTCCGGACTGAAGCGAAGATCCATGGTGCTGCCCCTTCTGCCGCTGGCGACACGCGCCGCCGCGCGTGCTGTCTACATCGGAATGCCCCCTCGAACCAAGGGGGCAAGGGTGCTAGCGTTTCGCCATTGAACGCGGAGGCGGCGATGGCCAGGCAATACAAATTGATGTCGGCGGACGGGCATCTCGAGGTCCCGCCCGAGCGCTGGACCCACCGCGTGCCGGAGAAGTACCGCGATCGGGCGCCGCACACGGTCCACCTGCCGGACGGCGGCGACGCCCTGATGATCGAGGGCCAGCCGCTGCTCGAAGCCAATTTCCTCGATTTGCGCGCCGGGCGCGCCGCCGGGACGTGGCAACCCTTCGGCCTCAAGGTCGCCGACGCCGCCGGCACCGGCGGCCCCGAGCAGCGCGTCCGCGAGCAGGATGAGGACGGCATGGACGCCGAGGTGCTGTTCGCGGCGATGGTCGCCGGCCCCGTCTTCTGGCGCAACATCGCGCATGACGAGGTCTACAAGGCGGTCATCCGCGGCTACAACGACTGGCTCGGCGAGGAATACTGCGCGGTCGCGCCCGACCGGCTGATCGGCATGGGGGTCATCCCGATCACCAATGTCGACGACGCGATCGCCGAGATGAAGCACTGCAAGAAACTGGGGCTCAAGGGCATCCTGCTCGGCGGCCTGCCCTGCGGCAAGGGCTACCCGACCCCCGAGGACGACAGATTCTGGGCCGCCGCGCTCGACCTCGACATGCCGGTGACGGTGCATGTCCAGCTCTACCGCACCGGCGCGCGCGCCAACCAGCCGACGATGAAATACCCCAAGGAAGACCCGGTGGTGATGGCGCGGCTGCGCCGGCCGTTCCTTGAATGGCTGACCAATTTTGGCCTGCCGCCGTCGATCGGCATGGCGCAATTGGTGCTGTCCGGCGTGTTCGAGCGCTTCCCCAAATTGAAGGTGTTCTTCGCCGAGACGCGGCTCGGCTGGGTCCCGTTCTGGCTGGAGCACATGGACCTCTGGTATCAGCGCCACCTCGGCTGGGCCGAGGAATATCTCGGCTTCAGGCCGCTGAAGGAGCTGCCGGCGACCTATGTGCGCGAGAACATCTATTTCACCGTGCAGTACGAGCGGGTCGCGGTCGAGCAGCGCAACCATGTCGGCGTCGACCACATCATGTTCGCCACCGATTTCCCGCATATCGAGAACGAGTGGCCGAACTCGCGCCCGATCATCGACGAGATCTACGAGAACGTCCCGGCCGTCGAGCGCGACAAGATTTGGGCCGGCAACGCGGTCAACTACTTCAAGCTGAACGGGTAGAACCGCCGGCGCTGTCGCCGCCCTTGAGGAAGCATTCGGTCTCGCGATAGAGCGCGAAGCGGTTTTCCTCGAGGTGCATCAGATGCGTGGCGCGGCCGATCTTGATGTCGCGCCGGTCCGGCGAGCTCGAAAGCGCGTCGAACAGCCAATTCGCGTCGGCGTCGGGGCACATGCCGTCCCATTCGCCGCGGATGATCGCGACCGGGGCGCGGACCCGCGCCGGGTCGTAGGCGAAATCGCCCGCCCAGGCGTCGTAAATGTCCTGAAAAGCGCCGCTCGGGGTCTTGACCGCTGCCGGCGAGCGGGCGCGGCTGGCCGCGTCGCTGTCGAGGTAGCCCTCGCCCCATTCGTCGAAATGCCGCCGCGACAGCACCGGCGGCTGTCCCGCCGGGACATCGGCGACAAACCGCTCCCACTGGTCCTGCAACGAGATCAGCCGCGATGCCGGCAGGCGCTGCGAGGGCGCTTTCGGCGTCCGCGACGAGATCGGGCCGAAGAACACCAGCCGGTCGACCAGCTCGGGGCAGCGCCCCGCGAACTCGCCGGCGACCATCGTGCCCCAGGAATGCGCGATCATCGACAGACGCGGGATACCCTGCCGCTCGCAGATGAAGCGCACCGCCGCCTCCAATTGCCGCGAACAATCGGCGGCGCGGCCGAGCGGCGGATGCGCCTCGGCCGGTGCGTCCATCTCCGGGTAAGGATCCGATCCGCCGAAACCGTGGAAATCGAGGCCCCAGACATGGAATCCCGCGTCGCACAACTCGTCGCGCCAGGATTTGCCGTCGATGCGATGCGCGATCGACAGCGCCGACGGAAACGTGCCGCCATGGACATAGAGCACCGTGTTGCCGGTCGGCGCCGCGTCCCGATGGGGCAGATAGCGCAAAAAGAGCGACATTCCGCGACCGGGACTCGGCACGCGAAAATGTTGTTCGCGCGGGTCGAGCTTTGGAGCAGTGATAGGCGATGCGATCATCGCGGCCTCCTATGTTCGACCGGGTCAGATGCGCCGGACGATCGACCGGTGCATCACGGCGCCGGCGCCGCTGGCTTCCAGGGCAGCAAAGTTCCGCTGGTGATCCGCGTCGTTGGCCAGCGTTTCGCGGTATTGCTCGTAGGCCGCCAGGGTCGGCAGGTCGATCAGCCCGATCGCTTCATTTGTCGGCCCGGCAAAATCGGTCGGCAAGAAATAGCCGACGGTCTTGCCGCCGCTGCGCTCGATGGCACCTTGCTCGCCCTCGACGTAGGTCCGAAACGCCGCGAGCTTGTCGGGATTGAACGTGTAGCGAATGCACAGCGTAATCATTGCGCCGCTCCTGACTGTCGATATTCGGAATGCCGTCCCACAAACATGGGGTGTGCAGGCCGATAAGGCTGGCGCAATCGCTTCGGCGCCGAGCGAAGCGCTTATCGAAAATCTAACAGAGGCTTGGAGCGCCGCCGAATGAGCACCGCGCCGATCAGCGCCCAGGATTGGGTGGGGGCAGAACAGTCTCGAACGGCGCCGCCGTCGCGCTGAACCCGCGCAGCGTCAGATAGGCGCCGAGCATCAGCGGGATCGACGCATAGAGATAATAGAAATCGACGATTTGCGTCTGGGCAAAAAGACCCGACATCACCTCGGGCGGCAGGAACAGGTTGATCACCCCGCGCACCAGCAACGCCCAGCCGGTCAGGGTCACGACCAGCGGCCAGAACCCGCGCGTCCAGACATTGTGGATAAGCACAATGGCAGCGCCGGCGACGACGCGGAACGTGCCGAGCAGCAAAAGCGCCGTGCGGTCCTGCCCGAGATGCTCGACGGCGGTGACGACCGTGGCTTTGTCGGCGAGCATCGCCGCGGCGACGATCAGCGACACGATTCCGATCAGCCGGCTGAGATAGACCGTTACCACCGGCATCGCCGCTCTCCCCCTCGTTTCGGCCAAGGTGAGAGAGTACCAGACCGCGCGATTTCGCGGCCGCTTTGCCCGCTATTGTTGCGTTGGCGTCGGCAGGCTGTGGCTCTTGACCGCGCCGCGCCGGCGTTGCGCCTGGTGGTCGAGCTGGCGGCGCGCGGCGTCGAACGCGGTGCGGACGGCGACAAAGACATCGTCATGCGCGTGCAACTCGGCGGGTCCGGTGCCGACCGCGACGATCTTTCCCGGCAGCGACATCTCGACCCGCAGATGGAAAACCTTGCCCGCCCGCCGCGGGCGGTGGCGGCCCTCGACGATGACGCGGCACGAGTTCACCCGGCCGAAAAGATGCTCCAAATGCTCGGCGCGCTCGCGAATCTGCTCTTCGACCGCCGCCGAGGACGGCAAATCGCGGAAGGTGATCTGCAGCGGGATGGTCATCGGCGCCTCCTTTGGGGTGGGAACGACGCAAGGACTAGCCTACATATCGGCGGCGCAAAGCAATGGCGCAACCCCCGCGAAGGGCGCAAAACTCCCATGCTGGGGGCGGCCCGGCTTTACAGGTTCGAAATCCGACCCTGGTCTAATCGCGCCCTTCCGTACGCGCGGCCGAGGAACGCAATGCGATGAGCGATCGAACCGCTGCGGCCGAGGCGTGGCGGCGTGCGCTCGAGCTGACCGCGCCGATCGCGCGGCACCCGACGGTGACGTTCCCCCTCGTCATCGACCGCCTCGCCGAAAAATTCGGCGACGCGCCCGCGCTCATTTCGGATCGCCACGACTTCAGCTACCGGGAGCTTGGCGGCCGCGCCGCGCGCTATGCGCGCTGGGCGCTGGAGCAAGCGATCGCGCCCGGCGACGTGGTGTGCCTGATGATGCCGAACTGCCCGGAATACCTGGCGATCTGGCTGGGGATCACGCGGGCCGGCGGGGTCGTCGCGCTGATCAACACGAACCTCGCCGGCGACGCGCTACGCCATGCGATCGACATTGTCGCGCCACGCCACATGATCGTCGACGCGGGGCTCAGCGACGCATTCGCAGACGTGCAGCCCCGTCTCGCTCGCCCTGCGCAAGGATGGACGCATGACGGCGACGGGCGCGGCTGGCCGCGCATCGACCGCGCGGTGGACGGGCTGAGCGGAGCGCCCGTCGATCATCCTGCGCCGGCGCTCGCCGACCGCGCGCTCTACATCTACACCTCGGGCACGACCGGGCTGCCCAAGGCCGCGAGCGTCAGCCACCACCGCATCATGCAATGGAGCCACTGGTTCGCGGGGCTGATCGACGCGCAGCCGAGCGACCGGATGTACAATTGCCTGCCGCTCTACCACAGCATCGGCGGCGTGGTGGCGACCTGCGCGCCGCTGGTCGGCGGCGGCGCGGTGGTGATCCGCGAGCGCTTCTCGGCGAGCCGGTTCTGGGACGATGTCGCCGAGCACGGCTGCACCCTCTTCCAGTATATCGGCGAATTGTGCCGCTATCTGGCCGCCGCGTCGCCGCACCCGCGCGAGACGCAGCACCGGCTGCGCCTCGCCTGCGGCAACGGCTTGCGGCCCGACGTGTGGCCGGCGTTTCAGGAGCGCTTTCATATTCCGCGAATCCTCGAATTCTATGCCGCGACCGAGGGATCGTTCTCGCTCTACAACTGCGAGGGCAAGCCCGGCGCGATCGGCCGGGTGCCGCCGTTTCTCAGCCATCGGTTTCCGGTCGCGCTGGTGAAGCTCGACATCGATAGCGGCCAGCCGCTGCGCGGCGCCGACGGGTTCTGCCTGCGCTGCGCCGCCGACGAACCCGGCGAGGCGATCGGCAAGCTGTCCGGCGGCGCGCCATCGCTCGACGGGCGGTTCGAGGGCTACACCGACCCGCAAGCCTCGGAGCGCAAGATCCTGCGCGATGTCTTCGCGCCGGGCGATGCCTGGTACCGCACCGGCGATCTGATGCGCAAGGACCGCGCCGGCTTCTTCTATTTCGTCGACCGCCTCGGCGACACGTTCCGCTGGAAGGGTGAGAACGTCTCGACCACCGAGGTCGAGGAGGCCATCGCCGCCTGCCCCGGCGTCACCGAAACCGTGGTCTACGGCGTCGCGGTGCCCGGCGCCGATGGCCGCACCGGCATGGCGGCGATCGTCGCCGGCGAGGGTTTCGACCTCGCCGGCCTCGCCGCCCATCTCGCCGAGCGCCTGCCGGACTACGCCCGCCCGCTGTTCGTTCGCCTCTGCGGCGAAATCGCGACAACCGGTACATTCAAGCCGCGGAAGCGCGCGCTCGCCGCGGCGGGCTACGACCCCGCCGCGACCTCCGACAGGCTCTACGTCTGCGACCGGACGCAAGAGGCGTTCGTCCCGCTCGATGCGGAACTCTACCAGCGCATCCAACGCGGCGAGATGCGGCTCTAGTTGTCAGCCTCAATGAGCAGCGTATCGATCTCGGCACTCTCAGCGGGGCCATCCTGTTGGTGTTCTGGGCGGTGATGACAGCCCGGCCGATCCGATCTATCGCGAACTCTTTTCGTCGGGCACCTAGCGACGCCCTCTCGCAGGACGCACAGTCGCTATGCAGCGAGCGGCGATCAGCCGCCATTGACGCGCCACAATTGCGGCCTCATTTGCGCCCCAGGGACAGCGCGGGGCGAGGGCGGCATCACCGATGAACTGGTTCTGGCAATTCTGTTGTGCGTCGACCGCGACGCTGCTGCTGCTCACCGCCACGCCATCGGCCAACGCGGCGCCGCCGCCCCCCGTCCAATTGACCCCGCAGGACACGGCCGAGCTGCAGAAGATCGCGGTTTATCTCGACGGCATCCGTACCGCGACCGCCAAATTCCAGCAGGCGACCGCCAAGGGGGGCGACGCGACCGGTTATCTGTGGATGTCGCGCCCGGGCAAGATGCGCTTTCAGTACGATCCGCCCAACCAGCTCCTGCTGTTCGCCGATTCGTTCTACGTCTATTCCTGGGACCCCGATCTCAAGCAGATGAGCAAGGTCGGGCTCAAATCGACCCCGGCCTGGTTCTTGCTGCGCGACCCGATCAGTTTCACCGACGGGATCGTGGTCACGCGTTTTGAGCATAGCGGCAATACCATTCGTGTCACGGTGGCGCAAAGCGCCGAGCCTGACGCCGGCAGCCTCACCATGGTCTTTACCGAAAATCCACTGGTTCTGCGGCAATGGACGGTGGTCGATCAACGCGGCGGGGTGACCTCGGTCGCATTGTCGCAGCTGCAATACGGTATGGCGCTCGATCCCAAGCTGTTCCAATATCAGGATCCGTACAGTCGGTAAAAAAATGACGATCGCGAACAACAGGTTGGTCTGAACCTCGATGTCCGTCCGTGCGCCGCTGGTGGCCATCCCCACCTGTTACCGCGAGGTCAACGAGCGCGTCATGTACACCGCCGTGGTGCGCTACCCGCACGCGGTGGTCGACGCGGCGGGCTGCCTGCCGATGCTGATCCCGTCGATCGGCGCCAAGCTCGACATCGACGCGCTGCTCGATACCATCGACGGCTTGCTGCTGACCGGCAGTCCCTCCAATGTCGAGCCGTTCCACTATGACGGCCCGCCGAGCCGCGAGGGCACGCTGCACGACCCCGACCGCGACGCGACGACCCTGCCGCTGATCCGCGAGGCGGTGCGCCGCGATCTGCCGGTGATGGCGATCTGCCGCGGCATCCAGGAATTGAACGTCGCGCTCGGCGGCACCTTGCACCAGCGCATCCAGGAGATGCCGGGCGGCAAGGTCCACCGCCTCGGCCGCACCGGGCCGCTCAGCCTCGACGAGCGCTACGGCCCGTGCCATCCGGTGAACCTAGCGCCGGACGGATTTTTCGCCGCGCTTGCCGGCACCGCCGAGATCATGGTCAATTCGCTGCACGGCCAGGGCATCGACCGGCCGGCGCCCGCGCTCAAGATCGAGGCGGTGGCGCCCGACGGCTTGATCGAGGCGGTCAGCCTGCCGGGGGCGCGGTTCGTCGTTGGCGTGCAGTGGCACCCCGAATATATGCCGCTCGCCAACCCGGTCTCGCGCGCCTTGTTCGCTGCTTTCGGCGACGCTTGCCGCGCGGTGAGCGCCGGGGCCGCGGCAAAACGGCGGGCCGCCTAGCTTACATTTGGGAACGCATTTGGTTCCGTCGTTTTGCATGCGTCTGGCGCGTTGGACGCATGCGGGAATTGCATTTTTGCCCGGGCCGGCTGATCACCATTTCGAATCCAGAAGCGGAGAGGACGCCAAGTCCTCTTAATTCCGGCCCCGTCTCCCCTACGGGTCCGGATCTCCCCCAAGCGCTTCTGACAAGCTGGCGCCCGGTCTTCCCCCCAGACCGGGCGCTATTTGTTTATCAACGACTTAGCGCGTGTTTGGCCTTCCAGGCTAACGGTTGGGCTAACAATCGGGTGGTTCGACGGGTCGCACATTTTCCCGGAGCTCGCGGATCATCTCGGCGAGTTTTTGCGCCCGCGCGCTATCGGGAGGGGCATCCGCCAGAGCGTCGGCTAGCTTGGCGATGACCTCGTCGACAGAACGCTCACCGTTGGGATCAGGCCGAAACATCTCTAAGTGCGGGGGCTGCCGGGGTTCTTTGTGCCGCTGCGCCTCAATCGGAGGAATGCCTGCGCACTAGCTCCGGGGCCTGGCGGCGCTTTTCGTGGGGTAGGTGTTCCGGCGGCAGGCGAACCAGTGAGGCTCTAAATCCCGGTTGATCAAGGTCGAATCCCCAGTCGAGGATCACGGGAGGCGCACATCTCCGCGGTCCAAGGAAGAACAATGATGACCGTAATAAACCTACAAGTAGATCGTCATGCGAGCGGCAGATATTCCCTGATGGAGTGCCCTGAGGACAAACCACCTGTTCCTGGCAACTGGAAGGATGTGACAAGACCCGGGCTGGTCACCGAGCATGATGAAGCGAAATTCTACCGTGCTCTGGCACAATACCATTGATACACTTGGTAAGAAAGGACGGTAGTGGGTCAGTCTGAATTATCGGAACCTTGACATCGGGTTGGATGCCGCGAGGCCGCGTGTCATATTACCCGCATGGCGGTTCCAAGCGCGATAGTCCTGGCGGGTCTCATCATAGCCGTTGCTATCGCAATTACGTTTCGATGGGAGCTTGGGCCGGCTATCGGCCAAGCTTATCGCTTGGATCGATGGACTGGCCGCGTCGTTCAATGCAACGAAACGAACCAACGTCGGCTCGCGGCATCCGAGCTTGGCGTAGGGCTATCGCTCAACTGCAACGAACTGACCCGATAAGATGGCAACCAGGCGTCTCCCGCGCCCGCGCGATCCGGCCCAGCTCTAATTTCAGACTGACCCACTACCGGGTAGTGTCCTAATTTGAGATGCCTGCTGCCTCGAAGCGAAATTTGGCTTCCTGTCGAAGCCGTGCGAGGTGCTGTTCGACAATCCGCACCTGAGCCTCAAACTCGGCCATAGACATGCAGTCGGTGATTACACAAGGAAGGCCATTACCGGCACTACCGAAGCGGTTCAGCACGATGGTTGCGACAGGCGTTGAGAAAACATCGCCGCCGTCTCCGACGAAGTGAAGTTCGAGCGCCATTTTTTCAATGCTCCTGTTAAATTGATATTCGCTCTACCAACTCGCCAAGCGAGCAAAGGTGCTTGCGCGAGCGGCGATCGTGGCCGAGCACAGGAAGTAAGATTGATGTTGACGCGCTTTGTAGCGGCTGGTTTCGCGATGGCGATCATTAATCTTGCCATACCAACAACCCAACCGATGGCACAATCCCCGCCCCCAACGCTGACGACAGAGTGGCTTTACAATTTGTGCAGGTCATCAGAGCGGACATCAATCATATCCTGTGTCGCTTATATAGATGGGATCGCGGCCGTCCTCTCCATGCTCGGCAAGATGTATCAAAGGCCGGAAGGCGGGGTTTCTAAAGATTTCGTCGCGGCTTTTGGTACGGTAGGAATCTGCAATGTGCAAGCCACCGATGGCGAAGCCCTCCGGCAAATCTTCCTTGGCTGGGCCGAGAGGCATCCTGATCAGCGACGCGGAGGGATTGCTGGCGGTGTGATGATAGCGCTACAGCAGCGATGGCCCTGTCTCTCAAATTAGGACACTACCCAAATTCGCGAAGGCAGAGTGGCGCCGGATCGTTGCCGAGCTGGAGGCGCTGCCGATCATGAGGCCCGCGATCCAGCGGTGGATGTTGTTGGCGCATGCCACTGCGCACGGCGATTTCCTGCTCGGCATGAACCGCGACGCGACCGAGCGGCTCGACACCGCGCTAACCGACCTCCTGGCCGCTGCGCGCCGGGTGGAAGAGGTGCTCAAGCGTCCGGCGTGACCAGGCGCAGCTTCGGCTTGCGCCGGCGAGGTCGCGGTGGCTCCGGTGTCGGCAGCCGCTCGGCGAGCTCGGCGATGGTATCGGTGGCGCTCGCGACTGCCTCGGTCGCCGCGGCAAGGCCGAATTCGACCTCTTGCGTCGCCTCGGACACCGCCTCGCGGATCGTCAGGGCGATGTCCAGAGTTGAGGGCATGCGCCCGCCGAAATGGTCCGCGACCTCGCGCGCCGCCGACTCGCCGTGATTGTCGACGACGTTCAGGAGCGCCTTTCCCAGCGCGCCGCTGAAATCGCTGAGCGCGTTGCCGTCACCTCCCGGTTTTCCGCCGGCCCGATTGGTTTCGGTCATGACGGATTCCTGCGCTTCCGCTCGCGGGTCAGTAGTGGGTCAGTCTGAAATTTGAGGCTCTTGACGCTGCGCACTCGATCGTCCGAGATGATCGAATGGCTCAGCGTAGCTTCAACTGTCCGCTGACGGAGGCCCCGTGCATCGATATGCGGTGTAAGCGGGATATGTGCCGAGCGGAGAAAGAGCAAGAGCGTCAGTATATCGAAAACAAAAACACTGCCCCTTCGGCAGGGATTGTTAGGCTCCGGACTCATAACCAGTAGCACAGGACGGCGGCGAGGCAGACGGCGGCGAGGAAGTTTTGAGCGAGACGGTCGTATCGTGTGGCAATCCGGCGGAAGTCCTTGAGGCGCCCGAACATGCG
>Ga0209483_1000683_pt1 | contig 27980 bp, 19 predicted proteins | sample NGEPerA_FD_184508 | JGI IMG/M metagenome (GOLD analysis project Ga0209483, IMG submission 184508) | Arctic peat soil microbial communities from the Barrow Environmental Observatory site, Barrow, Alaska, USA - NGEE PermafrostL2-A... | ecosystem: Environmental > Terrestrial > Soil > Wetlands >... | reverse complement strand
GGCGCCGGGGAAATCTCGGCAGCGGCCAGTTCGAGCTCCGGCGCCGGCGCATCCTGCGCCCCTCGCCCGCTGCCAGCCCGTCCCGTTCCCTTTGCCATTGAATCCTCGATTGAAATTGGCGGCCAACCTAAAGGAGGCGCGCAGTGCCTTCAACGTCTTGTGCCGATGGCGGTAAGTCCCAAAGACGAAAGCGGCGGGCTCATCGCCCGCCGCCTCGCATTGATTCTATTTCCTTCGCTTAGTTGAGGATCTGCGTCGCCCCGCCGAAGGAGTTGAAAAGGTAGTCCGTGCCGTTGGAGTTCACGGTGTTACCGAAGGTGTAGACGCCGATATATTGGAAGGCGCCGAAGTTGGCCTCGCCATAGACGCCGACGAAAGCGTTGTGGGTGATAGTGTTGCCGCCGATATAGCTGATCTGCTGGGCGCCCGCTCCGATCGAGTAGAGACCCACACCGTCGCCATTGAAATTGATGCTGTTGAAGTAGATCGCATTGATCTGCAAGCCGGTCGAGGAACCGTCGGCATAGGCGACGGCTCCATCGAATCCGAAGCTACCATCGTTCGACAGATCCGCACCCTGCACGATATTGACGTCACGGGCATACGACCCGCCCAGCGCCTCGATGGACGATTTGAAGCCGTTGCCGGCATTATACGAGGCCGACGCACCAGTGTGATAGGCGTACAGCAGAGCGCGCTGAAGCATGGTTGAGGCACCGCCGACATAGCTTGCGGCGTAAACACCGTCGCTATGGTTGTGATCGAAGTTCGAATCGATCGCGGCGATATATTGATAGAGATAGCTGTTGCCGCTGACGTGATTGCTCACGTTGAGGCCGCGGTTGTTGTTGTAGTCGACCGTTGTGCCGTAGAGCTCCAGCGTCGGCGCATGCGGACGGCCCGAAGCGCCGTAGATGGCGCCGTAATTGTTCGCATAGGTGATGAGGTCAACGCCGTCGTTGCCGTTATGGCTGATGTCGGAGTACTCGATCGTCACGTTCTGCCGCACGAAGGCGCAGCCGCCGGCGAGGCCCTGGACGGTCGCGCAGGCGTGACCGGCGATATAGGTACCGTTGATCGCGCTGGCATAGACATGGACGCCATCCTGCGTGTTGTAGTCGAAGGTCGAGCCGGTGATCGAGACGTGCTGCTCGGCGCGGCCCTGGCGGCCCGAGGAAAGCGCGCCCAAATAAATGCCGTCGCCGCCATTGTGCGAGAAGTCGCTGCCCGAGATCGTCACCTGCTCGAAGGTGTCACCGAAGCCGCCCGGCCCGTAATACGAGTTCGACACGATCTTCGCGCCGTCGCCGGTGTTGTTGTCGAATTCAGAGCCGGAGATCGTGAGGTACTGGGCGTTCAGGCTGTAGCGGCCACTCTGGTTGGCGTTCAGCAAGAGGCCCGCGCCGCCATTGTAGTTGGCCTCGCTGCCCGAAACCTGGATGTGCTGGATCAGGTAGGAATAGCCGCCGAAGAACGCTGGGGCATACACAGCCCCGTTGGCGAAGGACTCCAGATCGATGCCGTTGGCGCCGTTGTGATCCAACGTGCTGTTGATGAGATAGACGTCCGAAGTCTGGTTGGTGCTGAAAGCGAAGCTGTTGCCGCGCACCGAGGTCTGGCTCGACTTGTCATAGAAGCCGGCGCCGTCATTGTGGCTGGCATTGACGTCGAACAGCTCAACGAGCTGGTTCAGCACGCCGCCATAATAGGTGATGTTGCTGACCTTGACGCCGTTCGCGTGGTTGTAGGTGAACGAATCGTAGGCCACGATCACGTTCTGGCTGACATGCGAGTAGTAGATGTAGGCCGACCCGAAACCATAGCCGTTGGCGTCCGAAACGATCGACAGTCCGTTGCCGTGATTGTGCGAGGCTTCGACGTCGTAGACCAGCACGCTCTGGTAGATGTTGCCCGCGGAGAACGCCGCCGTGCCGACATAGATGCCGTCGCCGCCATTGCCGTCGACATAGGTGGTGAAGCCGGTGTGGTAGCCAAATTCGACCGTCTGGTTGGTGAAGGCCTGGCCCACCGCGACGCCGACGATATCGACGCCGTCGCCGGTGTTGTTGCTGATGGTGTCGCCCGCGAAGTAGAGGTTCTGGTTGGCGGACGCGCCGTTGTAGGCGATGGCAAAGGCGTTCACGCCGTCGCCGCCATTGCCACTGACCGTCGAGTATTCGATCGAGATCTGCTGCGAGGTGACGGCGTTGACGCCATTGGCGTTGGTGTTGAAGGCCGCGCCGTAGACGGCGTTGCCGGTGAACGTCGAGCCCACGAGGTTGATGTACTGGCCGATCACCGAGGGATAGCTTGCCGAGCCGCCGCTGGCCTTGGCGCCGACATAGACACCGTTGCCCGTGTTGCCCGACAGGTCGCTGTTGTAGATGCCGACCAGCTGCTGGACCGTGCCGCCATTGGCGGTCGAGTAGACGTGCAGACCGTCACCACTATTGCCGCTGGCCGTCGTCGCATAGCCCGGCACGCCGTAGAGGATGGTCTTCTGCAGGACCAGCGAACCGGTGTCGGCGGTGGAATTCACCTCGATGCCGTGGTTGCCGTTGTTGTTGAACTGCGAGCCCAGCAGAACCGCATAGGAGTAGATGTAGCTGTAATTGCTGGCTTGGTTCTCGATGTGCAACCCGTCGCCGCCATTGTTGTTGGCGGTGGAGTATTCCAGCAGCAGCGTCGGCGCGAAGAGTGGCCGTCCGCTGGAGGCGTAGACCGCGCCATAGGTATCGGCGAGCGAGCCGACAAAGATTCCGTCGCCGCCATTGTAACTGAAGTCCGAACCGATGGCCGTGACCGTCTGCCGCACGAAGGCGCAGCCGCCTGTGAGGCCCTGCACGTAGTTGCAGTCATAGCCGGTCAGATAAACGCCATTGTGGGCATTGTTGTAGAAATGTGCGCCGTCGGCGCCATTGTCGTCGAAGCGCGAGCCGGAGATCGAGAAGTGCTGCTCGGCGCGGCCCTGGAAGTCATAGGCCTCGGCGGAGGCGAAGAGGCCGTCATTGGCATTGTAGCTGAAATCGCTGCCGGAGATCGTCACGTCCTGGATGGCGGCGCCGAAGCTGAGCGGGCCGTAATGCTGGGTCGCCAGGAAGGCCGCGCCGTCAAGCGCGTTGCCGTCGAAGGATGAGCCGGTCAGCGAGATGTACTGGATGTTGAGGCTGTAGAAGTTCGAGGCATTCGCGTATGCGACAAATCCCGCGCGGCCGTTGCCGTTGGCGTCGGTTCCAAAGACGTTGATGTGTTGGATGAGATAGGTCGGGCCGTCGGCCAGACCCTTGACGCGCAGACCGTCCACCGCGTTGCCGTTGGCCGTGCTCGAATACACATAGAGGTCGGCATACAGATTGGTCCTGACCGCGCCGCCGTAATAGCCGTACGATTCGGCGACCGAGTGCTCGTAGAGGCCGTTGCCGGCGCCGGTCGGGATCGGGCCCGATGCCGGCCCGTTGTGATCCAAATGATCGCCGTAGAGATAGACGAACTGGTTCACCTGGGCGCCGTAGCCCGCGTAATTCTGGATTTCGACGCCGTTGCGCGCGTTGTGCGAGAAATTGTCGTAGGTCGCGACGATGTTCTGGCCGACATGGCTGTAATGGGCGTAGGTGCCGATGGCGTAGCCATAGGCGTCGGTTGAAATGCGCAGGCCGTCGCCGGCATTGCCGGTCGCGGTCACATAGTAGATGCCGGCAGTCTGAGACACCTGGCCGGCGAAGAAGGCAGTGCCGTCGATGCTGATGCCGTCGCCGCCATTGTCGCTGAACGAGCCGCCTTCGATGTAGATGTTCTGCTCCGCCGAGCCGAGATCGAAGGCCTCCGCGCCGAAGGATGCGCCGCCGAAGCCGTTGCTGTCGACGGTGTCGTCGAAGAGATTGACGTTCTGCTCCGACGCGCCGGAGAAGGCCGCGAACGAGCTGGCATCGATGCCGTAGAAGCCGTTGCCGCTGATCGTCGAGTTGGAGATCGTCAGATCCTGGCGCGCCGCGGCGTTTTCGATACCGCCTGCGTCAGCCTCGACACCGATAAAATTGCCGGAGAGGTTCGAATTCGTGACGCTGACATACTGCGCCGCCGTCGAGGCATTCGCGGTAAACGAACCCGCGTATACGCCGACGTAGAGACCATCTTCGTAGTTGCCGGTCGCGGTCAGGTTGGAGATGTTCAGGCGCGCGATGGTCGTGGCGCCGTAGGTGGCTTCGGCATAGGCATAGACGCCGTCGCCAAACACAGTGCCGGTGACGGTAACGTCATCCATGGTTCCGTATTGATGCACGACCGAACCTACGCCATCGGCATGGGCGACAATGTCGATGCCGTCATAGGTGCCGCCCGTGACCGTGACATCGGTCAGCGAGAAATTCTGCGTAACACTCGCGCCCGTCACCGCATTGGCAATGACTGCGATGGGGAAGTAGCTGCCCGCGACGCTAACGTCAGTCACATTGAGCGTCTGATTCACGGTCGCGCCGTTTTGCCCATACGCGAACACGGCCAAGCCGGCGATGGTCTGGCCGGTGAAAGTCACGTCACTCACGTCGACGTATTGATTCAGCGTGCCGCCATTGGCCGAGCCGATAACCTCGACGCCGTAGAGACCGCCCGTGATTGTGGTGGGATCGATGATAATATTCTGCGTGGCCGACGAACCCACACCGACCGTGGCACTCATAAGCACGTCGACGGCGCCCGAACCGCTGATCGAAGAGGAGGTTAGTTCGGTATTGAGAGTGGCCGACGAGCCGCCGGTGATGTTGGAGTTGACATAAACGCCGTCATTTCCGGAACCCGAAATCGTCACATTGTCGAGATGGAGGTCCTCGTTGGACGTGCCGCCGTCGCTGAACGCGTTGTTGATATAGATGCCGTCGTTGGAAACGTTGGTGATCGTCGAATCGTTGATATCAATGGTCGAATTGCCCGATACATCCTGGACAATGTGAATGCCGTTCACGCCTCCGGCGGTGCCGTCGATGGTGATGCCGCTGATCACCACACCGGTGACGTTATGGCCGTAGATCGCGTCCGTGAACGGCGCGTTGATCGTGAAGCCGAAAAGATTCGTATAGCTGTCGACGGTGATACCAACCGGACCCGTCGAAAAGAGCGAAACAGGGCCTGAGCCGGGCGCGAAATCATGCGAGAACACGGTTCCGCTGTTGACGCCGCGCACGTCGAATACGCCCGGGCCGACAACCGATTCGCCGCTTTGAACAACAACGCCTGTCGAGTTCACCGGGCCGTTGCGATCGGTCAGAACGATGAACTGATTCTTCGGGCCGCGCGAAGTCGCGTCCTGCAGCGTCGTCGGATTGGCATAGGAGCCAGCGCCCGCCGTGTTGTCCACGTAATAGAGCGTGTTGGTCGGCGACGAAGTAATATGTCCGTTGTAGATGATAACAGGCTCTGGCTTGTCGAACGACTGCCGCACCAGAACGTCATCCTGACGGCGAACCGGATCGACCATGCGACGGTCCAGATCGTCTAGCGACTGTGCGCCGCCGCCCGAAAGATCATTAAGGGCGATGCGCAGGGTCGCGCCGACATAGCCCGTGGTCCCGCGCACATCGTCGTGTGCGACTTCGCCGTCGAAGCTCACTCGCGACTGCGGCCCAAGCGCATCGATGCTGAAGACGTTGACCTCGGCGCGCGCGTGCGCGCCGGCGATGTCCTTGTGCGAGAAATTGAGGTTGCCGCCGATTATAACGTTATTGGTATCCGAGCGGGAGAAATCATAACCGCCCGCGAACACGCGCACGTCGGTGTTGTCGGTGTTGAAAATGCGATAGCCAACTTCACCATCGAAACCCGAATAGGCACCGTACTGTGCCTGCAGAATCGCAATTGTGGTGTCGTGAATGTAAAGCGCGAACTTGTTCGAAATCGCGCTCTCGTCTTTCTTGGCGCTGTACCCGTTCACGCGCACATCCCAATCGGTGCTCATCAATTCCGCGCCGAGTGAAACCTGCGTGAAGGAATGGTTGTTGTTCGCTTGCGTGCTGTCGAAGCCGCCGAATACGCCAAGAATCCAATCGGGGTTAATCTTCGTGCGATACCCGAGGCCGACGTTGAAATTTTCGTTGTAACGCGTGCTGGTGTCGGCGCCGAGGCGCACAAACAGGAGCGAGTCCAGATCCTGCCAGACTGGCGCGAAGACATTGACCTTGCCCGCGACGAAGCCAGAACCGATGCCGCCACCGATATCGGCATAGGGCGACCATTTCGGCGGATCGGCCGGCGGCGAGGATGCCGGGCTGGAGGCCGCGTCGGCGGCTGCGGCTGCTGTGCTCATTGCGGCGGCAGCAATTCCCGCGGCGCTAACAAGCAATTTGGATTTCAGCTGCAGGCGGCCGGTGGCATCGCGCATGCTATTCCCCCCAAGATTAGGCCCAAAACGTCGGGCCGCCTCCAAAGACGGTCCGTTACCTAGCTTCCAATGTTTCATTAACGCAAGAAAGCCGCAAGACTCTGGAGGCGCTAGCGCTTCGCCTTTTTTTTCACGGATGAATAGGCCCAAAAACGTGGCAGTGATGCCACATCCCCCTGGAAGCCTTTTTGCGATCAGGTTTCCGCTCGGCGCATGGCTCTGATGGCGTCCGGCAAGCCAACGAATGGCACGCCGACCCCGGCGCGCTTGCCGTCCGGTCCGGGCGGCAAAACGAGCATTGCGCTAGGCGCCGACAGCAGATCGGCCTCGCCTCGTGCCGCCAGCCCGATAACGGCTATGCAGTCACCCTTCTGGCAGACTGATATTGGCAGTTTCAGGCCTTTTTTGCCCCAGCGCAACTCCAGCTCATCGCCCTTTTTGACAACCGGGGGCAGGATAACAAGGACCGCCAAATGCTGCGCCAGGCCCAAGAGGCGGAAGTTCAACACCAGTACCGCCTGCTTGGGATTGCCCTTGCGATGGTAGATCAGGCTGACGCGGCATCGACCGAAAGTGTTGTCTGCATTGACGGGCGATTGGGCTGCGCTGGGCGTTAGAGTCAGCGGCATCGGTACAGACTCTTTCTGGCCTGGCCGGCAGGACAGAATCCAGGGACCGATCTGCTTCATGCCGGTAAAGCCGGGCTCCACTTTGGCAGCTACATCGGCGGGACGCTGGTTGAGCCCGCCCGGCGACATATATTTTGCGAGTGCGAAAAGGCCCGCCAGTAGAAGGGCGGCCAATATCACTCCAATGATCGAACTGCGCATGAATCGTCCCCGGACCAAGATTTGTTGGCGTCGGATTAGACCGCGCACGCAGGCTGTTCAAGCAGGTTTGGCAGGATAGCTCATTTCGCGGGGGCTGAGGGCGGAAGGACTTTGGGACCCAAACGGTTGATGACGTCCTGCGCATTGAGCGCATGCGGATCCGCATGAGCCTGCGCATCGCTGAGTGTTACGATTTCGGCATAGGCTTGATAGCGCGTCAGGGCAGTCGTCGTTTCGGTGTCTTCGCCGGGCCACCAATCCCATCTATGCCGCCACCCAAAGCCCGGACCCTGCGGAAACCCATTGAAATCACTGAAATATGTAGTTTTAGCCTGCGTATCGCGCATATCGAAGACGAACCATGCAGTGCCGGACTCCAACGTCACCTGCGCGGCGCGAAAGAGCAGAAAATCCTCGACCGTTTCGCGCCTGGTCGAGGCGCCACCGGAATAAGTGACGCGGAAGCGATTTTGCGCCAATCGTACATCGGTATAGCCGGTGCTCGCGCCTTCTACCTTCTGGCTATAGACCGAAGCCGTCGAACAGCCGCTCAGCGATATAAGCAGGTAGGTCGCGGCAAAGCCAATTGTTCGGCCGTAATGCATTGATAAAATTGCATTCTTGTTCATTTTGCCGAACTCCCCTACATCAGCGAATCTCACACAAAACCCCGCCGCGCTTCCAGACTAGCAAGGCTTTCGCGTCGGTCATTGTTAAATGTGCGCCAGCTAGCATATAAATGACCAGTCAGTTATATATCTAAGAATGTCCGACATAATGCCACGCTGGCGGCGACGCAAAGATGCCAGGCCGCAGGAGATTCTCGAAGCCGCCCTGGCCTGCTTCGCGGAGAAGGGATTCGCCACAACCCGCATGGAAGACATCGCCGAGCGGGCCGGCGTCACCAAGGGCACGATCTACCTCTATTTCGAGAGCAAGGAGGCGGTGTTCAAAACGCTGGTGCGCGAATCGATCGGCTCGCAGATCACACAGGTAAGCGAGAGCATCCGCACTTTTGACGGCAATTCCAGCGACCTGCTGCGCTTCGTGCTCGGCACCATTGGCGAGTTCATCCGCACCAGCGACCGCGTCGTACTGCCCAAGGTTTTGCTTGCGGAAGCCGGCAATTTTCCCGAGCTCGCACAGTTTTATCGCGAGGAAGTCATCGATAAAGGATTGGGCGCGATGAGCGCGGTGATCGCGCGCGGAATCTCGCGGGGCGAATTTCGCGCGGTCGTGCCGCAACATACGGCAAGACTCTGCGTCGCGCCGCTGCTGCTCGCTATTTTGTGGCGCACGACCTTCGCGCAATTCGACTCCGAACCCTACGACTATCGCGGATTGGTCGATACCCATCTTGACGTGCTGCTGCGCGGCCTCACCGCGCCCGGAGGCGAGACATCATGAAACTCATCTGGATATTTCCACTGCTGCTTTTGTGTGCCTGCGGCAGAAACGATGACACCGGATGGCTCGGTTACGGCGAGGGCGACAACGCATTTATTTCAGCGCCGCAGCCCGGCTGGGTATCCAACATGAAGGTGCAGCGCGGACAGAGCGTTCATCTTGGCGACTTCCTGTTCGCGCTCGACGACACGCATGAGATCGCGGTGCGCAATCAGGCGGTGGCGGCCATTGCGCAAGCCAAGGCGCAGATCGCGCAAGAACAGGCGAACCTCGCGTTGACGCAAAAAACGCTGAGCCGTCAGCAGGGCTTGGCCCGTGCGGGCGCCGGCGTGCCCACGACACTCGATCAAGCACAGTCGAGCTATCGCCAGTCGGCGGCGCGCATCACGCAGCTTCAAGGCCAGGAAAATCAGGCGGAAGCGTCTCTCGCGGACGCCAACTATCAACTCGCGCAGCGTAGCGTGATCGCACACACGCAAGGTCGCATCGAAGACATCTATTTCCACAATGGCGAATATGTACCCGCGTCTACGCCGGTCCTTGCCATTCTGCCACCGGGAAATGTCTTCGTGCGTTTCTTCATTCCCGAAACGCAGTTCGCGCATGTCCATCTTGGCCAGAAGGTGCGCATCTCCTGCGACGGCTGCGCCAGCAACATCGACGCCACCATCACCTTCATCGCGCAACAGGAAGAGTTCACGCCGCCAGTGATCTTCAGCGTCGGCAATCGCGAAAAACTTGTATTCAAGCTGGAGGCACGCGCGCTCGGCGGATTGAAAATAAATCCCGGTCAGCCTGTCGAAGTGCATCCGCTCTGATATGGCCGGCAACCTTGCCATTGATGTTCACGGGCTGACCAAACGGTTCGGCGCCAAGATCGCTGTCGATCACGTTGATATCCAGGTTCCCGAGGGCGAGGTATGGGGATTTCTCGGCCCCAACGGTTCGGGCAAGACAACCACGATCCGCATGTTGTGCGGCCTGCTTCATGCCGACGAAGGCGATGGAACATGCCTCGGTCTCGACCTGCGCACGCAACCCGACGCGATCAAGCGCCAGGTCGGCTACATGACCCAGCGGTTCAGCTTCTGGGAAGATCTTTCGATCCGCGAGAATCTCGAATTCGTGGCGCGAATCTACGAACTGCCCGACCGTAAAGCGAAAGTCGATTCGACCCTCAAGCAGCTTGGACTTGTGAAACGGCAAAACCAGCTTGCCGGCGAACTTTCCGGCGGCTGGAAGCAGCGCATGGCGCTCGCCGCCTGCATGCTCCACGATCCCAAACTTCTTCTCCTCGACGAACCGACGGCGGGCGTCGATCCGAAAGCGCGCCGCGATTTCTGGGAGGAGATTCACGCGCTCAGCGATGAAGGCCTCACCGTTCTTGTGTCTACGCATTACATGGACGAAGCCGAGCGCTGCGACCGCATCGTCTATATCCTGAACGGCAAATTGATCGCACGCGGAACGGTCGCGGAAGTCATAGCGCAATCCGGCTTGACGACCTTTGTTATCGAAGGCGAAAAAGTGCGCCATCTTTCGCAGAAGCTGCAGGGCCAGCCCGGCGTGGAATACGCTGCGTTCTTCGGCACCGCACTGCATGTCAGCGGCCGCGACCGCGCAGGCCTCGAACGCGCACTGGCGCCGTATCGGGATCAGCCGGGCATCGAGGTCCATGAGACGCCGCCCAGTCTCGAAGACGTGTTCATCCATCTGCAGGAACAGGTACAATGACCCCGCGGTTCTCCTTCGCGCGCATCTTCGCGATCCTGATGAAGGAGTTTCTGCAGATGCGGCGCGACCGCATCACCATGGGTATGATTGTCGGCGTACCGCTGATGCAGCTTTTCATCTTCGGCTCCGCGATTAATTTCAATCCGAAAGACTTGCCGACGGCAATTTCCATCGACGATCCGGGCGTATTCGGCCGCTCGATCGTGGCCGCGCTGCACAATTCCAGCTATTTCAAAATCGTGAAGGAAACCAATTCTCCGAAGGCCGCACGGCGCCTTTTGCAGATAGGAAAAGCCGTCTTCGTCGTCGAGATACCGGTGAATTTCACCCGCGACATCATCCGCGGTGCCCAGCCCGATCTTCTCATCGAATCCGATGCCACCGATCCGGCGGCGGGGGCCTATGCGATGGCGGCTTTCAACAATCTGTCGGTGACGGCATTGCGCGACGATCTGAAAGGCCCGCTAGCGAAGCGCGCACAGGGCCCACCACCTTTTAATCTCGTCTCGCACCTTCTCTACAATCCGGAATCGATCACGCAGTACAACATCGTACCCGGGCTTCTCGCCGTTATCCTCACGATGACGATGGTGCTGATGACCTGCCTGGCGCTGACGCGCGAGCGCGAGCGCGGAACTTACGAAAATCTGTTGGCGATGCCGGCGACGCCGCTGGAAATCATGATCGGCAAGATCGCACCCAACATCGCCGTGGGCGCTGTGCAGAGTGTGATCATCCTTTTGGTCGCCAAATTCGTCTTCGGCGTGCCGATGATCGGCTCGCTTTTCCTGCTGTCGCTGGCATTGGCCATCTACATCACCGCCAATCTCGCGGTCGGCTATACGTTCTCGACGATCGCCGAGAACCAGCTTCAGGCTATGCAGATGACGATGTTCTTTCTTTTGCCGGCGATTCTGCTCTCAGGTTTCGCATTTCCATTTCAGGGCATGCCGGTCTGGGCGCAATGGCTAGGCGAGGCCCTGCCAGCCACCCATTTCCTCAGAATTGTTCGCGGCATCCTGCTGAAGGACAATGGATTCCCCGAGATCTGGCCGGACCTGTGGCCGCTCATTCTCTTTACGTTCGCCGCGGGATCCATCGCTTTGGCCCGATTCCGCCGGACGCTCGACTAAAAAGACAAATAGCCGCCAAGGCTTGCCAGCCCTTGCGAAAGATTGGCCCGCAACGCAAATTCCCCCGAACAAGAACCCACCCATCCGCGTTCCCGTTGGTGCGGATGAAAGACCGGACGTGGGGGTCCGAACACGTCTCATGCCCGGTCTCTCGATCATTCTTCAATGTGTCCTGGCGACGGTGCTGATTGCGCTTGCGCTTCTCTCCGCCCAATTGGCAGGACTGGCCCTCATCCGATATTTCGCGCCGCCGCGCCGTTTGCGTGTGCCGCCGCTGCCCGACGAAGTGCTGCCCCATGTGCTGGTGCAATTGCCGGTTTGCGACGAAGGTAATCTAGCGCTGCGCGTCGCCGCGGCAGCCGCGCGTCTCGACTGGCCGAAAAACAAACTCGAAATTCAGCTGCTCGACGATGGCCCGGCCCACAAGCATGACGCATTGGTGCGCGCGGTGGGTGAGCTTATTCCCGCCGATGTGAATCTGTCCGTCCTGCGACGTGGCGAGCGCGCCGGCTTCAAAGCGGGCAACCTTGCTTTCGGACTGAAACACTCGCAGGCGCCTTATGTCGCCATCTTCGATGCGGACTTCGTTCCACCGCCGGAATTCCTGCGCCGTACCGTGCCCGCTCTTGTTGCCGATTCACGGCTCTGCTTTGTGCAGGCGCGCTGGGGTCACGCCAATCGTTCGCGCAACTGGCTGACACGTGCGCAGGGTTTTCTGCTCGACAGCCATTTCGCAGTCGAACAGGAAGCACGGTTCCGCGCCAAACTCCCCATGTCATTCAACGGCACAGCCGGCGTGTGGTCGCGCCAAGCCATCGACAGTAGCGGCGGTTGGACCGGCGACACGCTGACCGAAGATCTCGACCTCTCCATCCGCTGCGCGCTCAAGGGCTGGAGCACAGCGATGATCTCCGATCTCGAAGTGCCCGGTGAACTGCCGGAAACGGCCGCCGCATGGCGCGCGCAACAGGCGCGCTGGACCAAGGGCCATGCGCAATGCGCCCGCAAACTATTTCCCATGATATGGATGAGCGATCTTCCGCTGTGGAAAAAAGCAGTGATGATGATGCAGATCGCCCAATTCGGTTTTTATCTGCTGGCAGGTTTGAGCGCCATCATCAGTTTGACCCTTATGTATATGGGCGTCGTCTATTTGCAGAGCGTGGCGATGCTGGGCCTCGGCGTTACCGCACTCGGCATCTCGGCGAGCCTCACCTATCTCTGCCTTGGTCAAGCCATGCTCGGGCGGCAGGCAGAACCGTATTTTATCGGCTCGCTGTTGATGGCGATGATATTTCCCAGCGGCCTTGTTCTCTCCAATGCGCGCGCGACCTACGAAGCCTTCGCAAATACGCGCATGGATTTTGCGCGCACGCCCAAAGCCGGCGCCGCCTATGCCGGGGGTTGGCGCGGGCGGCCGGAGATCTTCGCAGGCTGCGCGCTGACGATCTTCGCACTGACCGAACAGGCCTGGAGTGCGCCATTCTTTATTTTTGCCGCGACAGGTCTGATTTCGATCGGCACCATGGGCTGGACCGGCACCATGGCCCGTTTGCGAGCGCCGGATGCGGGTCCGGGCGAATAGTGCCCAAAATAAAGGATTCGGTAACCATTCGAATCCTAATCATTCAAATGCAATCGATCGGTCTAACCGTGCCTTGAGGCCTGTGCCGTATGGTATGTGCAAGGCCGCCGCTTGCTTGAGCGATAAGATGAGGGGCTTTTGGTGATGGTGGGGTCTCGCATTCGGCTCGCGGCGGCGGCCTCTTTTTGTCTTTTCACCGCAGCATGCGCCAGCATGCCGGACGAAGATGACACCCGCGCCGCGGCGCGCGGTCCCGAAACCCATGGCTCGCATATACAACCGGGCGGTATGCAATGCGTGACGTATGCGCGCGCGCGTTCGGGGATCAACATTCACGGCGACGCGTCGGAATGGTGGGACAAATCTCAGGGCCTTTATGCCCATGAAGACGCTCCAATGCCGGGCTCACTCCTCGTTCTCACAGGTTATGCCGGCCCGCACCGCGGACATCTCGCCTTCGTAAGTGCCATGGTCTCCGACCGGGAAATCCGCGTCGATCATGCCAACTGGCTGAACGACGGCGCGGTCTTCACAGACGATCCGGTCGTCGATGTCAGCGCCGACAATGACTGGAGCCAGGTTCGCGTCTGGAATCCGCGCGCCGGCGCCTGGGGCACCCACACCTATCTGGTGCAGGGCTTTATTGGCCCCGGTCACGACGATCCGCGCGTGGCCGACACCAACTAGACCTATTCCCTGTCAAATCAGTGGCTTGCGCCCGCGACTCCGCCGCTGTGCCCGCCCGGTTGCCTTTGGCATCGGGGAGATTATGGTCCGCGCCCTTCGGGAATACCGACATCCATAGCCGGGCAATATGGATCGAAGCGGCAGCACCGCGGTTTAGCTTTGTGACGTCACGATGCAGCGCCGTCCGACCCCAAAACACCGACCGATGAACCGAACCCAACAACCATCGTGAACGATCCCACCCCCATTTTAGCCGACGCGCTCGAAGGCGACGGTCTGCAGCCGTCCGCGCCAGCACATGTGCATGTCGCAGGAAGCGGCCGGCAGTTTGCATTGACACTTGGTGCGCTTGGCGTCGTGTTCGGTGATATCGGCACGAGCCCGCTCTATGCCATGCGTGAGACCGTGCTTGCGACCGGCGGGCGTTACCCCACGCTCGGGCGCTGGCGCACATGTATCTATATGCAGCTGGCGGCATCCGCTCTTTCGCTGGCGCGCTTCTATCATCTGCCGCCGAATCGGGTGGTGGAATTGGGAACACAGGTTACGATCTGAAATCCGCCTGCAACGAGACCGAAAAACGATGAGCGATACAACAGCGGCGAGCGCGACGATTTCCGAAACTGGGGAAGGTGCCACGCATAACGCTGCGCCGTCGGTACGGCGCGACCTGGGCCTGATGCTGGGTGCGCTGGGCGTTGTGTTCGGCGACATCGGCACAAGCCCGCTTTACGCGATGCGCGAATCCGCGCTTGCCGCGGGCGGCGCCGTTCCTCCCGCATCGGCGATATTGGGCGCGCTGTCGCTGATCTTCTGGGCGCTCATCATCGTTGTCAGCGTGAAATATGTCGGTCTCATCATGCGTGCCGATAACAATGGCGAAGGCGGCGTGCTGGCGCTCGGGGCTCTCGCGCACCGCTCGAGCGGCCTTGGCCGGCGTACAAAATCTCTCATCGCGATAATCGCGCTGATGGGCCTGGCGCTGTTCTATGGCGACGGCATTCTGACTCCCGCGATCTCCGTGCTCAGCGCCGTCGAAGGGTTGGGTGTTGGCAGCAATACATTCACGCCATGGATCATGCCGATCAGTCTTGTGATCTTGGTGGGTTTGTTTCTCATTCAATCGCGCGGCACGCATACTATCGGCCGGCTGTTTGGTCCTGTGATGGTCGTGTGGTTCGTCGTCATCGCCGGTCTTGGCCTTGCTGCGATCCTGCATGCTCCCGGCATTCTGAAAGCAGCCGATCCGCGTTATGGACTGGCGCTCTTCACCACCAAGCCCTGGACGGCTTTCGTGGCACTCGGTTCGGTCGTGCTCGCCGTCACGGGCTGTGAAGCGCTGTATGCCGATATGGGCCATTTCGGTCGACGCGCGATCACTTGGGCCTGGATTTTCATCGCTCTTCCCGGACTGCTTCTGAACTATTTCGGGCAAGGCGCGATGCTTCTGACGCATCCCAACCTCGCTTCGATTTCGTTTTATGCACTGGCCCCGCCCTGGGCCAATTTTCCGATGGTCCTGCTGGCCACCTTCGCGACTATCATCGCGTCGCAAGCCGTGATCTCCGGCGTATTCTCGATCACCCGGCAGGCGGTGCAGCTCGGTCAATTGCCGCGTATGGAAATCCGCCACACATCGGCAACGGAATCGGGACAGATCTACGTGCCGCGCATCAACATCATACTCTGCATCGGCGTGGTGCTGATCGTTCTGATTTTCCGGTCGTCCAACAATCTTGCGGCCGCATACGGTATCGCCGTTACCGGCGTCATGGTCATCAGCACCACGCTTGTGGGTGTCGTCGCGCGCCGGCAATGGCGCTGGCGCCTGCCGGTCGTGATCGCAGTGTTTGGGTCGCTCGGCATTGTGGACCTTGCCTTCCTCTCCTCGAACGCTCTGAAAATTGTCGAGGGCGGCTGGCTGCCGCTCGCCGTCGCCGCGGGCATCTTCGTGGTGATGGATACTTGGGGCAAAGGCCGCAGAACCCATCTAGAAGTTCTTCGCAACAACTCCATGCCGCTCAATCTTTTTCTGGAGCGCGCCGACAAAACGCCGCTACGCGTGCCGGGTACCGCCGTCGTCTTGAGCGTGCGCACGGACGTGACGCCGGGTGTGCTGCTGCACAGCCTCAAGCACTATAAAGTGCTGCATGAGCGCGTGGTGCTAGCGACAATCGCCGTGGAAGACAGACCCTTTGTCACAGCCGCGCGCCGGATCGAAGTAACAAAGCTCGGCAAGGGATTTTTCGAGGCCAAAATCCGTTACGGATTTTTCCAGACGCCAAACGTCCCTCAGGCCCTTGGCGAAGCGCGGCGCTACGGATTTGCCTTCGATGCCGAAAACTCGACTTTCTTCGTCGGCCGCGAGACACTCGTGCCGAGCCAGAACCCGACCATCGCGCGCTGGCGTATCGGGCTTTATATGTGGCTCGCTTCCAACGCTTTGGCGCCGGCCCGCTATTTCTGCCTGCCCCCCAACCGCGTTGTCGAACTCGGAACGCAGATCACCATCTGAGCGCTTGACGCACGGCTGCAAAATCCGGTCTCGTTATAAGAGGCAATGGTTGGGGAGGGGACATGCACGCACTCGCGCTGACGGCAGTATTTTCCGTTCTGATTGCAACATCGGCACACGCCGATCCGGCAGCAGTCGGTCCGCAGGTGACGATGGCGCAGGGCGCGCTGTCCGGCACGACCGACAAAAATATTTCGGTCTTCAAGAACATTCCTTTTGCCGCTCCACCGGTCGGCGATCTGCGCTGGCGCGCACCCCAACCCGCTCCCGGGTGGACCGGCACACGCGATGCGAGCGCCTTCGGCGCCGTCTGTCCGCAGGCGCCGCGTCCGCCCGGTTCGCGTCCACGCGTCAAACTGCCGGATGGCGAGGATTGCCTTTCGCTGAACGTCTGGTCGCCCAACGTCGCGCCGGCCAAGAAACTTCCCGTCATGGTCTGGATCTATGGCGGCGGCTTTCGCGAGGGCGGCTCGGCCGCACCGCTTTATGACGGCACAGAGCTGGCGCAGCACGGCGTGATCGTCGTCAGCTTCAATTATCGCCTCGGCTGGTTCGGATTTCTGGACTTTCCGGCGCTTGCCGCCGAACATCCGGATGAGCCGCATGGCAATTACGGACTGATGGATCAGATCGCGGCGCTGCAATGGGTGCAGAAAAACATCGCGGCCTTCGGCGGCGATCCCTCCAACGTCACGATCTTCGGCGAATCCGCAGGGGGCATGAGCGTCAACGATCTGATGGTTTCGCCGCCGGCGCGCGGATTGTTCAGCAAGGCGATTTCCGAATCCGGCCTTGGCCTCATCGACACGCCGACGGAAGCGCAGGCGCAAACGATGGCTGCCAATTTCGCGCGGCGCATGGGCGCCGGCGATACGAATGGCGCGGAACAGCTCAAGGCGCTGCGCGCGCGCTCCACCGCTGCGATCGTGAAGACCGAACCGAAAGATGATTCCGGCGGCACCGGGCCGATGGTTGATGGAACAGTGTTGCCCGATCAGGTCGGCAAGCTTTTCGCACAGGGCAAGATCGCCAAGGTGCCCTATATGGCGGGTTCGAATAGCGACGAAGCCACCTTGATGGAATATATCGGCATGACAAAGGAGTCGCTGCTGGCGCCGCTCGGCAATCGCGTCGATGCCGTTCATAAAATCTACGACGCGGATGGAGCGCTCGACGACGATACATTCGTGCGCCAGTTTTTCGGCGACGCGCTGTTCGCCTCCGGCGCGCAAGGCTTCGTGCATTACGCGGCCAAGGCGGGCGATCCGGGCTACGTTTACAATTTCCGCTACATCGCTGACGCGTTGCGCGGGCGCAGCCAAGGCGTGGGCCATGGCGGCGAGCTGATTTACGTCTGGGGCTTGTATGGATTTTCGAAGGACCCGGTCGAAGGCTATCTCGCCTCCTACGCCACCGACAAGGACAAGAGCATCGCCGCGTTGATGCAGACCTACTGGACGAATTTCGCCAAGACGGGTGATCCGAATGGTGCGGACCTGCCGCAATGGCCACAATCGACCGACGCGGCGCCCCAAACACTGGTGGTAGACGATTCAACCAAAGCCATTTCGAATTTCCGCAAGAACACTCTGGCCATCATCTATATGGGATGGAATGCACGCACCGGTCTGCCCGCGCCCTGATCAATCGAGCGCGTAGATCAGCGCTTTCAGATAGGCGGTTTCCGGCAGCATCGGATGCACCGGATGGTCGGGGCCTGCGCCCGCCTGATGGATCAGCGAAGCGCGACGCGCGCCGCGCGTGATGCCGATACCGCATTCCTGCATGAAACGCTCTATCGGCATGTTGTGTGAGCAGGAGGCGAGCAGCAGAAATCCGCCAGGCGCCGTGACTGCCGAAGCCAGCCGCGCCAGTTTGCGATAGGCTTTGGCGCCCGGCTCCAGATCCTTGCGCGCTTTCACGAAGGGCGGCGGATCGGCGATGACGATGTCGAATGTTTCTTTCGCCGCCGCCAGCCGTTCCAGTTCTTCGAACACATCGGCTTTGACAAATTGCGCGCTGACGCCGTTTGCGGCCGCGGCGTCTTCCGCCAGCGCCAGCGCCGGTTGCGAGGAATCGATGCCGACGACTTCGAGTGCGCCGCCCTGTGCCGCGGCGATGGCGAAGCCGCCTGCGTAGCAATAGGCATCCAGAACGCTGCGACGCTTCGCCAACTTTGCCATGTAGGCACGGTTGTCGCGCTGGTCGTAATACCAGCCCGCCTTCTGGCCACTTTCCAGATCGGCAAAATAACGCGCGCCGTTTTCCATGACCGTGATGCGCGCAGGCATCTCACCCTTCGCGACGCGGACATAACTGTCCAGACCTTCAAGGACGCGCGATGACGTGTCGTTGCGCAGGATCACGGTTTTGGGCGCGACCACTTCATCGAGGGCGGCGAGCAGTGCGGGCGTCAGAGATTCCATACCCGCCGTCGTCACTTGCACCGAGCAGACATCATCGAAACGATCAATCACCAGGCCCGGAAGACCGTCGCCCTCGGCATGGACAAGCCGATAGAATGGCGCGTCATACAGGGCTTCGCGCAGCGTCAATGCGCGTCTTAGCGCGGCAGCAAAAAATTCGGCATCGATCGCAGCTTTCGGCTTTGAATCGAGCAGACGAACGGCGATCAGGCTTTTCGGGTTGAAATAGCCGGTGCCGAAGCTTTGCCCGTCGTCCCACTGGATATTCACCAGCGTTCCCGGCGCGAGCGTTTTAGTCTTTCCCTCCACATTGATCTCGTTGGAGAAAAGCCACGGCGCGCCGGCGCGGGCTCTGCGGCCTTCTTTCGGCTTAATACGGACAAGAGGATGGACGGTCATGGCGCATCGGGTAGCATGGCGAGGGTGGAATTCATAAAGGGTTGGAAATGGCGCAGAATCCGGCGGCAAAATTCGGTGCGATGCGGGGAAAGACACCCGAAGAGGCGAAATTTTTCTGGACCGGCGGGCCCGTAGAAGCGGCGCCACGCACGTGGTTCGCCTCGCAATTCTCCGGCTGCACAGCCTTTGAGACCGATCAAGGTCTTGTGCTGGTCGATACCGGCACCAAACAATTTGCCCCGATGCTCGCCGCGATGCTGCGCCAGAAGACGCAGGCGCCGGTTCACACCGCGATCTACACACATGGCCATATCGATCATGCCTACGGCCTCGAATCTTTCCTGCTTCCGGGACAGAAGAAGCCGCGCGTCATCGCGCATTCCGCCATGCCCGCGCGCTTCGAGCGCTACAAGGCAACGGCGCGGCACAATGCAGCGCTGAATGCGCGGCAATTTGGCGGAACGGTCGCGGCGCAGGACAATGACGCCTATGCCGCGTTCGGCCTGCCGCCGATCCCGCCCGACACGCTCTACGACGGACAGATGACCGTCACCGTAGGCGGCGAGAAATTCGAGCTGCATCACTGCAAGGGCGAGACCGACGATCACACCTGGGTGTGGTCGCCCGAACGGCGTGTCGTCTGCCCCGGCGATCTTTTCATCTGGGCCGTGCCCAATGACGGCAACCCGCAAAAGGTGCAGCGCTTCGCCTGGGAGCGGGCGAAAGGACTGCGCGCGATGGCGGCGAAGAAGCCGCAGGCACTCTGCCCGGGCCATGGCGGACCGGTGATCGGCGAGCCTGAAAAGATTTCGCGCATGCTGATCGAGACGGCGGATTTTCTCGACACCATCGTTGCGCGCACCCTGGCGGCGATGGAGAACGGTTCGCCGCCGCATATCGATATCGTGACCGGCATCGAGCTTCCGAAATCGGACTCGCCCTGGCTGCAGCCCGTCTATGACGATACCGAATTCATCGTGCGCAATGTCATCCGCTTCTATGGCGGCTGGTGGAGTGGGCGGCCCAGCGAATTGAAGCCCGCGACACGCAGCAAGCTCGCGAACGAAATCGCCTCGCTGTGCGGCGGCGCGAAGGCGCTTGCGGCCCGCGCGGAAAAGCTCGCTGGTGACGGCGATTTCAGGCTCGCTTCTCATCTCGCCGATTACGCGCTGGAAGCCGCGCCGGCGGACCCGGATGTGCAGGCAAAGGTCGCCGCGCTTTACGACAAGCGCGCCGAGCAGGAAGAAAGCTTGATGACGATCAACATCTTCAACTCCGCAGCCGCCTATGCGCGGGCCGGAAAGCCGTATGCCTAACGCCTGAGTCTGTCACCCTTCGATAAGCTCAATGCGTTGTCGTCACCGCATGCGGAATCGGCGGGATCGTCTTGCGCGCGATGAGATAGGCGTAGAGCGCGTCGATCTCGTAATCATGGAGAAAGTAAAAACGGGCCTTCGCAAGCGGCCCCATCGTAGGTAACCAATGTCCGTTTCGCGAACTGCCGGCGCGCATAAGGTGAAAGAATTGCGCGCGCGTATAGCTCGCCCCAACATTGAGATCCGGCGCATAACCCGACCCACTGAGATCGGCTCCGTGACATTGCGCGCAGCCGACATTCGCAAGGTAACGCCCCCCATCGAAACGTGGGCCTTCATCGGCCGGCATGATGATGGACGGTGAATCCGGCGAGGACGGCACCAATGTTCCATCTACGATGGCGCGTCGCGCAAGCCAGCCAAATTTCGGACGCGGCGTGGGCGCACCTTGCTGCGGCTGGGCACGGATATAGGCGATGATGTCTTCCACATCCTTGTCGGGCATATAGGCGTAGGAAAAAGACGGCATGCCCCACATAGCGCGCGCATCGGGTCTAAGGCCGCGGCGGATGGCGCGTTCGAAATCGCCGTCGCTATAGCTCTTGCTCAAGGCGAGCAGATTTCCGGCGGTTTCCACCAAATGCGGATCGCCGCGCAGCACCCGGCCTTTGAGATCGTGCCCGTGACAGCCGAAACATCCAGCGATGGTCATGACATGCTGACCGCGCGCGACGGCGTCCGTGCCTTTGGTCGCCTGGATCAAGGATGAGGGCAGCGTGTAGCGCCGCTCGATCACGGCCTCCGCCGTCAGATAAACGTAGAAATGCAAAAGCAGATAGGCGGCCGCGGCACACCCCGCGAGCACGCTGATCCATTTGGCGATTGTGACGGCGACATTCCCGGCGGGCATGGCCCAAGACTATGGGCCATGCCTCGTGATCGCAAATTCAGCGTTAATCCTACCTCACGATATTGCGACGTGACGACGCGCAAGCGGTGTTGTAGGTTCGTTTTCGATCTGCCCGCGTCAGAGGAAAATACTGCGCTCGCGCCGCAAAAACATCGCCCTAGCAATACGCCCCGATAGCGGCTGGCGGCGCATTGTTCTGGCGCTGGCGCTGATCTCCTTCGCGCTGCAAATTTATATCACCCAAACCCATGTGCATTTCGCGTCCTCACAGGCTTTCGGCCTGAGTGCCGGCGATGAAGTGACCGCGCCCGCGAAAATCACGAACAAGAGTACGCCGCAGAAGAACACGCCTGCCAATGACGATCCGGCGAACTGCCCGATCTGTCAGGCGGTGGCGCATTCGGGCCAGTTCATCTCGCCATCCGCGATCGTATTCGCGCTTCCCAGCGAAGTCGTCGCGATTATTCCTCTCAGCCTCGCCATTGCGATTGCGCAAGAACGCGCCTCGCACAATTGGCAAAGTCGGGCCCCTCCCCACCACTGACGTCACGACATTGAACGCGTGACGGACGAGTGGCTTTGCGCCGCGCGTAACCGTCACTTTCCAAGCGATTCGGATTCGCACGTGCGCTTCAGCGCCGGCGATCCGTCAGTGACAGGGGTTTTACGATGACTCGTTCCAATCTTCTCGCATCTGCCGCGATGGCGGCGGCGCTTGCCATTCCCAATTGCGCTAAAGCTCGGTTCTCTTGAGCGCTACGGCGAGATTTTAAGCGGCCTGTTTATCGCAGCCGTTGGCGTCGTATTCTGGGTTTGGCCTCTCGTGTGAACATGCGACGAAGCGCGTGCGGCGTTGCATCTGATTGTTCAAAACATGCGCGTGCTTCGTTCAGCTAAGATCAATCTTTTTTGCCGCAGATCCGTATGCGACTTTTCTAGCGCCGCGTATGCGAATACCGAACGCTTACGCGGGAAGCGTACAACAACCGTGGTGCCACGTCCCAGTTCGCTTCCAGGAGACAAACTGACACCTGACTTGCTCACGGTTCACCTTATCCAGCCGTCGCTTCCTTGCTGGTCGTGCCTGCGGGCGCGGGCAAATAGAGCAGCAACGCGGCGGCGACATATGTTGACGAGAATGTGCCCACTAGAATGCCGAACAGGATCGCGGCACTGAAAACCTTGAGTTCCGCGCCACCATAGATCAGCAGCGGAACCATGGTCAGCGCGGTTGCCACCGACACAAGTGTGGTGCGCGTCGCAATCTGGTTGGTCGAAAGATTGATTAGCTCGGGGAGCTTCATGCGCTTGTATTTTCGCCGGTTCTCGCGGACGCGGTCGAAAACCACAACCGTGTCGTTGATCGAATATCCGGCCAGCAGCAACAGCGCGGCCACGGAATTCAACGTGAAATCTAAATGCAAAACCGAAAACAGTCCGGCAGTGACCAGCAAATCTACCTTGCCGGTACGCAGCCGAATTGAGGTTGCATCCATGCTCAGAACCTCGCTCGCGGGAACGAAGCCTCGCGCGCTCCCCACGCCGAGAAGACCTGCTCAATCTGCCGAATCACGACATTTATTTGAAGCTCATGATCGACGGGACGCCCAGCAGGGCGTTTAGCGCTCACACTCTTGTGTCCGGGATATAGACTGCCGGGCCCCGTCCCCAAATTTGTGGGATATCGCTAGCGAACCGTGTCGCGTTAACAATCAATCGCGCTGTGCGGCGGCCCGCTGCCGCTGTTGCTCTCTCTTTGAGATTCGCTTTATATTCGCGCAATGAGGTCCGCTGCGGCGCATACGAATGCATTTTGGCCGGCTCTGACGCATTTGCGTTCAGGCCGCAAAGCCGTGCGCGGGAAACTGACCGTCCTTGTCGCATTGCTTGCCTTCGCGCTGCAGAGTTATGTCGTCCAGACGCATATCCATTTCCAGGGCAATTCAGACTTTGGATTGGCGATTGCCAAGAATGTGGCGGCGGACGCCAAAGCGGCAAATACAGAGCTTTCCAAGCATAACCAGAAGCCGGCCGAGCAAGACCCTGCGCATTGCCCCATCTGCCAGGAATTTCTGCATGCGGGACAATATCTGGCCACACCGCCGGTTGTCGCGCTGCTGCTGACCGTTGTTGTTGTTCCCGTCGCTATCGTTCGCGACGTTTTTACGGCGTTCAACCCGGTCCCGCACACCTGGCACGGACGAGCGCCTCCTTCCCAACACTGACATCGCAGACACGAATGTTCGACGACTGGGCGGCTTCATGCCGCAGTCGTCGTTTCCAAGCGATTTAGATTCGTGCCTTGAACGCTCGCACGAGCGGCACGGATCGTCAGTGACAGGGGAAATCCGTCATGACCCGTTCTATCCTTCTTGCGTCCGCCGCTATGGCGGCGGCGCTGGCCATGCCTAATTTGGCTTTTGCACAAATCGCCGACCAGTCCACGCCGGCAGCATCAGGTCCTTCGGCCATCGAAACCGTGGTCGTAACCGCCAAAAAGCTTGATACGGCGCGCAACGGTATCCAGACGCAGACCGGCGCTTCAACCTACACGATCACGGAAGCAGACATCGAAGCTGCCCCGGGCGGCGCCAACAACCAGCTCAACTCGGTCATTCTTCAGGCACCGAGCGTGGCGCAGGATTCTTACGGCCAACTCCATGTACGCGGCGAGCACAATGCGCTGCAATTCCGCCTGAACGGCGTCATCTTGCCGGAAGGCATCAGCGTGTTCGGACAGACACTCGACCCGCGCCTTGCCTCGTCGGTGAAACTCATCACCGGCGCGCTACCGGCGGAGTATGGGCTCGTCACCGGCGCCATCGTGGACATGCAGACCAAGAGCGGCGTGTTCGAGCCCGGCGGCGATGTTTCGATCTATGGCGGCAGCCACAACACAATCGAGCCGAGTTTCGACTACGGCGGCAATTCGGGAAACTTCAACTACTTCGTCTCGGGCGATTTCCTGCGCAACGATCTAGGCATCGAGTCGCCCGACGGCAGTCCCAATCCGCTTCACGACAAAACAACGCAATATCACGGCTTCGCTTATCTTGAGGAGATTTTGGATCCCAACAGCCGCATCACGATGATTCTGGGAACGTCGCACGACCAGTTCGAGATTCCCAACAATCCGGGTCAAATTCCCTCCTTTGTCGTCAATGGCGATTCCAGTTTCGACAGCTCCAAGCTGAACGAGAATCAGCGAGAGATCACGCATTACGGAATCCTCAGCTTTCTGCACAGCCAAGGCGCTTTTGACTTTCAAGTCTCGACTTTCGCACGCTATTCGAGTCTGGATTTCTCACCCGATACGACGGGCGATCTGGAATACAACGGCATCGCGCAAGCTGCGTCCAAGAGCGATACGGCATTCGGTGTCCAGGCGGAAGGCGCCTATCATCTGGGCGATAGCCACACGCTGCGAGGCGGCGTGATCGTTCAGACAGAACGAACGACAAGCACCACAACGTCACAAGTCCTACCCGCAGATTGTACAGGGTCAGGCACGATACCCGATCCCTTCAGCTGCGCACAGCAAGCAGCAACAACGCCCGGTTATGACGTACCGCTTTCCATCGTCGACAACGGCGCCAAGATACAGAACACTTACAGCGTCTATCTTCAGGACGAATGGACGATCTTGTCGAATCTGACCATCAACTACGGCCTGCGCTTCGATCAGTACAAAGCCTTCGCCAGCGAAAATCAGCTCAGCCCGCGCATCAACGTTGTGTGGCAACCGACGGACAGCACGACCGTGCACGCCGGCTTCTCGCGTTTCTTCACGCCGCCTCCGTTCGAACTGGTAGCGTCGGAAACGGTCAGCAAATTCATCAACACAACCGCATCGCCGCAGATTACACAGGACAATGTCTCCAAGGCCGAACGAGCAAATTATTTTGACGTCGGCGTCAGCCAGCAGATGTTCACTGGCCTGACCATGGGCGTGGACAGCTATTACAAGATATCGAAGAACCTGATCGACGAAGGTCAGTTCGGTGCGCCAATCATTCTGACCCCATTCAACTACAAGAGCGGCAAGCAATATGGCATCGAGTTCACCGCGACTTACAGCGCGGACAATTTCTCGGCCTATGCCAATGCGGGGCTGGAACACGCCGAGGGAAAAGACATCACATCAAGTCAGTTCGATTTCGGTGCGGCTGATCTCACCTACATCATGGATCACTTCATCCATCTCGATCACGAGCAGTATCTGTCGATGTCGGGCGGCGCGTCCTACAATTGGGACGGCACGCGCTTTTCGGCAGACCTGCTCTATGGTTCCGGTCTGCGCAAAGGCGGAGCGGTTCCGAATGGCGACCACGTTCCGGGTTACACGGTGGTCAATGTCGGCGCGAGCCATTCCTTCGACCTTGGCAGTGCGGGCGATCTGACCGCACGTGTCGATGTAATCAACCTGTTCGACGCGAAATACGAGATCCGCGACGGCTCGGGCATCGGGGTCGGCGCACCGCAATGGGGCGCAAGGCGCGGGCTGTTCTTCGGCCTGTCGAAGTCGCTTTAAGGGTAAGTCCGCAAGCGGTGGCGCTCAGCCGCCGCTTGCGGGCGCTCTTGATAAGCACGCGGCTCGACCGTGCCCCGGCAGATCTTTCTTGTAACGCGACGTCGCCTCCGTGGGCGGCGCAAGCCCCGTGGCCGCATCGGATCGCTATCGATCATTGTTTTTCTTGTTATCATCGTCTTAGCGGCGATCATCGCAGAAGTTTTCATTGAGCCAGCGGCTCGGTCCCTTTTCAATGCGAGCTCCGTCTCGAAGTCGCCTCACGCAGCGATCATGCATAAGCGTAGATGATGCAGAACGTCGGTTTAAGCCTGCGCAGATTGTGTACGCACTAATACCCCCATAGGGTATCTACCGTTTCCCGGAGGAAGCTTCACAATGCGCGAACGGTATCATGCGGCCCTACTTGGTGCGGCGCTACTTCTCTTGGCGGGTCTTTTCACTTTCGGTCTGTTTGCGGCCGCCGGGCTTTACAATGTCGCCGCCGACGATCCGCACATGGCGCTCACGCGACACTTCATCGGCTATGTACGCGAACGCTCGATTGCCGTGCGCGCGAGCGGCATCGCCGTGCCGCCGCTGAACGATCCCAAGATGCTGTCCGAAGGCGTCGAGCATTATTCCACCATGTGCACCGGCTGCCATCTGGTGCCCGGCATGGGCGAGAATGAAATGCGCCCCGGCATGAATCCCAAGCCGCCGGTTTTCGCCAGTCTTCCGCGCGGCAATCCGGCGGAGCAATTCTGGGTCATCAAGCATGGCATCAAGATGACGGGCATGCCCGCCTGGGGCGGCACGCATAGCGACGAAGAAATCTGGAACATGGTGGCGTTGCTGCAAAAGCTGCCCGCGATGTCGCCGCAACGCTATCGCGCGCTCGTCGCCGCATCCGGCACCCATCACGAGCACGACGAACCGATGGATATGGGTCACTGACATGCGCTTTGGATTGATAGTCTGCATTGCCGCGCTTTTGTCGGCGTCGCCTGCTTTGGCGCAATCGGATCCGAGCATGTCCGGAATGGATATGAGCGGCGCCAAACCGGAAAAGACGCCCGACAAAGACAACAAAGCGAAAACCGGCAACACCAACACAGACATGCAAAGCATGCCCGGCATGGACATGACGGCAATGGGTATGGCGGGCATGCCGTCCACCGGCATCTTCGGCAGCTATCCCATGACTCGAGACGCTTCCGGCACAAGCTGGCAGCCCGACGCCGCGCAGCATAATGGCCTGCACGCCATGGCGGGCGATTGGTCGCTCATGGGCCATCTCATGCTTTGGGGAATCTACGACACTCAAAGCGGACCGCGCGGCGCGGACAAGACGCTTCTGGCCGGCATGATGATGGGTGCGGCAAGGCGCGATTTCGGCAAAGACGACACGCTGAATTTCCGCGTCATGCTCAGCCCCGACGCCTTCATGGGCAAGAGCGGCTATCCGCTTCTCTTCGCAACGGGCGAAACCGCGAATGGCACGACGCCGCTGATCGACCGTCAGCATCCGCACGACCTGTTCATGGAATTGTCCGCGGCCTATGCGCACAAATTCTCCGGCGACGAGAGCGTGTTTCTCTATGCCGGTTATCCGGGCGAACCGGCGCTTGGGCCGGCCGCCTTCATGCACCGGACCAGCGGCATGGACATTCCCGATGCGCCGATTACGCATCACTGGCTCGATTCCACGCACATCACCTTCGGTGTGCTCACGGCGGGTTTTGTGAAAGACGATTGGAAGATCGAGCTTTCGCAATTCACCGGACGCGAGCCGGATCAGTACCGCTTTAATTTCGATCCGCCGAAATTCGATTCAACCTCGGCGCGGCTGAGCTGGAATCCGAATGCGAACTGGTCGTTGCAGGCGTCGTGGGGTTATCTGAAAAGTCCCGAACAGCTTGCGCCTGTGCTGAACGAGAACCGCCTCACCGCCAGCGCAACCTATGTGATGCCGCTCGCGAAAGACGGTTCGCTTGCCGCCACCATCGGCTGGGGCGAGAAGCACGAGAGCGACGGCGCAAATCTGAACGGCGTTTTCGCAGAGGCCGAATATAAGCCAACCGATTTGTGGACTATCTTCGCCCGCGCCGAATGGGAACAGAACAATGAGCTGGCGGCGAGCGGCGTGATCCGGGATGCA
>Ga0209483_1000681_pt1 | contig 28010 bp, 24 predicted proteins | sample NGEPerA_FD_184508 | JGI IMG/M metagenome (GOLD analysis project Ga0209483, IMG submission 184508) | Arctic peat soil microbial communities from the Barrow Environmental Observatory site, Barrow, Alaska, USA - NGEE PermafrostL2-A... | ecosystem: Environmental > Terrestrial > Soil > Wetlands >... | reverse complement strand
GCATGACACAAACCAACGGCTGGCGCAATGCAGATTATTGCTATTGTCACGCCAAGCAAAATCCCGGACGCCTGTGGCGTCTCGCCCGTGGGGTCGCGGTACGCCGCGATGTTCGACCGGTACGCCGGCCGAAGGCGCAAGAGCGAAGCGTTCTTCGAGTGGGTGAGGCCACCCTTTTCCGTAACGGGCAGGGTTGGCGACTGGCAACAGAGCGCGGCGGACGTTAAAATGTCATTCAACCGTCCGAAGGGCGATAAATTTGTTGCGTCCGCTTTTTCCGTCGCCGAGCCATCGTCGAGTGCGTTAGCCTATGAACCTGGTCAAATCAAAACGCCGCGTCGCCGATCACGGGGAGGTCTTCACCCCGGCATGGCTGGTCGAGGCAATGCTCGACCTGGTGAAGGACGAGACCGAGCGCATCGACTCCCGCTTCCTGGAGCCGGCTTGCGGGAGCGGCAACTTCCTCGTCCCAATCCTGCGGCGCAAGCTCGCTGCCGTGGAGATCAAGTACGGAAAGTCAGATTTCGAGCGGCGGCACTTTGCTCTACTCGCACTCATGTGCATCTACGGGATCGAGCTTCTGGCGGACAACATCGCCGAGTGCCGCGCGAACGTGCTGGAAGTCTTCGCCGAGTACCTGAATCTCGATGAGTCAGACTATCTTTATCGCGCCGCGTTCTATGTGCTGTCGCAGAACCTCGTGCATGGCGACGCGATGAAAATGCGCACCCACGACGACAAGCCGATCACCTTTGCCGAGTGGGGCTACTTGGGCAAGGGAAAGTTCCAGCGGCGCGACTTCCGCCTTGCTACCCTCGCGCAATCCTCTACCTTTCGCGCGGAGGGAACGCTTTTCGCGGATCGCGGCAAGCACGAAATTTTCACCCCAGAGCGGACGTACCCGCCGGCGACGGTGAGCCAATTAGGCGCGGCCATGCTCAGCGAGGCGCTTAAGGAGGCGGTATGAGCGGTCAGGCCAGCTTCACCGTGCGCGGCCGCAACCCCGACGTGCTGAGCTGCATCGCGAACCTTTCCAACGACGAGGTCTTCACGCCGCCCGAGTTCGCCAACCGGATGCTCGACACGCTCGCCGAAGCATGGGCGGCCGAAAACGGCGGAGCGAACCTCTGGGCGGACAAGACGGTGAAGTTCCTCGACCCGTGTACCAAGTCCGGCGTGTTCCTGCGCGAAATCACCAGCCGCCTAACCAACGGCCTCGGGACCGAGATTCCCGACCTGCAAGAACGAGTGGATCACATTCTGACGAAGCAGGTATTCGGTATCGCGATCACCAATCTAACGGGTATGCTTGCGCGGCGGAGCGTATATTGTTCGAAGCACTCCAGGGGCGAACACTCTATCGCCAAGTCGTTCGCCACCGACGACGGGAATATCTGGTTCGAGCGCACCGAGCACAGTTGGGTGGGTGACACATGCAGTTACTGCGGCGCCAACAAGCGTACATTCGATCGCGGCGAAGGGACTTGAAACGCACGCTTATGCGTTCATCCATACCGAGGACATCAAGACTCGTTTGGCGGAACTGTTTGGAGATGGCATGCAATTCGACGTAATCATCGGCAACCCGCCGTACCAGCTTGATGACGGCGGGCACGGGCGCAGCGCCTCACCGATTTACCAACTTTTCGTGGAACAGGCGAAGCGGCTCAATCCGCGCTACGTCGTGATGGTTATTCCGTCGCGTTGGTTGGGCGGAGGAAAAGGGCTGGGCGCTTTCCGCGCAACGATGCTCGGTGACGATCGCATCCGGAAGTTAGTGGATTATGAGAATGCCCAGGAAGCGTTCCCCGGCGTCGATTTCGCGGGCGGCGTCTGTTACTTCTTATGGGATCGCGACTCTCGAGGCTTGTGTGAGGTAACGAATATCGCCGGGGATTCGCATGTCGTCGCCGATCGGCGCCTTGATGAGTTTCCCGCTTTCGTGCGGCACAGTGCCGCCGTCCCGATCCTTCGCAAGGTGATGGCGAACAATGAGCGCCGGATGAGTGAGCAGGTTTCCAGCAGGAAGCCATTTGGACTCGCTACAGACGCTCGCCCAGAGAAGACGGGCGACCTGGTTCTCCGTTGGGAGAAAGGTGAAGGACCGTACCCACGAAAAAAGATCGATGTCGGGACAGAGGTGATCGACAAGTGGAAAGTCATCACGTCCTATGTAGGCCACGATCACGCGGGCAACCCGGGCAAGGATGGTCGCCGAAAGGTACTCTCCCGAATGGACATCCTTCCGCCGGGCTCCATCTGTACGGAGACCTACCTGGTCATTGGCAGCTACAAGACCCAGAAAGAGGCTGCCAATTTGGTGGCCTATATGAAGACGCGGTTCTTCCGATTCCTCGTTGCGCAATTCATGTACTCGCACCATCTCACCAAGTCGACATATGACTTCGTCCCGGTCCTCGACATGACACTTGACTGGACGGACGCGAAGCTCGCAAAGCGTTACAACCTGACGGAGGAAGAAATTGCATTCATTGCTTCGAAGATTCGGCCCTATGAAAACAGCGAGCGAGACAACAATAACCCGCCGGATTTCGCTGAGCCTAGGCGGGCACGGATTGCATTTGCGGAAGCGCGTTGACGCATACGCATGAGTCAGCGGTGGGCGAAATCAAAATATCGGAGGTAATTCATGACCCATTTTGCAAAACTCGGGAAGTTTGGCTTGCTACTTGAGGGGGAAGTTGCACCCGGCGCCCAATCAAGATTTGAAAAACGTTACCTGGCGGCGACCGGGGCCGCAGTGGCCCCGGGTAATCCGCAACACTACCAGAACCAGCCCAACAAACGGGGTGGCGAGTTGCGCGTGTATTTTAACGATCCAGGCATGGCAGTGTCGCTCGAGGCTCATGGCATTCACGTCGAACACCCCCGCAAGGGATATCAGACTGGGAAGTATCGCTATCGGTTCAATAATAATAAGCTTTGGTGGAAGCTGGTGGAAGTTTACGGCCTGCGGTTGGGAGCGAATTAGCACTGACTCGGGGTACGCAGATGAGTCAGACCATCGAACAGATCCTTGCGCCAAAGCCTGACGCTCGACCGCGAATTTACGCCTATTCGATTGCCGACGATGCGCACAAAGGTCTACTCAAGGTTGGCCAAACCACGCGAGACGTGAAGCAGCGGGTCGCGGAGCAACTCAAGACCGCTGCCATCAAAAATTACATCATCGTGCTGAACGAGTCTGCGGAGCGAGATGACGGCACGGTTTTCACCGACCACGAGGTGCGCGCGGCACTCGCCAAAAAGAAATTCGAGAACGCTGAGTTGGAGTGGATGCGCTGTTCGGTCAACGACGTAAAGACCGTGCTTGCCGAACTGCGCACGGGTCAACGGTTCACGGGCACGCATCACGAGACCTTCGTGATGCGCCGAGAGCAGGTGGAGGCGGTGAACAGGACGCATGCCTACTTCCACTCGATTTGGAAGGAGGACATGAACGCCGTCCCGCGCTTCCTCTGGAACGCGAAGATGCGCTTCGGAAAGACGTTCACGGCGTATCAACTCGCCAGGAAGCTGGGCGCCAAGCGCGTGCTGGTCGTAACCTTCAAGCCCGCGGTTGAGGATGCGTGGCAGACGGACCTGGAATCGCATGTGGATTTTGATGGATGGTAATATCTGTCGAAATCATCCGGCAGCGACCCAACCCAAATTTCCTCGAAAAAGCCATTGGTGTACTTCGGCTCCTTTCAGGATCTTCTTGGCCGCGACGACGCCGGCAACATCAAGGCCAACAACGAATGGCTTCACAAGGTGAAATGGGACCTCGTGGTGTTCGACGAATACCACTTTGGGGCCTGGCGGGAAACCGCCAGGGAACTGTTCGAGGGCGAAGAGGAGGCAGTCGCCAAAAAGGAGACCAAGCTTCAGTACGGCAAGGGGCTGGAGGCGGAGAACGAAGACCTGGGCGAGCTCTCGGAGAAGGAGATTGAGTTCCTGCCGATCACCACCAAGGCTTACCTTTACCTATCCGGCACGCCGTTCAGGGCGCTGTCCACCGGAGAGTTTATCGAGGAACAGATCTTCAATTGGACCTACACCGATGAGCAACGCGCCAAGGAGGAATTCGCCGCGAAAAACCCAGGCAAATGGAATCCTTACGGCGCGCTGCCGCAGATGCGCCTGCTGACCTACCAGATGCCCGACGAGTTGCTGGCGATCGCCAGCGCCGGGCAGTTCGACGAGTTCGACCTCAACGCGTTCTTCGAGGCATCGGGCGTCGGCGACAAGGCGCAGTTCAAACACAAGAGCGACGTGCAGAAGTGGCTGGATATCATCCGCGGCGGGTACGCGCCCAAGGCGGTCGAGTATCTGAAGACCGGGACGCGGCCGCCGTTTCCCTATTCGGACGTGCGCCTGCTGCCCTACCTGCAGCACTCGTTCTGGTTTCTCCCCAACGTTGCGGCTTGCCACGCGATGGCGAACCTGCTGGCAGAGAAACATAACACCTTCTGGCACGAGTACGAGCCGGTCGTTGCCGCCGGCGCTTCGGCGGGCATCGGACTCGACGCTTTGCCGCCGGTGCGCAAGGCCATTGGCAGCGGATTCGAGACCAAAACCATCACACTTTCGTGCGGCAAACTCACCACCGGCGTCACGGTGCCGCAGTGGTCGTCGATCCTGATGCTGCGCAACCTCAAATCGCCGGAGACGTATTTTCAGGCCGCGTTCCGCGTGCAATCGCCGTGGTCCATCAAGAACCCCAATGGTGACAACCCGAATGAGGAGGAGATCCTCAAGCCCATTTGCTTCGTCTTCGACTTCGCGCCGACGCGCGCGTTGCGACAACTCTCCGAGTATGGCATCGGGCTCTCGCCCCACGAGCCGAACCCGGAGAACGCGGTCAAGGAACTCGTGTCGTTCCTGCCGGTGCTGGCGTACGATGGCGCGAATATGACGCAGATTGACGCGGGCAGCATTCTCGATATCGCGATGGCGGGCACCTCGGCGACGCTGCTGGCTCGCAAGTGGGAAAGCGCGCTGCTCGTGAACGTCGACAATGACACGCTGCGCCGCATCTTGGAAAATCCGGAGGCAATGGCCGCCGTGGAGCGCATTGAGGGCTGGCGCTCGCTGGGTGACAGCATCCTCGAAACAATCATCAACAAGAGTGAGCACGTTAAGGATCTAAAGAATAAGGCCAGGGACAAGGAGCTCACGGACAAGCAGGTAAAGCAGCTCACCGAGGAGGAGAAGGAGTACAAGTCCAAGCGCAAGCTTGTCCAGGAAAAGCTGATCAAGTTTGCAACGCGCATCCCCGCGTTCATGTACCTGACCGACTTCCGCGAGAACACGTTGCAGGATGTGATCACCAAACTGGAGCCGGAGTTGTTTGTTGCGGTTACCGGTCTGACGATCAACGACTTCCACCTGCTCGTACGGCTCAAGGTCTTTAACACCGAGCAGATGAACCAGGCGGTGTTTGCATTCCGCCGCTACGAGGACGCCTCGCTGCGGTATACGGGCATCGAAAGTCATGAGGGTTTGACTCACTACGGGCTGAATGACACGGTCGTGGCAAAGGAGTAGGGGGCGGTGGACGAAGAACATCACGACCTGCAACCTGACGGGGATGGGCGATGCTTCACTTCGCCAGCGTCGCTACTAATCGCCAGACCCAAAAGGCCGCCGTTTGCCCTTCCCCCGCCGCGCGGGCTACACTACGGGCAGATGTCCGAGGCCGCCCGTATTCTCCCCACCATGCCGAAGTTTTCCGGGGTTCGTCAGGAGGCGATGCCTTATGAGCCGGTGTGCGCATTGTTCCGGCGGTATTTGCATGGCAACAAGCTGAAATTCACGCCCGAGCGGGCGATGATTCTGGATACGGTGTTGCGGCAGACGGGGTTGTTCGAGGCCGAGCGGCTGGTGGCCGAGGTGCAGCGGCTGGGCCATCGCGTGAGCCGGGCCACGGCTTATCGCACGCTGGCTCATCTGCAGGACGCAGGGATACTCAAGCAGGTATTTCTCGACAACAAGCAATCATATTACGAAGTGATTGCGGGCCGGCAAACTTACGATTATCTTATTTGTGTCGCCAGCGGGAAGGTCATCGAGTTCAGCAGCGACAAGCTCAAGAAGCTGCGCGATGAGATTTGCCAGGAACACGGGTTTCTGCCGTTGTCGCACCAGTTTCACCTGTTTGGGCTTAGCCCCGAGGCCCAGGCGGCTCAGGCGGATGGGGGGCCTTTGGCAAAGAACTCCAATGTTGCTGACAACGACATGAACGCAAAGCAGTAATGCGATAGGAGCGATTTGATTCGCTTTTTCTCAACACATTGCCAGAAAAGTGGCGATGGTGAGGATCGCGATCCGAATTTTTTTGTCCCAGAACAATCGGCTGGAAAAATAAGCCATTGATTGACTCCCGCCTCACCTCATCAACTGCCGTGCCATGGCGGCCGGCTCGGATGCTCTGGCGCATCTGATGAAGTTTACCGGCCCCCGAACGGATGTTTTGGGACGCAGGCTAATAAAACCCGCCGGTTTGGATGTGCCGGATGATGTATTGCGGCATCAAACCTTCGGGCGATTCGTTGCATCGTGTTGTTTTTTCGCCACCCACAAGTCGAGAAATTGCCTGCCCGCAACGAAACCTTGCGGTCGAAATGTCGTAATGCTGTTGAGTAGTGAGGCACCGAATTACCCCCTGTAACCCGAAAGAGGAACGACTCGTGACAGCCACTGGACGCGAACAACATACCGTGCGGACCCTTCTGGAAAACCTCAAGAAGCAGGTTCCGTTTACTGCCGGCCTGGTTTTCACCACGGTTCCGCGCGGCGGGCTGCAACTGGCCCAGCCGTCGCATGCCCCCGAAGCATTGCTCAAGAGCTACGCCAAGGGTTTTGAGCAGGAAGACCGCCTGAGTTGGCAGACCATCCTCAAGCGCAAGCCCATGCGGCCCAATGATGTGTACACGCGAGAGGAATACGATTCCACGCCATACATGCAGGAAATGGTGAAGCCCGAGGGCCTTAAACATGTGATCGCGCTACCGCTGGCGGCCCCGGTGTTGGAGGGGTATCCGGGCGTGGTGCATCTGTTTCGCGCGGAGGACGAAAATGATTTCAGCGCCAAGGAGATCGAATCGCTCATGAGCGCGATCCGCACGTTCGATTCCAAGCGCCAAGCTACCCGCGATGCAAAGAACCGCGGCGCCTGCGCGCCGCTTCGCTTCACCGATGATGAGCCGGCGGTGTCGTTCGCGATCGTGGACGGCAAGCTCAAATCACTGTTAAACGGCTCGGGCCTTGCATCACTGGACAAGCGGCTGCGCGAGCAGATGCTCGATCACGCCAAACGCCGGATGCATCAACTCAATGGCCACGGATTCGTCGCCGACCGCATGACGGTTCCCGATTCGCACGGCGATGTATGGGTCTTCCGCCTGGTTACTTACAAGCGATATCCGGCGCTGGGGGATGGCCCGTTCACCTTCATATGCCGGCAACCGGCTTGCGGCGATTGGGGATCGGTTAAGCCGCAGGATTTCTCGGCGGATCATGAGTTGTCCCGGCTCATCCCCGCGCTTAAATTCATGCAGGAGGAATACAGCCGCGGGCCAACCCTTGTCGAGATTTCCAAGCAGGTGGAACTCAGCCCGTTCCATTTCCATCGGCGCTTTACTGAGTTGATGGGCCTTACGCCAAAGCAGTTTCTCCTGGAGTGCCAGATTCACGACGCCAAGAATGGATTGCTGGATCGCGAGAAGCAACTGTTGGAGATCGCCCGCGACTGCGGCTTTGCCCATCAGAGCCACTTCACCAGCCGATTCAAGCAAGCCACCGGCCTGACCCCTACCCGGTGGCGCCGGATGGTGAGTGCGCGGCAAAAGGAATCGGATAACTGAGGGTGAAAATCCGAAATCCGAAGCACGAAATCCGAAACAAATTCAAAAATAAGAGAAGCGGAAAATTCAAAAGGCGCGTCCGTGGGGTTATAGCGATTGACCATAACCGGCCGCCGGCGTGGTCACTTCAGTGACCATGCCAAACCGCTCCAGCTACTTGAAAAGCGCTGTAAAATCCGAAATCCGAAGCACGAAATCCGAAACAAATTCAAAAAGTCGGAAAAGCGGAAAATCCAAAAGAGGCGCGTCCGGGCGCCTTTTTTTGAGCTTTCTTTTATTTGAATTTTGAGATTGTTTCGGATTTCGTGCTTGGGATTTCGGATTTTTCACCGTTTCGTCCTCGCGTATACTCACGGATGATGCCCCCACTCGCCCACAAGCCCTTTCGCGTTCGCGATCGCTTGCGCATCGGCAGTGTGAGTTTTCTGAATGCCAAGCCGCTGATCCACGGCTTGGAATCGCACGACGGACTGGATTTGACGCTGGACGTGCCGTCGCGGCTGCTCGATGGGTTGGTGAAACATCGGTTCGATGTCGCACTGTTGCCGGTCATTGATTATCAGCGGATGGCGGGCCTGCGGTTGCTGACGGCGGGCGGCATCGGTTGCGATGGGCCGACGCTCACCGTCCGCATCTTCAGCCCCGTGCCGATCAGCGAAATCCAGACGCTGGCGTGTGATACCGACAGCCATACGTCCGTCGCCCTGGCGCGGGTGGTGTTGGCCGAACGGTGGGGCATCCGGCCGGAATTTCGCGATCTGCCGCGCGACGAGAGCCGCGCGGGCCCGCGCATCGCCGGGAACAAAACCGCTCGGCTGCTAATCGGCGACAAAGTGGTCTGCGACGAGCCGGCCGGGCTGCCGCATCAACTTGATCTGGGCGGCGCCTGGAAAGATCTGACCGGCCTGCCCTTCGTCTTCGCGGCATGGATGGCGCGGGCGGAAACCCAACTGCGGGATTTACCATCCAGCCTGCGCGATGCCAAAACAAGCGGCCTTCAAAATATCGCCCAGATCATCGCCCGCCACGCGCTTCCCCACGGGTGGCCGGCTGACATCGCGCGAACATATCTGACGCAATATCTCAAATACGACATCGGCCTGCGGCAGCTCGAGGCCATTCGATTGTTCCATGAACTGGCGCATAAGCATGGAATGCTCGAACAGGCGCCCAGGGAACTGGAAATCGCGCAATGAACTCCATGTTGTTTCGCGGTTGCGGGTCGATCAATGTGACACTGGCGTCTCGCCCGTGCCGATGGCGAGGAATTAGAAACCAGCGCACTCAAACTCCATCACAACACGCACGGGCGGGACGCCCGTCTCAGGTTAAAGTTTGGCGTTTCCCGCCCTCACCGGCTGAAACCACCCCACTTTGCAACCAGTCAGCTGTACGCACTCGCGCCCACTCACATGAGCTCCGAAAGCGCGAGCTCGCGCTCCATCATTTCGCGCATCCGGCGCAGGGCTTTTCCGCGATGGCTAATTTGGTGTTTTTGGCCGGGGGATAGCTGGGCGGTCGTCTGCCCGAGCTCGTCGATGTAAAAGAGCGGATCGTAGCCGAAGCCGTTGCTGCCGCGCAGGGCGCGGAGAATGCGGCCTTCCAGGGTATCTCGTGCGGTGAGAATCGCTCGGCCCTCGTGATTGGCCAGCGCGAGGACGCACACGAAACGCGCGGTGCGTTTTTCATCGGGGACTGTTTCGAGTTGCCTTAGAAGCGTCGCATTGTTGTCGGCATCGCCCGCTCCCGTTCCCTGCATCGCGGCCCAGCGTGCGCTGTATACGCCAGGCTTGCCGGCGAGGGCATCCACTTCCAGGCCGCTGTCATCGGCCAATGCCCACATGTTCGCCTGCGTGGCATAACCTGCCGCCTTCAGACAGGCATTGGCATGAAATGTATCGCCGGTCTCGGGCACCTCAACAATGTTTGGAAATTCCGACAAATCGTGCCAGGAAAAGCGGTCGCCGCCAAGCATCTGGCGAAACTCCCGGATTTTCCCGGCGTTGGCGGTGGCGATGAGAAGGTCCATGATCCTCACTGTCCCGAATCAATCGACCGAAGCTTCCCCAGCCCCCGCGGCTGGGCCGGCGCGGGCGCATTATCCGCGCCGCTTTCCGCTCCGCCGGTGATGGCCGCCGCGGCATCGTCGGCGGCGTTGTGCGCAACGGCCGGCTGCGCCGTGCCCGGCAAAGCCGTGTTCGTTGTGTTTGCCACGGCCGCATCATCGGCATGTGGAATCTGCACGAAGAAAGACTGATCCCAAATTTGCTGGCCCTTCACCATCCGAAAATGAAACGTGCCGTTCAGGGCGTGATATGGGTAATCCTTGGCGGCTTTGCGCAGCGTGGGATCGAGAATCTCGACCTTCGGCGCTTCCACCAGCACGCGTTTGCCGTCGCGATCATACAGGTTATTGCCCATGTTCAGCGGCAGGATATCGGGCGTCACAAGGATCGGCTGATCCTGATGCCGATTGTCGCTATGGGCGTCGTCGCGGGTCTGGCCGGCCGCATTCGTGCCGGTGCCCTGCTCCTTGATCGCCGAGCGTGGCCAGGTTCCCACGCAAACGGAGCTGATCGTGTCCCCGTGATAGTAGTAAGCCGGCAAACCCTTGGCGCGCAGCTCGCGCACCGCCTCGACGGCCACCTTCTTTCGCTCGGGGCTTCCCTCGTACGCGCCGATTTGGATCGACCAAAACGAATCAGCCGGCGTGTTCAGCAGGTTCCAGGCCGCCGGCGCATCGGGATCGGGATCGTTGATCGGCACAAACAGGCAGCTCTCAAAAACCTTATCGCCGCCGGGGTTTTTAAGGCCCGATATCCGCCGAAGATCGGCCTGCGCGCGGGCATATTCCCGCGGCTCCTGTTCCTTGTTGTCGAATGTCTTGTAGTACCCGTAGTAGATCGCGCTTTGCTGGTCGGTATGAATGAGATGCCAGCCCTGGATATGAAACGTGCGGATCAGCGCATCACGGATGGCCCCCGCGCGCTCGACATGCCCGGGCCCCTGGACGGCGGTGCAGAACAACATGAACTGCGCGCCCGCCGGCGGCGCATCCCCCTCCGTCCGAGCCGCCGATCCCGCATGCGAGGCGGTCGGATTCGGCGCCGCCGAGGATTGTGCGTTGGACGCCGAACTGCCCGGCATCGCCTGCGCGCCCTGTCCCGAATCCATCGACACATTCCCCGTCGAGCCGCCCGGCGGAACATCCCCGCCGCACGAAGCAAGGCCCAGTGCCGACGCCATCGCCAGAATCGCTATGCAAAGCCTCATGAGGTCTCCTGTGTGCGGGGGGATATCTTATCAGAACCGCGATCGTAAAGCCGCAAGGCGCCGGCCAAAAAGCGACGAGGACGTCGCTTCTACACAGATGCCACGACCGGCCGCGTGTGCTGGCGGCGGCCAAGGCAAAAAGCGACGGGACGTCGCTTCCACGTAGACGCGGCGTCCCCGTCCCGCATTCGGGGCAGGTGCCGCTGACGTCGCCCGTCAGAGAATACCCACACGACTTGCAACAGCCAATCGCCGGGCGCGTGATCACTCGTTTCACCGCCCGAACCACCATGAAAAGCAGCGGCATTCCGGCTAACACACATAAATAAGCCTGTCAGGTTAAGGGTTTCGCGGGTAACGACGTAATATTGACGCCGGCGCGAGCAGCAGAACCGGGAAAATTGCTAAAAACCTCAACCGGCGTTGGCGGATTTGGTGCGGCAGTTCCCGAAGGAACGTCAGTAAACCCGCAGCGCGTTTGCCGGCGAGCAGACTGCGTACGGCGGCGGTCCGGCCCAGACTTGCCAGGTAGGCGCGGGCGTCGTCCAAGTCATGCCCGACTAGCGAGTCGAACGCGCCTTCGCGCTCAAGCCTACGGAGCCTTCGAATGCCGCGGTCGTAGAAAATGGACTGGCCCGAGTAATTGGTCTCGTGCAGCCGGTATTGTGCAAGTACATCGAAACTGGCGATCCCGACGGCGCCGCGTGCCACCAGCTTTAGCTGGAACTCCACGTCTTCGATACATTGCCGCTGGGTCCCGTAGCGCAGGCCAACGGCCCGCACCCGGTCGAACATCAATACCGACGACATCAGGACCGGCGCCGATATCGTTGAAACAAGCCACGGCCTTCGCACGATTCCGTTTGGAAACGCAATGTCCTCGACCCCATACGCGGGTATACCTGGTCTATCATTATAAGCGTAGGGAACCACACACGATCCGCATTCTGGATGGGCTTCCATGAATCCGAATTGCACTTCCAGTTTACGCGGCAGCCAGATGTCATCGTGGTCGAGGGTCGCCACATATTTCCCGCGCGCCTCATCAATACCACGATTCCGGGCCGCCCCGACGCCGCCGTTGGTCGTCGTTATCACGCGCAAGCGTTCGCCGTACGTCGCGCGCATCTCTTCCAGGCGTCCCGCGGTCGTATCCGTGCTGCCGTCGTTTACGACAATCACCTCGTAATCGCCAAAAGTCTGCGCGAAAACGGAGTCGAGCGTCTCCCGAAGGAGATCAGGCTGATTATACGTTGGAATGACAACGGAAATCGAAGGATTTGTCATCGCTGGCTCGTCTGGCATCATACTCCGCCATATGCTCTATTTAATCGACGGCGCATTGAGGGGACTAGCGCGTATAACCAATATCCAACAAGGTAACGAATCCTTCGTTGTCGCACGTTCCAAATGAAGCTGCGCCGGTAGATATCGATTCCCAGCCGCGTGCGGCCCCGCGCGAGGCTGATCCAACTGAAGCTCCGGGTCTGATGCGAAAGAATCTCGATTCGCTGCCGACGGCGCGCGCTTCCACCCGGATAAGCGCCCTGATGTTCCTGCGCAATCAGGTAACGTGTGCCGCGATAGGTCCGGTCGAGGTCCGAGAGGCTTCCGGCCGCGTGCCGGAACAGGGCAATTCCCAACGGCGCCTCAATGTGTGCCAGGGTTCCCGATGTCCCCAAGCGCAGCAAAAGGTCCAAATCTTCATTGTAAATCGGCAGCTCCACCAAGCCTCCGGCTGATTGAAGAGCCGTGGCAAGAAAACAGGATACGCCCGTGCCGCGATACAGCTGCGCTCGTGCGGTTTCCAGATAATCACCAAACAACGCCACCCGCGGTTCCCTCGTGGACGCTGAAAGTTGAGATGCCAACAGGCGGTCAAACGACGCCGATTCATCGAAATACGCGACGCTGGCGACCATGATCGCGGGGCCGCCGTGCGTCAGCGCCACCTGGCGGTAGACCCGCAGTGTCCATGGGAACCAGCGGTCGTCGCTATCCAGAAACGCGATGTATCTCCCCTTGGCAGCGCGTATGCCAAGATTCCGCGCGGGGCCGGGCCCGCGGTTCTCTTGCCGGAGCAGGCGCACCCGCGCGCCGTATCCCGCAAGCGCTTCGGCCGTATTATCCGTTGACCCATCATCCACCACGATCAACTCAAAGTCCGTATCCTCCTGCGCCAGAACTGAATCAACCGCGCCCCGCAGAAGGTGCGCGCGGTTATATGTGGGTATAACGACACTGAAAAATGGATCGGGCATGACTGGCGACCCCTCCGTATGGATTTAGGCATGACCGAACAAAATGCTGGTTTGCTTCCGTAGATATTTGTTCCACAGCGGCCTGATTAAGTTTTTCAGCATCTTTGCCGGCGGCTTCCAGTCCACGAGCGATTGATACTGCACGGAGAGGGGAATTTCCACCGGAACAAGTCCGGCCAGCGCCGCCATTTTGCACAGCGAATCATGCGTATAGCAGTTGACATGCTCCAATGGCGCAACGGCATTTAGCGAGTTCGCGGTATATTTGCCGGCGGTCCAGTCCGGCGATCTCAATCGTCGCTTTATATCTCGGCCATCCGGCACGCTCAACCGTATGAGCCCATCGGGCGCCAGTCCGCCCACGAGGTGCCTGAGCATCGCCAGCGGCTGTGGAATATGCTCGAATACCTGTTCGGTATTGATGAACCGAAATCGGTGTTCTGCTATCTCCTCCCAACTGACTATTTTTACGCCCAGCCGCTGGGCGTGGTCAATTCGCGCCCGCGAAAGCTCGGCCCCATACGTTTCGCAGCCAAACGCCAACGCCATCCTGCACCATTCGCCCCACCCCATCCCAAAGTCCAGGAACTTAAGGCGATTCGTGGGGGCGCGGGCCCCATCCAAATGGCCAAAGTAACCGACCAGCTCGAGAAGATCTTGGGCAAGCCGGGTGAAATGTTCCTGCGACTGGCCGGCATGGTAGGCGCGGTACACCTTCTGGGGATCAATCCAATGCTCGTACAGCTTCTCCATCAGGAAGTCATCGCCGATCCATCTTTGGAAAATAAGCCCACAGCCGTGGCACTCGGCCAAGGAATATTCCGCGCCCTCCAGCAGCTCAAACTCCACCCCACCCTGATCGGCGTAAAACGCCGCAAGGTAGTCCCGGATCGGGGGCGCGGCCATGCCGCAAGAAAATAATTTCCCAGCCCCGACCGGTGTCCCGCACGCCGGGCACGTTATGCGTTCGACGAAGTGCTCATTTATGGTGTTCAAGATGCGCTCGCTTCGTGACTGGCCGTTTGGCTATGGAGACCCTTGGAACGATTGTAGACGTGGCGGTAGAGCTCAAGGACCTTCGGCCGCATAATGGACGCGTCCACGCGGATACGCGTCAACGCGGAATTTTTTATCGCAGCCTGATCGACATACGCATCGTCGGTGAGGACTCGGCGAATTGCCGCGGCGACGGCATCCGGGTCTTCGGCGGGAACCAGTTCTCCGTTAACTCCGTCGCTGATCCATTCGCCGGTTGAACCTGTATCGGACTGAATCGGGAGCGCGCCCATTATCATTGATTCCAACATCGCGTTTGGGGTGCCATCGCTTGTGCTCAACGCGATCGAGGCCCGCGCGTTTCCCATCATCCCAAGCATCTCCTCGTGCGGGATTTGGTTGAGCAGCGTAAAGCGCACGCCCGTCTCCGCGGCCGCGGCGCGGGCTGCCGCGCGCACGCTGTTTCCGGGCGAGTAAACGAGAATTTCGTAGTCCTTGAGAAGGTCCGCGCATTGCCGAACCGCTTCGACCGCGACGACTCCACGGTAGACCCAGTGGTCGTACCCCTTCAGGGTGATCCGGCGTCGAGCGGATGGGGGCCCTGGAGCGCGCAGTTTCTGCATGTCATCGATCGGAAATCCTCCGCCTGCGGGGAAAGTCCCCAGAATCTCGCCGCCAAAGCCGTACTGTCGGGCCAGCGTTGTGTCCCTGGAACAATCAGGGATGTAGTAATCGCAACTCTTGAGCACCCCTTTCACCCTTGCGACGTGCGCCGGCTGACGCCCGTAGTAATAAATATCGCTGCCCCAGCTTGAGTAGATCCAGGGCGGAATTTGTTTCCTTTCCAGCCTCGACGCGGCCTGCAGCATCAGGTAGCCGGCCGACTGCATCTCCAGGGTATGCACCATGTCAGGCCGCAGCGAACGCATCAGGCTGGCCAATCGCGCCGTATGCTCGGTTCTTCCGCGTGTCAGCAACTCCGCGCCACGCACCAGACGATTGCTGCCGCGCTTGAAGGGGTTATAGATCAGCCCCGTCTGCCGAACGCCGCCGGCGTTCGGATGACGAATCAGATTATGAACCGTTACATTGCGAAGTTCGGGGCAGGGGGCAAGCTCCACCACGGAAAAGACGTGGATGTCCCATCCCTGGCCGGCCAACTGGTCGATCCATCGCGCCGTATGGACACTATTGACCATCGCGACGAAAAGTATTCGCATTGTGTATGGGCCTCAAAGATATAGCGGGCGGTCAAAAGGGCGGGAGCGGCGCTCTAAGCACCCGGTCGCTCATTCAACTTCCTGGCGATGACGGCCTGGAAGAGCGCGACGGGCAGTATGACCTTCCCGTAAAGAGAGTTAAGGTTCAGGAAACGAAACGCCGCGTGTACTCGTCGTTTTAAGAGAACCCGATAGATTCCCCATCTGAAGTCGTACATCGGGCGCCCTTCATGCCGAACGATGCCCAGCCCGTAGCGGCGCAGTAGCGCGCTGAGCTTGGCCGGCGTCAGCCAGTTCTCGATCGGTTGCAAACCCGGCTTAAAGCGCGCATCGCTTCGGAACCGGTCCCAAACATTGCCGTTTGGCGTCGTGAGGAAGCACCAGCCTTGTGGCTTCATCAGCGACACGATTTGGGCCATGAAGCTTTCATGATCCAGGACATGCTCAATCACCTCGCTGGATACCACGACGTCGAACTGCTTGCCAACGGGAATCCCTAGCTGGGGCGCGCCTGGGTCGGCCAATAAGAACGTCCCGACCTCCCCGTATTGCCGCCGTGCAATTGAAATTCCTTCCTTTGAAAAGTCAATGCCGGTGACGCGCCCAAACGGCGCCAGGAACGGCGCCATCCAGCCTCTCCCACAGCCGAAATCCAAAATCTCGAGGCCTTCGGCCCGGACATGCCGCTTAATTCCGGCGACCACGAATTCCGCGCGGTCCTTTTCGAAGTCGCCAAGCTCCGCGGCAAGCTTTTTCCAAAGCGCGTCGTAATAGCCGGCATTTTGCGCGGCGCTCGCGGCATTCGTATTCGCGGGTGAATTTCCAATCATGTTTTGCTTTCCCAACGACCGCAACGCCGGCAATGCTCCGCATTACTCAAACGACCATTCACACAACGGGTAGACCGGGCCGACCTGGGCCGCCGGCAGCTGCGTGGGGGGCGCCATATTGACTACATCGAACGTCAGGCAGTCGCGCTCGATAAAGAACTCCTGCCTCCCGTCGCCAAAGAACAGGGAAAGGCGATAGGCGCCGTTCACGAGGCGCGGCGCGGTGATTCGCGCCGTAACGACACCGCTGCGCGCCGGTCGCGCGATTTCCTTAACGCGATCAACGCGTGGATTCCCGCCGCAGATCGGTGTGCCCATCGCATCACTTATAATGAAGCCGAGGCAGGGCAGGGATAAATCACGCTCGACGTTATACCCTGCGGTTAGCAGTAGTGCGTCGCCGACCTGGCTGATGGATGCGAAACGGAGCGCGCGTCCCTCAAACTCGATCCGGTTTTGGCCGGCCTGGCCCATATACCGGCGAATTCCGTCGTCGAGCGTCATTTCCGTTGCGCCGCCCTCGGCCATGAAAATCGCGCGTGTACAGAAATTAGAGACGGAGGCCATGTTATGACTCACGAAAAACACCGTGATGCCGTCCCTTGCGACATCGCCGATCTTCGTGAAACACCGCTTCTGAAACGCCGCATCGCCAACGGCCAAAACCTCGTCCACCAGAAGCACTTCCGGCTCGAGGTGGGCCGCGACGGCGAACGCCAGGCGCGCATACATTCCACTTGAGTATCTCTTGACCGGCGTGTCCAAAAACTTTTCCACGTCCGCGAACGCGACAATCTCGTCAAACCGGGATCGAACTTCCCCGCGCGTCATTCCCAATATCGACGCATTAAGAAAGACATTTTCGCGACCGGTCAACTCCGGGTGGAAACCAGTTCCGACCTCCAACAGGCTCCCAACGCGCCCGACGATCTCGACCTCGCCAGTCGTGGGGTCGGTAATGCGCGAAAGAACCTTAAGAAGAGTGCTCTTCCCCGCGCCGTTACGCCCAATAACGGCGACGACCTCCCCCTGTTGAACCTCGAAACAGACATCGCGGAGCGCCCATATCGACCTCTCGGGAGGGTTTGTCCCAGGGCCCCCCCCTTTGCGGTTACCAAACTGCACCATTGACGCGAGGGATTCGCGGAGTGTCTTATAGCGACTACTCTCGCCAATGCGGTATCGTTTGCCTAGATTTGTGGCGCGAATTGCAAGCGGTCCCATATCACGTCCATTTCGGCGGCACGGCGCTCATTAGTAATTGGAAAGTTGCACACGTCCGCCTCAAATCGCGTCGGCGAAATTACGTTCCGCGCGGCGGAAATAGAATGCTCCGGTCACGCATAAGAGCGCGGCGCCAAGCGCCGATCCGGCAATGACGGACCCGGGCCATGCCACACCGCTAATGAGCGCCCATCGGAATCCCTCCACGGCGCCGACCATCGGATTGAGCCCATACAAAAACCTCCATCGCAGGGGTATCAGGCTTAGCGGGTAGACAATCGGCGTAATGTACATCCAAATTTGCACGAGAAATGGAACGATGTAGCGAACGTCCCGATATTCCACATTCAACGCCGCCAGCCAGAGCCCCGAGCCGGTTGACGAGGCAGCGACCAATAGAACAAAGAGCGGGACCGTGACTACCCATCGCGATGGAAGCACTCCGAACAGCACGGCAACTATTCCGTAAAGGCATAGAGCGATTACAAAATCGACAGCCGGCGCAAGGAGGCTGGCAATGGGAATCGCCATGCGTGGAAAGTAAACTTTTGTAATAAGGGCGCTGTTGCCGATCACGCTGCCCGCCGCGCCGGCAATGGACGCTGAAAAGAGCTGCCACGGAAGCAAGCCGCAAAGGGTGAGCTGCCAGTATGGGATCGCGGAGTACTTGCTAAAGCCCGCGAGTCGTCCGAAAAATGCGACGAAAACAGCCATCGAGATGACGGGCTGAAGCAGCGCCCAGGCCGCTCCCAGAAAGGTTTGCTTATAACGGACCTTCACGTCACGCCAGCCAAGAAACCAGATGAGCTCTCGATTGACCCAAAGTTCGCGTATGTTGACCGGCTGCCAGCCTGGGCGGGGGCGCAGAAAGACGACCTTTGTATTGCGAAGTCGCGAATTCACATCCATGGACATACGGATGGCCTTTTTCCCCATGCCCAAGGCCGCCTTCGTTCGTCGGCGACCGAGATTGGCACGATAGACGCAGCGACGGCGGCCCCAGGCGCACCGCGCTAGGATACGAGCCTTATATGGCTTTGTTCGGTCGAAAACCCCCCGTGCCTTCACCGTCGCGCCCTTTTTTGAAGGCACGGGCACGACTCGCAAGGGCCCGACGCACCTGATACCCTTGCGGCATGTACCCCTCGAAAGCCAAACAAATCGCGTTTCTCGCACCCCTTCTACTGCTCGCGCCTCTCCTCGCCGCCGCCGCGCCCGCTTACGAACCGACGGCCAGCTATGACAAGCAGTCGATCGAAGGCTGGACGATTTATGTCAGCCATGACCTGATGGCCAGCCACACGGAGTTGCGCGACAAATCGCTGGCGTTGTTGCGAGTGAAGTTCTTCGACATCACCCGCGTGGTTCCCGCCCCCGCGCTGGCGAAGCTGCGCGAGGTGCCGCTGTGGCTCGAATACCGCGATCGCGGCTTCCCGTGCATGTGCTATCACCCCTCGCGGCAGTGGCTTACCCATAACGGCTACAACCCGGAGAAAGCCAGGGGCGTGGAAATCGCCAATGCCGAAAACTTCCTCAAATGGTCGCTCGAACAACCGTGGATGATCTTGCACGAATACGCCCATTCCTACCACGATCGCGTCCTGGGCTTCGACAATGCGGAAGTGAAGGCGGCTTACCAGGCGATGGTCGATTCGCATACCTACGACCATGTGCTGCACATCAATGGCAGCACCGTCCGGCACTATGCCCTGACCGATCCGCAGGAGTATTTCGCCGAGTCCAGCGAAGCCTTCTTCGGCACCAATGATTTCTATCCCTTCGTCCGCGCCGAACTCCAGCAGCATGATCCGCGAATGTACAAACTGCTGTGGAAAGTTTGGGGAATGCCGGGGAAAATCCGGAATCCGAAGCACGAAATCCGAAATGAAGCTGAAAAGCGAAAGGAGGGAAATTCATAGCACTTCAGCTGTGGCAAGTGGGTGAATGCCGGATTTGAGCGTCAAATGCGCTTGTCGTATCACGGGCGTCTCGCCCGTGCCTGGTGCTTAAGATTAGAAGTACCGCAATTCTTCTACTGCCACGCCACCCGCACGGGCGGGACGCCCGTGTCACAATAAGCCGATGCCAAATTCGAGCGACTGCGCCACCGGTGCTCCCATTCGCGTTTTGTATTTTCTGCTTTCTTGATTTGAATTTGTTTGGGATTTCGTGCTTCGGATTTCGGATTTTCCCCCGCCTTCCGCAGTCGCAATGCGGGCCGGCCTCAGGCATGAATCGCGCGTCCCGCCACTGCCATCGCGGCTTCCTTCACCGCTTCAGGCAAAGTCGGGTGGGCATGGTTGGCGCGGGCGATGTCTTCGACGGTCGCGCCCAGTTCCATGGCGATCACGCACTCGGCGATCATGTCCGAGGCGTGTGCCGCCAGAATTTGCACGCCCAGAAGGCGGTCTGTTTTGGCATCGCCGACGATCTTGACCATGCCCTCCATATCATCCATCGACTTGGCCCGGCCATTGGCGCTCAGGGGGAACGAACCGACGCGCACGTCGATCCCCTGGCGTTTTGCGTCGGCCTCGGTGAGGCCGACCTGGGCGAGTTCGGGATGCGTGTAGACCACGCCGGGGATGGTGCGGTAGTTCACATGGCCGGCTTTGCCCGCCATGATCTCGACGGCGGCGATTCCCTCTTCCTCGGCCTTGTGGGCCAGCATCAGTCCGCCGACCACGTCGCCGATCGCCCAGATATTGGGGACGTTGGTGTGGAAATGATCGTCGATTTTGACAAAGCCGCGCTTGTCGATTTCCACGCCGATCTCCGTGAGCCCCAGCCCATCGGTGATCGGCTTGCGGCCGGTGGCGACGAGCACTTTGTCGGCGATTTCCGTGCCCGTTCTTTCGCCGCTTTTCCAGCCGACATGTACCTTGCCGTCCTTCAGCATCGCCTCGCGGGCGGTGGTGACGAATTGGAACGTCACTCCCTGCTTCTCGAGGATGCGCTGCAGTTTTCCCGACAGCTCGCGATCCATCAACGGCAGGATCGAATCGGTGAATTCCAGGAAATGCACCTTCGACCCCAGCCGGCCCCAGACCGATCCCATTTCCAGCCCGATGTAGCCGGCGCCGACGACGAGCAATCTTTCGGGAATCTTGTCGAATGCCAGCGCCTCGGTTGAGCCGACGACGTTTACGCCATCGTAGGCCAAGCCGGGAATCTCGACGGGCGCGCTGCCGGTGGCGATCAGGATATTGTTCGCCTTCAGAGTCGTCGTTCCCTGCGCGCCTTTCACTTCGACCGTATCGCGCGCGGCGATTCGCCCCTGGCCCATGACCGCCGTCACGTTGTTCTTCTTGAACAGGAATCCCACCCCGCCGGTGAGTTGCTTCACCACCTGGTCCTTGCGGGCGAGTAGGGTCTTGAGGTCGAGGGAGATGCTGCCGAGCTGAATGCCGTGATGCGAGAGCTTGTTCTTGGCTTCCCAAAAGCGCTCGGAGGAATCGAGCAGCGCTTTGCTGGGGATGCAGCCGACGTTGAGACAGGTGCCGCCGAGATATTGGCGATCGACGCAGGCCACCTTCATTCCAAGCTGCGCCGCCCGAATGGCGGCGACGTATCCGCCGGGGCCGGCGCCGATGACAACCAGATCGTAATTTGTTTGTTCGCTCATAGGGGTGGGGGATTGTAGGAAACCGACGGCGCAAGTGCGAGAAGGCGGGGCACGCGGGGACGTCGACGGGCGTGGCAATAAACAGTGGCACGGGCGTCTCGCCCGTGGAGTCGCGGTATACCGCGATGTTCGACCGGTACCCCGGTCGAAGGCGCATGAGCGCAGCGTTCTTCGTGTGCCGCAGGGCGTCGGTCGCTGCGCTCGATGATTTGGCCGGCGTACGGGCCAACGCCGCGGGATACCGCGGCCACGGGCGAGACGCCCGTGCCACAAAAGATGGCCGCACCCGACATGTTCTGTGACACGGGCCGTCCTCGGCGCGGAGTGAGTCGGGGATTCGGCTGGGCGGTGATTTCTCGACTACCGCGCCATCGGCACGGGCGGGACGCCCGTGATACGTTAACGCTTTTCTCGCTCGCATGGCTCGATTGCACGCACGCCCGCGCATAGTGATTGCCTAAGATGCATCCAATGGCGGATCGCCTCGATTCTTCTCCCGGCTTCCCGCAACCTGTGCGCACGCCGATCATCGAACTGCTTTTGCTGGCCGGCCCCACCGTCGCGCAGATGGGGTCGTACACGCTCATGCAATTTCTCGATACGTGGATGCTGGCGCATGTGGGCGGGGGAGTGAACGCGCCCACCGCCGCCGCCAACAGCGGCATGTTCGCGTTCTCCATCATCAGCCTGGGCATGGGCGTGCTGTGGGTGGTGAATACGCTGGCCAGCCAGAGTTTCGGGCGAAAGGATTACGCCGCCTGCGGCAGATATCTGTGGCAGGGGACGTGGTTTGCCGTGGCGTTTGCGGTGTTGCTGCTGCCGGGGCTGCCCTGGGTATCGGTGGCATTCGTGCGGTTTGGGCATGAGCCGGAATTGGTTCGGCTGGAAACATTGTACCTTCAGATCGTTGTCGGCTTCTCCGTCTTCAAACTCGTGGGGACCGCGTTTTCGCAATTCCTGCTGGCCGTGGATCATCCGCAATACGTCCTGCTGGCGACGCTGATCGGCGTGGGCGCGAACGTGATCGCGGCGTGGGCGATGATCTTCGGGCATTTGGGTTTTGCGCAAATGGGCGTGGCGGGCAGCGCGTGGGGACAGAACGTCGGCGTGTTTTTTGAGATGACGGCGCTGATCGCCTTCGCATGCCTGCCGGGCATTCGGCGGATGTATCACGTTGGGGATTGGAAGCCGCGATGGCGCATGCTGCTGACGCTCCTGCGCATCGGCATTCCTTCTGGCGTGCAGATCGTCGCCGACGTGCTGGCCTGGTCGATGTTCGGCATGTGGGTGATGGGTGTGTTCGGAACGAAGGTAATGGCCGCCAACACGTTCATGTTCCGCTACATGGTGGTGAGTTTTATGCCGGCCTTCGGCATCGGCACCTCCGTCACCGCGCTGGTCGGCCGATATCTGGGCCGGGGCGAGCCGGCCGTCGCCCGGCAGCGCGCCAACCTGGGCTTTGCCCTGGCCGCCGCATACATGCTCACCTGCGGGCTGCTGTTTTTCCTGGGCCGCAATGTCCTCATCGGCTTGTTCACCCGCGACGCGCAAATCCAGCGCACGGGGGCTACGCTGCTGATGTTCGCGGCCGTCTACCAATTTTTCGACGCGATGTACATCATCTACAACGGCGCCCTCCGCGGCGCCGGCGACACGTTCATTCCCGCGCTGGCCACCGCCCTGCTCTGCTGGGGCATCACGGTTTTCGCAGGGCATGCGGTCGCCGTCTCGCACACCGAATGGGGCGCCGCCGGGCCATGGACCCTGGCGACGGGTTACGGGATCATCCTTGGCGTTTTCATGCTCATCCGGTTTCAGCGCGGAAAATGGAAAGCCATACCTACATCCGTCTCGCGGTCCCAAGAGCCTTCGGCTACATTTGCCTGGCGGAAGCCTTGCGACGGCAGAGCGTGACGTTGTCGCCGATCGACCGGGAAATTCAGCGCCAAGGTCGCCAAGAGGCCAAGACGCCAAGGAAGAAAGTTTAGAAATGTGAAGAGACAAACGTTTCCATTTGGATTTGGTTTGCACTTCGGCCGTATGCAAAACTTCGAGGAAAAGAGAGCGTTCCCGTATCACGGGCGTCTCGCCCGTGCCGATGGCGCGGCAGTCGAGGAATCACGGTTCAACCAATTCTCAACGCATTCCGCACACGGGCGAGACGCCCGTGATACGACGAGGTTGCTCAGAGGGCCAGATTCACCATTTAGCGACGGCAGCAGGACAATTCACTTCTAAAGTCCTTGGCGTCTTGCCCTCTTGGCGGCCTTGGCGCACTTGGCGCTTTAATTCGAGCACCCAGCATGGCAACTGAACCGACAATCAAAAAATCCTACAAAGACACCCTCAACCTACCCCAGACCACCTTCCCGATGGAGGCCAAGCTGGTGCAGAACGAGCCGGGCCGGCTGAAGAAATGGCAGGAGGCGGGGCTTTACGCGCAGACGCTGGCGGCTCGCGCGGGCGATCCGCAGTGGATCCTGCACGATGGGCCGCCGTTCGCCAACGGCGATATTCATATCGGGCACGTCATCAACAAAACGCTCAAGGACGTGATCATCCGGTTTCGATCAATGGAGGGGCGGCAGACGCCGTATGTGCCGGGCTGGGATTGTCATGGGTTGCCGATCGAGCACAAGATCGCCGAGCAGATCAAGAAGGAAGGGAAAAACATCCGCGAGATGAGCGTGCTGGAGGTGCGCCGGCGGTGCTTTGAATACGCCGACAAATACGCCGCCGTCCAGAGTGAGCAGTTCCAGCGCCTGGGGATCCTGGGCGATTGGGCCAACCCCTACCTCACGATGCGGCCGGCGTACGAGGCGCAAACCCTTGAAGTCTTCGCGCGGATCGTCGAGAAGGGGCTGGTCTATCGCAAACTCAAGCCGGTGCCCTGGTCGATCGCCAATCAAACCGCGCTGGCGGATGCGGAGTTGGAATACGAGGACGTGACGGACAACAGCGTGTACGTCGAATTCAAACTCACGCAATTCATCGACGGCTTGCCCGCGTATCTTTTGGTCTGGACGACCACGCCCTGGACGCTGCCGGCCAATCTCGCCGTCGCGGCGAACGCAGAGGTGGAATATGCGCTCGTCCGCTACTCGCGGGCCGGCGAAGATCGGCTGGGACTCATCGCCACCGAGTTGCGCGAGCGGGTATTCTCCAAAGCGGAGATTTCCTGCACCGTTGTCCGCACCGGCAACTATCAATCGCTCCTGGGCGGTAATCTCAGCTATCGCCATCCGTTCATCGACCGCACCGGCCGCGTGGTCAGCGCGGAAAACGTCACCACCACCGACGGCACCGGGCTTGTCCATACCGCGCCCGGCCACGGCGAAGACGACTACGAAACCGGCATCCGCGAAAACCTCGCCGTCTACAGCCCCGTGCTTTATAACGGCCAATTCGATGACACCGTCCCCGAATGGCTGCGCGGAAAGAACGTATTCAAGGCCAATCCCGAAATCACTCAAAAGCTGGCCGATCTCGGGCTGCTGTTCGCCCAGGAAAAGATCACCCACAGCTACCCGCACGATTGGCGGAGCAAGACGCCGATCATTTTCCGGGCGACCGAGCAGTGGTTCGTCGCGATGGACAAGCCGGGCGCGGACGGCAGCGCCGCGCTGCGCGAAATGGCCCAGCGCGCGATCCGCGCCGATGTCGAATTCGTGCCGGCGTGGGGACGGGCGCGCATGGAGGGGATGATCGCCTCCCGGCCCGATTGGTGCATCTCGCGCCAGCGGGCGTGGGGATTGCCGATCCCGGTTTTTTACAATGACAAAGGCGAGCCGCTGCTCACGGCAGAATCCGTGCGCGCGGTGGCCAAACGCTTTGGGGAGAAGGGGAGCGACGCCTGGTTCACCGATTCGCCGGCACAATTGCTGGGAAATGATTTCTTGTATCCGCTGGGTTTTGAGCCGAACAAACTGCGCAAGGAGAAGGACATCTTCGACGTTTGGTTTGAGTCGGGAAGCTCCTGGCGGGCGGTGCTGCAAGACCCGGCGCGCGGCCTGCATTTTCCCGCCGATTTATACCTGGAAGGCTCTGATCAGCATCGCGGCTGGTTCCAGCTTTCGCTGCTGCCGAGCCTGGGGGCGACGGGCATGCCGCCGTTCAAACAGGTGCTCACGCACGGCTTTGTCGTGAAGCCCGATGGCACGAAGGTCAGCAAAAGCGACAAGGAATACGTGAAGGCAGTCGATGAAATCAACCGCCATGGCGCGGATTTGCTGCGTCTATGGTGTTGCAGCATCGACTACCAAAACGACATCCCCACCAGCCCCAAAGCCATCCAGGAGTTCGGCGACAAGTATCGCAAAATCCGCAATACGCTCCGCTATCTGCTGTCGAACCTGTACGACTTCAATCCGCAAACCGACAGCCAGCCGATCCCGCCCAACAGCCTGGACGGCTGGGCGATGGCGGAGTTGGATACGCTCATCACCGATGCGCGGGCCGGCTACGATGCCTACCAGCTTCATCGCGTCTTTCGGCTGCTGCACGATTTCTGCTCGGTGCAGATCAGCGCCATTTATGGCAATGCCATGAAAGACCGGCTGTATTGCGAAACGCCCAATTCGCAAATCCGCCGCCGTTGCCAGACCGTCATGCACGCGATGGTGCTGGCGTTGGTGAAGCTGCTGGCGCCGATGATCGTCTTCACCGCCGACGAAGCGTGGGAGCATATCGCCCACAAGCCCTCGGCGGATGCCGGCCTATGGAGCGTGCACCTTGCGAAACTACCCGAGCCTTCGGGGCAACAAGTGTCCGATGCCCAGCGACAGGAATGGGCGATGCTCATGGACCTGCGCAACCAGGCGCTTCTGCAATTGGACAAACTCACCCGCCAGATCGGCAAGTACAAGGCGCTGGATGCCGAGGTGATTTATGAGGTGGCCGACGAACGCCTGCGGGCCCGGCTTGCCGCGTATGGCCCCGATCTGGAAGACATCGTCGGCGCCGGCTTCCACTCCTTTGCGCCCAAAGCCGACGGCCCCGGCGCCAGCGCGAAGGTGGTGGACCGCCGAGAAGTGTACAAAGCCTGCGCCCGAAGCTGGAAACGCCGCCCCGATGTGGGGAGCGATCCGGTGTTGCCCGATTTATCGGCGCGGGACGCGAAGGCTGTGCGGCAAACGGATTGACGGGAGCAGAATCCGGTGTCCACGCCGGGGCAAAGCGGCCCGCGAAGATGCGGATCGTGTCACCCGCTTAGAGCCGTGCCGCGCCGGATTGGGTGTGCTCTTCGCGTCTCTATGCAGGGCAGCGTTCCCAATCCGGGGCCGCGCGAGTACGCTCTGCCCCGGCGTGCGCTCCGGAGGACGGTCCGCATGAATCGGAGCATACGCCGGGTAAGCACGCGTTGCGGGAACGCCCGTCATGGATCCCTTCAACCAACCAATGAGCAAGCAATTCGTCGCATTTTTGCTTTTGTGGCACGCGCAACGATTTTTCCGTATCGTGTACCCATGCGCAAAACCATTTGCTCCGCCTGTGTGATTGTGTTCATGTCGCTGTTCGTCCTTGCCGGATGCAGCAAAACCGTCGGCTCGACGCCCAAGGCGACCGCCGCGGCATTCGCCAGGGCGGTGGCCGCAGGCGACGCCGATGGCGCAAAGAAGGCCAGCACCGGAGGTGATCCGGCGGCAATCGACGCCCTCGCCGCCATGGCCCATAAAATGAAGAAACTCCATGATGCGATCGTAACCAAATTCGGGGAGGCACAGGTCAAGACAATCCAAGGCAGCACATACAACATGTCTGAAGTGCTCGACCAAATGGATGCCGCCCAGGAGACGATCACCGGCGACAGCGCCACTTTGATTTTCAACCATGCCGGCCACCCGATGAAGCTGAAAAAGGTGGACGGCAATTGGAAGGTGGATGCCAGCGAGGTGGCTCGTCCCGGCATGGTTCCGATGTTCGAGAAAATGGGTGAGGCCGCGAGCCAGACCGCCGACGAAATCAGTGCTGGTAAATACGCAACGCCCAAGCAAGCCGCCGACGCGTTCACTCCGCGGATGATGGGCAGCTTCTTGAAGGCGCGAAAGCCATAGGGTTTACGGGCCGCAATGAGCATATACGCAACACTATACAGCTTCGCCATCCAGCGCTTCGGCGAGAGCAACTACCATCGCCTGTTCGCGCAGCGAGTTCCCGGACATATTGATGATGCGGGGCCGGGTTGGGAATGGCTGCCGCCGCCGATTGTCGTGCCGGAGGATGAGCCCGATGACGATACGCCCGCCCCGCTGCGGGCGGTGGTCATCGTCGAGGAAGGCATGCCCAAGGGCACCGCCCGCTGCCATCAGGAATATACGGATTCTCTATTGATATTAACTGGTGAGGAATGGACGCGGATCACGTTCACGGAGCTCGTCGACGCGATTCACGCGAAGCTCGAAGAACGGTATGGCCAGACGCCGAGCGCGGTTCTGTATTCGCCGGATGGGAAAGTCACGAAGATTTACCCGGATGACACGCCGGGTTAGGCGGGCGGCGAGAACGATCTACAGCGAGAACTAGCTGCGACCGGCTCTGTAGAAAACCAGCCTCCGCCTTGCTGAGTCCGGCGAACCGGGAAACGTATTACTGGTATCATGATTACCAGCAAGTCGCCAAGGATGGTGGCGATGGTCGCGCTGGCTACTGGCAAGGAAGCTTTCAGCGACTATTCCCACAAGTTCAGCCCCCAAAAATTCACCCGGCCTCAACTG
>Ga0209483_1000680_pt1 | contig 28085 bp, 23 predicted proteins | sample NGEPerA_FD_184508 | JGI IMG/M metagenome (GOLD analysis project Ga0209483, IMG submission 184508) | Arctic peat soil microbial communities from the Barrow Environmental Observatory site, Barrow, Alaska, USA - NGEE PermafrostL2-A... | ecosystem: Environmental > Terrestrial > Soil > Wetlands >... | reverse complement strand
CCGGTAGGCCGGCCAATCCACTTCTTTCACCGCTTGCCGATGCCCGGGCAGTACCGTGACCGCTGCCGAGAAGCCCCCCAGCGGAATGCCCGCGAGCGACGGCGCCGCCGTTAACGCCGATACGCCTGGTACCAACTCTACGTCGAAACCGTGCTGGGTCAGGAACTCCAGTTCCTCGCCTCCCCGTCCGAATACCAGCGGATCGCCGCTCGTCAACCGCACCACCGGGCCGGCCGCGTCGCGCAGGCGCAAATACCAGGCATGGATCTCGGCCTGAAACTCCTCCTGCTGGCCGCGCTGCTTGCGCGCGGGAACGAATGTCGCATGGGGGTTCGCCCGCGCCAGAATTTCCGGGCTCACGAATTTGTCATAGATCACGGCTTCCGCTTGTGCCAGAATCCGCGCTGCTTTTATCGTGAGCAGATCGGGGTCGCCTGGACCGGCCCCCACCAGATACACTTTCGCCATCTCAGCCGCCATGGCGCGCCTCTCCTTCGAGAAATACTGACAAGCAGGGCCCTCCGAAGGAGCGACCAGGTGGGTTGCCAGACAAGACCCGCGACAATCGGGGGAAACTCCGCTCGGTTCGCAGGTTAACTAGCTGCAGTATAAGCAGGACGCGTTGGAATTGGAAGTGTCTCGTGCGAAGAAGTTTCTTATGGACTCAATAAAGAAAGTCACCACTTTAGGCCGGAAAACATTAGAATATCGGCCTCGTCGGCGGACCCTGACAGACCTCTACGGCTGACCACCAGATTCCCTCCCGTGCTGCTGAGGTCCGGAGACTCATAGGACAGCTCGCCGAAGGTCAGTTGCGCAGGCAAAGCGCGGTCGCTGCGGGGAATGAACCATAGTTCCCCATGGGTCGAGACAATTAGCCCCGAATTATCAGGAGTCCAGGTGAAGCCTTGGACTGGGAAGCCTTGAGCAGCCTCAACCGGATCCCCGCCAGACACGCTTACCACCATAATTCTCCCGTCATGCAAATAGGCGATCCTCTTGTCGTCCGACGACCATCGTAAATTCGAATACGTGCCACTGCCCCCCAGTTTGGCGATAGCGGTCTCGCCCGCCACCAATTCCACGGCATCGCCATCGCGCCGGAAGAACGCTAATTTGCCATCGTGGTTCAGATCACCCGGAGCAAGCGCATCGGCCAGCTTACGAGCCTCACCGCCCGTCGCGGGGATCTCCCGGATAGCACCAGCCGCGAAATAAATCAGACCCTTGGAATCGGGCGTCCATCGCGGCCCAAAGTGATCCGTGTCGTCCTTCGTGATCGGCTGTCCTATCCAAATCTGCCGTTTATCGCCGACAGCCGCCACGAACGCCACGCTTTTACCATCGGGAGAAATCGCCGGCGTTTCTTCAGGACCCGCCCTGTCCGTCAGCCGCTGCACCGTGACCACCTGCTTGGGAGTGCGATTGACTCGCGCCGCGTGAATCACATAGCCGGCCAGCCCCGAGCATAAGCCGACCGTTACGGCCAGCGCCCAAGGGACGCGCGAACGGTGCGGGGTGGCGGCGTGGCTCATGCGAACTCCAATTATCGCCGGATTTGATAGACTGCCTTATCGATGATCACTCAGGAAGAAATCGCCCAGTTCCGCGGGCAACTCCGCGGAGAATTGATTGAGCCCGGCAGCGCCGCCTACGAGAACGCCCGCAAAGTCTACAACGGGATGATCGACAAGAAGCCGCGTCTCATCGCCAAGTGCGTGGACGTGGCGGACGTGATCGCGGCGGTGACATTCGGGCGAACCAGCGGGCTAAAGGTCTCCGTCCGTGGAGGCGGCCACAACGCCGCAGGCCTCGGCATCGCCGACGACGCCCTGACCATCGACCTTTCCGGCATCAAGTACGCCCACGTCGATCCGACCGCGAATACAGTGCGGGTCGGCGGCGGCTGCGTCTGGGGCGATGTGGATCACGCCACGCACGCTTTCGGCTTGGCCGTGCCCACCGGGATTATTTCCACTACCGGGGTCGGCGGGCTCACGCTGGGCGGCGGCATAGGGCATCTCACGCGCAGGCTCGGCCTCACCATCGACAATCTCTTGGGTGCCGACGTGGTTCTGGCCGACGGTCGGTTGGTGGTCGCGAACGCCAAGGAGAACAGCGATCTGTTCTGGGCGCTGCGCGGCGGCGGCGGCAACTTCGGAGTGGTCACGTCCTTCCTGTTCAAGGCGCATCCTGTCGATACCGTCATCGCCGGGCCCATGTTCTGGGATCTGGACGACGCCGCCAACGTGATGAAGTTCTATCGCGAGTTCATTACCATGGCGCCCAATACCGTGGGCGGCTGGTTCGCGTTTCTGACGGTTCCTCCCGCGCCGTTTTTCCCGGAAGCGCTGCATGGGAAGAAGGTCGCCGCGATCATCTGGTGTCTGCCGGTCCCGCTGGACGAGGCCAACAAGCTTCTGGAGCCGGTTCGGCAATTCCGCAAGCCTCTGCTCGACGGCGTAGGTCCGGTGCCCATGCCCGCACTGAACAGCCTGTTCGATCCACTTTTCCCGCCTGGAATGCAATGGTACTGGAAGGCCGACTTCGTCAAGGAACTGTCCGACGCGGCTATCGCGGAAAACGTGAAGTGGGGCAGCCAGATGCCGACCCCGGCCTCCACCATGCACCTGTACCCGGTGAACGGCGCGGCGCATCGCGTGGGCGCCACCGATACCGCCTGGAGTTATCGTGACGCGGTCTGGAGCCAGGTGATCGTGGGCGTCGATCCCGATCCCGCCAATAAAGACAAAATCACCAACTGGGCGCGCGGCTATTACGATGCAGTACATCCCTACGGAGCCGGCGGCGCCTACGTGAACTTCATGATGGAAGAAGGCGACGATCGGGTCCGCGCCAGCTATCGCGACAATTACGACCGCCTGGCCAAGATCAAGGCCAAGTACGATCCGGAAAACTTCTTCCGCGTCAATCAAAACATCAAACCGGCCTCGGCCTAACAACTTGGAGTTTTCACTCGCGGTCGCCCCTCGCGGCATCGCCTATCGTGTAGTCAAGGAGTTCGAGGGCTCTGTCGTTGGAGGCCTGGACCCACCGAAAGCGCACAGCGGGTTTCAGCGTTGTGCGCGATTAAAGTTAGCGAGCATCCTAGGAAAGGCTGTGGAGGGTGTGTGCGCAACGAATCCCTTTCTTGTCGGGGTTATCGATAGGATCGAGGCGCCTCTAAAATCTTGCCGTTTACTTAGCTCTGCTCAGTCCTAACGCTCGGATGCGCTTGTGCAGGTTGGTCCGCTCCATCCCAAGGACACGCGCCGCGCCGGAGACGTTCCATTTGGACTCCTCCAGCGCCTTGAGAATATGTTCGCGCTCGGCCGATTCGCGAGCCTCGCGCAAATTCCCTTTGGCCCCCGCGCCGCGAGCAATGCGAATTTCCACCGGCACCGCTTCGGCGTCGATCTCATCGCCGCGCGTCAGAATCGCCATGCGCTCCACCGTGTTCCGCAGCTCGCGGATATTTCCCGGCCACCCGTAATCTTCGAACGCCTCGAGCGCGCTTTCGGCCAGCCGTTTCGGCTTGAAGTTATTGCGCGCACAAAACTCGCCCAGGAAATATTCAGCCAGTGCGCCAATGTCCTCGCGACGCTCGCGGAGACTCGGCACGCGCACCGGCACCACGCACAGGCGATAGTAAAGATCCTCGCGGAATTTCTGCTGCGACACCATTTCGCTCAAGTCGTGATTGGTCGCCGCGATCACGCGCACGGACACGCGAATCGCCTGCTCGCCGCCCACGCGATGAAACTCGCCCTCTTGCAACACGCGCAGAAGCTTAGCCTGCGAGGCCGCATGCAGGTCGCCGACTTCGTCCAGAAACAGCGTGCCGCGGTCGGCCAGCTCGAACTTGCCCCGCCGCGCCGACGTCGCTCCCGTGAAGGCCCCCTTTTCGTGTCCAAACAGTTCGCTCTCGATCAGTTCCGTGGGTATCGCCGCGCAATTCACCTTGACGAACGGGCCCGCGGAGAACGGACTCTCGGCATGGATATGCGCGGCCAGTAGCTCCTTGCCCGTGCCCGACTCTCCTGCAAGCAATACTCGGGCGTCGCTGCGCGCAGCCATTGTCGCCTGTTCCAAAACACGTAAAAAAGATGAGCTCGACCCGATCATGCGCGCTCCGCCCACCAGTTCGCGCAGCCGCCGATTCTCTTCGCGTAGCTTCGACTCGTCCAGTGCATGCCGCAGCGCTAGTAAAACGTGCTCGCGCCCCAGCGGTTTCTCCAGAAAATCGAATGCGCCCGCGCGCGTTGCTTCCACCGCGTCCGCGATGGTCCCGTGGCCCGAGATCATGATCACCGGAGCATCGTTGTCATTGGATTTGAGCCATCGCAGCAGATCGACGCCGCTGCCGTCGGGAAGCCGCACGTCCAGCAGGTAAACGTCTGCGCGCTGCGGATATGCTTTGGCTTCGTTAATCGACGAGCACAGACTGACTGCGTAACCCTCGCGCTCCAGAATCAGGCGCAGGCTCCGCCCGATGTTTTCTTCGTCGTCGACCACCAGGATGCGCCGCTGGGCCATTTAAACTCCGTTCGCGCTATCGATGTGGGCCGCAGCCAGAATCACTCGAAATGCAGCGCCGCCCAGCTCGCCGTGCAGAGTCTGAATATCTCCGCCGCACAACAACGCGCTCCTGCGCGCGATCGAAAGTCCCAGACCCATGCCGCCCTTCTTGAAAGAAATGGTCGGCTCGAACAGGCTCGATTGCGCCTGCAAACTCAACCCCGGACCCGAGTCGTGCACCTCGATATTCAATTGCTCCCCCGCGCGCGTCGTGCGCGCCAGCACCACACCGCCCGGACGAGCCGCTTCGGCGGCGTTCTCCAATAGATTCGTGAGCACGCCCTTGATCAGATCCGGATCGGCGACGGCTTTGGGCCGGTCGGGCGCCAGGTTCATTTGGTAAATCACTTCCGGATGCGCGTTCTTGAGGAAGGACACGCGTTCCTCCACCAATGCATTGACGTCGATCTCGGCCGGCAGTACCGGCGGTTCGGCGGAAAACTCCGAAAATGCGCGAACCCGCTTCTCCAGGGTATTCACCTCATCGGCGACGATCTGCGCCGCTTGTTCCAGAAACGCTCCGTCCGCTGCTCCCTGGCGGCTGACGATTTCTTCCATAGTCAGGCGAATCGGCGTCAGCGAATTCTTCACTTCGTGGGCCATCTTGCGCGCCAGAGCCTGCCAGCTGGCCACGCGCGTGACCTGGATCAGGCGCTCCTGGGCCTGCTGGAGCTGGCTCGCCATATGATTGAAGGCCTGCATCGCCGCGGCGATTTCGCCCGAGCCTCGTGAATTGAGAGATGACCCGGGAACACGCGTGGCCAAATCGCCCGCGGCCACACGCTCCAATCCCTGCGTCAACTGCCGTATCGGACGAGTGATGCGCGCCGCCAAAAACACCAGAGCCGCCAGCGCCGCCAGCCATAGCGATGCCGCGATCAACAACAACGCGCCGCGAAATCCTCTGCGCACCAGCACTCCCGAAGTCTCCACGGTTTGCCGCGCGTCCCCGATCTGCTTGGTGAGCTCGCCCAGAGGCACATTCAACTGCCGGGAATACAGCATCACGCTATGTTTCCCTAGGACGTAATAATCCAGCCGATTGCCGTTGGCGCCCGCCAGCACAAATTCCTCATCCAGCCCGCGATCCCGGAAGGCTTGGGCATCGGTGGGGCTCAGTTCCACGGGTTTCACGCGGCCCTCCACGACGTCCTGGCGCAGCGATTCGCGAGCCTGCTGATACAGCTCGCGCCCGGTTTTCTCGAGCGATTGGGACAGCGCATCCATCTGGCTCAAGGGCGCCAGTTGCAGGCTGCGCTCCAGCAAGCTGAGCGACGTCCACAGCGTGAGGCCCAGCGGCACCAGCGTGGCGAGAAGAAAAACGGCGATCAGGCGAGTCCGCAGCCGGTTCATGTCTTACCGAATCACAAACGACAGGACCAGACTATCAGCCGCGGCGGTGGCCCCGCCGCAACTCGTCCAGCGTCACGGGTCCGGTTTCCACGCTCCAATGCGGCTGCGTCGTTGCGGCGGGACGGCTGAAAATCTCGATCAGGCTGGTCAGGCTGATGCCGGAATCGGTGATATTTCCGCGTCCGAAAGGAAGACCGGATTGCTTGCCATCCTCGGCTCGGATTTCCAAGCGTGCCCACAGAGGCTCCTTGGGGTTGATGCCGCTCACGTCCTGAGACATTTCCTGAAGGCACCAGGCTTCGGCGGCATTATCGGTCAGGTGGCTGGCCGTCCGGCGGGGAGTCGCCAGCTTGGTCACCGAAAACTTCTCTTCCCACAGGTCGTAGCTCACCACGAAACGCGCCGGGACCTCGCGCAATACATGGTTGCGCGTTCCCGACCATAGCGTGATCTTGAAAACAAAAGGTACTTCGGAGGCGTTGCGCAGGCGCTCCAGAGGTTTGCCCACCAGGAAATGCACGCGCGGCGCGGCAAACTCCAGGCGGCTTTCGTCCGTGTGGAGGACCAGTTCCTCGGCCCACATCGCGAAAGCCATCCCGGAGAGAAACGCCGCAATGACCCACCACGGTTTGATGGTGCGCAAGCGCATTATTTGTTGTTTACGGTCCGTCTTTAGAAATTCATCCCCGCGTAAAACACCGGACTGACGATCCCGGTTCGAACCGGGAAAGCCACCGCCAACTGAAACCCGGATTTCCTGCAGCCGAGGCCGAGCGACTGTTTCTGCTCGCGCTGGTCCGGCCGGTCCCAAACCGCTCCTGTATCGTAGAACACCAGGAAACTGCGATAAACATAATCGATGGATCCGTGCGCCACGTGCGAGGCGCCCAGCGGGTCCAGGTCGAACTTATTCCATCCGCGCAGCGTCTCGGCATCACCCAGGATGAACCGCTCGAACAGGGGCGCTTGCCCGGAGATGATTCCGGCGAGGAACGCCACGGTGAGATCCTGATGGCCGCGGCGGAAGCGATAGCGTGCTTCGGTCTCATGCCGCACGAAGACCGGATCGCTTTCCAGAAGATGCGTGCCCGCGCGCACCGAATAGGACGCCATGATATCGTGCTCGCCCCGGTCTCCCGCCGAACCCCAACGCTGGTGGTAGCGCAGAGTTGATACCACCGCGTTGGACGATTCGGTTTTCGCTACCGGCAGACTCAGCCGATATCGCGCGAAATCTACGCCGAAGCTCACCACCAGCGGCTCCAGGATCACGACAGTCGCCGTGGGAGCAAACTGCGTCCGCGTCCGGTAGATCTCATCGGGCGCGGCCTCCAGCAAAGTGGCTTGGTTCCACTGTTCGTGATAGCTGGCGAAATCGAAACGGAGCTGGAGCCGGTCCGTGAACACGTGCTTGCGCTCGAAGCCGGCCTGGATTCCGGCGTAGCGTTCGCTCAGCCGGTCGCCATCGCTGATCATGCCGAAGCTGAAGGCATTCTCATGGATGTTCACCGTCGCGTGGCCCTGCCCGGACCAGCCTTGTTTGGAGTGATACAGAAAGCGGGCCAGATCCAGGTCGAAGCGCTTTTCGTGTTCGGCGCCGATCTCGAAATTCACGATCACGTGATCCGGCATATCTCCCTTCACGACGTGCATCCGGACTTCGGGAGCGTGAAGTTCGCGCTTAATTCGATCGGCCAGACGATCGAGCAGCGTCTGGTCGAAATTCGAGCCGGCGACTTGCCCTATTTCAGAACGTAGCGGACTGCTCAGCTTGGCACTACCGTTTCCGGTGATCTGAACGCTTTCGACAATCAGCCGGGTGTTCACGTTGGTGGGCCCGGCTTCGTCTTCGGACGGTCCGTCCGGGAGGGGAAAGCAAACGGCTGGAAGCACCACCGCGAAGATCCCCGTCAGCAACAGCGTGCGCATACGTGAAAGCGTTAGACGCACGCCGCAGGCCGAAAGGTTGCATCTGTATTTTGAGCACTTTAGCAGGCAAAAGGGTGTGCCCGAGGTTCACAGTGGGCTATCGTTCATGGCCCACAGGGTTACGGAGGGCGCGGGCGGAGGCGGCGGCCTGGGCAAAAACGGCTTCGAGCTCCGAAGAGCGCAGCTGCTTGCGAACTTCTTCCAGGCGCGCGATGAAGACGCTGAGGGCGGCATCGATGGGCTCGGCGTTGGTCGCGAAGATGTCGCGCCAGATATCGTAAGGGCTCAGCGCGAGACGCGCCAGGTCGGCCGCGGCCGGTCCAGCGACCTGTTCCTTCCCGGTGAGCACCGCGGCGAGCGTGGTCGAGAGCAATTGCGGAAGATGGGACACGAACGCTACTTGTTGATCGTGCTGGGCTGGATCGAGGATCACCAGTCGTGCCCCGAAACGCTCGATCCAGGTTTCGAGCTGGGGCACATGCGCGGTCAGTACGTATGGACGACCGCGAAAGAGATCGGCATCGGCATTTTCGACCCCGCGCGATTCCTTGCCCGCCATCGGATGGCCACCGACGAACCGCTTGAGGTTCCGGGCGCGATCGCAAATGACTACTTTGGTGCTGCCCGCGTCCGTCACTAATGCGTCCGTAGCAAGCACGTCGAGCGTCTCAAGAATCTGGGAAATCGGCTGGGAGAGATAGACGAGATCGGCGGCCGCGGCGGCTTCGGCCAGCGGCAGGGCTTCATCGATAACACCGAGAGCAAGAGCTTTTTGGACCGTCGCCGGAGAGCTGACGCCGATAATCTTTCCTTGAAATCCCGCCTTGCGCAGGGCGAGGGCAAAGGAACCGCCAATCAGGCCGACGCCGACGATGGCGACCGTCTTCACGAGCGTCCGGTTTTGAGGCGGGCCACCTGATGGTCGCTCATTTTGTCGATGATGCGTTCGAAGATGCCGGTCAATTCTTCATTCGACAGGGGGCCGGCGTTTTGCGCCCGGGCATGGGCGAGGACTTGTTCCCGGCGCCCCGGATCGTCGACTTCTTTGGCGAGGACTCGTTTGGCGGACGCGATATCCTCGACTACGCCCGCGCGGCGATTGAACAGTTCCACCAGCTTCACATCGATTTCGTCGATCTTTTTCCGGCTGTCTTGCAGCAGCCGCCAGGCATCCTCAGAAGTCATTTCTTCATTCTCTCCGAGAGTGAGCGGGCCAGGGATTCGAGGCCGCTCGAATCCTTCTCGATCTGCCGTACGATCGCGCTGCCGACCACCACTCCATCCGCCATTTTCGCCACTGCGCCGGCTTGATCCGGAGTCGAGATTCCGAATCCCGCGGCCAGCGGCAGTTTTGTTGCGATGCGCATCTTTTCAATCAACGGAGCGAGCGAATCCGACAACGCCACTTGTTCGCCGGTGACTCCGGTCCTCGAAACAAGATACACGAAACCCGTGGAATACTGCGCGACCAGTTTCAAGCGGTGCTCGGTGGAGGTCGGGGCGGCGAGGAAAACAGTATCGAGTTCGGCCGCGCGCATGGCGGCGACATACGGTTCGGCTTCTTCGACGCTCACGTCGGTGAGCAGGCAGCCATCGATCCCGGCGGCCTTCGCATCGCGCGCGAGTTTATCGAGCCCATAGCGCAGCACGGGATTCAAATAGGTAAAGAGAAGGATGGGTATCTCCGACGTTTTTCTTATCTGCCGCGCGATGTCGAGAACCTTCACAACGGTGGTGCCGGCCTTCAGTGCGCGAGCGGCGGCACGCTGGATCACAGGCCCGTCGGCAATCGGATCGGAGAAAGGCACGCCCAGCTCGATGAGATCGACGCCTCCGCGCTCGAGCGCCGCGACGATTTCGGGAGTGCGTTCGGGTGAGGGATCGCCCGCGGTGATATAGGCGATCAGTGCGGAACGATTCTCTTTATGCGTGCGTTCAAACAGCTTTTGGATCCTGGTGGGCTTCATCAACCTGGTGGGCTTCATCAAGAGGTCCGGCTGCATCACTTTCCTGTTGCGTCCAGCTCCGGAAAGTTTTCGCGGTAGATGTCGGTGTCTTTGTCGCCGCGGCCAGAAAGGTTGACGATAAATAGTTTCCCCGGCTCGGCGGGTGCGCGGCGCATGGCTTCGTGGACCGCATGCGCGGATTCGAGCGCCGGGATGATCCCCTCCGTGCGCGCCAGCTTCATGGCGGCTGCGAGCGCGTCGGCATCGCTGCACGAAGTGTACTCCGCGCGGCCGCGATCGTGCAGCCAGGCGTGTTCGGGACCGATCAGCACATAATCAAGACCGGCCGAAACCGAGTGCGTCAGCGCGGCCTGGCCGTCGGCATCCTGCAAGAGATAGCTCTTGGCTCCGTGCAGCACGCCTGGAGCGCCGCCCGCGAAACGTGCCGCGTGTTCGCCCAGTTGCAGGCTGCGGCCGCCGGCTTCGATGCCGATCAGCTTGACGTTCTCATCGCCGACGAAGGCGTGGAACATGCCGATGGCGTTCGAGCCGCCGCCGACGCAGGCGAAAATCGAATCGGGCAGGCGGCCTTCGCGCTTGAGAATTTCGACGCGAGTCTCGTCCCCGATCACGCGGTGAAAATCGCGCACCATGAGCGGATAGGGATGCGCGCCGAGCGCCGAGCCCAGCAGATAGTGCGTGGTGTGGACGTTGGTGACCCAGTCGCGCATGGCCTCGCTGATGGCGTCCTTGAGAGTGCGGCTGCCATTCGTGACGCTGACCACGGTGGCGCCCAGGAGCCGCATGCGGAAGACGTTCAGGCGCTGGCGGCGCATGTCCTCTTCGCCCATGTAGACGACGCATTCCAGGCCAAACAGCGCGCACACGGTGGCTGTCGCGACTCCGTGTTGCCCCGCGCCGGTCTCGGCGATGATGCGTTTCTTGCCCATGCGGCGGGCGAGCAAAGCCTGACCCAGGCAGTTGTTGATCTTGTGCGCGCCCGTGTGGAGCAGGTCTTCGCGCTTGATGTAAATTTTCGCGCCGCCCAAAGTTTCGCTGAGCCGGCGGGCGTAATAGAGGGGCGTGGGGCGGCCGGCGTAATGCGTCAGCAGATCGGTCAGCTCGGCTTGAAAAGCGGGATCGGCGCTGGCGGCGCGATAGGCCTGTTCCAGCTCTTCGAGCGGAGCCATGAGCACTTCCGGCACAAATCGGCCGCCGTAGGGACCGAAGTGACCGGTTGCGTCGGGTTCTGATGTGACTTGCGAGGTCGTCATGATGCTTCTTGAGCCGCCTTGATAAACTGCCGCACTTTATCGTGGTCCTTTATGCCGGGCGCGGATTCGAGACCTGAGCTCGCGTCGACGCCCCAGGGTTTGGCGATGCGAATCGCCTCGGCGACGTTGGTCGCGTTGAGTCCACCGGCGAGGATCAGCTTTTCGGTGAAACCACGGGCCTGTTTCCAGTCGAAGGTAATCCCGTTGGCGGGGCCGTCGAAGAGAATAGCCTCTACGCTTTCGTTGGCCGACCTGGAGGTCAGCCCTACCCGAATTGCTCGCCAGATGCGGGGAACGTTGGGCAGATCGCCGCCGTAGACTTGTGCGATGTCGAGATCCGCTGCGCGCATCGTTTCCTCAATCACGGCAGGCGATTCATCCTGGAAGACGCCGACCTTCCAGATGTTCAACCCGGCTCCTAATTCTTTCGCGCTTTGAGGCGTTACGTAACGTGGGCTTTTCGGATAAAAGACGAAGCCCAGGGCCGACGCGCCGGCCGCAACAGCGGTTTCCGCGTCGACACGGCGCGTGATTCCGCAGACTTTGACCATCACGAACGCAGCTCCTTCAGCGCGGCCGCGGGATCGGCGGATTTCATCAGGTGTTCGCCGACCAGGAACGCGTGAAATCCCGCGCCGGTTAACTGGGCGACATCGGCGCGCGAATGAATCCCGCTTTCGCTGACTTTCACGACGTTCGCGGGAATTTTACCGGCAAGCTGCAGCGATGTTTCGAGCGTGACTTCGAAGGTGTGCAAATTGCGGTTATTGACGCCTACGATCTGAGCGCCGGAAGCGAGTGCGGATTCAAGTTCGGATGCATCGTGCACTTCCACCAGCGCCGCCATCCGATATTGAGCGGCCAGCTCTCGCAGACCGCGCATTTCCTTTTCTTCAAGCAGCGCGGCGATCAGCAGAATCGCGTCGGCGCCATGCGCGGCGGCTTCGACCACATGAAACTCGTCGAGCGTGAAATCCTTGCGCAATGCGGGCAGCGATACCACCGCCCGCGCGGTTTCCAGATCGCCGAGGGAGCCTTGGAAAAACTGGCGATCGGTCAGCACGCTGAGGGCAGCGGCGCCTCCGCTCGAATACACTCGCGCGATGGAAGCGGGATCGAACTGATCGGCCAGTACGCCCTTGCTGGGTGACGCTTTCTTGATCTCGCCGATGATGGCGGGTGGCCGGGCCGTCAGCGCGTGGAGGAAATCGCGATGATCCGTTCGATCGGCTGCACGGTGTTCCAGTTCGCCGCGGCGAGCGCTGTCCCGCACAAGCTCGGAGCGCTTATGTTCGACAATGCGGGCTAAGATGTCGGGGACTTCACGCACCATTTGAAGTTACCGCGAGGGGGAACCCTCATGGTAACATCAGCGGCCTTCGACGGGGTCTGCTCTCTGCGCGCAATCCGCCTGGCGCACGCTATTCGAGAGGATATCGCTGGATTGCTGCACCAGCTCCCGGATGCGCTCCAGATGTTCCTGGATCTTCGGATCGCTTTTGGGCAGCACCAACGACAGATAGTAGGCGACCGCCTCGATGTTCGAAAGCGGCTGGCGAAGATCGTGGACCATCGTACGCAACGCCTCTGCAGGCACCATTTCCGCGCTGTGCTGCATTGTGGCAGTGGAACTCATGAAGAAAATTGTGTGGATACCGTCACGCTTTGGCCTTGTAATTTATAACGCGGAGCGTCCAGCGAGTCAAGCGAGATTTCAGGCGACGTTGATTCTTAAGGCGCGACGCGCGTCGAGGATGTCTGAGTGGAATCTCGCGCCTCGGGATTTCCCCAGGCAGTCCATAGAAAAAGAATTTGCGACACCCAGTAGACGGTTCGTATTGCAGGTGTAATCACAACGCGCCGGAATGCCTCCCTCGGAATGTCGTCGACCAGAAATCCAATCCCGCTGTTCCACGCATCGAACGCGGTACTCCAGGCTAAAGGAATCGAAACGATCGCCAGCAAGAGCGCGATCTGGCGAGTACGCTTGCGATCCGGCGCTAGCGCGAAGGAAATGAGAAACACGGCCCATCCGAGCCGGAGCAGCCAGCCGTACAGATTAAGCGCGTTTCCCAACGGCGTCCAATAGCTCACGGACTCCTGAAACCGGATGTAATCCACGACGGCTTCCAAGAGCACGGCGAAGATCAGAGTGATCCAGGTGACGGTGCGAGCGGAAGGAGAACTTCTGTAGACGACGAAGAAAAACGCAGCCCACACGATGCTGGGGACGACGCTGCCCAGCAGAAACAGTGCGGGCGCGTCGCCGATCAACGCGGCGTCGTCGATCAGGTAGTAGCCTGTCAGCAGCACCATCGCGATGGCGGCGAATAGAGCCGCCTGCGCCCGCCCCGTCGAGCCCATTACGGAGCCCATTGTGGACTCAGCTCAATTTCGCACGCACGCGATCGCTGAGCGCTTTGCCGTCCACGCGCTTGCCGGCGAGCTTAGCCTGCGCGGCTTTCATCACCACGCCCATCTGTTTGAGCGACGTCGTCCCGGTTTCAGACAGCGCTGCGGCGATGGCGGCGTCGATCTCCGCTTCAGTGGGGGCGGAGGGCATGTAGGACTCCATCAGCTTCAGCTCGGCTTCTTCTTTATCGGCGAGCTCGGGACGGTTTCCCTTGCGGAACATGTCGGCCGATTCGCGTCGCTGCTTGACCAGCATGTTCAGGATCTGCAGCTCGCTCTGCTCGTCGAGCTCCTTCATGTTGTCCACTTTGTACTTCATGAGCGCGGTCTTGAGCATGCGCAATGCGTCCAGGCGAGTTGCCTCATGGGCCTTCATCGCGGTCACCATGTCTTTTGAAACCTGATCTATCAATGCCATAAATGCCTCAGCGCCATAATTCCCTCAGTCTACGCGATGCTATGCTGAAAAAGTAGTCCAACCCCGCCATGCATATCAAAAAGCAACGCTTGTTAACTCCGGGGCCGACGCCTCTTTATCCGAAGGCGCTGCACGCGATGATGGACGCCGATCTGCATCATCGAACCCAGGATTTTCGCGATCTTTACAGCAAGGTGCTTGCGGACCTGAAAGAAGTGCTGGGCACGTCGCACGATGTGCTGGTGCTGGTGGCTTCGGGAACCGGCGGCATGGATGCCTCGGTGTCGAATTGCTTTTCGCCCGGCGACCGCGTGATCGTTTGCACCGCGGGAAAGTTCGGCGAACGCTGGGTGGAGATGGTCAAAGCGTACGGCCTGAACGTGGTAGTTCTGGAAGCGCCGTACGGACAAGTAGTGAAGCCGGAGACGGTGGCGCAAGCCCTCGCCGCGAATCCGGACACCAAGGGCGTGTTCGTACAAGCTTCGGAAACGTCGACAGGCGCGGTGCACGATGTGCGCGCGATGGGTGAGGCGGTCCAGAAGACCGGCGCGATTTTCGTGGTGGATGCGATCACCGGAATCGGCACGATGCCGCTCGACATCGACGGCTGGGGAATCGACATCTGCATCGGCGGATCGCAGAAAGCGTTCATGATCCCGCCGGGACTGGCGTTCATGGCGATCGGCCCGAAGGCCTGGGCGTTCATGGATACGGCTAAACTGCCGCACTATTATTTCAGCCTGAAGAAAGAGCGCAAGATGGCGGCGGGAGGCGAATCGGCCTGGACGCCCAACACGGCGCTGATGCTGGCCCTGGCGGAATCCTTGAAATACATCAAGCAGCTCACCATGGCCAAGCTGGTGGATAACGCGCAGCAACTGGCATACGCCACGCGCGTGGCGTGCGGCGCCCTGGGACTGGAATTGTTCGCGGCCGATAATCCGGGCTCGTCGGTGACCTCGATCAAAGCGCCGAAGGGGATGGATTCCGGCGTCATCGTCAAGGAATTCAAGAGTCGCTTCGGATCGATCATCGCCAATGGGCAGGGAACGATGAAGGGGCAGATCTTCCGCATCGCGCACCTGGGCTACTTCGATTTTCCCGATCTGTTCGCGATGGTGGCCGAGCTGGAGCTGATCCTGCACGCCAATGGTGTGCCGGTCGAGCTCGGCAAGGGCGTCGCCGCAGTGCAGCGCGTGTACGCCGAGCGGGCCATGGCCAAGAAAGAAACGGTCAACGCGTAAGCCATGAAAATTTTGGTTGCCGAGCCGCTGGCCGCGGCGGGAATCGAGTTATTGAAGGCGCAGCCGGGTTGGGACATCGTCATTTCCAACCCAAAAGAATACGCACAACACCTGGGGGATGCGGAAGCGCTCTTCGTACGTAGTGCGGTGAAAGTGAACGCCGACGTACTCGCGAAGGCGCCCAAGCTGAGAGTGATCGGACGCGCGGGCGTGGGCGTGGACAACGTCGATCTTCCGGCTGCTACCGCCGCGGGCGTGCTGGTGATGAACACTCCCGGCGGCAACGCTGTCGCGGTGGCCGAGCACACCCTGGGATTGATGCTGTGCATGGCTCGGTCGATCCCCCAGGCGAATGCGTCCACCAAATCCGGCAAGTGGGAAAAGAAGAAGTTCATGGGATCCGAATTGCGCGGCAAGACGCTGGGGATTCTGGGACTGGGCTACATCGGCCAGGAAGTGGCCAAGCGCGCCCGTGGCTTCGAAATGAAGATCGTCGCCAGCGACCCGTACGCGAACCCGAAGATCGCCGCGGACCTGGGTGTTTCGCTCGTGAGTCTGGACCAACTGTACGCGCAAAGCGATTACATCACATTGCATATGGCGATCACCAAGGAAACCAATGGGATGCTGAACGATGCCGTCTTCGCCAAGATGAAGACGGGTGTGCGGATCGTCAACTGCGCCCGCGGAGAACTGGTCGACGGCGAGGCGCTGACGCGTGCGATCCAATCCGGCAAAGTGGCGGGAGCCGCGATCGACGTATTCGAGACCGAGCCGCCCGCGTCCGGCGATCCACTGTTGGCGCTGGAGACAGTACTGGCCACGCCGCACATTGGCGGCTCCACCGGGGAAGCCCAGGAGATCGTGGGAGTGCGCATTGTCGAGCAGGTGGTGGAGTATCTGCAACGCGGTGTCGCCGTCAACGCAGTGAACGCGGTGAGCGCTGGGAAGTAGAGACTCCGCGGCAGGCCATTCTATGCCGTTCGGCGGCCGACAGCGTCCATTGTGACCGTTTTCGGAACGCCGTGTATACTTGATGAAAAGGATTTTGGTGCCCCCGCGCGGCAGGCTTGTGTTGGGGGGCAAGGAAACCGCGCGGAGGCGTGCTGCTGTATGTAGAGACGGACGTAGCACCTCCGAGGTTCGTTCCCAAAAGAAAATTAATTCGCGGGCCGATCGTGCGGTAGTCATGCAGCGCAGTTGATATGATGGGCTCACTAGCTCTCTTTCCGGCTCGTTAAACTTCAGCCCCAGATTTTCCAGGCTGGTTCTAGAAATGCACATCAGCTCCGATCAACTTGCTCTACGCTTTGGATTCTCGTTCGAAGACCTGTATCGCCAGGAGGGCTTGGCTCGCCTGGATCAGACGTTTCTAGAGCACTTGCAGCCGGCCAACTCGCCGCTCGCGCAGCGTTTGCTGGATGCCAGGGCAAACCCGAGCTCGCTCGCCCGCAAGCAGCAGTCCGATCTCATTGTCGAGCTGGCTCCGCATGTCGAGGATTTCATCGGTGAGCTGTTCGGCATATCCAGCGACCTGCGCGCGCTCCAGGCCAAGCACCATAGCCTGGCTCCGATTTACGCGCTGAAGCGCCGGTTCATTCAAAAGAAGGCCATCAGCGGCGTCACCAAGGAGCAGGCCAGCGCGATTAACGGTTTGGCTGTGGCCGCGGAATTGGAAGCGCTTTTTAACGAGCCTTTAACCGAAGCGAGCTTCGTGGAGCACGTCTCGCGCTGGCTGGATGGGCCGGATGCCGAGAGGGAACACGAGTCGCAGCTCAAGATCGCCGCGCAGTACGCCGCATGGGCTGCGCTTTCGCCGGCTGGCATCGAAAAGCATCGTCACGGAGTGCTGTTCCGCGTTCCCCACAAGCTGGAGATGACGCATCTCATCCCGGTCGAGACACTGCAAGCGAACGGAGTGGCGACGCTGGCGCTTCCCGAGCACCACTGGCGGCATCGCGAAGGGTTCAAGCTCACCGATGCCGGGATGGATCTGACGGCGGCGCTCGATCAGGCCAATTACTGCATCAAGTGCCACAACCAGGGCAAGGACAGTTGTTCGACGGGTTTCAAGGAAAAGGACGACTCGTTCAAGTCCAGTGCGTTCGGCATCACACTGGCAGGCTGCCCGCTCGAAGAAAAAATATCGGAGATGAACCTGGTCAAGCAGGAGGGGAACACCGTCGGCGCACTGGCGATTGTCACCATCGACAATCCCATGACGGCGGGCACGGGTCACCGCATCTGCAATGACTGCATGAAGTCGTGCATCTTCCAGAAGCAGGATCCGGTGGATATCCCGCAGGTGGAAACGCGCGCGTTGAAAGACGTGCTGGAGCTGCCCTGGGGCTTCGAGATTTACAGCCTGCTGACGCGCTGGAATCCACTGAATTTCGCGCGGCCGGTTCCGCGCCCAGATTCCGGATATAAGGTGCTGGTGGTGGGATTGGGACCGGCGGGATTCACGCTTTCGCATCATCTGATGAACGACGGCCACACCGTGGTCGGGATCGACGGATTGAAGATCGAACCGTTGCCCGCGGATGTTTCCGGGGTCAACGTGCGCGGGGAACGCGTTCCCTTCCGTCCGATCCACGATGTGAACGAGCTGTACGAATCGCTGGACAACCGCGTGATGGCGGGCTTCGGCGGCGTGGCCGAGTACGGCATCACCGTCCGCTGGAACAAAAATTTTCTGAAGCTGATCCGGCTGCTGCTGGAACGGCGCGCGCAATTCAGCATGTTCGGCGGCGTGCGCTTCGGCGGCACCATGACCGTCGACAGCACCTTCGAAATGGGATTCGATCACGTGGCGTTGTGCGCCGGCGCCGGCCGTCCCACCGTGATCCCGATGAAGAACGGTCTGGCGCGCGGCGTGCGCCAGGCGTCCGATTTCCTGATGGCGCTGCAGCTCACCGGCGCGGCCAAGACCAACTCGGTTGCCAATCTGCAACTCCGATTGCCGATTGTCGTGATCGGCGGCGGTCTGACCGCAATCGACACGGCCACGGAATCGCTGGCGTATTATACGGTGCAAGTCGAGAAATTCCTGGAGCGCTACGAAACTCTGGCCGCTGAAAAGAGCGAGCGCGAAGTGCGCGCGGGCTGGACCGCGGAAGAATCCGAAACCGCCGGCGAGTTTCTCCAGCATGCGCACGCGATTCGTGCGGAACGCGCGTTAGCAGCTCGCGAAGGCCGTAATCCCAGGCTGGCCCAACTGCTCAACACCTGGGGCGGGGTTACCATCGCGTACCGCCGCCGCCTGATCGATGCGCCGAGCTATACGCTGAACCACGAGGAAGTCGCTCTGGCGCTCGAAGAGGGCATCCGGTTCGCGGAATCGCTGACGCCGGAAGAGGTCGAACTCGATCAATACGGTCACGCCGCCGCTTTGCACCTCAAGTCCGCATCGGGCGAGCAAGTACGGATGCCCGCCAAGTCGATTCTGGTGGCCGCCGGAACGCAGCCCAACACGGTGCTCGGACGCGAAGACCAGCACAATGTTTTTCTGGACGGCAAGTGGTTCCAGGCGGTGGGCGAAAACGGCCATCCGGTGAAGCCCGAGCGCGTGGCGAAGCCGGCGCAAGTCTCCGTGCTCATGTCGATTCGCAAGGACCTGCGCGGGATCAGTTTCTTCGGCGATCTGCACCCGTCGTTCGCAGGCAACGTCGTCAAGGCCATGGCCAGCGCCAAGCAGGGTTATCCGGTGGTCTCGCGGCTGCTGGCCCGCAGGCTGCCTTCCGCGCCGCGACCCGCCGAGCTGCTCAAAAAACTCAACTACGAATTGCGTGCCGTGGTGAAGGACGTCATTCGTCTGACACCGAACATCGTCGAAGTGATCGCACAAGCCCCCACCGCGGCGCGCGCGTTCCAGCCGGGACAATTTTATCGCCTGCAGAATTACGAGTCGCTCGCGCCCCGCGTGAACGGAACCGTGCTGGGCATGGAAGGATTAGCCCTCACCGGCGCTTCGGTCGATCGCGAAAAAGGGCTACTCTCGACCATCGTTCTTGAAATGGGCGGGTCGTCGGATCTCTGCGCGCTGCTGAAGCCCGGCGAGCCCATGATCCTGATGGGTCCCACCGGCACGCCGACGGAAACGCCGAGCCATGAGACAGCCCTGCTGATCGGCGGCGGCCTGGGCAACGCGGTACTGTTCTCGATCGGCCAGCAGTTGCGCGCACAGGGATCGCGCACCGTTTATTTCGCCGGCTATAAGAAGATCATCGACCGCTACAAGGTGGAGGAGATCGAAAAAGCCGCCGACATCGTGATCTGGTGCTGCGATGAGGCTCCCGGATTCACGCCGGGCCGCGTACAGGATAAAGCCTTCGTCGGAAATATTGTGGATGCGATCCTCGCGTACGGCCGCGGCGATTTCGCGCCGGGCGCGGATGCGCTGCCAGCCGAAGAAGCGGAGTCCGATATCTCCCTCCACGCGGTCGACCGGCTGGTGGTCATCGGATCGGACGCCATGATGGGCGCGGTCGCGCGCGCCAGACACACCGTACTGGCCCCCTACCTCAAGCCCGATCACAAGGCTATCGGCAGCATCAATTCACCCATGCAGTGCATGATGAAAGAGATCTGCGCGCAGTGCCTCCAGCTCCACAAGGATCCCAAGACCGGAGAAGAGACCGTGGTGTTCTCCTGCTTCAACCAGGATCAACAACTGGATCGCGTGGATTGGGGCAACCTGCGCACGCGGCTCTCGCAGAACGGCGTGCAGGAGAAGCTGACCAAGCAATGGATCGACCGCTGTTTGCGGCAGCTGGGCGTGCGGCCGGAGCCGCAACCGGTGGCGTAAACCTTCAGGCCGCGAATAAACGCAAATCTATTTCAGCCCGGCTTGGCTGAGAAACCCGGCCGCCACGGTCGCGGCGGGCATCCCTTGCACGTCCACTTGCGAGTTCAGCTTCCGCATGGTGTCGGCGTTGATTTTTCCGGATAACTCCGCCACGGCGGGCCGCAGCGCGGGATCGGCCGCGATCAGGTCTTTGCGGACCAGCAGGCAAGCCTGGTAGGGAGGAAATACCTTCTTATCGTCGGTCAGAATCTTCCAGTCCGCAGACGTCAGATGGCCGTCGGTGGCGCGCGTAGCGATCATGTCCACGTCGCCCTTGGCCAGCGCGGTAAAGAGCTGCTTCGGATCCAGGATGTGAGGCGAATCCATCGGCAGGCGGTAGGGAGCAAGCTCCTGCAATCCATCGGAGCGGGCTTGAAACTCGTCGCGCACGCCCAGCTTCCAGCGCTTGTTCGTCTTGGCCGGGTCGGCTGCGTCGCTCAAGCTGGCGATCGTTTCGTTGCCGCTGGCGCGCACCACCATGGCAGACGGGCTGTCAAACCCCAGGGGGTCCAGCACCTCGAGTTGCACCCTGTCCATCTGCTGCCGTACGCGCGTCAGTACGATTTGCGGATCGGAATTCGCCTGCTCTTTGAGAATGTCGGATTCGATCAGGCCGGTGTATTCCGGATAGATGCCGACTTCACCGGAGAGAATAGCCTGGTACAGAATTGGCGTGTCGCCGAGTCCCGTGCGGCGGGTGACACGCCGGCCCAGGCGGTGCTCCAGATGCTGGGCCACGATTTCGCCCAGGATCATGTCTTCGGTGTCGCTTTTCGAACCGACGACGAGCGGTTGTTTGGAATTGCAGGCGGCCAGGAAAACCGCAGCCCCCAGCATGCATAACAGGGCAGCGGTGGCGACGCGCGTCGTGGCGACCATCTCTTAGCATAACGCGAATCTTGCCAGTAAGATATCGCGAATCCCTCCGGGCAGGCGGCGTCTGCTATTCTCAAATTCTTGTCTGGTTAAGATGTCCTTTCAGATTCGTCCCCTCAAAGAGTTCCTCGTCAAGCCGGCGCTGCCCCCGGCGCTCAGCCGGTTGCCCGAGCTCGGCCTGAACCTGATGTGGAGCTGGCACCACCCGCAGCGTGCGGTGTTTCGCCGGCTGGACCCGGTCATCTGGAAGGCGGCGAACCACAATCCGGTGGTGATGCTGGGCCGCGTTCCGCAGGAGACACTGGAACGCGCCGCGCGGGATCCGCGCTACCTGGCCCTGTACCGCCGCGCCTGCGAAATGCTGGATGCCTACATGGCCCCGCAATCCGAGCCCGAATCGGACATGCTGGTGGCCTACTTTTCGATGGAATACGGCCTGCTGGATTGCATGCCCATCTACTCCGGCGGCTTGGGTGTGCTTTCCGGCGATCATCTCAAGGCGTCCAGCGACGCGATCCTTCCTCTGGTGGGCCTGGGCCTGCTGTACCAGCGCGGATATTTCCGTCAATCTCTCGATCCCAACGGGTGGCAGCAGGAACGAACTCCGGTCAACGACTTTTACTCCCTGCCCATCACGCCGATGACGCGCGCGGACGGCAGCGAGCTGATTGTGGACGTGCTGGCGGGGGAGATCAAGGTATTCCTGAAAGTCTGGCGAATCGATCTCGGACGCGTCCGCCTGTATTTGATGGACAGCAACATCCCGCAGAACCCCGACCCATTTCATCGCGACATCACCGGCCAGCTCTATGCCGGCGACAATCACAAGCGGATTTGCCAGGAGATTGTTCTGGGGATCGGCGGGCTGCGGGTGCTGAAGGAACTCGGCCTGAAGCCGACCGTCTATCACATGAACGAAGGCCACTCGGCTTTTCAGGCAATCGAGCGGATTCGCATTTTGATGGCGGAGCACGGCTTGAGCCTGGAAGAGGCCAAGGAAGCCTCGCGCACCAACAACGTCTTTACCACGCACACGCCCGTGCCGGCCGGCATTGACTTGTTCGACGCCGGCCTGATGCGCCACTACTTCGAACCCTATTGCCTCGAAGCAGGCTTCGCCTTCGGCGATTTAATGTCTTTAGGACGCCGCAATCCGCAGGATCAGCAGGAGCCTTTCTCCATGGCCATCGCGGCCATCCAGGCATCCGCTTACCGCAACGCGGTCAGCCGCCTGCACCGGGTGGTTTCGCAGCAAATGTGGGAAGAGTTGTGGCCGAAACTGCCGGTGTGGGAAATCCCCATTACTTCTATTACTAACGGCGTCCATCTTCCCTCCTGGATCAACGGCGATTTCGCCGCGCTCTATGACCAGTACCTTCAGCCGGATTGGCGCGAAGGCCACGCCGAGCCGAAAATCTGGGAGCAGATCGCCGACATCCCGGACTCGGAACTGTGGGAAGCACACCGGCGGCGCAAACGGCGCATGGTCGCGTTCGTGCGGGAAAGCGTGATCTCGAGCGCGGTGGCCCGCAATGCTTCGGCGCCGGAAATCCGCCGCCTGCAGGACGTGCTGGACCCCGAAGCGCTGACCATAGGATTCGCGCGACGCTTTGCGACCTACAAACGCGCCACGCTGATTTTCAGGGATCTGGGACGGCTCAAGCGCATCCTGACGAATCCCACCCGGATGGTGCAACTGGTGGTCGCCGGGAAGGCTCATCCCGACGATATTCCAGGTAAGAGCCTCATCCGCGACATCGTGCAATTCTCGCGCGATCCGGAACTGGCCGGGCGGGTAGTGTTCGTGGAAGATTACGGGATGCAGGTGGCGCGCGAACTGGTCGGCGGCGTGGACATCTGGCTCAACACCCCGCGCCGCGGCGAAGAAGCCTCCGGCACCAGCGGCATGAAGGCCGGCATCAACGGCGCATTGAACATGAGCATCCTGGACGGCTGGTTCGACGAAGCCGACGATGCGGCGGGCGGCTGGGCGATCGGCGACCGGGATCTGTATTCCCCGGATCGCGACGATGCGCATGCGGCCGGAATCTACTCGGCTCTGGAAAACGAAATCGTGCCGCTGTACTATGACCGGGACCAGGGCGTGCCGGAACAGTGGATGCGGCGCGTCAAACAATCGTTGCGGCAGCTCAGCGCGAATTTCAACTGCCAGCGGATGGTCGACGAGTACCGTACGCAGTTGTACGATCCGGCGCAGCGCGCTTTCCAGATCATCTCGGAGGGCCGCTTCCAGGCCGTCCGCGAGCGGGTCCGCTGGAGCCACACAGTGGCGGAGACTTGGCCCCGGGTGCACTTCATCGATTGCAGCATCGACGCGGAAACCGTCTCCACGGGGCTGCCCGTGGCTCTGCGGGCCGAAGTGGATCTGGCGGGCCTGAAGGCGGACGACGTGCGCGTCGAGGCCCTGGTGGGCAGGGTGGGCCCGGAGGGAGAGCTGGAAGAAGTCCAGGTGCTGATTCTGGAACCCCGCGAACAACATGGAAACGCGGTTTTGTTTGGGCGCGATATCGTCCCGTATGCCACCGGACGCCTCGGATTTTCCGTCCGGATCGCTCCAAATCACTTTGACGATCCGATTAACCGGCCCTGCAACGCCCCGCTGAAATGGGCGAGCGACCCTGCCGGGGAGTGAATTCCACGGGGTGCGCGGACCTAAAGCAGATCACTGGTACTGCCGAACTAACGGGTGAGCCCGAAAAGATTTTGCTGGATTCCGGGCTCAGTTCGTGGTACATAGTGGTTTAGACGTTCTCGCGGGTATCCAAATACTTGAATTGTTCCCCGTCTGGCTGGACCCGCCGTCGCAAATTCTGCCGACCTTTTTGAATCCGTCGAATCCCAGCATCGTCGTTTGACCGACCAGGTGAACCACAAAGGAGTGAGCCAACCAGCATTCTATGGAAGGCGACCGCAAGTACCGGCAACGGGGCTATAACGACTCCGACCGTCCGCATTCCGACAACGGGTCATTGAACCGGGAGGACCGCCCCCGTCCGCAGGGTCCGCGTCCGCCGCTCGACATCACCGGTCCGCGTCTGCCGCGGATGGTGCAGTCGGTCACCGCGTCGCGATGCTACAACTGTTCCACCATGCTGAGCGAAGGGTTCGACTTCAAGCAATGTCCCAAGTGCGGAGTGGCGCTGCACTGCTGCAAGCAGTGCTCCTACTTCGAACCCTCCACGCGTTTTCAATGCCTGAAGCCCATCACGGTGCGCATCGCAGCCAAGGACCAGGCCAACGAATGCGAACTCTTCAAAGTGCGCGTCACTGTGGCGCGGGACGTGGCGCATTCAGGCCCGGCCGCGGGACCCTCGGCCAGTACCAACGGCACGAGTCTCCCCGAGCCGCGTAACGCGACGGATGCTCGCGCTGCGTTCGACAGCCTGTTCCGCAAGCCGGAGTAGATTCTTCCCGGCCCTCCCTATCGTCACGGCCAGTATTGCCACTGGTTCGCGAATATCACGTAGGCGCTCAGAACTAAGTTGGTAACGCCGTGCGCCAGAATCAGGTCGCCCAGGCTCTTGGTGCGCACCATCCACCAGTTGTACAGGATCCCGGCAGCCAGACCCACGTCCCACAGCGCTCCATGTTCCACGGCGAACAGGACGGCCACAATCCAGAATGCGCGGGCCGACCAGGCGCCCAGGGGAACCTTCGCAAAATCCTGTGAAATGATCCAGCGCATCAGCCAGCCTCGCCAAAACAGTTCCTCGGCGATAGGCACGAACAAGGCCGCCCGCAGCGTCCGCAGCGTCAAAACCGCTACGTCCCCGCGGCTGGATTCGGGCAAACTGGCGGCGACCGAGCCGGTTACGGGATTCGTAAACAGCCAAAACGCGTGGTAACCCGGGAAAATCCGGTCGGGACCGATCCAAATTGCGAAGACCGCGATGCCAAGCAACAATGACCCGCCCCAATTTCGTATCCGGAAATCCAGGGCGGGACGCGCGACCCCCGCCAGGATAGCGGTCATCACCAGAATCCAAACCACCTGCTCCGCCAGGGGAGAAAGAGGCAGATAGGGACGGACGGCAAGCAGCCCGATCACTGCGCCGAACGGTACGACGTAGGGGAGCGACGTCAATCGGGTCTTTCGCTACAGGCTCTTCAGCGCGTCCTGAATCTTGCCAGCTTCGTCCTTGGAGGGCTTATCCTTGAGCGCCGTCTCGAATTCGCGCTTGGCGGAGGTTTTGTCGCCCTTTTGCATCAACGCCAGCCCGTAGTGATAGCGGAAGGTGGAATTATTGGGGTCCTTATCCACCAGATCTTTGAAGATGCGCTCCGCTTCCCCGCTCATATTCTTCTTGATGTAGATCCAGCCGAGCGTATCGGCCATAGCGGTCGCGTTGGGCTCGATCTGACGGGCGTGCTGCGCCATGGTGAGCGCGGCATCCAGGTCCAGTCCTTCCTCGGCCTTACGATACGCCAGATTGTTCAGGGCAATGGCATTATTGGGGTCGAGCTTGAGGATCTTCTCATACACGGCCTTGGCCTGGTCCGCCGGACCGATCGTTTCCAGAATCAAGCCCAGTGGCACCAGAGGCAGGGTGCTGTTGGGAGCCGCGTCGCTGGATTTGCGGAACGTTTCCGCCGCCAGATTGATATCGCCTTTACGGCGGTAGGTCTCCGCCAGCCGAATGAGCAAATCGGCCGAGCCCGGCTGTTTCTGGAGCAATCCTTTAAAGGTCGCGATGGCGTCGTCGTAGCGTTGCGCGCGCACGTAAAAATTGGCGCGAGCCATCTGCAAGTCCTGCCGGTCCGGCTCGGCGGCGATGGCTTTGTCCATTTGCTTGATGGCATCGTCCAGACGGTTTTGCGCGGCCAGCGTTTCCGTGATGCCCAATAATCCGCGCGTGTCGTGGTTGTCCCGGTAAAGTGCTCCGAACGTGTCTTCGGCCTTCTTGTAATCCTTATCCTGCCAAGCCAACAGGCCGACCTGATAACGGGCATCCGGGTTTTGCGGGTATAGCTGGGCGATCAGATTGAGCTCGTCCCGGGCCTTGTCGTTGTCCTTGAGGGCCAGCAGAGCGGCCGAACGCGTAAGATGCCCGGTAAGGTTCCGCTTGTCGATCTGCAAAAGATCATTGGCCGCCTGGAGAGCCTTGGCTGGATCTTGCTTGACCAGATAAATACGGGCCAGCAATTCTCTTGCAGCCACGAAGTCCGGGCGAGTCTTGATAGCGTCTTCCAGCTGCAGGCGGGCCGGCTCGATCTGATTCTTGGCCAGCAGCGCCCGGGCGTAGTTGAAACGCAACAGATGATTGTTGGGATTCTTGGCGACCAGGCTTTGCAGATCGATGGCTGCCTGATTGATTTGATCCGGTTTGCCGCTGGTCAACAAAAGGGCCGCGTGCATCGCGATGGCGTCGCTGTCCTTCGGGTTTTCCTTCAGCAGAGCAGCCACCATCTGATTCGCCTCCGCATTGCTTCCCGAGGTCGCGTACAACTCGACCAAGCGCTTCTGATACACCGCTTTGTCCTTGGGAAGCTCGGCCATGCCGGCTTGGTATTGTTGTTTCGCCAGTTCGAATTCGCGCAGCCGGAGAAGATAGAAGTCGCCCGCCATCAGGTGGCCCTCAGGAAACTGCTTTTCATCCGTCAGTGTGCGAATCACGGCATCCGTGTCCGCGCGCCGGTTCACATTGAGGTAGTGCGTGGCCAGTTGGAGCAGGTAGTTCGCCGACTTGGGATTATTCTGGACCTTCAGCTTCAGGATCCGCTCAGCGTCGTCGAACTGTTTATCGACCATGTACTGGTAATACAGGCGGTCGTAAGCCGCGGCGAAGGTTTTTTGCTGGTTGATGAAATCGAGCAGCATCTTTTCCCCGGCGTCTTTTTGGTCGTTGCGGGCCAGCGCCTCGAAATACGCCAGCACCACGTCCGGCTGGTTCGGCTTTATCTGGTTGGCATGCTTCAATTGCTCCAGGGCAGTTTTGTTGTCCTGCTTCAATAGAGCGATTTGGCCGGAGAGCCGAAGACCGTCATAGGAGTTAGGATCCTTGGCGAGTAGCTTGCCGGCCTGCTCGGAGGCTAGCTCCAGAAGCTGCGGCGCTTGCTTTTGGTTCTGAGTGGCGGCGATCAGGTAGATGCTCGCAAGCTGAACCTTGGCGTCGGTGTTCGCCGGCTGCAAATCCACGGCGCGCCGGAACATCCCGACGGATTCTCCGAGGCCCCCCAACTTCAGGTCGGTCAGGCCCATGCGGTAGTACGCCTCGCCGGACAGCGCATCCTTGCTCAGTGCCTTCCGGTACATGATGCCGGCTTCTTTGTACTTGGCTTTGGCGAAAAACTTGTTGCCGTTATCGACGTAACGTTGCGCCTGGATTTTCGGATCGGTGCTGCAAGAGGCCAACGCCAGCAGCAACAGGGGCAGGCATCGCAAGAGTGTACTGCGTTTCATAGCTCTATCTTGACGCTAAAATCAGGGGGTTGCAACGAACCCCCAGTCCTGGAACGGTCCTGGGAGAATAGTCCTGCCTGGGGGCCTGGCCCCTCGTTCTAGCGGGTATAGACAACCCGTGTTCCGCAGATATGGTCGTGCAGGGCGCGCTTCTCGCCGTCGAACCCGGCGATGATGAAACCGATCCACAAGATCATCCCACTGAGAATCCTGCCGAAAAACCGCCCTGCCGCTAGGCCGGCCGATAGCGGGCCCCCGTCCGCGCGCGTTACCTTGAGGCCCAGCACCATTTTCCCCGGGGTGGCGCCCTTCGTGGACAGGAAATAGACTTCATAGCCCAGGGAAAGGGCAAACTGGATGAGGACGGACAGGCCAATCAGGCTCATAATCACCGGTAACGCCGCAAGCGCTTGCGCCGGGTCCGCATTGCGGCTCAGGCCGCCCAGCCCCAGCCCAGCCCCGAGGCCCAGCAGGCCCAGCGGGATGCGAATGACCAAGGTGGCGACCCACAGGATGATCCCGTCGATGATGATCGCCAGGAAGCGGATCCAGAAACCGCCAAAATGGCGCGTGGCTCCCCCGAGGCGCTGGGAATAGGCCGGCTGGCACTGAGTGCAGACCGATACATTCCCGAAGCTGATGAGCTGGCTGGCAGGGATCGCGCGGCCGCACTCGGAGCAATAGCGGACGTCCGCGCCGGGGGTAGCCGCAGCGGCGGCCATCGGCTGATAGGCCGGCTGGGGAGGCGGGGGCGCGTTTCCCGGGCTGGGGTTGGAACTCCCGCGTAC